>NICF_comb_assmDRAFT_10001038_pt1 | contig 22393 bp, 19 predicted proteins | sample NewIslPassag4_SG_FD_11279 | JGI IMG/M metagenome (IMG submission 11279) | reverse complement strand
CCCAAGCCGGTAAAGGAGCGACCACCGCCACGCGGCGAGGTGCGGCTCGACGGGGCCGAAGGCGGGGATCGCCGCGCCCTTTTGCCCGGAGATGGTCCAGATTGCCCATGCGAGAAAGGCGAGGGGAGGAGCGGCCCAGCTCAAGAGGCGGCCGATGCGCTTCATTCGCTGTCCCCCTCAAAGCCGACGGCCGAGGCATTTTTGTCGCGGTGGCGCTCAAGGGCCAGCTCAATGAGGCGGTCGAGCAACCTGGAGTAAGGCAGCCCCGTCGCCTCCCAGAGTTTGGGATACATGCTGATGCGGGTGAACCCGGGCATCGTGTTGATCTCATTGACGAAGATCTCCTCGGTTTCGGGATGGACAAAGAAGTCGACCCGGGCAAGGCCGGCGGCGTCTACAGCCAAGAATGCCGCTGCCGCCAACCTCCTCACCTGATCGGCCGCGTTGGGCGAAATGCGCGCCGGGATGACCAGCTCCGACGTGTCGTCCAGGTATTTCGCCCTGTAGTCGTAGAACTCGCCGCCCGGCACGATCTCGCCCGGGATCGAGGTCTTGGGCTCGTCGTTGCCCAGGACGCTCACCTCCACCTCCCGGTAGCCGACGGCCGCCTTTTCCACCAGGATCTTGCGGTCGTAGCGGGCCGCCTCGCCAAGCGCCTTCGCGAGGTCTTCGGGGCTATTGGCCTTGCTTACGCCCACGCTGGATCCCAGGTTGGCGGGCTTCACGAAGCACGGATAGCCGATCGTTTCGGCAACCTGCTCTTGGATCTGGTCGATGCGGTCGACAAGCTGCTTGCGCTTGACGACGATATAGTCTAGGACAGGCAGGCCCGCGCTGCGAAAGACCGCTTTCATCAGGACCTTGTCCATTCCCACCGCCGAACCGGCGACGCCGGAGCCGACGTAGGGGATGTTGGCCAGTTCCAGCATTCCCTGGATCGTCCCGTCCTCACCGTAAGGCCCGTGCAGCGCCGGGAAGACGACGTCAAACGCGAGGCGGCTTTGGTGCCCTGCCAGCTCGCCGGGGTCGAACGCGATGAGGCCTGGATTCGCGGGATCGGTCAAAAAGGCTGCGGGAATCATCTCGGCGAGCCTGTCGGCGACGCCCGCCTTGAGGGCGGCCAGCGGATCTTTTCCCATGAGCCAGCGGCCTTCCTTGGTGATACCGATCGGGATCACCTCGTACTTTTCAGGATCGAGCGCCCGCATGATCGATTCCGCCGACATAAGGCTCACTTCGTGTTCACCCGAACGGCCTCCAAAGAGGACGGCGACGCGCAGTCTCTGGCTCATAGTTCTCCCTCCCGATGCCATCGACGCCCGTGGGCGCCCGATAGGCGAAAAAAGGGAACCCGACCGCCGCTAGGTTCCCTCACGCGATGTGTATGCCGGTGCGTTCTTGATTATTTTACCTCGACAGGGCGGATGGGGAAAGGGCTGGCCACAAAAGATGAGAAACAGGGTCGCCCGGGGGATCGAGAGACTTGCAAGCAAGCGACTGTCACGCCCGGAAAGCAACCCTGTTTCTCTGGTGAGGGGCCGTGCCCGCCGCGTGACTTACATCGGACGAGTAGCCGTTGCACGCGGGGTTGATCGACCCCTCGCCATGTATTCTGACCCAAAGCGCGGCCGATACTCCTGGAAAGATCGCCCTGTCGCTCGCGCCGGCCGGTTGCGGGAAGGAGGGGCGGCCTTGGCACGCCACCCACGCGTTCTCGCTGATAAAGGCCCCTTCGCCATCGCACGCTACCCCCGAAAGCGCACTCCAACATGGGAAAGGGGTTATCCGGTGCTTCACCCAACCCACCCGATGGGACAGGCTCAAACCCAGCTTGGACTCGGCAGCTTCGGCATCGCGCCTCAGGGGCAATACGGCGTTGGGCCCTTGCAGACCGGCGTCGCCGGCACCCAACTTCTGATGCAACCCAACCAGGCGCTCCAGCAGTTCCAAGCTATTGTGAACCAGCTGGAGCAGGCCGAGGCGCGCCATGCGGAGATGCTGCAGCAGATCCAAGCCGAAGAGCAGCAGGCGACCCAAAAGCTCGCATACCTGCGCCAACTCGGCCAGCAGATCGTGCAGGGCACACAGGCAACCGGTGTGCAGCCCCAGGGTTTCGGCGGGCTGCTTAGGGTTTAGCCGCTCGCTTGACCCCATGTGACGACTTCGGAGTCGCTTCAGCCGCGAAGGGCCTTGCGGTGCTAGGCCCTTCGCGCTTTTCTCAGCGGGTCGGGACGGCTTTTGGCATAAAATGCTACAGGATTCCCCCTTGACAATGGGAAAGGAGAGAGGTAACTACCAACACTTGGGGCAGGTGATCGAGTTGGACCTCTGGTTTACGGAGCGAGAGACTGATCACTTGACGGTACAGTGGCGGATCACCGAGACCCTGTATCGCGGCCGCTCCCGATACCAAGAGATCGTCGTAGCCGAAAGCGCCGAGTTTGGCAGGATGCTCTTTTTGGACGGCATTATCCAGACCAGCCTCAGGGACGAGTTCATCTACCACGAGATGCTCGTCCACGTCCCCCTGTCGATCCATCCCAAACCGGAGAAAGTGCTGGTCATCGGCGGGGGAGACGGGGGCACCGTCCGCGAGGTGCTCAAGCACCCCGAGGTGAAGCGAGTGCACCTCGTAGAGATCGACGAGCAAGTGATCGAGGTCTGCCGCAAGTTCTTGCCGGAGCTTGCCGCAAAGTTCGACGACCCGAGGGTCGAAATCCACATCGCCGACGGGGTCGAATACCTCAAAGACCGACGGCAGGCGTATGACGTGATCCTCATCGACTCGTCCGACCCGCTGGGACCGGCCGAGGGGCTCTTCACCGAGGCTTTTTACGCCGACGCCTCGAGAGCGCTCAAGAAAGAGGGCTTGCTCGCCATCCAAAGCGAGTCGCCGTTCTACACCCCGAAGCTCGTACAGGACATCTACCGTGCGCTCAGCCGGCATTTTCCTTGGGTCCGGCTGTATACGGCCAGCGTTCCGACCTACTCCACCGCTCCTTGGGGATTCATGCTGGCGTCGCGCCGGTATCTCGAAAGTGCCGGGCCTCGCAGGAGTAAGCCCATTCCGGCGACACGTTACTATTCTCCGGAAATCCATAAGGCGGCCTTTGTCTTGCCGCCCTTCATCAAAGAACTCCTGCAAACCGACGAGGACGGCGAAGGCGTCTCGACTGCATAAGCGTTGGCCGTTTCTTCACCGCGGCAGGACATCTGGTCAAAAATCAGGCCGGCCCGTCCTCGGAGCCGGCCTCATCAGCTCAACCCTAATAAGCGGCTCACCTTCTTCGCCGTGTCGCTCGGTCGACGGCAGTCCCTTGTCGAGAGGCTCCTACCCGTTTCGACGCGAGAGCCTGCGGCCGGAACAGAGGATGGACTCGGCCGCCTCCACGGAGGCGACAGCTCGCAGGTACGTCATAGCGTCTACCGAGATCGGCATCAGGTAGGCTCGCTGGCCGTAGCTTTGAGCCAGCTGGATCAGCGCCACCGTCAGGCGAGCGCACGCCTCGAGCGTCGCTTCAAACCTCGGCGGAAAGACGACGCGGTTTTCCCGCTCCCAATAGCGGGCGCTCTTTTCGCTGGTGACGGGCGTGATGCCGACGAAAACTTCGATTCCCTCCAGCTGGTCGAGGCAGATCTCCGCGAAGCGCAAATCGAAGAAGGGCTGGGTGAACAACCCCTTTGCGCCTGCTTCCAGCTTCGCCCGAGCGTAATCCAGCTCCGCCCTGAGCTCGGAGCGGTACGGGTCAAAGGCGGCCCATAGGTTCATCGTCTCGAGCTCTCGGCTCGCCTGCCGCAGCAGTTCCAAAGAGGTGGGATGGGGTGCATCCCTGTCGTTGCCGAAGCGATCGCCGGTGACGATCAGGGCGTCTTGGATGCCGGCTTGCTCGAGCCGGCGCAACAGAGCGATGCTCTCTTTTACCGAGCGGTCCCGCGCCCGCACGTGAGGGACGAGCCGGATGGGAAGCCCGCCGAGCGCCAGCGCCGCCTCGTGGCTGCGCAAAGGCAAGCGTTTGATGTCCGGGATGTTGAGCCAGGAAAAGCCGTCAAACTCGCCGATGACCTCGAGGGTCTGCCGGCGCAGCTGCTCGACGTCTCTTGGCACCAGTTCGATCGAAAGCATGTGACCAATCTCCCAAGCCGATCTGTCGCTCGCAAAGTCAGTGCCGGCTCGAGGCCCAGGGCTTACGTCCCGTGATCGAAGCTTGCCAGGTACTCTTTCTGCTCCTCCGTGAGCCGCTCGATCTCGATCCCCATCGCCTCCAGCTTGCGCCGGGCGATTTCCCGGTCAATCGCCTCGGGAACCTTGTACACCCGGGCCTCAAGCTCCGGCCGCTCCACCCAGAGCCAGTGCGCGCTCAGGGCCTGGTTGGCAAAACTCATGTCCATCACCTGGGCCGGGTGCCCTTCAGCCGCGCCTAGATTGACGAGGCGCCCTTCCGCAAGCAAGCGAATGCGCTTGCCGGAGGGGAGCACGTACTCGTCGACCCCGCTTCGCACCTCGCGCCTGTCCTTGGCCAGCGAGCGCAAAGCCTTCAGGTTGATCTCCACGTCGAAGTGGCCGGAGTTGGCCAGGATCGCGCCGTCTTTCATCCGCTCGAAATGGCGGGCATCGATGACGTCCCGGTTTCCCGTCACCGTGACGAAGACGTCTCCCAAGGCAGCCGCCTTGTCCATGGTGGTCACCTCGTAGCCGTCCATCACGGCCTCCAGCGCCCGCAGGGGATCTGGCTCGACCACGATCACCCGGGCGCCCATACCCCTTGCCCGGGAGGCGACGCCCCTGCCGCACCAGCCGTAGCCGGCGACAACGAAGACACTGCCTGCGATCAGGATGTTGGTGGCCCTCATAATGCCGTCAAGGGTCGATTGGCCGGTGCCGTAGCGGTTATCAAACATGTGCTTGGTCAGGGCGTCGTTGACGGCGACGACGGGAAACTTGAGGACGCCTTTTTCCTCCATGGCCTTGAGCCGGATGACGCCGGTGGTCGTCTCCTCCGTGCCGCCGATGATCTTGGAGACCAGCGCTGCTCTTTGCCCGTGCAGGGTGTTGACCAGGTCCGCCCCGTCGTCCATGGTGACGTGGGGCTCAATGTCCAGCACGCTGTGGATGTGACGGTAGTAGGTTTCGGAATCCTCGCCGCGGACGGCGTAAGTCGGGATCCCGTAGATCTCGTTGAGCGCGGCCGCTGTATCGTCTTGCGTGCTCAACGGGTTGGAAGCGCATAGGGCCACTTCCGCCCCACCCGCTTTAAGCGCCCGCATCAGGTTGGCCGTCTCGGTGGTCACATGGAGGCAGGCTGCGATGCGAAGGCCCTCCAAGGGCCGCTCGCGCGCCCAATCCTCCCGGATCTGGCGAAGTACGGGCATTTGGCCGTCGGCCCATTCGATGCGCCGGCGCCCCTCCTCCGCCAGCCTACGATCTTTGCAATCACCTGTCATGTCGCGTCGTCCTCCTCGGGGCAGCGCCCCGGCGGGCCTGTGGCGCCGGGAAGATAATGGATGAGTACTTTCGCCGCCCGCCTTTCGTTCTCCCGCATGGCCCGTAAATCAGGGGCGGCTATACTTTTCCCCTCCGACTGGATCCAGAGGTCGAAAGAACCTTAAACAGTTCCGGAAAAGCCGAAGAAGGTGGCTTGCGGCGGCGCGCCGAGGACAATGGTCGAAGGTGGCACACGGGCCGGTGTATAAACTAACGACCGTCGACTCCCATCCACCGGTTTGGTAACCACGGAGGCGCCGCCATGCAGCTCATTTTGGCCATCGACATCGGCACGAGTTCCACTCGCGCGGGACTCGTCGATCCTTCCCTTCGGGTTCACGCGCTGGCTTCCTGCTCGTACTCGCTTTCGACGCCCTATCCCGGCTGGGCGGAGCAAGACCTCGACACACTGATGCGCGCCCTCGAGCAGGCCATCCGGGAATGCGTAGGCCGAAAGCCCTCCGGCGGCCGCATCCTTGGGATTTCGCTGGATGCCGCAATGCACAGCCTTGTCCCGCTGGACGAAGGAGGACACCCTTTAGCGCCCGTCTGGACCTGGGCCGACATGCGTGCCGCCGCACAGGCCGCAACGTTGTCCCAAGATAGCGAGCTCGCGCACAGGCTCTATCGAGCAACGGGCTGCCCGGTCCATGCCGTCTACTATCCGGCGAAGATCCGCTGGCTTCAAGAGGAGCGCCCGGAGCTCTTCCGGCGGGCCAGAACGTTTTGCTCCTACAAGGGATACGTGTTGCACTGGCTCACCGGTGTGCTGGCCGAGGATCTCGCGATGGCCTCCGCCTCGGGCCTTCTCGACGTCGAAACCCTCCGGTGGCACCCCGAAGCCCTGGCCGCCGCCGGGCTAAAGGATCCCGGCCTCCTCCCTAAGCTCGTCGAACCCAAGAGCGTCGCCGGGACCTTGCGCGACGAGCTCGCCCGCCTGTGGGGAATCGAGCCCGTGCCGGTGGTGGCCGGGGGTACCGACGGGCCTTTCGCGAACGTGGGAGCCGGCTGCGTCGATCCCGGGGAGATGGCGATCACCGTCGGCACCAGCAGCGCGCTGCGCATGCTGGTCGACGGGCCTAAGCTCGACCGGGACGCGCGCACGTGGTGTTACTACCTGGGGGACGGCGCCTGGATCACCGGCGGCGCCGTCAACGGCGGGGGCAGCACCCTCGACTGGTTGGCTCAAAGCTTTCCGGGAATCGCAGGCGATTCGCTCCGCCACCAGCGCCTCGATGAGCTGGCCGAAAGCGTTGCACCGATGGCCGAGGGCCTCATCTTTGCCCCCTACTTAGCCGGTGAGCGCAGCCCCGGCTGGCAGGGCACAGCCCGGGGGTACCTCGCCGGCCTCGGCCTGCACCATCGCGCCGCACATTTCGTCCGAGCTGCGATGGAGGGGATCGCCTATCAGATCGCATGGGTCTACGAGAGCGTCGCCGAATCGGCCGGCGAGCCCAGCCGCATCCGGATCACCGGCGGGTTCGTGGGCTCGCGCGTCTGGCCGCAGATTCTCGCCGACGTTCTGGGCCGGGAGCTCGAGGTACCCGTCAACAACGAAGGTTCTCTCCTCGGCAGCGCGGCCTTTGGCTTTGCCGCCGTCGCATCGAGCCTTGACTGGCGGGCGCTCGCCAAAGAAGTGCCGATCGTCTCGCGCATCGCACCCGACTCAGCTCGTCATCGACTTTACCGGCGGGCGTTTTCCGCCTACAAGGAGCTGTACGGGAAGGTGCGCCCCCTCTTTCAAACCATCGCCGATCTCAGCCACCCTGCAGGCGGCTGAAACCCCTTGCTCGAAGCGAAACTTCGCTCTTGACGAGCCTCTTCTCTTTGCGTTTTACTCTTTGTAGCCCGCAGGACAAGCGATGACGCCAGCAGCTTGTCCGCTCCATCGAGGCCGTGAACCGCGCCTTGGCGGGGCGCATACTTTGGGATGGCCATCGTGCAGGCCGCCGGTCGCTTGAGCCGTCCCGGAGGGGGTTCGCGGCTTTGGGGCTTCCCGCGGGCAAAGGATAGGCAGAAAGGGGGAGGACCCTTTGGAAAAGCTCGACCTCGTCTCGGAGATCCAGACGCTGCTCCAAGAGGATGCCGATCACTCCAAGATCCTCGAACTGGTGGGTCCTCTCCAGCCTTACGACGTGTCGGAGATCCTCCGGGAGCTAGACCACGGCGAACAGCTAAAGCTGATGGGTATCCTCTCCACGGAGGTCGGAGCGGAGGCGCTCGAGTACTTGGAGCCCGAGATCCAATACCGCATCCTCCACCACCTCCACCCCGATCTTGCGATCCCGCTCCTCAAGGAGATGTCGAGCGACGCGGTGGTGGACTTGCTCCTCGCCATCCATCCCAACCAGGCGGCCGCCCTCAAGAAGTGGCTGCCGGAGTCTTACCGCGAGCGCATCAATACGCTGATGACCTTCCCCGAAAACTCCGCGGGCGGCCTTGCCACCGTGGATTACATCGCCGTCAGGGCTGGATGGACGGTGCGCAGGACGCTGGAGCACATCCGGAAAGTCGCCCGTGAGGCGGAAGTGGTCACCTACGCCTACGTCGTCGACGCCCAAGGGCGCCTGCTCGGAGTCGTCTCGCTCAGGGATCTGATCCTCGCCGATCCTGAGACCCCGTTGGCGGAGATCGTGAACCGCGAAGTGATCTCCGTCAACGCGTACACCGACCAGGAGGAGGCGGCGCGCATCCTCTCTCAATACGACTTCGTCGCGCTGCCCGTCGTCGACAAGGACGACCGCCTGATCGGGATCATCGCCGTCGACGACCTCTTCGACGTCCTCAAAGACGAGGCGACGGAGGACATTCACAAGCTGGGCGGTAGCGAGCCGCTGCCCGAATCCTACTTCAAGACGCCGGTGCGGCTCCTCTACCGAAGCCGAATCGGCTGGCTCCTCATCCTCTTTGTGGCCCAGGCGTTTACGGGAAGCGTCCTCAAACACTTCGAGGAGATTCTTTCCCACGTGGTGGCCCTCACCTTCTTCATCCCCCTCCTTACGGGGACGGGAGGAAATACGGGATCGCAGATCGTGGCCACCATCGTGCGCGGGCTTGCAGTGGGCGAGATCGAGTTTCGCGACATCGCCCGCGTGCTGGGGCGGGAGCTGCTCACGGGGACGCTCCTCGGCGTCACGCTGGCCGCCGCCACGTGGCTTCGCGCCTACCTCTTGGACGTCGAAGTGGCGCTGGCGCCCGTGGTCGCCCTCACCTCGTTTCTGATCGTCATCTGGTCGTCGACCGTCGCCGCGGTACTGCCCCTGATCCTCCACCGCTTGCGCATCGACCCGGCCGTCGTTTCGGGTCCTTTCATCTCGTCGCTGGTCGACACCACCGGCCTCTTCCTCTACTTCTCCATCGCCCGGCTCTTTTTCGGCCTGGGCTAAGAGACCAGACGGCCTCGACTCACGGTCCCCTGATGCACGGGCGAAAACGAAAGAGAGCACCCGGAATACCACAGCACGCTGCCGCGGCCGGGCATCCGGGCGCTGTCTTGCCTTATGGACGAGCCGGCGACCCGCCAAGTGGGTTGCTTCAGTTGGCCAGGATCGCGTTGACTTTATCCGTCAGCTCTTCAAAGGCCTGGCGGACGGGGCGTTCGTTCTTCAAGATCGTGCTCTCGATCACCGGCCAGAAGAGACCTCCCACCTCGCTCTGCTTGGTAAAGAGCGGCGCCGGCCGGGCGTACGCCGTCTGCTCGATGAAGACGCTCAAGTTGATCCCGAGCTGTGCCGCCTGGGTCTCGCGGGCGTACTCGCCGCCCAGCGAAAGGCGAGCCGGTTGCAGATTGCCCATGATCATCTGGTAGCGCTGGGCCTCTTCGCCCACGAGGAAGAGGAGGAAGCGAACAGCCTCGTCAGGATGCTTGGTGCCGCTCCACACCATGTAACCATCGGCCGTGTGAATGGCCGACGCGATGCCGGTCCTGCCCCTGGGACGGACGGCCACGTTCCAACGGCACGAGGGGCAATTGGTGAGAGTCGCCGAGACGTCCCATGAGCCGGTCTGCCACATGGCGAGCTCGGTGCCGTTCCAGAACATGTCATGCGACCAGCGGCCGATAAAAGGATAAGGAGGGGCGATCTGATACTCCCAGACCAGAGAGTGCTGGAATTCCAGGGCCTCGATGGCCGCCGGCTCGTTGAGGTACAGGCGGTTACCGACCACNTGGCCCTCATCGATCACCCGGCCGCCGTTCTCCCAGACGAACTGGATGACCCGGTCCCATCCGCCGTTGACGTCAAAGCCCCACTGAGTCACCTCATCGCCGGCGCGCCGGGTCAGCTTCCTTCCCGCCTCGATAATGGTATCCCAGGTCCATGTCTCGTCAGGGTACGGCACGCCGGCGGCGTCAAACATGTCGACGTTGTAAAAGATGCCGCTTACACCCGTGTAGTGCGGCAGAGCCATCTGTTTGCCGTCCACTTGAAAGAGCCGCAGGTGGCCTGGGACGAAGTCTCGAAGGAGTTCAGCCGAAAGATAGCGGTCGAGAGGGAGAGCGTGCCCCTGCTCAAGCCAGTTGCGGAAGAACGACTCCCATCCGGCGATGACATCAGGCGCCGTTCCCGCCAGGAACTGGACGGAGACCTTCTCGACCCAATCGCCCGTAGCCGGAGTGTATTCGACGACGATCTCGCCCTGACTCTCGTTAAACATGCGGACCAGCGCTTCGTTGATGTCGGCGCCGTCCGCCGTCATGCGGGGCGGCGCAAAGAAGGCAATGGTCGTCTGAGCGTGCGCCGCGAAGGAGACGATTGCCCACACCGCGATGAATGCTCCGAGAGCCAATGGGCGAGTCGCTCGCCTTCGATTTTCTCGCATAGTCAGACCTCCTCCCGTAGACATCCGACCTTTCGGATTGTTTCGTTTTCTTGTGTTCTCTCACCCGAAACCCCTTCGTCTCCAGATGCGTCAGGCCCCAGGTGAATCATACCGTCGCACTTTCGCGCCGAGCCGTCCCCCCTTTTCCAGCGCTTCGTCTTGAGGGCGGCGGCGCCGTCGACTCCCTCACCACGAGCTGCGTCGAGACTTCGATCCGCGCCGGCTGCACGTTTCTCCCCCGGGTAAGCTCGTACAACCGGGCCGCCGCCATGCTCCCTAGCTGATCTTTATGGACCCGCACCGTCGTAAGCGGCGGGCCAAACTGTGTCGGCACGTCGTCAAAACCGACGACCGATAGATCCCCCGGAACTTTGAGTCCAAGCTCCAAGGCGGCTTCAATCACGCCCTGGGCCACGAAATCGTTGGCGCAGACCACTGCGGTAGGACGCTCCTCGCCAGCCGCCATCTGCAAGAATTCCCGGTAGCCAAGGGGTGAACCGAGAAAACGCGGGTCGTCGCTGGAGCGCACCCAACCTTTGCGGACTGGAAGGCCCGCGTGTTTGACGGCATGGAGGAAAGCCTCGTGGCGTTGATTGAGAGAGGGGTGACTCCTCGGCCCGCCGATGTACGCGATCTCCTCATGTCCCAGCTCCACCAGATGGCGCACCGCCGCTTGAATCCCGCGGGCATTGTCGATGACCACGGCATCGACGCTCGCGTCCGCGAGCTCGTAATCGACGAGCACGATGTGAGTTCCTCGCGCTTTTAACTCCCGCACCAGCGGCTCGGGGATGTCGCCGCCCACGAGGAGATAGCCGGCGTGGCGCCACAGACGCTCGATGCGGCGCAGATCCTCCTTGAGGTCGCCGATGGTCGAAAAGAACGTCGTGTAATTCCACTGGCGCAAAGTCGCTTCGGCCCCTTCCATCACGAGGCCGTAGAAGAAGGAGTCTTGGATCAGCGCCTGTAGCCGGCTCGTGTACAAGATCCCGATGGTGTTCGCCTGCGCCGGCTCTTTCACGTAGCCAAGCTCCTGAGCAATCTTGCGTACCTTGTTGCGCGTCTCTTCGCCGATCCTCCCCTTGCCGCTCAACGCCCTCGAAACAGTGGACGGCGAGACATTCGCCGCCCGGGCGATGTCGACGATTGTGGCACTCACCGTGCAAACCTCCCGCAGGACAGCGCAAACTTTTCGTCCTTTTTGACTTCGAGTTCGTTATTCCTCCTTATCCTCCTAATTAGGAAAATGTCCGCCCGGACGGCGGCAACAAGATGGCCGCGTCGCGAATGCGCCGGCTGGCTCCGCTCCAAGAAAGCGAGATCCCAGGAGCAAGCTCCCGGGATCTCGTCAGCGTCCGGTCGTCATGGGCCATCATGCAGCAAGACGTTCTTACGCGATCACATCGACGCGCCCGCCGAGAGGATCGTCGTCGGGGCACGTTTTCGGCCGCCGCGATGAAGCCTTCGCCAAAGGTGGCCCTTCCGGCATGTCCCCGCGCAGCGTCCGCCCGTCCCGCTTCAGCCTTGCGTCAAACGGCGCTCGCGCCCGGCCCACCCTGCCCACCGCGGACACGGTGCGCCGGGCATAGAAGGGGTTTAGCACGGGGCTTTGCACGGGGTCGATCTTGCGAAACTCATTGACGCCCAACACCGCTCCCTGCCTCGCCCCGCCCCAATCAGTTTTCCCCCGGTTCGTCGTCTTGCCGACCGTCGTCCCTTCAGTTTATGCCCCTCCCCCCGGCAGGCGCCGTGATGCGCGTCACCGCCGGTCCAAAAACGCCCGTTCCCAGACTTGCATCAAACGCCCCGCGTCGCAAGAGACTACCGCCATAGGCGGCAGCAGGGCGGCTCCGGTCAGGCGGCCGCCGGACGAACCAAAACCGTCGGCCTGCACCGTAGCACGCTTGCTAGGCGATCGAAAAGGCGAAAGGGTAAAACGATGGATCTCAAAGCGTGGCTTGAAAAGCCGCGGACGCGATGGGAGGAAGGACCGTGACACGCAGACTCGTCGATCACGTGCTAGACCAGCTTGCCGCGTGGGGGGTGCGGCGCATCTACGGCGTGGCGGGAGACACCATCCTGCCCTTGATCTCTGCGATGGCCGGCCGGGAGGCGCCCGTCTTTATCGCCACCCGCCACGAAGAGGCGGCGGCGATGATGGCCAAGGCCGAGGCGCTCCTCACGGGAACCGTAGGGGTCTGCATCGCCACCGCCGGCCCCGGCGCTGCCCACCTCGTGAACGGCCTCGCGGACGCGCAGACCGACTCCGTGCCTGTCCTCGCCATCACCGGACAGCTCGAGAGCTTCCACGTGGGCACGGTGCACAAACAGGTGATCAACCAGCAGCAGCTCCTGTGTGCGGTGACGGAGTACAGCGCCGAGCTCGCCCATCCGGCAGGCGCCGCCGACGCGCTGGTCCGGGCCCTGAGAACTGCCGTCGCCCGCAGGAAAGTGACGCACCTCAGCGTGCCCAAAGACTTTTGGGATGCGGAAATTCCTCAGATCCCGATTCGCACCTACGAACCGTATCTTGCGACGCCCGCTCGCTCTGCCCCCTACGTCGTCGAGGGCGCGCTGGCCCTGCTTCACCAGGCGCAGCGTCCCGCGATCCTGGTAGGTATCGGCGCGCGGCAGGCGGTAGGCGACGTCCTGCGCCTTGCCGAGGCACTAAGGGCTCCCGTCATCCACACCCTGGCCGCGGCCGGGCAATTTCCGAGGAAACACCACCTCGTCATGGGAAGCATCGGCGAAGGGGGCACCGAGCATTCCCTGGCCCTCATGGCGGAGGCCGACTGCGTGCTGCGAGTCGGTACCACCTGGTGGCCCGAGCGTTACGTCCCGCAACCGCCACTCACCATCGATGTCAACGTCCATCCCGAGCATGTGGGGCTGGGCTCGCCGGCCCGCTACGGCGTCGTAGGCCCGGTGGAAGAGATCGTGCCTCAGCTGCTCGCGGGCGCTCCCGGCTGGCCCCGGCCCGAGTGGCAGGCGCGCATCGCCCGGGCTAAGCAGGCCCTCGAGGAAGAGCTCGCGCGCGAGATGGAAGAGGCCCGGCGTGAGGAGCGGATCGTCCACCCGAGTCTCCTCGTGGGCGCCCTCAACCGGCACATCCCCGAGACGGCCGTCATCTGCCTCGACGTCGGCGACCATGTCTTGTGGTTTAACCGCTACTTCCAAGGGACCGGCCGGCAGGACGTCCTCATCTCCGGGTACTGGCGGACCATGGGCTGCGCTCTGCCGTCAGCCATCGCGGCAAGCCTTGTGCAGCCGCACCGCCCGGCGGTCGCCATCGCCGGCGACGGCGGCATCAGCATGAGCCTGGCAGAACTCCTCACCGCGGCGCGGCACTCCCTGCCTCTGCGGGTCGTGGTCTTCAACAACCGATCCCTGGCCATGGAGGAGAACGAGATGAAGGCGCTGGGAATGAAGGTACACGGCGTCGGCCTCAACAACCCGGGCTTTGACCGTGTCGCCGAGCTCTGCGGGGTGAAGGGTTTTAGGGTCGAGCGGTCAAGAGAGCTCGATCACGTCCTGGAGCAAGCCTTTGCGACCGACGGACCCGCCTTGGTCGACGTGGTCACATCGGCCTCTCCCATCCCGGCGCCAAAGCCCAGGGTACACCAGGAGGAGCCGGTGTACGCCTGAGCCAGGCGCCCGAGCGATCTCTCGGGCGGCGTGCACGGGCGCGCGCCACAGCTTAAGGTTCCGCCGGCCGCTCGACGAGCCGCCCAAGGCGTGGGCCGCACCGCTTGCAATAGTGCCTTTGGCCCCCGTAGGCGAGCCTGCGGGTATAGGGGTAGCTCCTTCTGCAGGAGATGCAGGTGTAGAGCCACTTCACCCCCTTTTTGGGGAGAGCTCTCTCTTTCGCGTACCGCTGCACGCGGCCGCCTTGGGCCCGGATCTGCTCCATCCAGCGGTAAAACTCGGCGCCGTGGCCCGGCACGATCAGATGGATCATCTCATGCAGCAGCGTCGCTTCCACTTCGTCGGGAAAGCGAGCGTGATAATGGGTGGACAACCGTATGACGCGCTGCTTCGAGTAGCAGATCCCAGCCGAGGCCGTCACCCGGCTTGACCACTCGACGCGCACCGCCTCGGGCGGCGGCAGCACCGGCGAGCCCGAGGCGTCGCGAAAATACTTCAAGCGCAAAGCGGCATAGAGGTCGAGAAGCTCCTTTTCGGAGCACGGAAGTTCAAGCCTCGCGGCCAAAGATGAGGCGCCCTCCCACAAACGTGGCGACGGCCCTGAAGCCGGAATCGAGCACCGCCACGTCCGCGTCCTTGCCCACCCGCAGCGCCCCTTTGCGCGCCTCAAGGCGCGCAGCACGGGCGGGGTTTAGAGATGCCATGGCGGCCGCCTCGTGGACCGGAACGCCCACTTCCCGCACCATAAAGCCCACGGCCTCGTCCATCGTCAAGACGCTGCCGGCCAGCGTCCCGTCGGCAAGGCGGCATTCCCTTCCTTTGAGGCTGACTTTCAGGCGTCCCAGCTCATACTCGCCCTCGGGCATTCCCGNCGCGGCGATGGCGTCGGTGATGAGGCAGAGACCGCTGGTCCCCTTGGCACGCCAAAGCGCCTCGATGGCCCTGGGATGCACGTGGATGCCGTCGGCGATCACCTCGCAGAGCACCCCCGAGCCGGACAAAAACGCCGCGCCGACCACCCCCGGATCTCTGTGATGCAGCGGGCGCATGGCGTTGTAGGTGTGCGTGACGTGGGTTACACCCTTCTGCAAAGCTGCAAACGCCTGCTCGAATGTGGCGTCGGTATGCCCCATGGAGACCGTCACGCCGCACCGGCGCAAGAAAGCGATAGCCTCGTCGGCCCCGGGCAGCTCCGGCGCCAAGGTCACCAGGCGAAACCCTTCTTCAAGGCAGGAGACGATCTCTCCCAGCTCGCCGAGGTCGGCGGAGCGCATGAACGCCGGGTTTTGCGCCCCGGCCCGCTTCGGGTTGACGTACGGGCCTTCAAGATGCAGGCCGGCGATGCGGGCCCCACACCAACCGGGTGCGGCCGAGAGCGCCATGGCCTCCCGCACGGCCTTAGCCGCGGCAATCACTCTGTCGTGGGCCTCCGTCGTCGTCGTCGCGAGCATGGTCGTGGTCCCGTGGGCGCCGTGCACCTCAGCGATCCTCCGGAGGGAGTCGACCGACGCGTCCATCGTGTCGGCTCCTCCCCCGCCGTGAACGTGGACGTCGATGAAGCCCGGGAAGACCCACTGGCCCGTGGCATCATACCTCTCGCACTCGCGAAGCGATACCGTGGCTCCGCCGGGAGGCGCAATCTCAGGCGGGAGGAGATCCGCGGGACCGGCGTAGGCGATGCGGCCCTCGATCAAGACCAGAGCGCCGTTCTCGAGCGTCCCGTCCTCGAGCACTAAAGTTCCACCGTCGATGAGCACCGGTCGATGCGCCGCTCCGTCCGCTTTACGGCCCGCGTCGTGAATCGGCGGATGCATGTCCCGTACACCTCCGACCTGAAAGCGTCGGCGCCTCAATTGTCGGACGCCAAGCGCTTTCTCAAGGTGTTGAGCATCAACTCTTCGGGCGCTTCTCGGCCCGTAAACAGTTCAAATGCGATGGCCCCTTGGTATGCCAGCATCCCCTCTCCGGTGAGCACCGCAAGCCCGCGCGCCCTCGCCGCCCGAAGGAGTGCCGTCTCCCGGGGCCGGTAGACGATGTCGCAGACCAGCGCTTTCGGGTTGAGTCGCTCCACAGGGATGACGGGCGGCGCATCGTGGTGCGGATACATGCCGACCGTCGTCGTGTGGACGACGACCTCCGCCGTCGCAAGCGCCTGTTCAAGGCCGGGATCGCCTTGCGACAGCCTGACCGCCCGCGCCGGCACCCGGTCGCCGATGCGGGCTGCGAGCGCCTCGGCTTTCTCGGGCGTCCGGTTGGCGATGGTGACCGAGCCGGCGCCGGCCAAGGCAAAACTGCAGGAGATGGCGAGCGCCGCTCCTCCCGCCCCGAGGACAAGCACGTGCGCTCCTTTCGGGTCTTTCCCAGCCTGCCGCTGGAGGCTGCGCAAGAACCCCCGCCCGTCCGTATTGTAGCCAATGAGCCGCCCGTCCCGGTTGACGACGGTGTTGACGGCGCCGATCAGCCGGGCCTCTTCGTCTATCTCGTCGAGGTGCGCCATCACGGCCACTTTATGGGGCACGGTGACATTCACCCCGGCGAGCCCCATCGCCCTCACGCCCCTCACCGCTTCGCCCAGGCGATCGGGCTTTACGAGAAAGGGGACATAAATCCAATCCATGCCGAGGTGCCGATAGGCGGCGTTGTGCATCGGCGGTGAGAGCGAATGCTCCACCGGATCGCCAAACACCCCGGCGACCTTGGTCTTTCCGGTGATTTCGGCCACTGTCATGAATCTCTTCACATCCGTGCTGCTCCGTGCCGGCGTTGCCCTTTTGCTTGCGGTCACCCACCGCTCGCGAAGCCGCTCCCGGAGATGGTCGGCATGCGCACCGGAGGGGGTGGATCGGCAAGGCGCATGCGGGGCGCGCTGCGCGGTTTTTCTTTCGGTTCTCCGAGCCATGGGGAAAGGTCGTCCGCGAAGGCGATCTCCATAGCTTCCTCGATGGTGCGCACCGGGATCGGCGTGACGCCCGGGATCTTCTTGGGAAGTTCCAGGGCGTTGCTCTCCGGTACCAGCACGCAGGTAATCCCCGCTCGCCGGGCACCGTGCAGCTTTTCATAGACGCCGCCGACCGGCTTGATCCGTCCCTGAATCGAGATCTCTCCGGTGACGGCGATATCTTGTCTGATCGGCCGCTCTTGGACCGCGCTGACGATCGCAAGGACCACTGCCGCCCCCGCCGAGGGCCCGTCGATGAGCCCGCCGCCGACGACGTTGACATGGACGTCCCAGTCGGCAAGGCACTCTCCGGTCACCTTGCGCACCACCGATGCGGCGTTGAAGACTGAATCCTTCGCCATGCTTCCCGCCGTCTGGTTAAAGCGCAGGGTTCCTTTCCCCGGCTCCCGCGCCTTAAAGGCCACCGCTTCAATCTCCAGCACCGAGCCGCGAAAGCCCGAGACGCCGAGGCCAAAAACATGCCCCACCTCTTTTGAGGGCGAACCCTTGGCGACGACCGACGGCGTGAGGCGGGCCATCCGGATCACCTCGAGCGCGTGCTCGCGGGTGATGTGGACCGGCGGGATCGCCATAGCCTCTCCCGCACGCTCCCTGCGGCCTTCGCCCCCATTCTCCTGCTCCTGGGCTTTCGCCCTTTGCGCCTGCTCTTTCTCTTTTTGCTCTTTGACCCACCGTTCGAGAAAGTCCGGGTCCAGCTCCAAAAGGGCAAGGCCGAAGGCATCCGCCAAGAGGCTCGTCGCTTTGCGCCCTTCAACCGTGTACTCGCTGATGATGGACGGCACGTCCTCGTCAAGGGTGGCGCCCAAGCGCTGGGCCGCCTGGACCACGATCTGCTCGATCTCGTCGCGGCCCAAGGGGTCAAAGAAAACCTCCGCGCAGCGGGAGCGGAGGGCCGGGCTGATCTCGGAAGGATCCCGCGTCGTGGCGCCGATCAGCACGAAATCGGCGGGCGCTCCTTCCTCGAAAAGCTTGCGAATGTACTTGGGCACGTTGGGGTCGTTGGGATCGTAATAGGAGGAATCGAAGTAGACCCTCTTGTCCTCCAGCACCTTGAGGAGCTTGTTTTGCAACGCCGGATCCATCTCACCGATCTCGTCGATGAAAAGGACGCCCCCGTGGGCTTCGGTGACGAGGCCCGGCTTGGGCTCCGGAATGCTCGACTCCGCAAGATCGCGCCGCGCCCCTTGATAGATAGGATCGTGCACCGAACCGAGCAACGGGTTGGTCACCTCTCGGGGATCCCAGCGCAAGGTGGTGCCGTCGACCTCGACGAAGCGAGCGTCCTTGTCGAAGGGGGTGAACGGGAGCGTCTTCGCATACTCCAGCGCGAGCCGGGCGACGGTCGTCTTGCCGACGCCCGGCGGGCCGTACAGGAGGACGTGCTGGGGATACGGCGAGGCGATCTTCGAAAAGAGGGCCTTTCGCGCCGTCTCCTGGCCTACGATCTCATCGACCGACTTCGGTCGCATGCAAAGCTGAATGGAGTTAGCGAGCTTTCGCTCCTCTAACCTTTGCAGCTCGGCAAACTTCTTGAGCGTCTGGGCGTTATCGGGCCCGGTGTCCTCCCGGAGCACCTGCATCTTGAGCTCTTTGACGTACTCCTCGTGGCGCTCTTGCATCTTTTCGGCGATGCGCTGCTCCAGGCGGTCTTCGACGTCGCGCCTTGCCAAAAGGTCCGCGAGAGCGTCCTCGATCTCCTCCAGAACGCCCGGGATCTCATCGTGGGAGGGCCGTTCTTCCAAAGTGGGATCCTCAAAGACGATCCGTTCGAGGGCGAGGACCTGATCGCTCAGGTTCTTAGACTGCATCAGATCCAGCGCATCCAGCTTGCCCGCTTTGAGGACGAGCTTGTCGCGACCGTACACTTCTCCTAGAAGCTGGAAGATCGCGTTGACCCGCCTGGATAGCGCCTCATTCCGTCCCGAACCCGAAGACGACGAACGTCCAAGCCGCTGCCAGAAGCTCAAGCTCCTTCCCCCTGGGCCTCGACGATCCGCACGTTGAGCTGGGCCTCAACTTGCGGGTGCAGCCGGACCGGCACCCGGTAGACGCCGAGCGCCTTGATGGGCTCGTCGAGTTCGATCTTGCGCTTGTCCAGCTCGATGCCGGTCGCCTTTTTGACGGCAGCGACGATGTCAAGCGCCGTGACGGAACCGAAAAGACGGCCTGCGCCACCCGTCCTGGCCGCGATCGTCACCTGGGCCTCTTGCAGCCGGGCGGCCGTCTTTTGCGCTTCCTCCAGCTCCCGCTTGGCCTTGGCCTCCGCATGGGATTTCTCGGCGGCCAAAGACTTGAGATTGGATTCGTTGGCGATCTTTGCCAGGCCCCGGGGCACCAGAAAATTGCGGGCGTACCCTTCAGCGACCTCTACGAGCTCCCCCTTCTTACCCAACGCCTTGACGTCGGCCTGCAAGATGACTTTCACGTCAAGCCCCCCTTAAGCAACGGGCTCCGCGACTTTGCGAAGCTTTCGCAAGTCGAGCCACGCATCGAGCAACCCTGCCAAGAGAAAGAGCAATGTCGCGATGGGCTGCAAAAAGAGATAGAAGCCACCGGCCAAAAGAAGCCGCAGTCCTTTTGCAATCTTGAAGCGCTCAAGGTAATGCCAGCCGACCGCGAAGCCCTGGATCGTGATCAAAAAGCCGAGCATGAGCGTCACGTTGACCAGCCCGATTTGAAGCCAGCCGTCGAGGAGCCGGCCGGCCAACAGCTCGACGACCCTTCCCAAAACGTAGACCCCGGCGACCCACCGCGGAAACCTCCAGCGAGCGAAGGGAGGCAGCGCCGGCACCGCCCCTGCTTCCTCTCCCTCCCCACCCGGAAGCCTCTGAACGAGCCAGCGGGTGAGCCAAAAGTCGAGCACCGTGAGGGCCGCGGAACCCATCAAGAGGCTTGCAGGAAGCGTGGCGCGCATCGCGGCGATCTGCGCCTCAAGCAGCGCTTCTTGCGCCATACTATCGCTTCCCGCTACACTCTTCAGCGCCTCCTGCCAAAATGTAGCCACGACGTCGATCATGCTCACACCCGTCAGCTGCTCAAAAAAATACATGAGCAGCCACGTGGTGAAAAAAACGACGAGCGAGCCGAGCACGAGGGTTCGCCTCAAGCCCAAGGATTCACGCAGCGCCTGGCCGAGGGCGATTCCTAGGGCGAGGGCCAAGAGGACCTGGGCCAGGATCAGCGGGCTTTGCGTAAGAAAGCTCGCGACGGCACCGGACAAGACGGCTGTCCAAATCCCGCTCGCAAGCCCGTGACGAAGGACGAGCGCGGCCAGCGGAGACGGGGCGACGAGCAGTCCAACCGGCAGCACCGACAACAATACCGTCGCGCCGCCCAGGATGGCCCGCTCGTTGGGCAGACGCTCACCCGCCCCGGCGGGCTTCCCATCCATTGCGATCCATCACCCCTCGCGGGACTTTAAGTGCTTGGCGAGTGCAGAGAAATCCCCGTACCACTCTTCAAAGTCGTGGGGCTCCTCGGCATTGCTTCGCACGATGTGCTTGATCTTCATCTCAAGCCTGGCAAAATCTATGCCGAGGCGCCGTCCGAGGATGTACGCAGCGACGATGATGTTGGCTAGTTGATCCTGGATCGTCTCGTCTCGGGCCTCCCGCATCGCGCGGTAAAGGCCGGCGACGCTCCCGAGCAGTTCCGTCTTGAGCCACTCGACACTCTTGAGATCGCGGGCGATGTCCACTTCGGCGCGGGGTTTCACGGGCATCCTCCCATGCTGTCGAGAGATGAAGGCGTCCCTCCGGATTTGCGCCGCCCCGCGCCCCAAGCCACAAACCGGAAGGACCCCCTAAACGACGAACCGCCGTAGCAAAGCACGGCACTACATTCGCCGGGGTGAAGGCATCTCCTTCCCTCATGAAAACCGGGAAGGTTCCTTCACCCCGGCCGCCGATCACCGTGAAGTCTTCGAACGTCAGAAGCCCGGCAATAGATCGATCTCGGCGTCGATCAGCTCGTTGGTCATCTGCCAGATCTCCTCGGGCGAGCAGACGGCCGAAGTGAGCGGATCGAGCATCAAGGCGTGCGCCGCAGCCTTCCGGCTCTTCTCCAGGGCCGCTATCACGGCGAGCTCGATCATCGCCATATTGCTCCGGCAGATGGCAGCCATCTGCGGCGGCAACGCCCCGAAGCGGCACGGGTTAAACCCGTTGCGGTCGATCATGACCGCCACCTCGACGCACTGGCCCTGCGGCAGGTTATCGATGAGGCCGTGGTTGATCACGTTGCCGTGGATCACGTAGGGCTTGTTGGTCTGGTGCGCCTCGATGATCCAACTTGCGTACTCCCAGCTTCTCGTCGTCTTAAGCTCCCGCTCGCCCCGAAGCGCCTTCCGGCGCTCCTCGTCGCGAGCCTCGCGCCATTTGGGCCAGTTGTTGGCGTAAAAGCCGCTTTCGCCGCGGTAGCCGCTCCTTGTGTACTTCTGGAGCAGATCCTTACGCTTGCGGTAATACGGAAGGTACTCCGACAGATGCCCGCTGGACTCGGTGATAAAGGCACCGAAGTGCAGCATCATGTCGCAGCGGATGGGATCGCCCTGGTAGAACTCGCTGTTGTGGTCTCTTGCCTTTTCAAACAGGATCGGGTAGAGGTCCCGGCCCTCGTGGGTGAGTTCGGTGAACCAGGCCAGGTGGTTGATGCCGGCGCACTTCCACTGCATCTCGGAGTACGGCACCCCGGCGTGCTTTGCCAGGAGGTGACTGGTTCCCTGAACGCTGTGGCAGAGGCCGATCACCTGCATCTTGCTGGTGAGCGAAGCGGCAAGGCACATCATCCCCATGGGATTGGTGTAGTTGAGGACGAGCGCCTTCGGGCAGAGTTCCTCGGCGTCTTTGAGCACTTCGACCCAGACGGGGATGGTCCGCAGGCCTTTCATCAAGCCGCCGGGGCCGATCGTGTCGCCGATGCACTGGTCGACGCCGTACTTAAGCGGAATGTCGTTGTCGAAGCGCACGGCCTTCGTCCCCGACACCTCAATGCAGTTAACGATGTAGTCGGCGCCGGGCAAAGCCTTTCTCCGGTCAGGGGTGGACGTGACGGTCCAGGAGCCCTTTTTGCCCATGATCTCGACGATCTTTTCCACCAGCTGGTGGGCGAGCTCAAGCCGCTCGGTGTCGATGTCAACCAGTGCGAGCTCCCCGCCTTCGAGCGCCGGGATGTTGAGAATGTCGGTCATGAGCGGCTCGGTAAACCCGCTGCCCGCCCCGAGCATGACGACTTTAATGCGGCGTCCCTTTTGCGCTCCTTCCAGGAGCGCAGCCTCCTTGGTATGCGCGTGGTGGCCCTGCTTTTCGTCAGACACGTTGCTGCCCCCTCGAAAAATGTGACGATTGCTGGTTGTATGCCCACTCGCCTGGACGCGCGTCTACTTCTCCCGGCGCCTGTAATTCCCTCTTCTTTGTTGGCCCGTCGTCGCAAAAGAACAAGGGACCCCCATAGGCCGCAAAACGCAGGCGGCGCACCGCATGCTGCGG
>NICF_comb_assmDRAFT_10001034_pt1 | contig 22413 bp, 17 predicted proteins | sample NewIslPassag4_SG_FD_11279 | JGI IMG/M metagenome (IMG submission 11279) | reverse complement strand
CATCTTTCCGACGATGAGGAGGCTTTCCCCCAGGTTCCTCCGCCCGCGCGGAGATCAACTCGGCTTGAGTACGCTCGATAATCCCGACAGCCAGTTTCCTCCTCACCCGCGGAGGTCGTTGACCCATTAGTCGCTTCCTCCGCACTTGCGGCAAAGTCCTTATGCGGTTCCAGGTCAGCGACTGAGTTATTGTTCCAAATGGATTTCAGTGCTAGTCGAGTGTTGGTGTTCTATTGCGCCAATATCATTTCTTGAAGCTACTCCTTCGCGCAACTTCTCTACGATCTTGGCCCAATCGTTCATCATCTTCACGCGATAATCCCAATAGAGCGCGCGGTTGTAAGCGCGCCTAGTCTCATTCTCCTCGATATGGGCGAGCTGGAACTCGATCACGTCCTTGTCGTACTTGCGCTCGTTGAGGATGGTCGATGCGCTCGACCGGAAGCCGTGTCCGCAGTGCTTGCCCTTGTAGCCGAGCGACCAGAGGGCCTTGTTGATGCAGTTCTCCGACATCATCTCCTTGAAGCCTCTGCTCTTCGGAGACGGGAACACGTAGCCCTCCGTCAAGCCGGTGATGCGCCTTACGTCACGTAAGATGACCCTGGCGGCGTGAGACAATGGTATGTCATGCGGCCGACGCAACTTCGTGTGTTCCGCAGGGATGGTCCAGACCGACTCTTCGTAGTCCACCTGATCCCAGGTCATCTTGCGCAGCTCGATCGGTCGCGGCCATGTGAGCGCCAAGAAGTTGAGGGCGAGGCGAACGATCGGGCTGCGGTACGTGTCGATCTTACGTAGCAGCTCCCCGAACCCCATCTCGCTGACAATGGCGGGATGGCTCGTCACTTTCGGAGCGGAGATGACCCGTTGAAGAACGTGAGTCGGGTCGCCGTTCGCCCGCTTGGTTATGGTGGCGAGGCGGAACACTGCGCTCATCGCCTGTCGAGCCCGCCGCGCGGTCTCAAGCTTCCCCGTCGCCTCGATGTCGGTCAGCAGGTCAAGCACGTCGGCCGCCGTGATCTCGGCTATCGGTCGCTTGCCGATCTTGGGCAGAACATACGCCTTTAGAACCCATGTCTTCTGATCTAGTGTGTTCTTGGCGCGACCCCGCTTCTCAAGCGAGTTCATGTACTCTTTGGCGACCACAGAGAACGTCGTCTCTGCGGAGACCTTTGACGCCCTGACCTTCTCCTGCTTCTCCTGCGAAGGGTCGATGCCTTGTGCCAGCAGCTTGCGGGCCTCCATCTTCCTCTCGCGAGCTTCCTGTAAGCTGATCTCGGGATAGGTCCCGATCGCTAGGGTCCGTTGCTTCCCGAGGAAGCGGTAAGCCATCCGCCAGAGCTTCGACCCGTTGGGCTGCACCTGTAGGTACAAGCCCTCGCCGTCGCTGATCTTGATGACTTTGCCGGTCGGCTTGATGTTGCGAACCTTGAGATCGGTCAGTGCCATCTCACTTCCCCCCGTATCAACGCCCCGAACGATACCAACAATGATACCAACAAATTGCTGCGCTTGAGGGCGACGTGCTGAGACGCCCTGAGACAGCGTTTCGGGCATTTTCTAGGAATTTCAGGGAGTTGCGAGACTGTCTGAGACGCTGAGAAACAGCTAGAGACAGACAGATGGCTCCGCGGGTAGGATTCGAACCTACGACCAACCGGTTAACAGCCGGTTGCTCTACCGCTGAGCTACCGCGGATCAACCATCTTCAGACCCGGCCGCTCATAGCAGAAAGAAAGCGGTTGGGCTAGTCCCCTCAGTGCATAAGTCGGTCGCAGATGAGGGGGCGGGCTGGATACCGGCTTTCCGGTCTGACCGGCCATCGGGACACCTCGACCGCTAGCCCCTGGGTCGGTTAGCAAATGGGATGACAGGTCCGTGACAGTTCCGCTAGGAGTGCTCACCGGCGTCATGTGAGGAGGCGGGGGCGCAGCTAAGCATGGATGCATTCGTTTTCTTTGCGGTTTTGGCCGCTGCGGCCTTCCATGCGGGATGGAATGCGCTCCTCAAGGTCAAGCTCGAACCGCTGACGACCGTCAGTCTGATCTCGGCGGCATGCGGCGTTGTCGTGCTGCCGGTTGCCTTCTTTGTTGACCTGCCTGAGCTCGGAGCCTGGCCCTACCTCGGCATGTCGCTGGCCCTGCATCTCGTCTACTACATCGCGCTTGCGGAGGCGTATCGCTTCGGTGATCTCTCGCAGGTCTATCCCATTGCGCGCGGGTCTGCACCCCTGATGACCGCTCTGGGCGCGTCGTTCTGGCTCGGTGAGCCGCTTGGGCTCACGGGGTGGCTCGGGGTCATCCTGCTCGGCACGGGGATCATCGCGCTTTCGTTGCGCCCGCGCGGTTCAAAGCTCCAAGCGTTCCAAGGGCGGTCTGTCGGCTTCGCCTTGCTGACGGCGCTTTCGATCGCTGCCTACACCATCGTCGACGGCACCGGGGCGCGGATCGGACCGTCGCCTGCGCCCTACATCATCTGGCTCTTTCTCCTGGACGGCGTGATGATGCTGATCTTCGGCATGATCCGTATGCCATCGGCCATGATTGAGGGCGCCAAGAGCTCCTGGAAGCTGGTGTTGGCCGGCGGCGCCCTGTCGACGGCAGCTTACGCCATTGCCATCTGGGCCATGACCGTGGCGCCGATTGCCCTTGTTGCGGCGCTGCGCGAGACGAGCGTCCTCTTCGCCTCGCTGATCGGAATCGTCTTCCTCCGCGAGCCCGTCTACGCCCTGCGGATCATCGCCGGCTGCATCGTGGTGATCGGGATCGTTCTGCTACGACTGCGCTGATCCAATCCCAGCAGGGGCCTGCGGCTGAGCCGGCATGGCTGCCGTCTCTGAAGCCGGCGTCTTGGCTGAGCTCCCTTCACGCTGCTTTTCGCGCAGCCGACTCTCCCGCAACTCGCCCGCAGCCTCCAGGATCGGATAAGCCACCGCCGTCAGGTGCGAGTTGATCCGTTTCAGGTCGCGGATGATGTCGAGGTGGATGGCGCTCGTCTCGATCGATTCCGGGCGCCCCTCCTTCAGTCGAGCGAAGTGACGCTCGGCGGCCTCGAACTCCTTGATCCTGATGGTGGTCTTCTCCTTCAACAGCCGCCGCGCCAGCGTCACATCCCGCGTGGCGAACACGTTGAGCGCCAGCCGCATGTTGTCGACCACCCGACCGTGGAACCGCTTCAGCTCCTCCAAGCCCTCGGGCGAGAAGGAGTAGTGCTTCTTGATCTTCTTATTTGCGAGTCCATCAGGTTCTTGTCGATGATGTCGCCAATGTGCTCGAGATTCGTCGTGAACGTCAGGATCTCGTAGTAGCGGCGTGATTCCTCGTCATCGAGCTCGTTCTTCGAGGCGCGGATCAAGTAAAGCTTGATGGCCTCGTGCAACGCGTCGACATCGTCGTCCGCCTTCTCGAGCTCCTTCACGATCTTGAGGTCATTCCCCTCGATCGCGGTCAGCGACTTGCGCAGCATATCGAGCACGATGTCGCCCACGCGGAGCGTCTCCCGCATCGCGCAGCCAAGCGCCTCCGACGGCGTGTCGAGCACGGTCGGCTCAAGATGCTGCGGTACAGCCCGGTCAGGTGCATCTGCTGGCGGCGGCAACATCCAGGTCACGAAGCGCGCCAGCCAAGTCAGCAGCGGCAGGAAGACAAGCGCGACGATGAGGTTGAAGCTGGTGTGGAAGTTCAGAACCATCCGGCCAGGGTCGGAGCTGATGTAGGCGAGGGCCGGCTCAGCCCAGCCCAGGAACGGAATGAACGCGATCCCCACCGCTCCCCGCGCGATCAGGTTCCCGAAGGGCACCCGGCGTGCTGCAACGGGCGACCCCGTTAAGGCGGTCAAAGGTGCGATTGCGCCGCCGAGGTTTGCGCCAAGGACCAGTGCGAGCGCCAACTCGGGACCAATGGCGCCGCCGGCAGCAAGCGACAGGATGAAAAGGACGACAGCCAAGCTCGAATGGGCAAGCCACGTCAAAATCGCGGCAACGAGCACGGCGATGACTGGCTCGCTGCCCAGGGCGGAGAGGAGAACCGCAACGGTCGGGCTCTCGCGCATGGCCCCGGAAACGGTGCCAAGTTCGATCAGGGCGAGAAGCATCAGCCCGACGCCAATGGAAATGCGGCCCAGATTCTTGAGACGATCATCTTCTGCGGCACTGAAGAGCGCGACCCCACCGATCGCCGCCACGGTCCAAAGCCATTTGATGTCGAAGGCGAAAATCTGGGCGACGAGCGTCGTGCCGACATCAGCGCCGAGCATAATTGCGAGCGCAACGGGCAGGGTGACCAGCCCGCGGCCGGCAAAGGATGCGAGCAACAGGGCGGTTGCGGTCGAGCTCTGCAGGATGCCAGCCACGCCGACACCGGCGCCAAAAGCCGTAAGCCGACTTTTTGATGCTCGGCTCAGCACGTTGCGCAGCGGTGCACCAAAGGCGCGCGTAAGCCCCGTGCGGACCATGCGCACGCCCCAGAGCAGGAGCGCAACACCGCCAAGCAACGTGAGGAGCAGCTCGCTTCCACCCATTCTCTTCTTTTTCTCCTTTGTTCTTTAAGAGTGAAAAACGTAAAACTTTTTCAGGATCGTTTCAGCGCAATGACGAAGCAACACAGCATAACTTGTCTAATTGCCAAAGCCTAGCTCACGATCCGGAATTGTTGCCGTCCGTCAGCCAACCGTTGCGAATTGCCAGCTGACGAGCCGTTTCGAAAAATTTGGCGACGGACCCGAGGTTACGGCGTTCCGAAAGGCAGATGGCATACTCTGCAACCGCTACATCCGCTCCCAGGATCCGAAGTGCGACAAGCCGCGGGTCTCGACCCACTTCGCTGGCGAACGCGAGACCAACCCCGAAGCCTGCGGCAACCGCTTCTGCGACAGCTTCCCTCGTGCCGACGTCAAAAACTTGACCTGTCTGAACACCGGCAGCTTTGAGGCGCGACTCGGCAACTTCGCGCGTGATCGAACCGCGTTCCCGTACCACAAGATCGCGCCCCGCGAGGTCCGTCAGCTGTACCCGCTTGCGCTGGGCCAGCGGATCCTTCCGGTTGACAAGCAAGACCAACCGATCCTGCCGGATCATCGTCGAAAACAGCCGTGGGTCGTTGGTCGGCTTTGCCATCACCCCGACATCGGCCTCGCTCGATAGCACGCGCGCAATGACAGCAGCCGAGTTATCAATATGCAGCGAAAAGCCGAGCGACGCCGTCGATTTCTTCAGTTCGGCGAGGATCGGCAGCACGTGGACGGCGCTATCCGCGGCAATTCTCAAATGTGCCCGGCTAGGCGCACGATTGTTGCTCAGCAGCCGGCTGACTTCATCCATGGCCTCTGCCAGCTTTCGCGTCGCCGCAAAGAGCTGCTCGCCTGCAGGCGTCAGCCGCACGCCCCGCCCGCCACGCTCGAACAGCGCAACGCCCGCGGCTTGCTCCAACGATCGCACCTGCGCCGAAAGCGTCGGCTGGCTCACGCCGGCAAGCCGGGAAGCAACTGAGAAACTCCCCGCGGTGGCAACACGATGGAAAGCCAGCACGTGCGTGAGGTTCATGAGTATAGATATGATCTATAACTGCGATCGAAGGCGTATATTTGTTCAATATATAGGACCGCGCTAGGCTTACCGCAAACACTAAGCTCAAGCGACTGGAGGTCCTGAAGACATGGTCGGTTCACCCGCGGTTTCCGAGACCGGCGATCCGCTCCTCCTTACCCCCGGCCCACTCACCACGTCGAAGTCGGTGAAGGAGGTCATGGTTCACGACTGGGGATCGCGAGACTCGACATTCCTCAGGATTAACAAGGAGGTCCTCGAGACGCTTCCGAAGATCGTGAACGCCGAGGGCACCCACGTTACCGTTCCGATGCAGGGTTCCGGCACTTTCGCCGTCGAGGCCATGCTGACGACGTTTGTGCCGCCGAACGGGAAGATCCTCATCCTCATCAACGGCGCATACGGCCATCGCGCGAAGCGCATCTGCGACATCGCCAAGAGGGCGGTTGTTGTTCATGAGACGCCCGAGGATACGCCGCCGAACCTCGAAGAGGTTGATCGCATCCTCGCAAACGACAAGTCGATCACGCACGTTTTTGTTGTTCACTGCGAGACCACCAGCGGCATTCGCAACCCGGTCGCCGAAGTTGGAGCCATCGTTCAGCGGCACGGCCGCCGGCTGCTCATCGACGCAATGAGCGCGTTCGGTGCTCTGCCCCTCGACGCCAAGCACGTTCAGTTCGATGCCGTCGCGGCCTCGTCGAACAAGTGCATCGAAGGCGTGCCGGGGCTTGGGTTCGTCGTTGCGCGCGAGGCGGCTCTGGCAGAATGCAAGGGCAATGCAACGACCCTGGTGCTCGATCTCTATGACCAGTGGCAGAATTTCGTGAAAACGGGGCAATACCGTTTCACGCCGCCGATTCACGTCATCGTTTCTTTCCACCAGGCATTGAAGGAATTCCTGGAAGAGGGCGGTCAGCCCGGGCGTGGCAAGCGCTATGAGGAAAACTGCAAGATTCTGATCGACGGCATGCGGGAGCTGGGCTTTGAACCTCTGCTGCCTGAAAGCCTGCAGGCGCCGATCATTGTCACCTTCCACATGCCGAAAAATCCGAAATTCGTCTTCCAGAAATTCTATGATGCGCTGAAAGAGCGGGGTTATGTGATCTATCCGGGCAAGCTCACGGTTGCGGACAGCTTCCGTATTGGCTGCATCGGGCGGCTCAATGCCGATCACATGCGGGGTGCATTGGCAGCGATTGCCGACGTTCTTCGCGAAATGGGAGTTTCGAACTTGAAAACGGCGGCTTGAGGAGCTGAAAGTCATGAACGCCAATCGCGCTGCCAATCAGGTCACCTGCAACGGCCGGGCTTACAATTTTCCGAAAGCGCCGACGGTGGTCATTTGCCTTGATGGCTCCGAGCCGGGTTATATCGAGGAGACCATCAAGGTCGGCCGGGCGCCCACGTTCGATCGCTTCATGCGGAATGGCGCGAACCTGATCGCCGAAAGCGTTATTCCGAGTTTCACGAACCCGAACAATCTTTCCATCATCACCGGCCGTCCTCCGGCCGTGCATGGCATTGCGGGCAACTATTTCTGGGATTCCGCTGCCAGGACCGAAGTGATGATGAATGACCCGAAGTTCCTGCGGGCACCAACGGTCCTCAAGGCGTTCCACGACGCAGGAGCAAAGGTCGCCATGGTGACGGCGAAAGACAAGCTCCGTCTGCTTTTGTCGGACGGGCTTGATTATTCGACCGGCCGGGCCATCGCGTTTTCCTCCGAGCGCGCCGACAAGGCGACGAAGGAAGCGAACGGAATCGATAACGTTCTCGAATTCGTCGGCAAGCCGCTGCCGGAAGTTTATTCGGCCGATCTTTCGGAATTCGTCTTCGCGGCTGGCGTCAAGCTGATGGAGACGTTCCGCCCCGATGTCATGTACCTGTCAACAACCGACTACATTCAGCATAAGGTCGGGCCGGGCACAAAAATCGCCAACGACTTCTACGCCATGATTGACGGCTACCTCGACCAGCTCGACAAGCTGGGCGCGGTGATCGTCGCGACGGCGGATCACGGCATGAATGACAAGCATCTGCCGGATGGTTCGCCGGATGTCATTTATCTTGAGAAGCTCTTCGATGCGTGGCTCGGGAAGGATGCCGCGCGGGTGATTTTGCCGATCACCGATCCCTACGTGAAACATCACGGTGCGCTGGGATCATTCGCGACCGTTCACGTGCCAGAGGGCTCCGACATCGCGGACTTGCTCAACCGTCTGCGCGGCATCGAAGGCGTAGAGCTGGCGCTCACCAAGGCGGAAGCGTGCGAGCGCTTTGAGTTGCCGCCCGATCGCATTGGCGACATCGTCGTGCTTTCGACGAAAAACAAGGTTCTCGGCACCGCTCCTGAGAAACACGACCTCTCCAGCCTGGACGAGCCGCTTCGTTCTCACGGCGGTCTTTCGGAGCAGCGCGTGCCGATGATTTCGAATCGCAAGGTCGAACTTCCGGCTGGCCGCCGGCTGCGGAATTTCGATGCGTTCGATGTCGCACTAAACCACGTTGTTTGAAACAATCTCTAGGGAAATTGGCTGCGCGTTGAAATAGGCGGCGCTGATTGAGAGGCCAGAATGCAAGAGCAGGTCACAAAGCCGAAGCTGCCGATTGCGGCGCACGAGAAAATGCGTATCGCTGGCAAGCTGGTAGACGCGGACGAGCGGATCGAGGTTTACAACCCTTACACCGGTGAAGTCGTGGGCACCGTCCCCGCCGCGCGGCCGGAGCAGGTGGCCGAGGCATTTCGCATCGGTTACGAATACAAGCCGAAACTGACGCGCTACGAGCGCCAGAAAATTCTGACGCGGACGGCGGAAATCCTTGCGTCACGCAGGGAGGAGATCGCCCGTCTCATTACCGCGGAGTCGGGGCTTTGCCTTAAGGACTCTCTTTATGAAGTTGGCCGCGCCTATGACGTTTATTTGCTCGCTGGCCAACTCGCCATTCGCGACGACAGCGAAATTTATTCCTGCGATATCACTCCGCACGGCAAGGCTCGGCGCATTTACACGATGCGCACGCCAGTGCTCGGCTGCATCTCGGCGATCACACCGTTCAATCACCCATTGAACATGATCAGCCACAAGATTGCGCCGGCGATCGCCACCAACAACCGCGTGGTTGCCAAGCCGACGGAGCTGACGCCGCTGACTGCGCTGGTCCTCGCAGACATCCTCTATGAGGCCGGGTTGCCGCCGGAAATGCTGTCGATCGTTACAGGTAATCCGCGGACCATGGGTGACGCGATGATTACCGACCCGCGGGCCGACATCGTGACATTCACGGGTAGCGTGAAGGTTGGCAAGTACATCGCGGAAAAGGCGGGCTATAAGCGCATCATTCTCGAGCTGGGCGGCAACGATCCGCTGATCGTGATGGAGGATGCCGATTTGGACAAGGCGGCAGAGCTCGCTGTCCAGGGCGCCACGAAAAACTCGGGTCAGCGCTGCACCGCTGTGAAGCGGATTCTCGTCGTAGAATCCGTTGCCGACCAGTTCGCTGAGCTCGTGCTGGAAAAGGCGAAGAAGCTCAAGTGCGGCGACCCGATGGATCCTGAGACCGACGTCGGCACGGTGATCCACGAAGGGGCCGCCAAGCTGTTCGAGGCCCGCGTCAATGCTGCCGTCGAAGCTGGCGCAAAGCTGTTGCTGGGCAACGACCGCAAGGGTGCGCTCTACCCTGCCACAGTTGTGGACCATGTTCCGTACGACTGCGAGTTGGTGAAAGAGGAAACCTTCGGGCCGGTCATCCCCATCATCCGGTGCCCGAATGACATCTCGGAGGTCATTCGGATCTCGAACTCTACTGCTTACGGCCTGTCGTCGGGTGTTTGCACGAACAGGCTCGACTACATTACCCGCTTCATCAACGAGCTGAACGTGGGTACAGTAAATATCTGGGAGGTGCCGGGTTATCGAATTGAAATGTCTCCGTTCGGAGGCATCAAGGATTCCGGCCTCGGTTACAAGGAGGGCGTCTGGGAGGCGATGAAGAGCTATACCAACGTCAAGACCTATTCATTGCCCTGGCCGCAGGGCTAAGCGTTTCGGCAGCGGGAAAACCTGTCGGGGTGGGGCAACGTGAGAGGCGACTCGCGGTAGCGGGCGCCTCTCACCGCGTGTTTAGCGAAAACATATTCACATTGCAGGAATATTGACCAAAGCGCCTAATGATTCCGCTAGCCAAAAGCAAATTATTGCGATTTTCTAATGCAGCCTGCTTCTTAGTTCTGGCCGCGGATGCAATTTGTGAATTCTAGCATGAGTTCTGAGCAGATCTCGCTTCAACTCGGCGCGTTCGGTCACTGTCATCGAGAATTCATAACATTTGAACATGTCTGTCCATGGTCGGAGGCTTTGGGCAGGCTTGGTCGAGTCTAGGGTGAATCAATTGGAGGGAGATAGCCTAGTATGTTTAGTCGCATTCTTGGCGTAGGTGTCGCTGCCTGCGCGGCCCTGTTGGCGGCGGGAGTACCAGCTCAAGCACAGCGCACGCAGCTCACGATCTACACTGCTATCGAGAACGACCAGCTTGCACCTTTCAAAGCGGCCATTGAAAAAGCCGTGCCAGAGGTTGAGGTCGTCTGGGTCCGCGACTCCACCGGCGTTATCACCGCCCGCTTCCTGGCTGAAAAAGATAATCCGCGGGCAGACATGATCCTCGGCCTCGGCGCCACCTCGCTGCTGATGTTCGAGAAACTCGGATTGTTGGAGCCCTATAAGCCCAAAGGCGCGGATGAGCTGAAGCCGGTCTTCCGTGACAGAACCGAGCCGTATACTTGGACCGGTATGGACGGTTACATCGGCATCATCTGCTTCAACACGGCTGAGGCCGCCAAGGAAAACATTCCCGTTCCCACTTCGTGGAAGGATCTCACCAAGCCGGAGTACAAGGGCAAGGTCGTGATGCCTCACCCGGCGTCATCCGGCACGGGATATCTGACTGTGGGCGCCTGGCTGCAAATCTGGGGCGAGGAAGAGGGCTGGAAGTTCATGGATGCCCTCCACGAAAATATTGCTGTTTACACGCATTCGGGAAGCGCTCCCTGCGTGCAAGCCGCGAAGGGTGAGCGCCTCGCTGGAATCGCCCTCGATATGCGTGGCGCATCCGAAAAAACGAAGGGGGCTCCGCTCGAGGTCGTTGTTCCCTCTGAAGGTGTCGGCTGGGAAATGGAGGCAGCCGGCATTGTGAAGGGCACGAAGCACCTCGAGCTGGCCAAGAAGGTTGCCGACTGGGTTGCCTCGAAAGAGGCGAATGAGCTCTACGGCAAGACCTATGCTGTGGTCGCATATCCGGGCGCTGGCAAGTATCCGCCGAACTATCCGGAGAAGGCCGAAGAAGCCATGATCGACAATGACTTCGTTTGGATGGCCGAGAACCGCGAGCGGATTCTCAAGGAGTGGAGCAAGCGCTACGAGAGCAAGGCTGCTCCAAAGAACTGAGTTCAAAGTTACCGGGCGGCCGGGTGAAAATGGCCGCCCATTTATTTTGGGAAGGAAGCAGGGGTTGTTAGATGCTGAAAACTCTTGAACGGAGCCATCCGATCTGGCCGGGGATACGCGATCACGCCCTGTGCATCTCAGCATCCGCAATCTGACTAAACGATACGGTACCTTTACGGCCCTCAAGTCCGTTTCGCTCGATGTCTATGCGGGTGAGCTGATCTGCTTCCTGGGGCCCTCGGGTTGTGGCAAGACAACTCTGCTGCGTGCCGTGGCCGGCCTCGACATGCAGGACGAAGGCCGCATTGAAATGGGCGGTAAAGACGTTTCCCATTTGCCGCCGTCGGCCCGCGATTTCGGCATCGTTTTCCAGTCCTACGCGCTTTTTCCGAATTTGACGGTTGCCGCCAACGTTGGTTATGGCCTCGTCAATCGGCGTATGCCGCGCGCCAAAATCAAGGAGCGCGTGGACGAGTTGCTGGCGCTGGTGGGGCTCCCCGACCAAGGCTCGAAATACCCCGGGCAGCTGTCTGGTGGTCAGCAGCAGCGCGTCGCCTTGGCNCGCGCGCTGGCAACCTCACCGTCGCTNCTNTTGCTCGACGAGCCGCTTTCCGCGCTCGATGCGCGTGTTCGTGTGCGCCTTCGTGATGAAATTAAATCACTGCAGCGCCGTCTNGGTGTGACGACCATTCTGGTCACGCACGATCAGGAAGAGGCGCTCGCCATGGCAGACCGCATCGTGGTCATGAACCACGGTGTCATCGAGCAGGTTGGCACACCGGAGGAAGTTTATAGCCGGCCAGCCACCCCGTTCGTTGCGGACTTCATTGGCACGATGAATTTCATCGAAGCCGAAATCGCCGGACCGGAGCACGTGCGCATCGGCAATCTCGCTTTCCGCTGCGCAAACGTCGGGGGCCGCCCAAGCGGCACGCGTGTGAAGCTTGGATTGCGGCCGGAGGAGATTCGCGTCCGTGGCGTCGAGTCTGAAACTGAGAACAAGTTGACGGTGCGTGTCGCGATGCTCGATTATCTGGGCGCCTTCTGCCGCGCGACCCTGGAAATTGACAACGCGCCTGAGCTCTCCCTTGCGGCCGATTTCTCGGCCAATGCCGTGCGTGATCTGAAGATCACCGAGGGGCAGCCGCTGACAATCGTGCTTCCGCCTGAATGCTTGCGCGTATTTCCGCAGGGGGAGGTTGTATGACAACGGCCGCTGTTGCAGCCGCCGCACCCGCGCGTCAGCTATCGCGCGAAGACTGGGTGATGCGGATCGGCATCTCCCTCCTCTGCCTCTTCCTGATCGTTACAATCGCGATGCCCTTGGCGCTGCTGCTCATCAAGAGCTTCCAGCGTGACGGCGAATTCGTGGGCCTCGCCAATTATGTTACCTATTTCTCCACACCGACGCTCGTCGCCTCGGTTTGGAACAGCCTGTTTATTGCGATCACTGCGACGGTCATTACGGTGCCGCTGGCCTTCGCCTACGCCTACGCGCTGACGCGGACTTGTTTGCCGTTTAAAGGCGTGTTCATGGCCATAGCGATGTTGCCGATTTTCGCGCCGTCGCTGCTGCCGGCCATTTCGTTCATTTACATCTTCGGAAATCAGGGTTTCTTGAAGGAACTTCTATTGGGTGCTTCGGTCTACGGGCCGATCGGCATCCTGATGGCGATGGTGTTCTACTGCTTCCCATTCGCCGTCCTGATCCTGGTTACGGCGCTTTCGATGGCTGACGGCCGGCTTTATGAGGCGGCTGCGGCTCTCGGTACCTCCAACTGGCGTGTTTTCTGGACCGTTACGGTGCCGGGCGTGAAGTATGGCCTTGTGAGCGCCTGCTTCCTCGTGTTCACGCTGGCAATAACGGACTTCGGTATCGCGAAGGTCATCGGCGGCCAGTTCAACGTGCTGGCGACGGACGCCTATAAGCAGGTCGTCGGCCAGCAGGATTTCGAAATGGGCGCTGTCGTTGGCTTCGTTCTGCTGGTTCCGGCCGTCCTGGCCTTCATCGTGGACCGAATGATTCAGAAAAAGCAGGTGGCACTGCTTTCTGCCCGCGCGGTCCCGCTGGAGCCGAAGCCGTCTCGTGGCAGGGACATTTCGTACTTTGTCTACTGCTGCGTGATCGGCGGGTTGATCGTCGCCATTATCGGAGTGGCGGTTTGGGCCTCCTTCGTCACCTACTGGCCCTACAACCTTTCGCTCAGCCTGCGGAACTACAACTTTAGCGAATTCGATCAGTCGGGTTGGGACACCTACTTCAACTCGGTGAAAATGGCGGCGTTGGCTGCCGCTCTTGGGACGACGATCGTTTTCGTCGGAGCCTACCTCGTCGAAAAGGGGCAGGGTTTCGTTTTCGGCCGCAGCCTGGCTCACATGCTGGCCATGCTGCCGATGGCCGTGCCGGGGCTGGTGCTTGGCCTTGCCTATGTCTTCTTCTTCAATGCGCCGTGGAACCCGCTCAACGTGCTTTACGGCACGCTATTGGTGCTAGCAGTCAATACGATCGCCCACTTCTATACGGCGGCGCATATCACTGCGGTGACGGCTCTGAAGCAGATCGACAATGAGTTCGAATCTGTCTCAGCCTCGCTCAAAGTGCCGTTCTGGCGCACGTTCCGGCGCGTGACGGTACCCATCTGCATGCCGGCGATCCTGAACATCGCCGTCTACATGTTCGTCAACGCGATGACGACCGTGTCGGCCGTGATCTTCCTCTACGGTCCGTACACGAAGCTTGCCTCGGTTTCGATCGTGCACATGGACGAGGCCGGTTTCACGGCGGGTGCGGCCGGCATGGCGACGCTCATTGTGCTGACGGCCATCGGCGTGAAGTTGTTGCACTTCGCGCTCGACTGGCTCGTCTTTGGCAAGCTCCAGGCATGGCGCAAGCGGTGAGGTGACCGATGTCTTCTGCGGCCGCGCGGGTTGGTGCTGTTGCGCAATCCGAAAGCGATACGAATCTGACAAGCCGCCGCGCGGAGTGGCAGGCAAGAACACTCGATGATCGCACGCGAAAACTGCTGGCTCAGGACGAGCGCTATTTCCTGCGCCAGTCGGTTTCAACACCGTGCCTCAACGCCATTGCAAAGGCCGAGGGCATTTGGATCGAGGATGTCACCGGCCGGCGTTACATGGATTTCCACGGCAACAACGTCCATCACATCGGTTATGGCCACCCGCGCCTGAAGCGGGCTATCGCCGAGCAGATGGAGAAGCTGCCGTTCGCGCCGCGTCGCTATGCTTGCGAGGAGGCCGTCGCGCTTGCCGAAAAGCTCGCTCAGATCACGCCCGGCAATTTGTCGAAAGTGCTCTTTACGACAGGGGGCTCCGACGCAAACGAGGTGGCCATCAAGCTTGCGCGCACAGCGACGGGCCGTTTCAAGACGCTCTCGTTCTGGGACAGCTTCCATGGCGCAGGCTTCGGCGCCGCTGCGCTGTCCGGCGAAGCGTTGTTCCGGTCCGGCCCCGCGGCTCCCTTGGTAGCCGGAGCGTCGCACGTCGCGCCATTTGCGTGTTATCGCTGCCCGTATGGCTATCCCATTGATGAAAGTGGCAGGCCGCGGCTGGAACTCTGCCAGACGACCTGCGCGCGAATGGTCGATTACGTGCTTTCGCGCGAGGGTGACGTGGCAGCGGTCATCGCCGAACCGACACGCGTGGTGCCGTATGTTCCGCCGCCGGGCTTCTGGAAAATTGTGCGCGAAGCGTGCAATCGGCACGGCGCGCTTCTGATTTTCGACGAAATCCCGGCGGGTCTCGGCAAGACCGGACGCATGTTCGCCTGCGAGCACGATGACGTGGTCCCTGACATTCTCGTGCTCGGAAAATCACTGGGCGGTGGTATCTTGCCGATCGCAGCGGCGGTTGCGCGGCCGGAGCTCGATGTCGGCGGCGACTGGGCCTTCGGGCATTACACGCACGAAAAAAACCCAGTTACATGCCGTGCGGCACTCACCACCATCGAGATTATCGAGGACGAAAATCTCGTCGAGAATGCGCGCCGCGTCGGTGAGATTGCGCTGGAGCGCATGGAGGACATGAAGCGCCGCCTGCCGGCCGTGGGCGACGTGCGCGGACGCGGCCTGCTGCTCGGCATTGAGGTCGTCAAGAGCCGCGAGACGAAGGAGCCGGACAACGATCTCGCGGAAGCGGTGATGTACGCGGCGCTCGACCGTGGGCTGTCGTTCAAGACGACCATGGGCAACGTTCTCACGCTCACGCCGCCGCTGATCACCACGGAAGAGCAGATGCTCAAGGCGCTCGACATCCTCGAAGAGTCTATTCGCGAGGCCGGGCGCCACGTGTCATGAAAAAAGTGCAATACGGAATGGCGGCGCCCTTACAAGCCTCTTTTCTGGTCTCCGGCTGCGGCGTTATCAATGCACGACAAGGCGCAAGATCTCGGAATAACGGGAGGAATGAATGCCGGGCAATCTGACCTTTGAGCAATTGAAACAGGCCGTCGCGTCCGGCGAAATCGATACCGTGATCGTCGCCTTCACTGATATGCAAGGGCGGCTTATCGGCAAGCGGTTCCACGCAGAATTCTTCGTGAACGGCGGGTACGAGGAGACTCACGGCTGCGATTATCTGCTGGCGGACGATATCGATATGGAGCCGGTGCCCGGCTATGCCGCGGCCAGCTGGCAGAAGGGGTACGGCGACTTCATCATGAAGCCGGACCTGTCGACGCTGCGGCGCATTCCGTGGCTAGAAGGTACGGCGCTCGTGCTCTGCGACGTGCTCGATCATCACCATCACGACTTGCCCCACTCGCCCCGCCAGATCCTCAAGCGCCAGGTTGCCCGGCTCGCCGAGCGGAATATGCGCGCGTTCTTCGCGTCTGAGCTTGAGTTCTATCTGTTCGACGAAAGCTACGAGGCGGCGTACCAAAAGCGCTATCACGATCTTAAGACAGCCGGGTACTACATCGAGGATTATCACATCCTGCAGACCACCAAGGAGGAAGGCGTTATGCGCGCCATCCGCAAAGGCCTGCAGGGCGCCGGAATCCCGGTCGAAAATTCAAAAGGCGAATGGGGACCGGGCCAGGAAGAGATCAACATCCGCTACGCCGACGCGCTGGAGATGGCGGACCAGCACGTTATCCTCAAGAACGGCATCAAGGAAATTGCGCATCTGCACGGCAAGGCCGTGACCTTCATGGCCAAGTGGCGGTACGACCTCGCCGGATCGTCCGCGCACGTGCATGCCTCCCTCTGGGACGCCGCCGGAACGACGCCTCTTTTTTTCGACAGGGAAGGCGAGTTCGGCATGTCGAAGCTGATGCGGTCGTTCGTGGCCGGACAGCTCAAATATGCGCGAGATATCACGTATTTCCTTGCGCCCTACATCAACTCCTACAAGCGCTTCCAGGCCGGTACCTTCGCGCCTACGAAGACGGTTTGGAGCCGGGACAACCGCACCGCAGGCTTCCGGCTGTGCGGCGAGGGCACGAAGGCGATCCGCATCGAGTGCCGCATCGGCGGCGCGGACCTCAATCCATATCTCGCGTTTGCAGCGCTGATAGCTGCCGGTCTTGCTGGCATTGACGAGAAGCTCGAGCTCGAACCGCCGTTCTCTGGTGATGCCTACGTAGGCGAAGGAATTCCCGAGATTCCGAAGACATTGCGCGAGGCAATCGAGTGCCTCGACAAGTCGGAGTTCCTGCGTCAGGCGCTCGGGAACGAGGTCGTGGACCACTACGTGCACACCGGCCGCTGGGAGCAGCTGGAATACGACCGCAGGGTGACCGATTGGGAGCTGATGCGCGGCTTCGAGCGGTACTGAGGACATTTCCTCTCCCCAGAAACGGGGAGAGGAATGTGATCTGGAAGAACAGCTTTTGGAGAGTCATGCTCCCCTCAGCGGGGGCAGTTACTCACCCCCTGGCCTTGTCGAGGCTCCAAGCGCCGCCGCCTGCTGCCGCGAGATAGAGGAAGACGAATGAGTAGAGCGCCGCGAGCTCGCCGCCATTGAGCAACGGGAAGAAGCCTTTCGGCGCATGGGCATAGAAATACGCGACAGCGCACATGCCGGAAAGGATGAAGGCAACGGGTCTCGTGAACAGGCCGATGACGAGAAGCACGCCGCCGATGAGCTCAAGCAGGCCCGCAAAACCGCTCATCGTAAACGGCGAGGCGTTGTTCATGGGACCCACGGGGAAATTCAGGTACTTCGTCGTGCCATGCTGAAGCAGCAAAAGGCCCGACATGAACCGGAGCACGCTGAGAAGTTGAGGTTGATAGGGAGCAAGGAATTTCATTGGCACCTCATTTTCAGTTCTGCTTGTGCTCTCACCGTCCGGTTAGGAATGGTTCCGAGCTGATTCGACGAAAGTCGAATCCCGTTGGACGCACTAGGCAGATTTCCCGCCCTTGAGAAAATCACAAAGCCGCGAGTACTTGGCCTGATCTGCTGATTGGAAAAGAGAAATGTCCGAGGTCATTTGCATCTCCCCCATCGACGGCCGCGAGGTAGCGCGCCGGCCGACTGCAACTGCCGCAGAAATCGAGCGGGCGCTTGAGGCCGCCCATGCTGCGAGGCGGGAGTGGGTTCGCGTGCCGATCAAGGAACGCGCGGCGCTGATGCTCCGCTTCCTGGAGGCCATGCGCGCCATGAATGCGGACGTGACACGCGAGCTTGCGCTGCAGATGGGGCGTCCAGTTCGTTATGGCGGCGAGATCAATTCCTTTTCCGAACGCGTCACCTACATGGCCAGCATCGCCGAAGAGGCGCTGGCGCCCATCGTTCCGGAACCGAAAGCCGGCTTCAAACGCTACATCCGCCGCGATCCCCTGGGCCTCGTGCTCGTCATCGCGCCGTGGAATTACCCCTATCTGACTGCCGTCAACACAGTGGTGCCGGGATTGATTGCGGGTAATGCCGTGCTGCTGAAGGCGGCTTCGCAAACCATTCTCACCGGTGAACGATTCCAGCAGGCCTTCGATCAGGTCGGCCTGCCCAAAGGTTTGTTCCAGAATCTGGTTCTAAGTCACGAGGATGCGGCGCGTCTCCTCAGCTCCGGCGCTGTCGATCACGTGACCTTCACGGGCAGCGTCGCGGGCGGCCGTGCTATCGAACGCGCGGCGGCAGGAACGTTCACGTCGATTGCGCTGGAGCTCGGCGGTAAGGATCCGGCCTACGTGCGGGCCGACGCGAAGCTGGATCACGCAATCGAAAACCTTGTCGACGGCGCGTTCTTCAATTCCGGGCAAAGTTGCTGCGGGGTCGAGCGCATCTATGTTCACGAGAGCGTCTACGATCGGTTCGTGGAGGGCTTCGTTGAGCTGACGAAACAGTACGTGCTGGACGATCCGCTGGATGAACGGACCACGCTAGGCCCTATGGCCGCGACGCGCTTTGCCGACGTCGTTCGTGGTCAGATCGCCGAGGCCGTTGCGAAGGGGGCTAGGGCACATATCGATCCGGCAGCCTTCCCCCGCAACAAGGAAGGCACACCATGGCTCGCGCCCCAGGTGCTGACCAACGTCGATCATGCGATGCAGGTGATGGTGGAAGAGAGCTTCGGCCCGGTCGTCGGCATCATGAAGGTGTCGAGCGACGAGGAGGCGATCCGGCTCATGAACGACTCGCCCTACGGGCTGACCGCATCCATCTGGACGACGGACCTCGCCGCCGCGGAAGCCATCGGCGCGCAGATCGAAACCGGCACCGTTTATATGAACCGGTGTGACTACCTCGATCCTGCGCTCGCCTGGACAGGCGTCAAGGACACCGGCCGCGGCGCCAGCCTATCGCGCATCGGCTACGAAATGCTGACGCGGCCGAAGAGCTTCCATTTGAGAGAGGTGTGAAGTTCCTGAGCCGAGGAGCAAGGCTCTGAGCCAGCGACTTCACGACATAGCAACCAACAAAACGCGGGCCCGACCTCATGAAACTGACAGGTAACTGGAATTACCCGACATCCGTACGCTTTGGCGCTGGCCGCATTGCCGAGCTGGCTGATGCCGTAAAGTCAGCTGGCATTACGCGGCCGCTGTTCGTCACCGACCCGACTCTGGCGAAACTGCCCATTGTGGCTCGCGCCCTTGAGGTGCTCGAGGCCGGCGGGGTGCCTGCGAAGGTGTTTACGGACGTGAAGCCGAATCCGGTCGCGTCCAACGTGGAGGCGGGCGTCGCCGCGCTCAAGGCTGGGAACCATGACGGCGTGATTGCATTCGGCGGCGGCTCCGCGCTCGATGCCGGCAAGGTCATTGCCTTCATGGCAGGGCAAACCCGTCCCATGTGGGATTTCGAGGATATCGGCGATTGGTGGACCCGCGCTGACCCGAAGGGCATTCTGCCCATCGTTGCTGTTCCGACGACAGCTGGCACAGGCTCCGAGGTTGGCCGCGCCGGCGTGATCACCGACGAGACGACGCACACGAAGAAGGTGATCTTCCATCCGCTGATGATGCCCAAGGTCACCATCTGCGATCCGGAGCTGACGGTGGGCATGCCGAAGTCGATCACCGTTGGCACGGGCATGGACGCGCTCGCCCACTGCCTCGAGGCCTACTGCGGTCCGTTTTACCATCCGATGGCCGACGGTATCGCGATCGAAGGTATTCGGCTGGTGAAGGAGAACCTGGTGCGTGCGGCGACGAACGGCCAGGATCTTGAGGCTCGTGCGCACATGATGTCCGCGGCGGCGATGGGCGCGACGGCCTTCCAGAAAGCGCTGGGTGCCATTCACTCGCTCTCGCACCCTGTGGGCTCGCTCTACGATACGCACCACGGCATGACGAACGCCGTGTTCATGCCCTACGTGCTGGTGTTCAACCGCCCGGCCATCGAGGAAAAGATCGTGCGACTGGCGGCCTATCTCGGTCTGAAGCCAGAGTTTAGCGCTTTCCTTGATTGGGTGCTCAAGCTGCGCGAGGAAACGGGCGTGCCGCATACCCTGGCCGAGCTCGGCGTCGACGACTCCAAGTTCGACGTTATGTGTAAGATGGCGCCGAAGGATCCGACGGCAGGAGGCAACCCCGTGCCGCTCGATGAAGCAGTGTGCCGCAAGCTTTACGAAAACGCCCTCGCAGGGCGGCTTTGAGAATGGAATGGGGCTGATGGGAGCATCAGCCCCTATCTGCAACTAGACCGTCTCCGGCATGTCGCCAGCCAGCGCGACGTCGAACATCAGGCCGGAGAATTCCCGCCCACCGGGCGTGGCGAGGAACATCGCCAAAGCGGCGACCTTAGGTTCCGCTCCGCTGCAAATGCCGGCGTCGACGGCTGGCGCGACGGCATTGATGCGAATGGCCTGATCCGCCCATTTCTGCGCTTCCGAGCGTGTCATGCCGGCAAGCATGGTGCGGGCGAGCGAAAGAATCGTCGCTTCCTTGGGCGTTTGCGGCGCCTTGCTGACGAGGATGTTGAGGATCAGGCCTTCCGACCACGTCAGCCGCATGCGATTGGCGGCAATACGGGAGATCAGCTGCGCCGTCTGAATTTTCCAGGCCAGAGCTTCTTCCGCCGGTCGGCTCTCGCCAGAGGTGAGCGCCTCAAGGTCGAGGTGGAGGAGGTTGATGACGGAGTCGAGACCGTTAAAGGCTTTGGCAGCGGTCTGCGCAAACTTCGTTGTGGCTTCTGTATCGGCAAGCGGGTCGGAGTAAACCTGCAGCTCGGCGGCTGACTGGGCCAGCATCTCGAGCACCGCGTCGATCTCGACACCAGTCTCGCGCGTGTGCAGGACGATCCGGCATCCATTTTCGGCAAAGGCGCGCGCCACGTCCACGCCTGCCTGAAGACTCATGTTGGTGATAAGAATTCGCTTATCGGCCAACTCAGGATAGGGGCCAACGCCTACGCCACTCTCAAGAACGCTCGTCAACATAGAGCCTACCTCCTCGCGCTACCGGACCTCTCCCCCGCCCGTGCAGCGCTACTCCACGCCGATTCGACTAACGACTCCTAAATGCCGCTCGGATTCGGGTGTGGCCGGGACCGAAGGGCGGCACAATTAGGGCGGTTCACAACTACGGCGCGTTACTCACACAACGCCTAGCTTAAGCATGAACGCAGAACGCTGGAAATCCGACAACGGCGAATGATCGCCGTCGGGAGGGATTGCGCTTCGGCTGCGTGTGGGATCTGGAGCTTGGCTCTTCGGTATCAGAACGACGGCGGCGTGCACGCGCTGACGACCTCGCACGGAACCGGGCCGATGCAGCGGAAGCGGTGGGGGCGGCGGCTTTCAAAGTAGTAGGCATCACCGGGCCCCAGGATGCGGCGCTCGGAGTCGACTGTAACCTCCAGCCGCCCACTGATGATGATGCCCCCTTCCTCACCATCATGCACGAGAGGCACACGACCCGTGTCGGCCCCCGGTTCATAGCGTTCTTTCAAGATTTGCAACGCCCGCCCGACGAGATTTTCTCCCACTTGGCGATAAGAGATCCCGCCCTTGCCGATCTCGGTCAGCTCTTCCGCGGCGTAGAAAATCTTGCGCGGCTTGTCCGGCTCGATGGCGAAGAACTCGGCAAGCCCGATGGGAACGCCATCGAGGATGCGCTTCAGGGCACCGATGGAAGGATTCACCTTGTTGGCCTCGATGAGCGAGATGGTCGAGTTCGGGACGCCCGACCGTTTCGCCAGCTCGCGCTGAGAAAGATTGTAGCGCTCGCGGACGTAGCGCAGTCGACCACCCACATCTACCGTCATAGAAGCTGCTCCGTGTTTCGGGTGTTCAATATCCCGAAAACTGTTGCCAGCACGTGCAGCAAAATCAAGCATTTGAAATCTGAGAGAAAAGGACTTGATGGGCTATGCCGATCAGGCCTCTACTCCTATGCAGGCGGGCGTCTACAAATTTGTTCCAAGGATTACCGCCCCGTGAGTCTGACCGCCGCCCTGTGCAACACGATTGGAGGATGCGATGGCGCCGCTCGATATGAAACCCAACGAGCTCGAGTCCTACTGGCTGCCCTTTACGCCGAACCGCTCGTTCAAGAAGAGGCCGCGCCTCTTCTCCGGCGCCAAGGACATGTACTTCTTCACGCCGGACGGCCGTAAGGTGATCGACGCATCTTCCGGCCTGTTCTGCGTGAATGCGGGTCATGGGCGCGAGCCGATCGTCAAGGCTATTCAGGAGGCAGCGGCCCGGCTCGACTATGCGCCGCCGTTCCAGTACGGCCATCCGCAGGTATTTGAGCTTTCATCCCGACTCGCTCTGATGGCGCCGGGCGATCTCGAGTACACGCTGTTTGCGAACTCGGGCTCCGAGGCTGTCGACACGGCGCTGAAAGTGGCGCTAGCCTATCACCGCGCCCGTGGCGAGGGCAGCCGCACCCGGTTCATCGGCCGTGAGCGCGGCTATCACGGCGTCGGCTTTGGCGGCATCTCCGTCGGTGGCATGGTCGCCAACCGCAAGATGTTCGGCAACATGCTGACCGGCGTTGATCATCTTCCGACGACCTACAACCG
>NICF_comb_assmDRAFT_10001033_pt1 | contig 22420 bp, 22 predicted proteins | sample NewIslPassag4_SG_FD_11279 | JGI IMG/M metagenome (IMG submission 11279) | reverse complement strand
CCCAAAACGGAGCGTCCTGGCGTGCGCGGTGGGAGAGAGGGGTAGAGTCCGGCCGGAAGGGAAGAAGGGGACCGCCGCAGAAGGGAGGAAGCCCACGCTCGCCCGGGAAAGGGGAATCGAGAGAGGAGACGGGCGTTCGACAGGCGCAACCTTCTTCGGAAGCCGGAAAGGGGCCGGGAGAGCTCCTCGATGGAGAAGGGAGCGTCGGGGGAAGTCGGCCAGGTGGCTTCACCGGAGAAGCGGCCCGGAAACGACGTCGAACGAAGGTCCGGGGGGAGGGCGGCGCCCAAGTGGGTGAGGATCGATGCCTCGCCTTGCCTCGGGAGCCGAACCGAGCGGCTCGGCGCCCCATCCCTCGGCGAACGTCGACAGTGCGTGCCAGGGTTCGTCGCTAGGAGTTTTCGGCGGCCCCTCAGCCAGTCACGGGAAAGAGGGATTGCGGACGGCGTTCCACGTGGAACGTCGAGCCCGCGGCCGGCCCACGTTCCACGTGGAACGTGGCCCTACGTTGCCATGCATGACTGCCTACCGCGTTTCCCTGCTTGCCGCGGTGGAGCCCAGGTGATAGCAAGCCAATCGACAGAGGCCGCCATTTCGCCGATCGGTTTCGTTGGGAAAAGGAGCGACATCCGTGCCGCGGATCCTCTCCATCTCGAATCAAAAGGGCGGGGTGGGCAAGACGACGACGGCGGTCAATCTGGCCGCCTCTCTCGCCTCGGCGGAACACCGGACCCTGCTCATCGACATCGATCCCCAAGGCAACGCGGGCTCCGGCCTGGGCGTGAACCGGGACGAGGTGGAGCGCTCGGTTTACGACGTGCTGATGGGGGAGCGGACCATCGACGAGGTCATCCGGCCGACGGAATTCGCCTACCTCGACCTGGCCCCAGCCAGCCGGGACCTCGTCGGCGCCGAGGTGGAGCTGGTCAACGCGCCGGAGCGGGAGTTTCGCCTGCGCCGCGCGCTCCAGAACATCGACCACTACGAATACGTCCTGATCGACTGCCCGCCGAGCCTGGGGCTGCTGACGCTCAACTCCCTGGTGGCGAGCGACGCGGTGCTCATCCCGCTGCAGTGCGAGTATTACGCCATGGAAGGCCTTTCGGCCTTGCTCTCCACCATCGAGCTCGTCCGGCAGAGCTTCAATCCCAGCCTCGAGATCGAGGGCATTCTCCTCACCATGTACGACCGGCGGACCACGCTCTCGGCGCAGGTGGAGCGCGAGGTCCGCGGCTACTTCGGCAAGCAGGTCTTCGAGAGCGTCATTCCCCGCAACGTGCGGCTTTCGGAGTCTCCGAGCTTCGGCAAGCCGATCCTCCTTTACGACATCGCCTCTGCGGGCGCCCAGGGCTACCTGGGCCTGGCCCGGGAGTTTCTGGCGCGCGACGAAGAGCGCCGCTCGGGCGCCGCGGCCTGAGGGAAGGAGCCCCAATGGAATCGAGGACAGGAGGCACTCGGGATCGCGCGCAGAATCGGCTCGGACGCGGCATCTCCGCCCTGCTTCCGCAGGCCGGGGCGGCCGCGTCGCGCCCATCCGGCCAGGCGGTGGCCTCGATCCCGATCGAGGACATTCTTCCCGATCGCAACCAGCCCCGCCGTCATTTCGACGAAGCGCAGATCGAGGAGCTCGCGGCGTCGATTCGCTCGAAGGGCGTGATCCAGCCCATCCTCGTGCGGAAGGACGGGGAGAAGTACCGGATCATCGCGGGCGAGCGCCGCTGGCGGGCGGCCCAGCGCGCGGGGCTGCGCACTCTGCCGGCGCTCGTCAAGGAGGTCACCGAGCGGCAGGCCTTCGAGCTCGCCCTGATCGAGAACATCCAGCGCGCCGACCTCAACCCGATCGAGGAGGCCGAGGCCTATCGTCGCTTGATCGAGGAATTCGGCCTGACGCAGGAAGGATGCGCGGAACGGGTGGGGAAGGAGCGCTCCTCCATCGCCAACTCCCTGCGTCTCCTCCGCCTCCCGGAGGAGGTCAAGGAGCGGCTGATCGACGGCTCCCTCAACATGGGCCATGCGCGCGCTCTGCTCGGCCTGGGTGAGGATGAAGCGATCAAGAGGGCAGCCGCCGAGGTGATCGCCCGCCGCCTCTCGGTTCGGCAGACGGAGAGCCTGGTCCGGCGGCTGAAGGCGGGCGAGACGGTGCCGCCACACGAGGAGGAGAGCGGGAGCCGGGCGGAAGTCCGCGCCATCGAGGAGCGGCTTCAGCGCGCACTGGGCACCCGAGTCCGGCTCGTCGACCGCGGCAAGGGTCGAGGCAAGATCGAGATCGAGTATTTCAGCTACGAGGAGCTCGACCGCCTACTGGAGGCCATGACCCAGTCCGGCTCGTGAGAGCTGGCCTCCGGGCGGCGTACCCTCATCCAAGCGAGGTCGAGATGTCGCGCAGAGAAGAGATGAACACCAACGAGATCAACGCACTTCTCGGAAGGGGATCCAGCTTCGAGGGAAAGCTGAGCTTCGAGGGTACGGTCCGAATCGAGGGTGCCTTCTCCGGGGAGATCCACACCAACGACACCCTGGTCATCGGACAGGGCGCCGACGTCAAGGCGCAGATCTTCGCGGGCAACGTGATCGTTTCGGGCGGGACCGTCACCGGAAACATCCACGCCAAGCACATGATCGAATTGGAGAAGGAGGCGAAGGTCCGCGGCGACCTGGAGACCCCGGCTCTCCGCATCGAGAAGGGGGTGATCTTCCAGGGCTCGTGCCGAATGGAGAACCTCGGGCAGCCCCGGCCGGCCGAGGTGGCCGCACCTCCTTCGGCGGCCTCGACGGATCGTCCGGCCCGTCGTTGATACGTTCGGTCGATCGATCTCTTACTTTGTCCAGGGCTTGACCGCCCCGAAGCCGCGTGCTATGGGGCGCGTCCATTTTCGGGCCTCGCCCCGCCGAAGCCCCCGACCTCTGGATTCGCCAGGAGGCCTCCCTTGATCCAAGGCTCGCTCGCCAGGCGCTACGCTCGCGCCCTGCTCGCGTCGGTCGGCGACGACTTCGAACGCGCGCACGCGGATCTCTCCGCCATCGTGGGCTCGCTGCGCGACGCGCCGGAGGTGATGGAGTTCTTCGCCGATCCCACCGTCTCCCGGAAGCGGAAGGCCGATGCCGTCGAAAAGCTGATCGAGGCCGGTAAGCCCCACCCGCTGGTGGCCAATTTTCTCCGGGTCCTCGCCGCGCGCAACCGTCTGGGCCATCTCGAGGACATCGCGCGCGTCTTCGACGAGCTCGTCGACGAGCGGATCGGCCGGGTGAAGGCGGAAGTGGTGAGCGCCGCGCCTCTGGCGGCGGATCAGGAGGCCCGAATCCGCGAGACCCTGGTTCGGGCGACGCGCAGGGAAGTCGAGCTTTCGACCCGGGTCGATCCCTCGATTCTCGGGGGGCTCGTGGCGAAGGTGGGTAGCAAGGTTTTCGACGGGAGCCTGCGAACGCAGCTCGGGGCTCTCCGGGACGAGCTTCTGCGCCGCGGCTAGGCGGCGACAATCAGGATTGCGCGCCCTCGGGGCGCGCTCGGGAGATACAGGCCCATGGAAATCCGGGCGGACGAGATCAGCCGCATTCTCAAGGACGAGATTCGGGAATTCGGAAAGAAGGTCGAGGTCGCCGAGGTCGGCACCGTGCTCCAGGTCGGCGACGGCATCGCCCGCGTGCACGGGTTGACGGAGGCGATGGCCGGTGAGCTGGTCGAGTTCCCCAACGGCGTCCGCGGCCTGGTCCTCAACCTCGAGGAAGACAACGTCGGTATCGCCGTGATGGGGCCCTACGAGGGCATTCGCGAGGGCGACCAGGTCAAGCGGACCGGGCGCATCGCCGAAGTGCCCGTGGGCAAGGCGCTGCTCGGCCGCGTCGTCAACGGCCTGGGTGAGCCGATCGATGGCCGAGGGCCGATCGAATCCGATACCTACCGCAAGATCGAGGTCAAGGCGCCCGGCGTCATCGCCCGCAAGTCGGTCAAGGAGCCGCTGCAGACGGGCATCAAGGCGATCGACGCGATGATCCCGATCGGCCGCGGGCAGCGCGAGCTGATCATCGGCGATCGTCAGACGGGCAAGACCACCATCGCGGTCGATACCATCCTCAACCAGAAGGGGCTGGGCGTCTACTGCATCTACGTGGCCATCGGCCAGAAGCAGTCGACGGTCGCGCAGGTGGTGGAGCGGCTGCGGGCTGGCGGCGCCATGGAATACACCACCGTGGTGGCGGCAAACGCCTCGGACCCGGCGCCGCTGCAGTTCCTCGCCCCCTATGCCGGCGCGGCGATGGGCGAGTACTTCCGCGACAATGGCATGCACGCGCTGATCGTCTACGACGATCTCTCCAAGCAGGCCGTCGCATACCGCCAGCTCTCGCTGCTCCTCCGCCGTCCGCCGGGGCGCGAGGCCTATCCGGGTGACGTCTTCTACCTGCACAGCCGCCTGCTCGAGCGCGCGGCGAAGCTCTCCGACGAGCTGGGCGGTGGCTCGCTGACCGCGCTTCCGATCATCGAAACGCAGGCGGGCGACGTCTCGGCCTACATCCCGACCAACGTGATCTCGATCACGGACGGTCAGATCTACCTGGAGACGGACCTCTTCCACGCCGGCATCCGGCCCGCGATCAACGTGGGCCTGTCGGTCTCCCGCGTGGGTGGCTCGGCCCAGATCAAGGCGATGAAGCAGGTGGCCGGTACGCTCCGTCTCGAGCTGGCGCAGTACCGGGAGCTGGCGGCCTTCGCGCAGTTCGGCTCCGACCTGGACAAGGCCACCCAGGAGGCCCTCGCGCGCGGCGAACGCCTCATGGAGGTCCTCAAGCAGGGCCAGGGCGAGCCGATGCCGGTGGAAAGGCAGGTCATCCAGCTCTACGCCGCCACCAGCCGCGACGAGAACGGCGTCGGCTGGATTCGCAACCTCCCGGTGAGCGAGGTCCAGCGCTACATGAAGGAGCTGCTGGAGTACATCGACATGCAGCACCCGGAGATCCCGAAGCTCATCCTGGAGAAGAAGGAGCTCACCGCCGAGATCCGCGAGAAGCTCGACCGGGCGCTCGCCTCCTTCCGCGACGTCTTCCAGGTCAAGGAGTGAGCTGACGTGCCGTCGCTGCGCGACATCCGCAGGCGGATCGCCTCCATCAAGAACATGCAGCAGATCACCCGCGCGATGCGGATGGTCTCCGCCGCCAAGCTCCGCCGGGCGCAGGACGCGATCCTCTCCGCGCGGCCCTACGCGGAGAAGATCGAGGAGGTCCTCGGTCAGGTGGTGGCGCGTACGGAGGAGCTCGACCATCCGCTCTTGCGGGTCCGGCCGGTGCGCCGCGTGGAGCTGGTGGTGATGACCTCCGACCGCGGCCTGGCAGGCGCCTTCAACTCGAACATCACCCGGCTCGCCGAGCGCTTCCTGTGGGAGAACGCGCGCACCTACGAGAAGATCCAGATCTCGACCATCGGTCGGAAGGGCCGCGACTTCTTCCGCGCGCGGAAGATCGAGACGCGCAAGGACTACCCGGGCGTCTTCGAGCCGCTCACCTTCGAGAAGGCGCAGGCGATCGCGCGCGAGCTTCGCACGGCCTACGAGGAAGACCAGCTCGACGCGGTCTTCCTCCTCTACAACCAGTTCGTCTCGGCGATCGTACAGCGCCCGACCCTCGTCCAGCTCTTGCCCATTCAACCGGAGCGCGCGGATGGCGGGGCGGTCGGCGCGGATTACGTCTTCGAGCCGAGCGCGCGGGAGGTCCTCGCGGAGCTTCTGCCCCGACACCTGGAGATGCAGGTGTGGCGGGCGCTACTCGAGTCGGTCGCCTCGGAGCACGCGGCGCGGATGGTGGCCATGGAGAACGCCACCAAGAACACCGAGGAGCTCATCGCCAAGTACACGCTGCAGTACAACCGCGCGCGCCAGGCGTACATCACGAAGGAGTTGGTGGAGATCGTCACGGGCGCCGAAGCGCTGAAGTGACGATCAGGCGAAGAGATCTGCGGCAGGCGTAATGCCTGCCAGCTTTGGTGAGAAGACGATGGCAACCCCAGTTTCGAGCCCGCTTCCGTCCGGCAGGATCAGCCAGGTCATCGGCCCCGTGGTCGACGTGGAGTTTCCCCCGGGAGCCCTGCCGCCGATCTACACCGCGCTGACGGTCACCAATCCGAGCATCAGCGACAAGCCCGACAACCTCGTGGTCGAGGTGGCGCAGCACCTGGGCGAAAACATCGCCCGGTGCATCGCCATGGACTCGACCGAAGGGCTCGTGCGCGGACAGGAGGTGAAGAACACGGGTGCGCCGATCTCGGTGCCCGTGGGGCGGGCGACGCTGGGGCGCATCTTCAACGTGGTCGGCGAGCCGATCGACGAGCGCGGAGCGGTCGTGGCGACGGAGCGCTGGCCCATCCACCGCGACCCGCCTCCCTTCGTGGAGATGGACGTGCGGGCGCAGATGTTCGAGACCGGCATCAAGGTCATCGACCTGCTCTGCCCCTATACCCGCGGTGGAAAGATCGGTCTCTTCGGCGGCGCCGGCGTGGGCAAGACCGTTACCCTGCTCGAGCTCATTCGCAACGTGGCCATGGAGCGCGGCGGCTTCTCGGTCTTCGGCGGCGTCGGTGAGCGTACCCGCGAGGGCAACGACCTGTACAACGAGATGATCGAGAGCGGGGTCATCCGGCTCGACGATCCCGAGAAGAGCCAGGCGGTTCTCGTCTACGGCCAGATGAACGAGCCGCCCGGTGCGCGTGCCCGCGTGGCGCTGACCGCGCTCACCATGGCGGAGTACTTCCGCGACGTCGAGGGACGCGACGTTCTCCTCTTCATCGACAACATCTTCCGGTTCACCCAGGCCGGCTCCGAGGTATCGGCGCTTCTGGGCCGCATCCCCTCCGCGGTGGGTTATCAGCCCACCCTCGCCACGGAGATGGGCGCGCTGCAGGAGCGGATCACCTCGACGACCAAGGGCTCCATCACCTCGGTGCAGGCGATCTACGTCCCCGCCGACGACCTGACCGACCCGGCGCCGGCGACCACCTTCGCCCACCTGGACGCGACCACGGTTCTTTCCCGCTCGATCGCCGAGCTCGGCATCTACCCCGCCGTGGACCCGCTCGACTCCACCTCCCGCATTCTCGACCCGGCGGTGGTGGGCTGGGAGCACTACCAGGTGGCGCGCGGCGTGCAGCGGACGCTGCAGCGCTACAAGGAGCTGCAGGACATCATCGCGATCCTGGGCATGGACGAGCTCTCCGACGAGGACAAGCTCACGGTGGCCCGGGCGCGCAAGATCCAGCGCTTCCTCTCGCAGCCCTTCCACGTGGCCGAGCAGTTCACCGGCGTTCCCGGCAAGTACGTGAAGGTGGAGGATACGGTCCGGGGCTTCAAGGAGATCCTCGAGGGCAAGCACGACGACATTCCGGAGCAGGCCTTCCTCATGTGCGGCACCATCGAGGACGTCCTCGAGAGGGCCGAGCAGATGGCTCGCTGAGGTGCGTCGATGGCCATCCACCTCGACATCGTGACCCCGGAGCGCCGCCTCGTCTCGCTGGAGGTGGACCAGGTTCGCGCTCCGGGCGCGGAGGGCAGCTTCGGCGTGCTGCCTGGCCACACTCCCTTCCTCACGGTGATGGAGCCGGGCGAGCTCGTCTACTGGGCCGGAGGGCGCGAGCATCGCTACTTCGTCGGTGGCGGCTTCGTGGAGGTCCACGACGACCGCGTCACCGTTCTCGCCGAGAGCGCCGAACGGGTAGAGGAGATCGACGTGGAGCGGGCGATGCGCGCGCTGAACGAGGCCCAGGAGCGCCTCAAGACCCTCCGCGAGGAGGAGGAGGCCTTTCGGATCGAGCGCGCCCGCGTGCAGCGCGCCGCGGCGCGGATCGCCCTGGCCCGGAAGCGCTGATCCGGTCTAGACTCGGGCGTCGTCTTCCCGAGGGATAGGTCCGGATGGAGGCGGAGATCCAGGCCTGCGAACAGGCGCTCGAGTCGCTCCGGATCCAGTACGAGCAGTACTTCGCGCGGATCCNGCGCCGGCCTCCCGTGGAGGAGGAAGAGAGGCTGGCGCGGCGGATCGAGGGCCTGCGTACCTCTCCCCAGGCGCGCGGCGTCTTCCGGTTCCGCGTGGAGACGCTCTACCACCGGCTCTCCAGCTATCGCCGGATGTGGGCGCGTACCGTCCGCGAGATGGAGGAGGGCACCTACATCCGCGATCTGGCGCGGCTGCGTCGTCGCGCCGAAGCGAAAGCGGCGGCCCCTCCCGCCGTCGGGCCCAAATTCGCTGGCGCCCCGGGCGCCCAGATTTCTTCCGGACCGGACGAAACGCGGCTTCGCCGCCTCTACGACGCCTGGATCGCCGCGCGGGAGCGCTGTGAGCCGGGCGCGAGCCACCCCAGCTTCGAGCAGGTGGCGGCGTCGATCCGGAAGCAGGTTCCGGTGCTGATGGAGCGCTACAAGGCGCGCAGCATCGACTTCCAGGTGGTGATCCAGAACGGCAAGGCGGTCCTCAAGGCGGTTCCGCGCAGCTAGCGGTTCGCCGGCCGAATCGCGCGCTCCGGGAGGTTGCGGCGAAGGTGGGCAACGCCCTCCCGGCCGGGGGGTGGTCGGGCGCCTCCAAAGGGATCATCCTCTGGACCGCATGTTCGCTTCCGGGGCAAGGGCGAGCGGGGGGGCCACTTGAGGCGGCGAGCGGTGCTGGGTGCAGTGGCGGGCCTCGCCCTGCTCGGGTGCGGCAGCCATCGCGACGAGCTCGAGGAGCAGCGAAGGCGGCTCGAGCGCGAACACGAGCAGCGAATGGCCGAGCTGGAACGGGTGGAGGCGCGGCTGTACCACGCCCTGGGAACGGTTCGTCTCTGGCAGGAGCTGGGGGCGCGCCATCGCCAGGTCAGCGCGATCGCCTGCGAGAACCTGAGTGCGCACGCGGAGGCGATGAAGCGGCACCATCAGCGCCTTCTCGCACCGAGGGCGGCTCCTCGGCTGGCCCGCGCCGACACGCAGGGAGACGCCGCCTCGAATTGAGGAGGGCGCCTTGCTCCGCCCGAGGACGCGGGTATAAGGGGGCCGCCGCCCCGACTCTGACGGGGCGAGGAGGCCTCGGGTGCTCGTTCTCCAGCCGGAAGCGATCTGGTCGGAAGGCCGCCTCCAGACCGGAGTGGCGGTGGCCATCGAGGGGGGCAGGATCGTTCACGTCGGTGCCCCGCCGGCGGGGGGGCCGGTGGTGGAGCTTCGCCGAAGGCTCCTGATCCCCGGTCTGGTCAACGCCCACAGCCACGCCTTCCAGCGCGCGATTCGGGGGCGAACCGAATCGAGGCAACCCGGACGGGAGAGCGACGACTTCTGGAGCTGGCGCGAGCAGATGTACCGCGCCGCGCTCGAGCTCGGTCCCGAGGAGGTCGAGGCCGTCTCCCGGATGGCCTTTCTGGAGATGGCTCTCGCGGGCATCACGGTGGTGGGAGAGTTTCACTACCTGCACCATCCGGCCGACGGCGGCCGCTACGCCGATCCCGACGAGCTGGCCCTGCGGGTCTGCGCCGCCGCGGAGGCGGTGGGGATCGACCTCGTTCTGCTGCGCGTGGGCTACGCGCGGGCGGGGGCGGGCCAGCCGCCGACGCCACGGCAGATCCGCTTCGTCGACCGCGATGCGGAAGAGACCCTCTCCGCGGTGGAGCGGCTGGCGTCGCGGGGCGTGCGGGTGGGCCTGGCACCGCACAGCGTGCGGGCGCTTCCGCTCCCGTGGATCCGCGAGATGGCGGATTACGCCCGCGAAAAGGGCCTGCCCCTGCACATGCACGTCTCCGAACAGCCGCGCGAGATCGAGGAATGTTTGGCAGAGCACGGTCTGCGTCCGGTGGAGCTCCTCGAACGCGAGGGCATCCTCGACGCGCGTTTCACCGCCGTCCACGCCATTCACCTGAACGAGCGCGAGATCGANGCGCTCGGCCGGGCGGAGGCGAACGTCTGCGCCTGCCCCACCACCGAGCGCAACCTCGGCGACGGAATCGTCCCGGCCCTCGAGCTCCAGCAGGCCGGCGCTTCGATCGCATTCGGCACGGATTCGCAGGTGGAGATCGCGCCGCTGCAGGACGCCCGCTGTCTGGAGTACCNCCTCCGCCTCGATCGCCTGCAGCGTGCCGTGCTCCACCCCGCGGGGGGAGGCGCCTCGGCGCTTGCGGATCGGCTCCTCCGATCCGCGACCGAGGGGGGAGCGCGCTCGCTGGGGCTCTCCGAAAAGGGCCGTATCGCGCCGGGAGCCGACGCCGACCTGGTCGCGGTCGACCTCGACGACCCCTCCATCTGTGGGGCGGAAGCCGAGACCTGGGTTCCGAACCTCGTCTTCTCCGGGGAGCGAACCGCGATCCGCGACGTCTGGGCCCGCGGCCGACGGATCGTCGAGGACGGCCGACACCCGAAGACAGAGGAGACGGTCGCGGACTTCGCCCGGGTCATGCGGAGGCTCTGGGGCGGGGCCTGAGCGGCCCGACGACGGGCCGGCGTCGACGTCGAAAGCCGTCTTTTCTGGATCGCCTTCAGTCGATGGTCAGAACCACCTTTCCGAAGTTCTGTCGGCTCTGCAGCCGCTCGTGCGCCGCGCCCGCGCGTTCCAGCGGAAAGGTGGTATCGATGACCGGCCGGATCCTCCCCTCCTCCCAGCGGGTGCAAAGCTCCTCGAAGATGGCGCGAAGGCGCTGCCGCTCGTCCCAGAGCCGGCCGATGTTGACGCCGAAGACGCCCTTGTTGGCATTCATCAGCTGAATGGGGTGAAAGAGGGGCGTCTGCAGCAGGGAGCGAAGGGTATCCACGAGGCTTCTCTTTCGGGTTCCCCGGTTGAAGGAGGAGACGCCGAAGAGGAAGAGCCGGCCCATGGGGGCGAGCAGGCGGTAATTCTTGCGGGTGGCGGCGCCGGAGATGGGGTCGAGAATCACGTCCACGCCTCGGCCTCCGGTGAGACGGCGGACCTCGGCCTCGAAGTCGCGGTTGCGGTAGTCGATGGGGTGGTCGAGGCCCATCTCGCGCAGGCGCGCGTGCTTGCTCGGGCTGGCCGTGCCGAAGGTCTCGGCGCCGAGCGCTCGGGCGATCTGGAGGGCGGCCAGCCCCACGCCCCCGGCCACGCCGTGGATGAGAACGCGGTCGCCGGGCCGGATCGCCGCAAGCCGTTCCAGCATGAGGTATGCGGTCAGGTAGTTGACGGGCAGCGCCGCGCCTTCCACGAAATCCTTGTCCTCTGGAAGGCGGATCGCCTGCTCCACGGGCACCGCAACGGCTTCGGCCTGGCCACCGAAGCGGGTGAGGGCGACCACGCGATCGCCCTCGNGAAAGCCGCGAGCGCCGGGTCCCAGGGCGTCGACGACCCCGGCCACCTCGTAGCCGACCGTGACCGGTGGCGGTGGAGCGTCGGGGTAGAGGCCGACGCGAGCGAGGACGTCGGCGAAATTCAGTCCGGCGGCGCGGACGCGGATGCGGATCTCCCCCGGCCCCGGAACGGGTTCGGCGGCCTCCTGGACCTGCAGGACCTCGGGACCGCCGTGTCGCGTGATGACCAACTTTCGCATCGCCGCCCTCCTACCCCTTGATTCCTCGTGGAACAAGGTGGGGCGGCGGGCACGCCGGCCAAGGGTTTCCCCCGGATGGGTTATCTCGCCGGGCCTTCGCGCAGGTGGGCGAGGCCCCGCTCGAGGCGCTCGAGCCGGGCGCTCTCGGGGAATTTGTGGCGGAACTCCCTCGCCAGCTCGCGCGCCTTCTCCTCGTGGCCGAGCCGAGCGTGCGCCAGGCAGAGGTGGTAAAGCGCCTCTTCCTCGAGCACGCTGGAGGGGTTGGAGGAGAGGTACTTCTCCAGGAGTCCGATCGCCTCGTCCAGGGCCCCGCCCTCCGAGATCAGCACCAGGGCCTGGCGCAAGAGGGCGTCGTTTCGGGCATCGGGGCAGAATCGCCGCTGCTGGTTGGGCCGGAGGTAGACGACCGCGCCGGCGGTATCACTGACCCGAACGAGGCCCTCCTCCACGGTTACCGTGCTGCAGTGGGATTCCGACTGCACGGCAAACCGGGTTCCGACCACCTCGACCAGGACGTGTGCGGTGCGGACCCGGAAGACCTCGCCTTCGCGCAGTTTTTCCACGGCGAAGGTGGCGCGTCCCGCCTTCACGGCGAGTTCGATCCGACCGGCCTCCGCGGCGACGACCTCCACCTGCGACTCGGGCGAGAGATGGACCTCGTGGGCGTAGACCTTGAAGGAGGTCGGAAGATCGCCGGCGACGTGAAGGCTGCCGCCGGACGGAATCGTCTGGTCCGGTCCCCCCCGCCCCCAGAGATGCAGGCCGACCCCGATGGCCACGGCCGCCGCCGACGCCGCGAGCGCGAGCTCGAAACCGTGTCCGAAGAGGGAGCGCCGCCCGACCCGCCTCATCGCTCCCTGGACGATCCGCTCTCGCGCGTCCGGCGGCGGCGCGGCGTTCCGGAGCGAACCGAGGATCTCCCGCAGGCCCGGCTCCTGCGCTTCCCAGTCGTGGTCGTGCCCCATCTCGTTCATCTCTGCCCCCACGAAAGCGACATCTCCCCCGCTGTCCGCTCCAGTTCTTCCCAGTGCTTCCGGAAGGCCTGCTTCGCCAGGCGCAACCGGCTGGCGACGGTGCCCGGCGGGATGCCGAGGATGTCCGCCACCTCCTCCCGGGTGAAGCCCTCGATCTCCATCAGGACCATGACCTCCGCCTGCGCCCGCGGTAGCTTCTGCATGACCGACCGAACCGCGATCTCTCGCGGCGTCTGGGGGTGATCGGTCTTGCCGAATGCCGGCTCCAGCTGGTCCTTGCCCAAGAGGGCGCGCTTGAGCCAGCCGGTGCGTCGGTAGTTGGCGACCACCCGGCGGGTGATCTGGTACAGCCACGAGCCGAGCGCCGCGTCCGAATGGCAGGATTCGATGCGGCGGACGGCCACGGCGAAGACCTCTTGCGCCGCATCCTCGGCGTCCGCGGGACCGAGCCCCAGCAGAACCGCCCAGCGGTAGACCTGGTCGGCGCGTTCGCGAAAGAGCTGTTCCCAGGCATCCGCATCGCCCGCCTTACAGCGTGAAAGCAAGGTCATCTCGGCCCTCCCGGGGTAGAGGGCGTGCTCCACGGCAAAGGATGTTCGCAGGGCCGCCGCCCGATCACTCGCCGAAGCCGTAGCCGATGGAAAATCGTCCCCAGACCGGGCCCAGTCGCGCCTCGTCTCCCTCGGGGAGGCGCAGGTTCCGGGCGGTGGGCATGCCTCCGACCTCGGCTCCGATGCCGATCCTCCCGCCGAAGAGGGGCCAGCGCAACTCGGCCGCGAGCGAGGGGCCGGCGTCCAGGTAGACCTGGCTTTCCGCCCAGGGCAGACCCAGCCTGCGAACCATGACGGCCTCCACCGTCACGCCGAGACCGAGGCGGAGCGCAGCCCCTCCGATGGCGAGATCCTGGGCGATCCCGGGCGCGAGCCAGAAGGAGCCGACGCCGATCGGCGCATGGCCCAAATACCATCGGGTCGGGATCTGGACGCCGAGCCGCAGGGAAAGGGGGCCGTGGACGAGTCCGAGCCCGACCTCGGGTCCGAGAAAATCGGGCGAGCGGCCGCGCACCGAAGCGAAGGCCTCGCCTCCCCAGCCCCAGGGAAGCGGCGGCTCGCGGAAGTCCTCGAGGAGAGGGCGGGACTGCATCTCGTCCGGCATGGGCGGCGGGGTTTCCACGGGCGCTTCCACCTCCTCTTCCTCCGGATCCGGGCGAAGGTCGATGATGGGAGGGGGAGGCGTAGGCTCCTCCGCGGTCGCCGGCTCCGGAGGCGGTTCGGGAGGGGGCGGCGGACGCGGAGGCCGGCTCCGCGGCCCCGTGCGGCGAGGCGGCGCGCGCGGCGGCTCGGGAGGGGCGGGTGGAGGCGCGGCCAGGCCCAGCCGATCCTCGGCGAGGAGGGATTCGAGGAGGAGGGAGAACTGCGGAAGCCGCTGCAGCGCGTCGATCTCGGAAAGCGGCGTGGCGGTCGGACCGATCCACGGGATCGGATGCCGAAGGATGCCGCCTTGGGAATTTCGGAGCACGAAGTCGGTGCCGGAGGCAGTGCGTTCGAAGCGGCCCAGGTAGTGCGGTGCCGGCTCGTCGCAGCGCCGGGCGGGACGCGAGCCGATGCGGACGGTGCTCATCCAGCCGTCGAGCCGCTGCAAAACCTCCGCGGCGCCTTCCTCGTCGGTGCAGATCTCGAGGAGGCCGCGGGCCTGGGCGAGCATGGCGCCGGGCCCGATCGCCATGGCCACGGCGAAGACGAGGGCGGCCCGATTCATCCGATGCCGCTCGCCGGTCCCGGCGATCGGGCGCCGGTCCGATGGAGGTCCTCGAAGAGCTCGAGCTGCCGCGGGCCCTCCCGACCGACCAGGCCGTGGACGCCGACGCCGATCAACCGGACGGGCGTGTCGAGGGGGAAGGCGCCGAGGAGCTCGGATGCCGCCGCGGCGAGAAGCTCCCGGTCGTCCGTGGGGTGCGCCAGGCGCGCTTGGCGGGAGAGCACCCGAAAGTCGGCGGTCTTGAGCTTGACCCGGATCCCCGTGGCCAGAAGCCGGGCGCGCTCCAGCCGCGCCGCCACCCGATGCGCCGATTCCACCAGGTGGGGGCGGATCGCGGCCTCGCCCTCGACGTCCGCGTCCAGGGTCTCCTCGGCGCTCAGGCTTTTTCGCCTCTCGCGCGGGCGAACCGGGCGCGGATCGATTCCCCGCGCGAGCAGTTGCAGCGACTCGGCCCAGGAGCCGAGCGCGGAGCGCAGCAAGGCCGCGTCGGCGCAGGCCACGTCGCCGATGGTACGCAGGCCGAGACCTTCGAGGCGGGGCGCCGTCTTCGGCCCCACGCCCCAGAGCTTGCGGACGGGGAGGGGCGCGAGGAAGGCGGCCATCCGGTCCGCCGGGACCACGGTCAGGCCGTCGGGCTTGCGGTGATCGCTGGCCACCTTGGCCACGAACTTGGCGCAGGAGATCCCCACGGAGACGGTCAGCCCGCCGGTGGCCTCGCGCACGGCTTCCTTGATTCGCCGGCCGAGTTCGCCAGGGGTGGTGAAGCGGCCGCGAAGCGCGGTGGCGTCGAGGAAGGCTTCGTCGAGGGAGAGCGGCTCGATGGCGGTGGCGAAGGAGGCCAGCGCCTCCATCACCTTTCGAGAGACCTCGCGGTAGCGCTCGAAGCGCGGGGGGACGACCACCGCGTGTGGGCAGCGCCGCCGCGCGACCGAAAGGGCCATGGCGGAGCCCACGCCGTACGGGCGGGCTTCGTAGGAGGCGGTCGTCACCACCGATCGCGGGCCGTCGTGGGCCACGAGGACGGGCCGGCCGCGAAGCTCGGGATGGTCGAGCTGCTCGATGGACGCAAAGAAGGCGTCCATGTCGGCGTGGACGATGATGCGCGGCCAGCGCGACATGACCAAAACTCTAGCAGCCGCGGCCGCGATCGGCGGAAGGCAAACGCTTTGCGGCGAAAAGCGAACGGGCGGCCACACGGCGGACCGGGCGGACCTCGACCCTCGGCCCCGGCTATGATGCATCCTCGTGGAACGCAAACAGGAGATCGAGGAGCGGAGGCTCGCCCGCCTGCTGCCGGTGCGCCGGTGGCCGACGCGCGAGGAGGCCGAGGCCTCGCTGTGGTTCTCGCCGATCCGCTACGGCCCGGTGCAGGCGCGGTGGCGGACCTGGGTGCCGGCGATGGTTCCCTGGCGCGCCACCGAGGATGGCTTCGTCACCGAGGCCGTGGTGGAGTGGTACCGGCGCTTCGCCATGGGCCAGCCCGGCGTTCTGGTGGTGGAGGCGACGGGGATCCGCGACATCCCCTCCGGGCCGCTGCTTCGCATCGGGCACGACCGCTACATCGAGGGTCTGCGGCGCATCGTGGAGGCGGTGCGCGAAGCCAGCGGCGGAAAGACGCGTCTCTTCATCCAGCTCATCGATTTCCTCGCCATCCGGCGGCGGCCCGAAAAGGAGAAATTCTTCCGCCGCTATCTGAGCGTCGACGGTGCGTTGCGGCGGCGCCTGGCCGAGGTCCTCGGCGAGGCGCGATGGGAGGATGCCCCGGAGGCCGAGATCCGCGAGGCCCTCGTCGGCGCCGACGAGGCGACCATCGAGCGCGTGCTTTCCGCGCGGGACCTGGAGAGCTACCGTTTTGGCTACCGCGAGCGCGTCACCGACGTGCATTTGCCCCATATCCGTGATCTGCCGAAGATCCTGCCGGGACTCTTCGCCGACGCGGCCTGGCGGGCGTGCGAGGCGGGTTTCGACGGCGTGGAGCTGCATTACGCCCACGCCTACACCATGGCGTCCTTTCTCTCGGCTCTGAACGACCGCGACGACGGCTACGGTGGCCGACGTGAAAATCGGATCCGGCTCCCGCTCGAGGTCTACCAGGCGGTTCGCGAACGGGTGGGAAACGAGATCGCCGTGGGCTGTCGCTTCCTCGGCGACGAGGTGATCGCGGGCGGCAGCACCCTGGACGACGCCATCTACTTCGGCCTCCGCTTTGCCGAGGCGGGTTTCGATTTTCTGAGCGTCTCCAAGGGCGGGAAATTCGAGGATGCCAAGCAGCCGAAGGTGGGGCAGGCGGCCTATCCCTACACCGGGCGGAGCGGCCACGAATGCATGCCGACGGTGGGCATGGACGAGCGCGGCCCATTTTCGCGCAACGTACCGCTGGCGGCGGCGATCCGCGCGGCGTTGCGGGAAGCGGGCTTCACCACGCCGGTGATCGCCGCGGGCGGCATCTCCACCTTCGACCAGGCGGAGGAGATCCTCGCCTCGGGCCAGGCCGATGCGGTGGCGGCGGCACGACAGACCCTCTGCGACCCCGACTGGTTCCTCAAGATCCGGCTCGGACGGGGCAGCGAGATCCGACGCTGCTTCTTCACCAACTACTGCGAGGCGCTGGACCAGGCGCACAAGGAGGTGACCTGTCAGCGCTGGGATCGGCTCTTTTTCGAGGGGGAGGGGAAGGTGCTCATGGCGAAGGACGGCAGGCGGCGCTTGGTCGCGCCGCCATGGCAGCCGTGAAGGGAGGACGGCGCATGCGTCGAATCGCGCTCGCCGCGATGTCTTTGTTTTTTGCCTGCAAGGCCTCCGGCGTGGAATCGCCATCTTCCATTTCGGCAGAGACGTCCATCCGTGAGAAGTGGTCGACTGCGGAGTCGTCGTCGCCCGGCCCGCCGCCGCCGCCGGGCGGCGAAACGTCGGCGGGGCCGTCCGGCGAAGGGGAGGTGGTTCTCGATCACGTCCTCGAGACGCTGGAGGGAAAGCCCTTTCCCCTGGCCGCGCTGCGGGGCAAGGTCCTGCTCATCGTGAACGTGGCCTCGAAATGCGGCTACACCCCGCAGTACGCCGGGCTGCAAAAGCTGTACGAAACGTACGGTTCGCGCGGGTTGGTGGTGATCGGCATCCCCTCCAACGACTTCGGCGGCCAGGAGCCTGGCAGTGCCGAGGAGATCCGGGCCTTCTGTGAGAACGAATACGGCGTGACCTTTCCCATGATGGCCAAGGTCCACGCTCGCGGGCCGAAGATCGCACCCGTCTACGCGACGCTCACGCAAAAGACCCGCCCTCCGATCGCCGGCGAGGTGAAGTGGAACTTCACCAAATTCCTCGTCGACAAGCGGGGCGTTCCCGTGGCGCGGTTCGAGCCGAAGGTGGACCCCCTCTCGGAGGAGGTCGTCCGAAAGATCGAGGAGCTCCTCGGCGAAAGCTGACGCCGCCTCGGCTCTGGGTCGGTCGACGCCCGGCCAGGCGGAAGGCGAGGAGGCGAGGCGCTCCAGGACCTCGCGGCCATCGGCGTCTTCGGCATCCGCCTCCTGGCATGGGTGCCTGTCGAGGTCAGCAGCGCGCTGCGGCGACGGATCCGAGGCTGCGGCCGGCTCCCGATGGTGATGCCCATCCGTGGAGGTGCAAGCCCGGCGACCGATTCCCAAGGTAGCTCCCCTTTTTGCCAGGGAGGGTAGCGATGAGAGGGCTACGGATCGGATTCGTGGCGCTGGGATTGCTCTGGGGCTGCGGGGATTCGGAGACCGGCGGAGGCGGGGCGGGTTTGATCGAGCGCCCGACCTGCGACGAGATCGGCAAGAAATGCCACCACTCCCCCACCGAGCTCGGCCAGGAGTGCCACGAGTTCGGCCACGACCACACCAATACCGAGGAGGACTGCAAGGCGCGCTATGCGGAATGCATGGCCGAATGCGAGGGCTCCGGCGAGGGCCACTGATCGGCGGAAAGCGCCAGAGCCTGTGGCCGTGGATTCAGCCCTCGCCGCAGGGGGGAGCGGCGCGGGGGGAGCAGATCACGTAGTGGAAGGTGTCGCGCTTCCCCCGCTCGCTGTATCCCCAGTGGTCGTGTAGCTGGTGGACGCGGATCTCGAAGCCGGCCGCGTCGAGCTCGCGCGCCAGAGCCGCCTTGGAGGGGAACCAGCGCGACTGGCCGTCGGGGTTGATCCAGACGTCGGGTCGGTAGAGGGGCACCCCCTGGCCGTCCCAGATCGAGCCCGTCCCTTTGAAACCGAAGGCGAAAAAGCCGACTTTCCCGCCCGCGAGGAGAAGCTGTCGGATCAGCGCGAAGATGCGCCGAAGCTCCCGCGAGGCGAAGTAGTGGAGGCTGGAATAGGCGTAGACGCAGTTGTAGGGAGCGCCGCGGACCCGGGGATCCGCCAGGACCTCGGCGAAGTCTCCGCAGACGAACTCCGGCTGGACGCGCGGCCGAACCTGCTCGACGCGGCGCCGGAAGGCCTCGATGGCCTGGGGGACGAGGTCGATGCCGAGATAGCGCTCGACCACCGGCGAATCGAGCAGGGCGATTCCGTCGTTACCGATCCCGCAGCCCAGCTCGATCACGCGAAGCGGCGCGTGCGGTTCCAGCTCGTCCAGCAGCTGCCAGACCAGGGGATTGGGGTCCCGCGGCCGGAGGAATTCGTGGGGGACGGTCCCCGTGTCGTAGACCTTCTGCCAGTCGAACCGACCGTCGAGGAGAAAGCGAGCCAGCGCCAGGCCTTCGTCCTCCCGGCCGGAGGCCAGATAGGCGTCCAGGACGGCCAGGCAGAAGCCGGCCAGATCCAGCGCCTCGCCGAACTGCGCCCGCGCCAGCCAGAGGGCGGTGGCCAGGTCGCCGCTCCGGTCGCCGATGAGTTCTGGGACGAGCCGGGCCAGTCGGGCCTGGCCCTCGGGTAGCTTCTCCAGCCGGGCCTTGAGCGCCTCTCGCACTTCCCCCGCTTCCTGCGGGTTGGGTGTCGCGAGCGGGAGCTCGCCCACCTCCTCGCGGAGCCGGGCCAGCGTGGCCTCGGGATGGGGGAATCCGGCGTCGACCAAGAGCTCGAGGCGGCGCGCGTCGTTTGCGGACATGGCCGTCGTTCCTTCGATGGAAGGTGCAGGAGGAGTCATTAACCAACGTCCATCGAGTTTGGAAAGGAGACTTGCGGTCGTGCCGCCGCACCGAGGCAAGGGGGCCATCGTGCTTCGCGCCCTTGCGCGGGATCGGGCGTCGGTTGCGCTCTCGACTCCCCCAACGACGAAGCCCCCTGGAGGTGATCCAGGGGGCGCTGGTGCCCAGGGGCGGAATCGAACCACCGACACGGGGATTTTCAGTCCCCTGCTCTACCGACTGAGCTACCTGGGCGCAAAGTCGGAGACGGCGGGCATTCTGCCGAACTGAACGGCCCGGTCAAGGGCGATCTTCGCGCAAGACGCGCAGACCCGATGCGAGCGCGACGAGCTGGGCCTCGATCCAGTCGAGCTCGGCGGCGAGGGAGATGGGGGGGACGAGGCCGGAGCGGGCGTGGGCGCGCGCCTCGCGGCGTGGAGAAAGCAGGCTCTGCAGGGCGAAGCGCGCGAGGCGCTGGTGCGCGAGGCCGGGCGTGCGGGGGACGGCGAGGGCGCGGGCGAGGCCTTCCAGAAAGCGGGTCTGGGGCAGCACGGCCCGGCTGCGCTGCTCCGCGGTGGCGCCCGGCAGGTGAGGGCCGTCGAGCCAGATGGCCAGGGGAGCCGGCAAGACGCGCTCCACCTCGTCGAGGGCACGTCGCAGGGCGCGGATGGCGCGCATGCCCGCCTCGCCCTCGACCAGGCGATTCAGAACGGGGAAGAGGACTTCGGCCGCGGCGACCACCGCCTCGTTCCAGAGGTCGGCCTTGTCGGCGAAGTAGAAGAGCAGGTTCTGCTTGGAGAGCCCCGCATCCCGGGCGAGGTCGTCGAGAGTGGCCGCGGCCAGGCCCTCGGCGGCGAGGCGCTCGTGGCAGGCGAGGGCGATGGCTCGCCTCCGTTCCCTCCTCCTCCTCTCCTTCCCCGCTTCCCGCATTCCGTCCGGAATCTTTACCAAAGGTCGAATTCCTTGCCGACAGCCAGAATTGGCGCTCGGCGCTCTGGAGCGGCAAATGCCCAAGAACGCAGCAAATTTCAGGTCGTGGTCGGGCTGCTGCGGTCCGGTGGGGCGGGACCGCCCTCGAGCTCGGATTGACAGGCCAGGCGCGGCCGGCTCTAAGGGTGGACGAGAGGGAAAGCGGATGCAGGTTTTCGCGCCAGAGGCGGTGAGCCGAAAGGAGGCGGCGAAGAGCGCCGCCTTCTACGACGTGGACGGAACGCTCGTCCGCACGAACGTGGTGCACGCCTTCGCCTACTACGCCGCCAACCGGGGCCGGCTCTTGGAGTCGGCGCTCCGGCTTTCGGCGGTGGTGGCCGGCATCCCGCTCTTCTGGGCGGCGGACCAGGTCTCGAGGCGGCTCTTCAACGAGCTCTTCTACCGCCAGTACCAGGGCATCTCCCGCGACCGCCTGATCGCGCTCTCCGAGGAGCTTTTCGAGGAGGTGCTCAAACCGGCGATCTTTCCGGGAGCGGAGGAGATGGTGGAGCGCTGCCGTCGCACGGGTGCGCGGCAGGTGCTGGTCACGGGCGCGATCGACCTGACCATCCTCCCGTTGGCGCGCCATTTCGGAATGGACGACGTGATCGCCAACGAGCTGGAGTTCGTCGACAACGTGGCCACCGGTCGGATCAAGAAGCCCCTGCTCGCGGGGGGAACCAAGGCGGCCGCGGTCCGAGATTACTGCGCCAAGAACGGCCTCGACCTCTCGACCTGCTGGGGCTTTTGCGATTCGTACGCAGACTTTCCGTTGCTGGCGGTCGTCGGCCGGCCGGTGGCGGTCAATCCCGATTTCCGGCTGCGGGCCATGGCCCGCGCCCACGACTGGCCGGTGGTGGAGCTTCGATGAGGCTGGCGAAGGAACTGGAGGCGCCCGAGGTCGTCACCATCGACACCGGAAGCGCGCCGCGCATCATCCACTTCGGTGAGGATTTCCTGCTCGAGGATCTGCCCGTCGGTACGCGCGTGATCTACCCGCGCCAGCCGATGGCGGGGCTGCCCAACCCGCGCGCGGCGATCCGGTGGGCGCTTCATCATCCGCTCGAATGCGATCCGCTACCGGCGCAGCTCCGCCCGGGGATGAAGGTCACCATCGCCATCGACGATCTCTCGGTGCCCCTGCCGCAGATGGCGCGGCCGGATCTCCGCCAGACGATGCTGGAGATCCTCCTGGAGATGCTCGCCGACCACGGAGTGGACGACGTCCACATCATCATCGCCATCGCGCTGCACCGGAAGATGACGGCGGCCGAGGTGGAGCGGATGGTGGGACTGAAGGTCTTCCGGGAGTTCTGGCCGGACCGCCTCTACCACCACGACGCCGAGGACCCCTCGATGATGGTCGAGCTCGGTCGAACGCGCCACGGCGAGCCGGTGCGGATCAACCGCCGCGCGGCCGAGTCCGACCTCCTCATCTACGCCAACGTCAACTTCGTTCCGATGAACGGAGGGCACAAGAGCATCGGCGTGGGACTGACGGACTACGAGGGGCTGAAGGCAAACCACAATCCGCACGCCATCCGCGAGTCGTGGTCCTACATGGATCCGAAAGGACCCTCGGAGCTCCATCGCTCGATCGACCGCATCGGCAAGATCGTCGAACAGCACGTCAACGTCTTCAAGATCGAGACGGCGATCAACAACCGCATGTACGGGGCGGGGATGGAATTCCTCGCCAAGAACGAAGACGACTTCACCGAGACCGACCGGCTCAAATTCCAGGCGCTCAAGTGGACGCTCTCGCGCACGCCGCGGGCGCTTCGGCGCGAGGTCTTCATGCGCGTTCCCGCGCCCTACGAGCTCATCGCCGTCTACGCAGGAAAGACGGAGGCGGTGCACGACAAGATCCTGGAGAAGAGTTACGAGCAGTACGCCGTGAAGGTGCAGGGGCAGGCGGACATCCTCATCCACGGCATCCCCTTCATCTCCCCGTACAACGTCAACTCCAAGGCGCTCAACCCGCTGCTCGTGCAGGTGATGGGGCTGGGTTATCTCTTCAACCTGTATCGGGGACGGCCGCTGGTGAAGAAGGGCGGAGTCCTCATCCTCGCCCACCCCTGCACCGACGACTTCGACACGGAGCACCACCCCTCGTACGTGGAGTTCTTCTACCGCGTGCTCACCGAGACGCGGG
>NICF_comb_assmDRAFT_10001030_pt1 | contig 22450 bp, 14 predicted proteins | sample NewIslPassag4_SG_FD_11279 | JGI IMG/M metagenome (IMG submission 11279) | reverse complement strand
CGGGGTTTTCGTTTTCCACTGTGGAGAGGCGCCGGCCGGATTCGAACCGGCGAATGGCGGATTTGCAATCCGCTGCCTTAGCCGCTTGGCTACGGCGCCCTTTCAAGTATGTATTATATGGACTCGCGTTTCCGACGCCTAGTCCCGCCCACATGGAAACGTATTAGCCGCGAATAGAAATTCTCGGGAATAGATCTCCCCTCATTCTGATAAGCGGAGATATCCCCTGCTAGGGCTTCATGCAACTGGTGAATCGGGCGGCGGAGCGGAGCCGTCCGATTCGCAGCGCTCAGCCATCTCCAGACGCCCCCACAGGGCTTATGACAAACCGAAACTTCCGCCACGGACGATCCTCCGACCGAGTGTTGCCCGATGTCACCACGCACGTTACCACAGCTCTGTTGTGCCATCTTCGGTGGTCGTCTCGGTGCCCGTTTTGTACCACCAATTGCATGATGAGCCAATAAGGCCCGATAATCAATTGCGATACCCGAAGCCCAGATGAAGGAGGCCGATAGAGGAGCCACTTGGCACTGATTGGCAGACCATTTTGAAGAGACGCCTGGTAGTCGTGGAAAAGTGGTAAGTTCGATGAATAGTCAACCGGAACGTGTCCACTGTACAATTGTCGATACTCAATCTTTGTGGAATGTTGGGCTCTGGCAGATTTCTTTTTCTGCCGGCCAGCCCGAACAAGGTTTTCGCGTCGTTTTTCGAAAATGGACCGGCGAGACACACGCCGAAAATAGAGGCCATCTCGTCCTCGCCAGGATTCTCCGCAAATCACAAGGCAGGCTCGAACCAGGGTTTGTGCTCGAAGAGTTTTTTCCCACTGCGGATGGCCGGTGCCTGGCGCGATTTCGACATGCGACGGAAGAATCTTTCCATCTTTCGGTCGTGGTGACGGTGTCTTTGGAGAAAACTTCTTCCACTGATTCCACTTACGAAAGTGGCGGCAGCTCACAAGCTCAACCGATAGCCGTGCTGGAAGCTGTGCTCCTCATGCGCACGGAAGCTGGACAAACGCGGCCGCGGGTGGTCCTGCTTGACCAGATTGACGCACTCTCAACCGAGCCGCTGGGGCAGATCCGTGTCCGTGCCGAAGATTTGAGAAACTCCGCGATTCCTCTGGTGCCGCAGAACATGGTATTCGGTCAAAGCGAAGGCGATATTGTATTCGACGTTGTCACCTGGCGATTGCCGGGGAACGCCTGGTTGCTCCGTTGGGTGCACCCTCTGGACGGCCTGCCGCTGGATGCACGGGAGCTTTCCGAGTTGCAAATCAACCCAGTCGTGCGGACTGTTACCGGAAGCCCGCCGGAATTTTGCGGCTACGAAATTTTGCCGGGAGGAATCGAGAAGGGAGTGACTTTTGCCGCAAGGTGCCTTTACATCATGGGCGAAGGTGCGGTCCCGAAAGAGGGTGTCACTGGACGACTCCAGCGATTTCTGCTCTCGCAGCCGCCGTTATCCGAGGGATAGTGTGGCAGGACGGTGCTTTTTCGGGTAAGGTAGAAAACTTTCGGGGGGTCATGGTCAAAGATATGCGTAAGCATTTTCTTGCGGCATCCCGTCATCATATTGCTGTCGGGGACCGGTCGGCAGCGATCGACAAATCAAGTCATTGCCCATCAAGGCAAAGCCTCCACCGTCGAGCGAGTGCATGGCCAACAGAATCGCCCAAGGCGGGAAGGAGAACTCTGCGTGAAAGGATGATCGGGTTAACGGTAATGAACGTTGAAATCGGTAGGTGAGAGGTGAGGAATGGAGTACAAGTTCTTGGGTGAGAGTTTTCTTTTGGAAAACAAGACGGCGGAACGGCTCTATCATGAGGTTGCGCGTGACCTGCCCATCGTGGATTATCACTCTCATTTGCCTCCTGATCTCATTGCGCAAGACCATCGCTTTCCCAATTTGACGGCGGTTTGGCTTCGGGGCGACCATTACAAGTGGCGGGCCATGCGCGCCAACGGGGTGGACGAGTATTTTTGCACCGGAAAGGCCGGCGATTACGAGGTTTTCATGAAGTGGGCGGAAACCGTACCACGGTTGCTCCGCAATCCCCTCTATCATTGGACGCACATGGAGCTGAAGCGTCCATTCGGGATTACGGATCGGCTGCTCTCTCCTGAAACAGCGGCCGAAATCTGGGAAATATGCAATGCGAAGCTGGCCCAGCCAGAATTCTCCTGTCGGGGACTTCTGAAGCAATTTAACGTTGTTGTCGTGTGCACGACCGACGATCCTACCGATGATCTCCGATACCACGCGCAGATTGCCCAGGATAGTGGATTTCAGGTACGTGTCCTTCCCACGTTTCGACCGGATCGGGCGCTTATGGTGGAGGACCCGGACCGCTTCCATGTCTGGATCGACAAGTTGAGTGAGGTTTCGGGCGTGGAGGTGAAAGATTTTCCGACGCTCATCGAGGCCCTGCGGAAACGGCACGACTATTTCCACCAGCACGGTTGTCGTGTGTCGGACCACGGGATAGAGCAGTTCTATTGTGAGGAAACCACAGAGGGGGATTTGAATCAGATCTTCCGGCAGGTTTACAACGGACGTTCGGTGTCCCAAAGCGAGCGGAATAAATTCAGGTCGGCGGTGCTCTACGAGTGCGCTGTCATGGACTACGAGAAAGGCTGGGTGCAGCAGTTCCACGTCGGAGCTCTGCGCAACAACAACACGAAAATGTTCCAAATGCTCGGGCCGGACACAGGATTTGATGCGATCGCCGACGGCAATCTGGCCCGATGTATGGTGAAATTTTTTGACCGCCTGGAAATGGAAGGAAAGTTGACCAAGACAATTGTGTACAACCTCAATCCCTCCGTTAACGAAGTGGTGGCCAGCATCCTCGCGTGTTTCCAGGATGGGCAAATCCCTGGAAAGATGCAGTACGGAGCTGCGTGGTGGTTCCTCGATCAGAGGGATGGCATTCTCAAGCAGTTGGAGACACTTTCCAATTTTGGCTTGCTCAGTCGGTTCGTCGGAATGTTGACGGACAGTCGATCTTTCCTGTCCTTTGTGCGGCATGAATACTTCCGAAGAATCCTCTGCAATCTCCTGGGCAGTGAGATGGAACGCGGGCTGCTGCCGAATGATTTTGACATGATGGCAGAACTGGTTCGCGATATTTGCTACCGCAACGCTGTCCAGTACTTCAACTTCCCTGGGGTCACTGGTTGAAAAAACGGTTGTTCCCCGTCAATTTCTCATAGGGGCGCAGGCATTGCGTCCTGGGAATGTCCATGTTAATTTGACCAACCAAATCACTGTTCAGACGGTCGCAGTGGTATCCCACGGGGGATCTGTCGGTCATTCACACATTGGCTACACGAAGACGGGAGGTCAGCACCATGCGCTCGGCACCGACCCCTATGACCCGGTGGTGTGTCAGGTGGATACTCCTTATTGGAGGAAGTTTCGCCCTGGCGTTGCTCTCGGTTTTGGGCTTCTCTTCGCAGGCGAGCGCCTACAATCCGCCGGAGGATTCCGCTTTAGGGGTGACGCTGCGCATCGAGGGGCCGTCGGAAGTGACTTATTCACCAGAGGGTTTCGCGTGCACGCTCGTTGTACAAAACACGGCTGACAGGCCGGTACGCGGGGCAATTCGACTACGGTCGATCGATGGATGTCAGGCCGAGCCGGGGGAAATTGACAATCTATCCGTCCCGCCGGGAGAAACGGTTCGCCGAAATTTTCGACTGAAATTTGGACCGCGGATTTACAACGCCCACTATCCCATTCACGCCTATGGTCGACTTGACCTGGACGGTCAGGAAGTGTTGCTCCATCCGATCCTGGTTTTTCTGGTTCGGGAGGCACCGCCGGCGCCAAGCGCTGCGTGGGATTGGAAACCATTCGAGTTGCCAAACAACACGGCGCTGGCACTTGAAGAAGTCCCGGTTTTTCGGGCAGTTTTTCAGGTTTTTGGGCACAATCCGGAGACCATGCCAATCGGGTGGCGTGGATCGCATCCGTCCCACCGTGGGACGTGCGATAGGATGACCCGGGATCTCGGCGGTGTGACGAAACCTGTCATCGGCATTCATCCGCCCTGGTATGGGGGGCAACCGGGCACGGGCATGGTGGAGTTTCCTGTTGCGCTGCCGGCGGGTGTTCCCATTCACCTGTCGTTTGCTCTGGGAATGACACCCGAAGGCCAAAGCGACGGGGTTACCTTTCGGGTGCGTGTTGCCGATCTCTCGGCACCAGACGGAGAGTTCGGCAAAATCGTGTTCGAACGTCACACGATGGCCAAAACCTGGGAACAGCATGAGGTCGATCTCTCTGGCTTTGCGGGGAAGACGATTCGGCTCCAGCTCGAATCGCATCCGGGACCGAAAAACAACACGGGCTGGGACTCATCCTTCTGGGCAGAGCCGACGCTGGTTGCAGGAACACCCACCACGCTGCGAGAAGGGGACGCATCAAAGCGGGGTTTGCCGATCATTCTGGGGCCGGTGGGAGTTGGCGAACTCCGCGGACAGGCCGAGGTCGAGCTGGGTTTGCGAGGCCTGCTCGATGCGGAGGTTCGCTTCCGCTTCGGACAGCGTGTGCTTTCATTCCACGGATTTGAAGTGACGGTGCTGGGCTCCCGACTGGACAGCGTGCGATCGGCGACTGCCCTTCTGGGGGTGGAATCCCGGGCGGAAAAGATCTCCGATGGCAGTCAACGACTTGTGGTAAGACATCGGTTTCAGAATGCTGCCGGGCCGTTTGATCTTATCGGCGTCGTGGGCGTGGAAAAAGGAACACTGACAGTAAGCTGGCGCCTCGACAATGCGCCCCTGCCCCGTCCGTGGGTGGACGTGCATCTTGAAGATGTAGCCGTGGGAAGCTGGTCCCAGGAGGCATTCCGGGTTTATGCTGGCGCCGGTAACGTGGTGCAAAAACCCCAAAGTTATACGCTGGGGTTCGATGGGCACCGCCTTTCTACTTCATTCGTGGGACTCGAATTCGATGACGGGCTAACCATCGTGCAGGGGTGCGATGTTCCGCCGAGCGCGTTCCAGGTGAATCCAGCGGCCCGGCACTATTCGCTACACGTGGCCCATGCGTCGAAGATGACACTCATTCCGGCAAACCGGGTGTGGGAGGGCGTTAAACGATGGCGGGAAGTGAACGGGCTTAAGCCAGCGGATGGGGTTCCTGTCCTTGCGGGAAGGTTCGTCTTTGATCTGTGGGGTGGGCGCTACCGGGAAAGCGCGGACGCTTTGCAAAAGGCATTCCGCTACGGGCTGACGGATAGTCTGGTGATCTGGCACAACTGGCAGCGTTGGGGGTACGACTACCGTTTGCCCGAGATTTTTCCCCCCAATCCGAGTTTAGGGACGCTCGAAGATATGCAATATCTTGCCGAGACCTGTCGGCAAGCCGGTGTTCGTTTCGCACTGCACGATAACTACATCGACTTTTACCCGGACGCCGAGGGATTCTCTTACCTGAATACAATCGCCTTCCATGCTAATGGTCAGCCAGTCAGGGCCTGGTTTAACGAAGGGAGGCAGGCTCAATCCTATCGCTATCGGGCGGATTGCGTGGCACCTTTTCTGCAAGCCAACCTCACCAAAATTGCAGAGCATATCAAACCGACTGCCTATTTTATCGACGTTTGGAGCAGTATCGACCCCTATGATTACTGGACGGCCGATGGAGAATTTTTTGACAAAGTCTATACCCGAAACACCTGGGGGCAGCATTTCGCGTGGATCCGGCAACTCCTTGGGGATCATGCGCCGCAGATTTCTGAAAGCGGTCATGACCAACTGATCGGCTGGCTGGATGGGGCCACCACTAATCATCTTCGCGTGGGGAAACCCATTCCCGGATATTATCAGTGGTCCGTATGGAACTGGGATTGCGAGGATGCCGAACGGGTGCCGTGGTTTGATGCGGCTCACCACGACCGCTTTGTTCTCCACGGAGCCGGATATTCCGGTCGTTATCAGGCAGGTTTGGACGCTCGGCTTCATGGGATTTACAGCGACGATTACATAACGACCGAAGTGTTGACGGGACACCCGGCGATGGTGGCCCAACCGTTTGGGCAGGACGTTGTCCGCAAATACTGGTTGCTCTCGGCGTTGGGCCGGGCATTGGCTCTCGATCGGATCGAAGACGTGGAATTTGTTGATAACAACATCCACCGCATTCATGTAAAGTGGGCTAGTGGAATGGAAACCTGGTGTAACCGAGGAGAGTCGGATTGGGAAGTTGCCGGAGTGGTGCTGCCTCAATTCGGATTTCTCGCCCGATCTGCCGAGAACTCCCAGGCGGGCCGTGTTATTAAAGAAGTCGCGATCGCGCGGCGGGACGGACTGATTGTAGAATGGGCGATCACACCCGAAAGTATCTACGTCAATGCGCGAAAAGATTACATGGGGCCTGAACCGATTCGGCCTCGGGCGACGAAATTTGCTCAAAAGGGAGAGGAGATAGAGGTTTCCGTCGATTGGGCTGCCCGAGTGCCGATCCCAGCAGGTTGGGTCCCGTTTGCCCATTTTTGTGACGAAAAAGGCGACATTCTCTTCCAGGGGCGGTTTGAACCGGGCGACCTGAGCGGTGTGACGGGCCAGATCAGCATCGTCGTGCGGGCGAGGATTCCTGAGAGTATTCCGGTCGGGCAGGAGCTGGAATTGCGGGTGGGAGTTTATCGCCCGGGGGATGGCCGACGGCTTTCTCTTGCCGGCCCGGACGACGGTCAGGCACGGATTCGACTGGGCAAAATTCGACGGGGCGATGACAACCAGGTCACGTGGACCCCGCAGCCTGATGAGCCCGATCGGTTGTTACTCCGAAAGAACGTCGACGGCCGACCGGTGAATTTCGGCGGGATTGTGACGGCCCAGGGGGTGCGTGTAGCGCGGACGGGCGGGGGCATCCTGGTGATACCGCTGCCGCTGGAGGACCAGCCCACGGAACTGGCCATTTTCTGGTCGAAGTTGCCGTGGAAATTAGCACAAGTCACGAAAATCGAGTTCCTGGACATCGATGGAAACGTGGTCCGTACAGAGCCACTCCCCGGCCAGGAAGAAATCAGGCTGGTCATCCAGCCGGGAGAATGGGGGGCCAGGCTGGCTCCATGATGTCGTTCCGAAGACCGATTCTTCATACCGAAATCAGAAGAAGTGCATATTTTGATCGAGGCTTTTTTCGCGGATGTCTATTGCGTGTAGTAGTTGGCATCCGGTAGCGCGAACTTTCCTGCTGGTTTTTGTGTCGTTTATTTTCCGAAGAAACCTCTGGGCAGTGTGCGAGCCTGCACTGCCGGAAAAATTGGATGTCATGGCCATTGGTTTTTGCGCCCTGGCATGTGTAAAATGGAAAGAGTGAACTCCACTGGAACGTGAGTTGCACGGCAGTGGATTGAAAATTACCGTCTGGTTTTTCGAGTTTGTGGGTCCTGTCTCAATCTCGCGCAGAGGTGGATCATGCGTAAGCTCGTGCGAACGGTGACGACGGTCAAGACGATGGGTGTTGTCGATGTGAAGCGTCACGTCGTGAAGCACGTCGTCGATGTCGTTCGCACGGTGAAGCATCTGGGACTCTGCGCGCTCTGTTTGTCCCGGGCGATTCTGCGCGCCTCCATTTTTGCGGCAAGGTCCGCGGAGGCCGGATGTTACGCCTGGGCTCTCGTGCCGGCTTGTCAAGGACGCTGGCAGCGTCCGGAGAGCCGGTGGGGTTGGTCGCGTCCACCACAATCGTGACAAAGATCGGTTGAACACAACAGTCATTGGTGGACGTGAACCAGCACCCACGGTCCGGTGACGCGGATTGACGTGGAGCGATCCGCTTTTTGCCGGTCGGCTCTCCGATGGGTGACGGTTCCCGTCCGCCTTCCATAAAGGAGGGAACTATGGCCACTGTCCTTGAGCCGCTCGAAATCGAACGATTAACCAGTCCCGCCGAGTTCGTGGCGGAGCTGCCACTGCCCCTTCCCGAGGCGCCGGAATCGCCGATTTACGCTCTGGTGGAAGCCGCAAAACGGGGGGAAGAAGAAGCCTGGGAGCGCGTCATCGCGATGTATGGACAGGTTGTGTACGACACCATTCGGCGCCGTGTAAAATCGGATGCCGATGCCGATGAAGTCCGCCAGGAAGTCTTCTTGCAGGCCCTGCGTAAGCTACCGCAACTCAAAGAACCGCAGGCGCTGGGAAGCTGGTTGCGACGTATCGCTGATCGGCTGGCGATCAATTACGTCACCCGGCAGCATGGAGCTTCCTCGCTCTCGGAACGAACATGGGAAGAATCGGGCGACGTGCGACGGGAACCTTTTACTGAGGTCACCCGACGGGAAGCCCAGGAGGCGGTTCGCCAGGGACTGGAGCGATTGGGGCCCATGGACCGCGAGGCCCTTTATGCCTTCTACATCGAGGGCAAATCTCTCAACGAAATGAGTCAGGAACTGGCCGTTCCCCTCGGGACGGTCAAGCGGCGGCTTCACGTCGCCAGAAAACGGCTGGCCCAACAATTGGCCGGGTTTGTGGACTGAGGTGTGTCGCTTCACAGCGCCGTGTATTGCGCATTTTCGGCAGCTTAAGCTCGCAGACCTCGAAGTTAAGGCAGCGGGGCGGCCGATCCTGGAGGTCGATTGCCAGTAAAAGCACGGTATGGAGCCATCTCTGGGAGTTCCAACGGATACCGTCCCCAATTTCATACCGCAGTGAACGGACAATAGGACTGACCGCTGGTAGACTTGACCGGTTTCTTCTTTCTTCGAGAAACTTTTACTGCGAAACTTTTTGGGGGACCGGACTCTCCCCGAGCTGGCACTCGAACCCGGCGGCATACGCCTTATATACAGCGGCCGTTTCTTCCGCATTTCTGCTGCCCCTGTGAATCCACAGCCGATACGGGAGGTGAACGATTTCTGGCGGCTCCAGCGTACGGCTGTGAACTCCAGGCCAGCCCACGCAGAGGGGGCCGTAGTGCCGGGTCAGCCACGTCGGCGGATAGTCTGGATGGCTCGGGGCCACCATGATCGTGACGCCACTCAGCCGATCGGTTTCACCGAAGCGACTGGTGAAGTCCGCCCACGGCAGCCGGGTTTCGTAAAGGTCATCCTTCGTGAGACCGTCCGGGACCGTGATCCGCGCCTCTTTCTCGGAGGGAGGTCGAAACCGCACGGTGAGGCCTCCATAGCTCTTCCCTTCCGCTCCCCAGAGCGTGATCGGCACGTGGGGCTGGAGGAACAGATCGACNTCGATGACGCGATCCTCCTTTCCCCGGGCGTAAACGGTGAACCATACNCGCTCCGTGAGCATGATCTGGCCATTGAGGTCCCANCCGTTTTCCACGCCCAGCACAGCCACGCCGGGGCGTGTCTCCTGGCACAGCCATCGCATGAACCGTTGCCGCAGGGCCCCACGATCTTCCCACAGGCTGAACTCCTCCTGGCCGATGACCACGTGAGGCCACGTCCAAAAAATACCGTGGTGATGATAATGATCCCGGGGAAAATCGTCGGTCAGGACTTCCCCGTCCAGTCCCCAAACCGGGTGAACGTAGCAGGCTCGCGTTCTCCGGGGGTCTTTTTCGGGGACTTTCGGATTCGTGATCGGGCCGAAATTGTAGGCAAACACTGGTAGGTCGCCTTCATAAAGCGTCACGGTGGTCTCGGACGTCTCCTTGAACCGAAACTCAGACGCTGTGGGCGATTCCCCAGCGGCCCCGCCTTCCTCTTCCACAATCCACCGCAAAAGGCCGTCAGCGCCCAGGATTGCTGATGCCGACCGATCATCACGCACAATGAGATAGCTCTTCTGTTGACATTCGCCGCTCCTGTCCGGACCACTGGCCAGTATGGCAGAAAGCCGCAGCGTGTCGCCTTCCTGGGTAAGCATCACGCCCTTGTGTGAGTCCAACGCACACCCTTCTGGCAGGCGAATCCGAAGTGGTTGCCGCAGCGCCACCGCCGGCGTGGTCAGCGAGAGCTTCACCGCGGGAGTACCGGCCCAAACCGCGGGCAGCCTTCCAAAAAGGACCGGTAGCGCTGCCAACAGGACAGCCAACGAGAAGTGCGCCAGCCTGTCGCAGCCACCCAAAGTATGCCGCAAAAAGGTTCCCAACCGTTTCCCCATAATGCCATCCCCAATTGTCAGCGAAACGCACGAGAATCCTGTTGAAGCCGTATCTTCGACTAATAGGCGTATCATGACACCGAACGGCGCGGATTGCAATGAGCCATCCCGTTGTCATGCAGGTTGATGCTGGGGACAGACGCAGTGCATGCAGATGCCGCGGGATTTAGCTGACTCGCCGGTATCCCGTTTCCCGGAGCGGTCCATGTGCCGTCAGAGCGCCGTCTTTCGCCGAGTCAGGCTGGGCAACTCCGTGTCATCCGCATTCATCGATTGTGCCGTGACCGAGGTGAAGCATTGGGTGGCCTCGGGGGTCAGAAATCGCGATTTGAGGGCGATCCCGTAGTTCTGCCAGGAAAGCGAGGAAGTCGTGTAATAACTCTGGGGATAGCAGACATACAGATAGCGCTTGGCCCGGGTGACCGCGACATAGAACAGACGCCGTTCCTCTTCGATGGACTCAGGCGAGCCCGTCGCCATGTCGGATGGGATATTCCCGTCCGTGGCGTTGATAATGAACACCACATCCCATTCGAGTCCCTTTGCCGAATGGATGGTGCTCAGGACCAGGTAATCATCGTTCAGATCCGGGTTGGCGGCAAAGTCTTGTGTGGAATTGGGGGGATCCAGCGTGATCTGGGCGAGGAAAGTTTGACGGTCTTTGAACCGGCTGGCGATTTGTTCCAACTGTTCCAGATCCTTGGCCCGTGGAATCGGATTGTCGTACAGCACGGGGAGCAGCGGCTCGTAGAACACCCGGATTTGATGGAGTTGGGCCGGAAGCGTTGCTTTTCCCTCGGCAAGGTAGAGCATCAACTGGACGAACTGCGGCCAGAGGTCGGCCACCGCGGGAGCCGGGGTGATTTCCTGCCACGAATCGAAACGTCCGCCGTTTACAGAACATGCCGCGAGAAGTTTTCTGGCTTTGGCCGGGCCGATTCCCGGCAATAAACAGAGCACCCGCATCCCAGCCACCAGGTCGCGAGGATTCTCCGCCAGGCGCAGGAAGGCAAGCGCGTCTTTGATATGGGCAGCCTCCAGAAACTTGAGCCCGCCGTATTTGTGGTAGGGGATGCCCCGTCGCGTCAGTTCGGCTTCCAGCGGCAAACTGTGGTGCGATGCCCGGAACAGCACGGCCTGGTGTCTCAGCAGCGTTCCTTGGTTGTGATGCTCAAGAATTCGCCGAATGACGAACTCAGCCTGCTCGTATTCATCGAGGGCAGCAACCAACCACGGTTTCTCGCCCGTTTTCTTCTCCGACCAGAGATTTTTGGTGAATTTCTCCTTGGCCGGACGAATAATAGCGTTTGCCGCCCTCAGGATGGGCATCGTGCTTCGATAGTTTTGTTCCAGGGTGACAATCCGGGCGTTGGGATACTGTTTGGGAAACTCCAGAATGTTCTTGACAGAGGCACCCCGAAACGAGTAAATGGCCTGTGCGTCATCGCCGACCACCGTCACCCCGTCACCGGTTGGGGACAGCCGATACAGGATGTTGGCCTGGATGATGTTCGTATCCTGATACTCGTCCACAAGGATGGCCCGAAAACGTTTGCGAATCTCGCTGCCGACTGAATCCTTGCTGAGCAGTTCGAGCCACGCCAGGAGGAGATCGTCGTAGTCCAGGGTGGCCGACTCTTTCTTTCTGGCTGTATATTCCCGAAACAGGCGATCGAGTTCGTCATGCCACTCTTTGCACCACGGGAAGAATTCCGCGAGGACCTGGCGAAGGGGAAGACCAGTGTTCACCATGCGACTGTAGATATCCGCGCAGGTTCCTTTTTTGGGAAAGCGGCGGTCTGTGGTGGCCAGTTTCAAGTCGGTGCGAATGACGTTGAGAAAATCTTCGGCATCAGAACGATCGAGGACAGTGAAGCCGGGCGGCAGCCCCAGTTCTTCCCCGAACAGCCGCAGAAACCGCAGGCCTATGGCGTGAAATGTTCCGCCCCAGATTCTCGTCGCGAGATATCCTGCGGGTTGCGCTCCGGAGAGCCTGGAAAGAATGGCTTCGACCCGACGGACCATCTCCTCGGCGGCACGCCTCGTGAACGTCAGGAGCATGATCGTGTGAGGGGGAACGTTGTGTGCGACCAACCAGGCGACGCGATGCACGATGGTGGCCGTCTTTCCGGTTCCCGCCCCGGCAACAATGAGCAGTGGATCCGCCCCGTGGGTCACAGCCTCCTGCTGTTGGGGATTAAGGGGCTTCAGGATGAGATCCTCAAGTCGAGTCACGGACATGGTTATCCTCCGTGAACTTTCAAACACACCTATGCCGACGTTACGGGGAGAAGGAAGACGGATCCTCCACCACAGCATCCGCTCGAGCTGCCCTGGACTCAGTATAATGATTATACAAAACTTTGACCTTCACGAGAGTGTAAACCGGGTAGGATGGAGAACATGCCTGTTTTTCTCACAATCGAAACGACCTGCGATGAGACCGCGGCGGCCCTGGTGACAGACCAGTTGGAGGTGCTTGCCTCTGTGGTGGCCTCACAGGATCAGCTCCACCAACAATATGGGGGTGTGGTTCCAGAAATTGCCTCCCGCGCCCATGTAGAGCGAATTCTCCCTGTGATTCACGAGACAGTGCAGAGGGCGGGAATCAGCCTGGCCGACATCGATGCGGTGGCGGTCGCTTACACTCCCGGCCTGGCGGGATCCCTGCTGGTCGGTGTCACGGCTGCCAAGACGCTGGCGTTGGCTCTGGGAAAGCCGCTCATTGGAATCAACCACCTTCAGGCCCATATTTACGCGTGTCGCATGGCGGCGGGGAAGGACGTGTTTCCCTGCGTGGGACTGGTGATCAGCGGGGGCCATACATGCCTTTACCGCTGCCGCGATCCGCTGGATTTCGAGCTGCTGGGAACGACCATTGATGACGCGGCCGGGGAAGCCTTTGACAAAGTGGCGGTCATGCTGGGACTGCCTTACCCGGGGGGACCATCCATCCAACGGGCAGCGGAAAAAGGAAACCCCCACAAATATGCCTTCCCGCGGGCCCTGCTCGACGATCCCAATACGCTCGACTTCAGTTTCAGCGGATTGAAAACCGCCGTGCGGTACGCCATTACAGGGCCGGGACGGCACGATCCTTCGCAGGTCAAACTGTCGGACCAGGAGGTGGCGGACCTGGCGGCCTCTTTTCAGGAAGCGGTCGTGGATTGCCTGGTGGGCAAGAGTTTCCGTGCCCTGGAAATAACCGGCTTCTCCAGATTGTGTGTGGGGGGAGGTGTGGCTGCCAACAAGCGGCTGCGAACGCGATTGGAGGAAGAAGCGGCACGACGGAGTGTGGAGCTTGTGATCGCTCCCCTCAAACTCTGTACCGATAACGCTGTGATGGGAGCGATCGCCGTAGAAAAATGGAAGGCCGGTCTGTTCGACAACCTTTATCTGGACGCCGAACCAGGGGTCGTTCGCAGGCCGTCGCCTGTCGGCTCCGGGTGAGACTTCCCCTCGTCCGTGAAATGGCCAGGCCACTCCCGCACGCAATACCACAGCCCCGCCTCAGGTGGCGAGGCACAGTGTTCGACTGGCACCCACCGGAAGATCTTAACCTTTATTCTCGGACGATATAATCCACCACAAGCACCTTATCAAGATACTGGCCCACCATTTTGGCAAACGCCCGGTGCTCAGGATGGGGTAGATAGGCGTCGCGGTCTTTCTCACTCTTAAAAGTAAGAATGAAGCAGTGGGTGAATCCCTGTGAGAGGTTCTCCGTGCTGCAATCCGTGCCCCATTCGAATCCGGCAATCTGGGGGATCTTCTTGGGGAGCGCGGCGAAAGCTTTCTCGACCTTCTCAATGTCGGCCTTGGAGGTTCCGTCTTTGAATTTGAACAACACGACATGGCGTAGCTGTCCGGCGTGGGAGTATTTTTCCTCGGAGATCGCGGAAGACTTCCACGCCATCAGGCCGCCCAACAGGATAGCCGCAACGATCAATCCGACGGTGAGCTTTTTCATGGCTTCCTCCTCTGCTGCAAAATAAACCGCTTAAAGTCTTCAGGGTGACTAATCTCAAGATTGTTAATAACGCAATTTTGTCTTTTTTATTGTGTAGAACATCATCCCGCGAGTAAGGCTATGGCTATTTACGGCGTTTAGGCAGAAGCTTGCTCAGTGTGGCCATGACTTCTGCATACTGTGGGTCGTTGGCAAGATTATGCATCTCTTGCGGATCGTTGTCGTGGTCGTAGAGCTCCTTTCCCTGGTTTCCGTCATCCCATTCCGTATACCGCCAGCGATCGGTGCGGACGGTATATCCAAAAACTGTTTGCCTCTTCACCGAGCGCGTCACCTCTGTGATCGCGGCTTCCTTTCCAGGAAGGTCAGGATTATTGAGAATGGGAACCAGGCTCGTGCCATCCAGGTTGGCCGGGGGTTCGAAACCGCAGAGTTCCGCCAAGGTTGGATAAAGGTCAACCATCTCGACGATCGCCCGGGTGGACTTCCCAGCGTGTTGCATACCGGGAACGACAATCAACAGGGGCACGCGCGTGGATTCCTCAAACAGGGTGCGCTTCTGCCACAGCCCATGTTCGTGCATGTGGTACCCGTGATCACTCGTCATGACAATGATTGTTTTATCCCGCAAATGGAGGCGTTCTACGGCATCCAGAACGCGGCCAAGCTGGGCATCCATGAAGGTGATCGCCGCGTAATAGGCTTGGATTGCCTGCTTCTTCAGGTTCTCGTCCATAGCCGCTTCTTCTTTTTTGAGCGTAATGGCGAGTTGCGGTATGGTATCGAAATAACCTGGCGGAATACTGGGTACGACAATCCGGTCGAGAGGATAAAGACTGAAATATTCCCGTGGAGCGACATAGGGAGTATGGGGCCGATAAAAACCAACGGCTAAAAAGAACCGCTCATGCTGATGCTTTTCGAGCAGTTTGATAGCCTCCGTGGCACCGATGCCGTCTGTTTGCTCCTCATCCGTACCGTCGGCAGCAAGCCAGCTCAGCGTGCCGCCAAATTGCCCCGGAACGAGACTGAAAATCTTAGCCTCCTCATCTTTATCCCGACCGCGAGGATTCACCACGAGATCCCACGATTGCGGATCGTCAAGGCCGCTTGTGCCGATTTGTGCGGGAACCCCGTAATGGAAAATCTTCCCCACCCGGCCGGTGAAGTAACCCTTTTTGCGGAAGAACTCGGGTAAGGTCACGCATTCCGGAATATTCTCGCGAAAATGGACGCTGTTGTCATAAACACGTGTGTGATCAGGTCGCAGACCTGTTAAGAACGATGCCCGGCTGGGATTGCAGAGCGGAAACTGGCAGTAGGCACGGTCGAACCGCAGGCCCCAGCGAGCCACCCGATCCACATTGGGTGATTTGACCAACGGATGACCATATGTCGCCAGGTTCGTATTGAGATCGTCGGAGATTATAAACAGGACGTTGTACCGCCCGGGTTGACCGGTTTCCTCTGCCTGAGTTAGACCATACGGGCCGCACAGGGCCAGAACCAAACCGAGCATGCAACTGAAACGTGCGTAGCGCATCGCCTCGTCCTTTTCAATCGTGCCGGACTCACCGACGCCGTGACATTCTTTCCAACCGATCGTCGCCATTGACTAGCGGGAAGGGGAACCGGAGTTCCCCATTTTTCGAGGGCCAACCGCGCTTTCGACTTCGGCGGGCGGCTCCCACTGCCCGGCTTCTATCACGCGATCACCTTCGAATCGCAGTGTTTTCGGGTCTGTGCGGTTATAACGATACGGTGGTACCCCAGGTTGGCAGACGAGTGTGTTCCGACGCAGGGTGATTTCCAGCGCCTTATGAAAGCGGATCGGACTTCGCCCAATATTGTAAATCGTTTGTCCTTCGACAAGAATGTCACTGCTTCCCTCATCCATAAAAATACCGTTACTCTCCGCACCATCTTCATTGGGCGGAATATCATGGATCAAATTATTGACAATCCGAGTTCCAGGTTGCCGGCCTAGCGTATAAATCCCCCCGCCATCATGAAGAATGAGCATGCAGTGATGAATATGATTCGCGCGAATAATATTATCGCGGCAACCCGTTGGTTGATCATTCCAGCTCCAGCCCACAGATATTCCTGTGTAGGGCAACTGGGCCACTTCGTTGTGTTCGATAACATTCCCGGGAGAAATCCCGATCCAGATGCCGACGGCCTCAAAGAATTGCACGCCACATTCACGAATAACGGAATCTTCAACGTGAATGCCGTATGTGCACCCGTTGTTAAATGGTGAAGTCCATTCGGGCGACACATCCTTGAGCGGCCGGGTTAGCGTTTCCCCAATATTGATACCGTTTCCCGATATATCGTGGAAGAAACACCGCCGAACAACCCCGTTGCGGCACTCGCGGCGGAACCACAGACCGGAACCGCCCAAATGGCGAAACGAGCAATCGACGAATGCGCAGCCGTCGGCCAGGTCCAGCGTGACAGCCGCCGGCATCATTTCTCGCCCTGTCGATTGGGGACCTCGCCGAGGCTCATAAACGGTGGCCTGCCCGGCTGCATAACCAGCATCCGGCAGATCGAACCGGCAATGCTCGAAGACAATTCCCTGCCATTGAACATGGCGTACCGGTACGCCGCTCGAACTATCACCCCTGATCTGCGCGAGCGCTTCCAAAATAGGCACGACCGCCTCGATACTCTCCAGGTTCTCACCAGGCTGGGGCAGATACGCGATGACACCTCTTTCTGTGTCAAGCCGCCATTCTCCTGGTTGATCGAGCATCCGCTCGCCGTTTTCCAGAAAATATCGGGCGTGCGGCCAGTGGCCGATCTCATAATGAGGTGCGGAACAACCGACCCTCTGGCTGAAAACAACCTGGAAAGTTTGAGGATCAAACGACAAAATCTTCACGCGGGAAGTGGACCAGTCGTGAAGATAGACGAATTCACAGCCCGCGATATTGCCCTCAAACGCCCACGCATCTTCAGGTCGGATGAAGAGACTCGTCCTCTTGTCGGGGCCCGGGCGATCGATTCGGAAAAAGCCGCTGTTGGGGGTTCGCGCGCGAACGGCCCTGCGCCCATTGATAAAGAGTTCCCTCGTCAAAAGAGGTTGGTTGTTGACGGAAGGAATGGCCACTTCCCAGTGCTGGGCCACTTGTTTCCAGCCGGTGAGAAGACGACCTCCGCTCACAACCGCCTTGCCGACATTCGCCGCGATAAAGCGGAGATGGCCAGGTCCTGGATTTTCCGCAGGAGTGATGATAAGCGGGTGCTCCAGGCGATACACACCGTCGTCGAGCACAACGTTAATATCAATGTTTGGTCCCTTCTTGTTACGGACGTTGCGTACGAGTTCGATCGCCCGCTCCAGCGACGCTACAGGTTGCTCAGCGGTCCCCGGCGATGAATCCCGCCCGTGTGGTGAAACATGAATTTCAACCACTTCATTGGAAGCCCAGGCGACGCCAACTACCGTGGTCTGCAATATCACCAGTAAGATTCCAAATTCGCGAGAAAACGGCAGCAAGAGCGCGAGAACGTTTGGGGAATTTCTCGCAATTTTCATAAGAGTTCCTTGTCGTCGGGAATTTGACGAATATCAAAATATCAAAGCTGCCCAATAGAATCTTTTTTGATGCGGTCGAGCCACCAGTGGTATGTGTCGCGCACAGTTGTTTCAAGGGGGATTGCCGGCTTCCATCCGGTTGTTCGCGTGAGCTTGTCGATGCGTGCGATCGGATCATACTTCAGACCGGGCCGTATTTCAATCACCGGCCGAGCGGGATCGGCCAGCCTATGAAGAAGTCGAAAGACCTCGCCGCTGGTGCGGGGAACTCCGGAGCCCACGAGATAAATGTTGCCCGGCTGGCCCCGCTCAGCCAAAAGACGGTGCGCGCGAACCACGTCGCGGACGTCGCACAGATCGATCACGGCCTGTGATGTGTGAATTTTAACGGGCGAGTCTCCTCGAACGAATTGGGCCGCCCAGGCGGGTAACATCATCTTTTCTGACTGCCCCGGCCCCGTATGGGGAAACGCGCGAACGATGATAACAGGAAGTCTCTTTCTCTGATGAGCTTCCAGGAGGATTTCTTCGGCTGCTAGTTTTGTTTGTCCGTAAGGGTTACGGGGTTGCACCGGATAGGTCTCATCAACGAACGTGATTCCGTCCTGCGGCACGCGATAAACGTGACTCGTGCTGGCAAAAATAAATCGCGGTGGTTCCGAAAGAGAAAGCGCGAGCTCCACAAGCCGCCGTGTTCCTTCCACATTGACCGCCCAGGCGAGGTCGGTGGGCTGCGTGTCCCCGCACATTTCCGGCACGGAGATGGCCGCAAGATGGTAAATCACGGTCGGGCGAAAAGTGCCGAGAAAGTCAACAACATCGCGTGGAGGGCCTCCGGGTTTTGCAAGGTCCCAGAAAAGCACGTTTCGCGATTCAGGAAGCTCGCCCCAAGATACTAAAGATTCTTGCCATGTGTTCGCAATGCCCGCTACTTCATCTCCCTGGTTCATCAGGTGCTGACATAAGTGCCGCCCGACAAACCCCGTCACTCCTGTGATTAGAGCTCGTTCGGCCATCCTTTGTTCCCGCGTTTACCCGCCACGTTGTGGTTTCCGACAGATAACCATGAGTGTACGTCCGGCCGGAATGGTGGACAACCATCAGGCGAACACCCCTTGAGANNAGAAAACTGCCAATTGCCTTGGGGTGGCGGCCTTTAATCGAAGCGCAATCCGCGTCTTATTTCTTCTGTGACCAAGAACTAACCCCCCGGTAAGCCTGATTAAGACCACAGCCGACCGTGTTAGCCGGTCTCATTCTTGCGAGCGTTGTTCAATCCTGCGCGTGAAAGCTCATTCGCGGTTGTCGGTGGAGTTGCCCGGTTCCGCGGGGATCCGCTTGACCGCCACAACGGTGTCCCCTTCGTCCAGCGTCATCAAGCGGACACCCTTTGTGTTTCGGCCGACAAGCCGGATCTCACTGACCCGCAATCGCTGTGTTTTACCCTTAGCCGTCATCATGAGAATCTCATCGTCGTCGTGCACGACGGCCACTCCCACGACGGGGCCGTTTCGGGCATCGGTCTTGATGTCGCGGATTCCCTTCCCGCCGCGGCGCTGCGTCCGGTAATAGAACTGAGAGCCGACCTCTCCTTCGTCACCTCCCTCACTTTCCGCTCCTTCCGGCTCCTCGACCGGGGTTTCTTCCTCCGGTAGCTCCTCGTCGGCGGCGCTCGTTTCCGTTTCTTGTTCAGGCTTTTCAAGGTCCTCGTCCGTGACTGGGCCCGCAGTGCTGGCTCCAATGGGAGTGCGTTTGCCATAGCCGTGGGCACACACCGTGAGCAGGCAAGCGTCCGGCTCCGCGACAACCAAACCGACGACTCGGTCATCATCCATCAGCGAAATGCCCTTGACTCCGGCAGCGGCGCGGCCCATCGGACGTACATCCGATTCGCGAAACCGGATGGCCATGCCTTTTTCGGTGGCCAAAAGCACTTCGTCCCCTTTTTTGGTGACCACAGCTCCGACAAGCTCGTCGCCTTCCCGCAGTTTGAGGGCGATAATTCCGCCACGGACGGGCCGGCCGTAGGCCGAGAGTGCGGTCTTTTTCACGAGTCCCCGGGCTGTTGCAAAGAGGAGGTAATGATCAGGTAGCGAAAAATCGCGAACAGGCCGGCAGGCGGCAACCTTTTCTTCGGGTTGAAGGTTGAGGAGGTTCACGATAGCGCGTCCCTTGGCGTCGCGAGGGAGTTCCGGAAGTTCGTAAACTTTTCGCCAGTGCACGCGACCAAGGTTTGTGAAAAACAGAAGATAGTCGTGAGTTCCCGCGAGAAAAACATGCTCAATGGGATCTTCGTCATCCACCCGAGCACCTTTCAAACCCTTGCCGCCCCGTCGCTGCGCGCGATAGGCCGATACGGGAGTCCGCTTGATATATCCCGCGGAACTGATCGACACGACCATCATCTCGTCGGGAATCAGTTCTTCGATATTGAAAGCGCCCACCTCTTGATCGGAAATTTCCGTGCGGCGCGGATCCCCGTACTTGTTCTTTATTTCGGTCAACTCCTGCTTGATAATCTCAAGGATATTTTTCTCGTCAGACAGGATTCGATTATATTCTTTGATATTCTCCAATAAACTGCGGTGCTCCGACGCCAGTTTTTCCTGTTCGAGGTTAACGAGATGCCCCAGTGTCATCCGCAGGATGGCGTCTGCCTGAACCGGCGTGAGGAAATACTCCTCGGCGACTCCACGTTCTTTCTGGAATTGAGCAAACCCTTCTTCGCCTAGTGCGCGGGCAAGCATGGCCGCAGGACAGGAGATCGCCATGAGGCGTTCCTTCGCCTGGGCCTGGGTTTCTGACGTCCGGATCACACGAATCACTTCGTCGATATTAGCGAGAGCGAGGAGAAGCCCCTCGACAGTGTGTTTCCGCTGACGGGCCTTGGAGAGCAGGTGCTGCGTCTTGCGACGGATGACCGTTACGCGGTGACGCACAAACTCCTGGAGAAGCTCCTTGAAATTGAGCAGACGGGGTTTGCCGTCAACAAGTGCCAGAAGATTGATGGAATATGTCTGCTGTAGAGGGGAATATTCATAGAGTTGATTGAGCACGATTTCCGGGTCGGCATCGCGCTTCAATTCCAGAACGATGCGAACGGGCTCTTTCAGGTCGCTTTCGTTGCGGATATTCGCAATTCCGGATATCTTGCCCTCGGTGACGAGTTCCGCAATGCGCTCCTCGATTTTATCGCGCTGCTGCTGGAAAGGAATTTCTTTAATAATAATGCGATAACGATTGTCGCGATATTCTTCGATGACAGCCCGGGCACGGATAACGATTGTCCCGTGACCTGTCAAATAACCCTGACGGATTCCCCGGCGACCGCAGATGATGCCCCCGGTTGGGAAATCTGGTCCGGGAACGATGTCCATCAGTTCATCGATGGTAATGTCGGGATCATCAATGAGTGCGATGAGAGCATCGCAGATCTCGATGAGATTGTGGGGGGGAATCTCGGTGGACATCCCCACCGCGATCCCGGTGGCCCCATTCACGAGCAGATTGGGGAATTTGGACGGAAGAACGGTGGGTTCAAGACGCCGCTCGTCGTATGTGGGAACAAAGTCGACCGTGTCCAGCTCCAGATCTTCCAGCATCATCGCGGCATACGGCGACAGTCGGGCCTCTGTGTAACGCATGGCCGCCGGAGGCAGACCGGCAATCGACCCGAAATTTCCCTGCTTGTCGATGAGCACGTAGCGCATGTTCCATTCCTGCGCCATGCGGACAAGCGTCGGGTAGATGACACTCTCGCCGTGAGGGTGGTAGTTTCCGCTCGTGTCACCGCAGATCTTCGCACATTTGACCCGTGCCGCACCAGGCGTCAGGTTCAGGTCGTTCATCGCCACCAGGATACGACGCTGCGAGGGTTTGAGACCGTCGCGGACGTCGGGCAACGCCCGACTGACGATGACGCTCATCGCATAGGTGAGGTAACTGGACTTGAGCTCATCCTCGATGGGAAGAGGAATCAAGCGGCTGCCGTCGCCGTTGCCACCGGCTGCAATGTCTCCGCTCGTTTGGCCAGTATTTTCCGCTTCAGGAAGATCCGTTGCGTCAGACATAATCACACGTATCCGTAACCGTGAGGTGGGAGCTCTCTACGAAAATGAGCCTCTCCTGGCTGTCATTGCGCGGAAGGCCCCTAAATCTCGCCGCACCGCCATCCTCCATCGCAGGAAGGAAATCTTTTGCTGGAAGCTGGCCGGCGAGGCCTTCGGGCTCCGCTTCAGAGGTATTCGGAACCTTCAGTGTACCATATCGGAAGGCTACTGGCAATCACGCCTCATTTCACAACGTGGCGCGTAAGTTATTGACACGCAAAAACTTGTGTGGCAGCCTTTGCGTTCAGGCTGGACCGGGACTTGCCATCTCGCCGGGTTGGGAGCATACTTAAAAGACGCAAAAAATGGTAAACCCGGCTATTGGCCGCGCGGGGCAACTCTGCCCGTACCCCGAACGGAAAGGTTGTCACCGTCTCCGCCGGGTGTGGTAACGAACACCGGCGCGGCAGCGCACGGGTTGCGCGGGGGAACAATTGGCCGGAGTGGCGGAATGGCAGACGCGCTGGACTCAAAATCCAGTGGCCTTCGGGCCGTGTGGGTTCAACTCCCACCTCCGGCACTCGCACGATCGGCGGAACGTCAGCGGGCAGTAATATCTGAGCGTCTAAACTGTTTCGACTCGTCTGCGGCCGCGTAGCGCTCCGGCATTCGGAGTCATCCCGCGGCATAAGCTCTGGATTTTGGGTTTGGCATTTTTTTTGCGCGTTGCCGTGGGCTGCTGTGTTCGTGGCTCTTCTCCCGAAACGAGACAGAGTTCGAAGAAAGCCTGCGGGCAAGG
>NICF_comb_assmDRAFT_10001028_pt1 | contig 22470 bp, 25 predicted proteins | sample NewIslPassag4_SG_FD_11279 | JGI IMG/M metagenome (IMG submission 11279) | reverse complement strand
TCTAGGACCATCGCCGCGCAGTAAGGCGCCAGCGGCCGCTCTCCACCTGGGCGACGCGGCCTTCGATCTCAAGGCGCGTCAGCGCGGCTTGCGCCTCACCGACGTCGACGCCGCATTGCTCCGCCAGGTCCTCGACACTGCGCGGGCCGTCGACCAACGCTCCTAGGATGGCATCCAGCGACGGCCATCCGCCCTGAGAGAGATCGGTCAAGACAGGCGGTCGCTCAAAGCCCGGAATTAGTGCGCCCCCCGCGCTCGGCTTGGCCGCGCTCTTGCTCCCCTGGCCTTGCGGGCCCGCTGCAAGTCCGTGGTTCTCCAGTGTCTCTCTCAATGCCTTAAGGACATCCGGGGCGGACATGACCAGTTTGGCGCCATCCCGGATTAGGCCGTTGGAACCCTCATACATGGCGTTGCCCGGGGGGCCCGGCACTGCCATCACTTCTCTTCCCATGCACGCCGCTGCGTTGGCCGTGATCAGCGCCCCGCTTTCGTCGGCAGCTTGAACGACCACGACGGCAAGGCACAGGCCTGCGATCACCCAGTTTCGTGCAGGGAAACGAAAGGCCGCGGGCCGGCAGCCCATCGGAAAGAAAGAGAGCACCGCCCCGTTTTCCGCGATGGTCTTAGCAAGAGCGGCGTGCTCGGGCGGATAAACGACGTCGACGCCCGATCCGAGAACGGCGAGCGTCCTGCCGCCCGCCTCGAGAGCCCCTTCGTGAGCGGCGCGGTCGATACCCCTGGCAAGGCCGCTCACCACTGTGAACCCCTCTTTCGCAAGCCCGTACGCGAGATCCGCCGCGATCTCCCGGTACTCCTTCGAAGCGCGGCGGGCCCCGACGACGGCGATCGCGGCCCGGTCCCGCGGAGACAGCTGCCCCTTGACATACAAGACGGCCGGCGGGCAGAGGCTTCTCTGAAGATTGACTGGGAAATCCCTCTCTTGCCACGTGACGATCTCGACGGCCGCCTGCCGGGCCCTTTGCACCTCGACCTGCGCCGCCTCTAGCTCCCCGCGATCCAACGGGCGGAAGGCCTCCGTGAGCGCCGCGGGCGACCACTCGGGCAGAGCCGGCGCCCTGCCGGTGGCCCGCGCAAACAGATAGCGCCCCTGTTTCTTGGCCTTTTGCGCCTCCCGGTAGAGGTATGCTGCAGCCTCCAAGGGGCCGCTCCTAGGTCTTAGGTTGAGCGCGACGAGAATCGTGCGCAGCCGCTCCAGCTCTCGATCATCCGCGCGCGCCACAATCCCACGTCCCTTCCCTGTTCCTCACGGGACCTGGGCTTGTGGCACCCGGCGCTGCCATTTTACCCGGAAGGACGCGACGCCGGCAACCTTCTTACATCCTGTAACCCCGCATACTCTTACTTGCGAGTAGACGGCCAGTAGAAATCCTACCAAACGCCCCACTGCAGGAGGCGAGGCGCCTTTGTTCTGGACCTGGCGCATGCCGAAAGCGACCTTAGGGGTCGCGCTGGCGACGCTCATCGCCGTCACCGCTGTTTATGCCGGCCGACCGCTGGAGCTCATTCCGCCGTCCGGAACCATTTTGCCGATGGGTCCCGTGGCGTTCCACGCGACGCGGGAGATCGCGGCAGTGCGTTTAGACATCCTGCCTGCGGTGGCGGTGACGCATCACACAAGCGGCAAGACCATCACGCTCAAGCCCAACGACCCCTTGCGTCCAGGCGCGACCTACACCGTGGAGATCGAGGCCGTCGACACTACGGGAGAAAGGATCCGGCGCTCTTTCGCGCTCCGGGTCGCGCCGCTCGCCGACTCCCTTTGGGTCTACGTCAAGCTGGACGCCCCGCGCCACCGAGTCGAGGTCTACCGGGGCGACACCCTGGTCCGCACCATGATCGCCTCCGGAGGCCGTCCAGGTTTCGAGACGCCCGAAGGCGTCTTTAGGATCCAAAACCGCGGCTATCACTTCTTCTCCCAAAAGTACCAGGAAGGCGCCTACTACTGGGTACGAATCTTCGGAAATTACCTGTTTCACTCCGTCCCCGTGGACATCGAAGGCAACATCATCGAAGAGGAGGCACGAAGGCTCGGCTGTCCCGCCTCCCACGGCTGCGTCCGGCTGAGCTTTCCCGACGCCAAGTGGTTTTACGACAACGTACCCGACGGCACCCTCGTCGTCATCGACCGGACGTGACGGACCGGTGAGCGTGCGTATCGTCGTCATCTCCCCGCGCCCTCTCGTCGCCGTCCTGTGGGTCGCGGCTCTGGCCGCCGTGCTCGCCGCCCTCGGCGTCCTTGCACACGACCGCGACCGGCTTACGCTTGCACCCTTCCACGATGCAGAGAAGACCCTCGTCATCGCGATCCCCGCCGAGCCGCTGCGGCTCGACCCCCNCGACACCCGAGACACCCCGTCGGCCCTCGTCAACTTCCACCTCTACGACCGCCTGGTCGAGGTGACGCCGGATGGCGAGATCATCCCGGGCCTAGCCGAATCGTGGCAACTGCTTCCCGACGGCGTTACGTATCTATTCTTCCTACGCCGCGGAGTGGTGTTTCACGACGGAACGCCGCTGGACGCGGATGCCGTCGTGGCCAACTTCCGCCGTCTCCTCGCAGCTGGGTCGACCTTGTCGCGCCAAGAGCTCTTGAGTCCCTACGTGGCGGAGGTGAGCGCCGTCGATACCCACACGGTCGCCGTCCGCCTCGCCCGGCCCTTCGGCCCGTTCCTGCGCCACCTGGCTCACGAGTCGTTGGGCATCGTGAGCCCCGAAGCGATCGAGGGGGCGGCAGGTGAAAGACTCCGGCACCCCTCCGGCACCGGGCCGTTTCAGCTCGAGGAGTGGGTTCCAGGCGATCGCGTGGTCCTGCGAAGCTTTGACCGGCACTGGCGAGGAAAGCCGTTCATCGAGCGCCTTGTGTTTCGGGTCATTCCCGACGGGGGCAGCCGCGCGATCGCGCTGGAGGCGGGCGCCGCCGATATCGTCTACCCTTTGGATCCCGTCCACCTGGTCCGGATGAAAGAGCTCCCCGGGATCACGGTCGAAAGCGTTCCGGGCCACCGGGTGGTCTACGCCGCGCTTAACCTCTCTCATCCCCCTCTGGACCAGCAGCCGGTAAGGCAGGCCATGAACTTCGCGGTCGACGTCGAGGCGATCACTCTCCATCTTCTCTTTGGCTTGGCAAGAAGGCTAGACTCTCCCGTCGCGCCTGCCACCTGGGGCTACGCCCCCGTAATCCCGTACCGCTACGCCCCGGCCGAAGCCAAAAGGCTGTTGCAAGAGGCGGGCGCCCGGTTTGAGCGCCCACTCCAGCTTTGGAGTCCATCGGCCCGGTACCTCCAGGACCGGGAAGTAGCGGAGGCTATCGCAGGATACCTGCGTGCGGTAGGGCTTGACGTCGAGATCCGTCTTTTCGAATGGGGAACGTACCTCGGCCTCCTACAGCAAAGCGACGAATGGGACCTGGCGGTCCTGGGATGGACGCCTGCCACGGGGGACGCCGACATGGCCCTGCGCCCTCTTTATCACAGCGGTGCCCGGGGAAACCACTCGCGCTACGTCTCCCCAACCGTCGACCGGCTGCTGGATGAGGCCGCCTTCACCCTCGACGCCCAGGAGAGGCGCCGCCTCTATCGGGAACTGCAAGCCGTCATCGCCCGCGAAGCGCCGGTCATCTTCCTTTACGCCATGGACGTGAGCTTAGGGCGCCGCTCGGAGGTCGACGGCGTGGCCATCCACCCCAACGAAATCGTTGACCTGAGGCGGGCGCGAAAAAGAAGCCCGGGCTCGTCCGGCTGACGTTCGCCGTCGTCCGTCCTATCGGCGTTGCAGCCGCGCCGTGGGGACGCGGCGCAGCCGGCTCCGGCCGGAAAGAGCGCCAAACAGCGAGGAGGAGGAGGTGCGATGAAGGCGAGCCTTCTACACGCTCTTGAAACCGTCGCCGTCCTTGCCGGAGTGGTGGCCGTCACCTTTCTCTTTCTCCACTGGCTGCCTGGAGATCCGGCCCAACTCTACGCCGGAGTGGAGGCGACTTCGGAGGAGGTGGCGATCCTCCGCAAGCAGATGGGCTTGGACCAGCCGGTTTGGGTGCAGTTGGCAAGGCATGCCATGCGCCTTGTCCGGGGAGACTTCGGTCACTCCTTGCGCTCCGGAAGGCCCGTGCGAGAGGAGATCGGAGCGCGGCTTCCCGTCACGTTGCGCCTTGCGGCTTGCGCCGCCCTCATCGCCATCGCCTTTGCCCTTTCGGCTGCTTTCTTCGTGAGCGCCCATCCCGGAGGAACGGCCTCCCGGATCCTCGACTGGCTCAGCCTCTCTGTGCTCGCAATCCCCGTCTACTGGTTGGGGCTCATGCTCATCCTGATCTTCGCCGTCAAGCTGCGCTGGTCGCCGCCGGCCGGGGCTGAAACTCTAAGCGAGCTCCTCCTGCCGGCCTTAGCCCTAGGGGCTCACACCGGCGCTTCAACGGCCCGGGTCCTGGCGGCCTCCCTTTCGGATGCGCTCGAGGCGGCATACGTCCGCACGGCCAAAGGAAAAGGAGCAAGTCACGGGAGAGCGCTTTTCAGACATGCGCTTCCCAATGCGCTTATTCCCGCGGTCACCTACTTCTTCATGGAAATAGGAAGGCTTCTGGGCGGCGCCGTCCTCACGGAGACAGTTTTTGCCGTCAACGGCATCGGCCGCTATTTGGTGACCTCCATCGCTTTTCGCGATTATCCGGCGGTCATCGGCGTCACATTTTTCATCGCTGCGTCCGTCACGCTCACCAATGCGGCGGCCGACATCGCCTGCCGGGCGCTCGATCCCCGGATGCGAGAGAGCGGGTGAGCACGATCACCGCCGGGATATCACCACAGCGAAAAAGCCACAAGAGGATCGCCGTAGGCGCTTTTCTCACCGGGCTCCTCGTTTTTGCCGCCGTCTTCGGGCCGGTCCTTGTCTCGGAGGATCCTTTGGCAATCGAGCTCGAGAGATCCCTCGAGCCTCCGAGTCTCGCACATCCCCTCGGCCGGGACGCCCTAGGAAGGGACCTCCTCGCGCGCATCGTCCACGGCGCCCGCCTCGCCTGTGCCGTCGCCTTCGGCGGCGTCGCTTTAGGTGCATCTTTCGGAATCTGGCTCGGGATCTGGGCGGGCTATGCCGGCGGAATCGTGGAGAGGGCGGTGATGCGTGCGATCGACGTCCTAATGGCTTTTCCCGGCTTTCTCCTGGCGCTCCTTGCCGCATCGCTCCTCGGCCCCGGCGTGCCAAGCCTCGTCTTTGCAGTGGGCTTTTTCTCATTTCCAGCCTTTGCGAGGGTCGCTCGCAGCCTTGCTGCATCGCTCAAAGGGGAGCTCTACGTTAAGGCGGCGACGGCTCTTGGAGCACCGCGCCGGCGCATACTCCTGCGGCATATCTTGCGAAACGCCGCGCCCCCCCTGATCGCCCTGGTGTCGCTGCGCATGGGCGGGGCCATCGCCACCGCCTCGGGTCTTTCGTTCCTGGGGCTTGGGCCCGCGCCTCCTACGCCCGAATGGGGCGCAATGCTCGACAGCGGCAGGGCCTATCTTTGGCTTTCGCCCAGGCTCGTCCTTGCGCCCGGACTCGCGTTAGTCTTGAGCGCCCTAGGCTTTTACTTGCTGGGGGACGGCCTTGGCAGGCGCGGCGGCCCTTAACGCCCGCTTTGGGGCCAGGTGGGCTCGTCGACACCGGCGCGCCGGTTCAGGTAGCGAGCGATGACGAACAGAAGATCGGAAAGGCGATTCAAGTAGCGGATTCCTTGCGGATGTACGGGATGATCCTGACAGAGGCGCACGACGGCTCTCTCGGCGCGGCGCACGACCGTGCGCGCCACGTGCGCCATTGCAGCTGCCCGGTCACCTCCGGGCAAGACGAATCGTTTCAAAGGAGGGAGCTGCTGGGAAAGACGGTCGATCGCCTCTTCGAGGCCCGCCACCTTGCCTTCATCAAGCCGCGCAGGCCCTCCGGAAGACGCCAGCTCCGCCCCCAGCTCAAACAGGTCGCATTGGCAGTCCGAGAGGAGGCGGCAAAGTTCCTGGTCGTCGACGACGCTTCCGATCAAACCGAGCCAAGCGTTGGCCTCGTCGACACTTCCGAGGGCCTCAATGAGAGGATCTCCTTTCGAGACCCGCCGTCCGCCGATCAGCCCAGTCTCGCCAGCGTCACCGCTTCTGGTGTAGATCCTCACCCTTACGCCTCCCCTCGGCGCCACTCACCCTACGCTCTGAGCAATGCTTTCCGGTCGGCGATCGGCTTCCCCTCCCGGATTAACTTGAGCAGCTCTCGCCTTGGACTCATGTCCCCGATGAGCACCGCGCCCACGAGGCGGGAACCGAGGAAAAAGAGCCTGCGGTACGTCCGCTGCTCCATGTCCAAGTAGGAGATGCCTTCCACCTCGTCGCTGATCTCGGGCGTCGCCCCCATCACCGCGAGCTTGGAGTCAAACAAGCCGCTGGTGTACGTGGGCACGCTGACGTACGGCTCCTCCTTGCCCAACATGTTTAGGGCTGCCTGTTTACCCTGGGAGGCCGAGTTGTTCCACGTGCCCATCGTGTGGTGATTGCCGGTCACCGTATCGTAGAACTCTGCCACGTCGCCCGCTGCGTAGATGTGCGGGTCACTCGTCCGCAAGAACGCGTCGGTGATGACACCCTTGTTCACCGTGACCCCTGTCCCTTCCAGCACCGAGGTGTTCAACGTGAGGCCAAGCCCGATGCCCGCCAAGTCCGCGTGAATGGTCTCGCCGCCCGTGGTCACGATGGATTCCAGCGCCCCGCCCGACGCTTTCACTTCCTTCACTTCTTGGCCGTAAAGGACGGTGACCCCGTGCTCACGGGCGATGGTATCGACCAGTTGCCCTCCGGCTTCGTCGAGCACCCGGCGCAGGAAGTACGGGCCGCGGATCAGCCAGACCGTCTCCAATCCTCGCGTGCGAAACCCTTCCACCAGCTCGTAGGCGATGAAGCTTCCGCCTACGACCACAGCTACCTTCGACTCGAGAACGCGAGCGATGATCTCCTTAGTATCGTCGAGAGTCTGGAAATGGTAGATATAGCGCGTCCCCTCCGCTCCCGGCGCTTTGAGCGGGTTCGCGCGGCCCCCCGTGGCGATCAGAAGCTTATCATAGGGAAACTCCCTGCCGTCCTCCGTGAAAGCAACCCGCCCGTCGGCGTCGATCCGGCTCACCCGGGTCTCCAAATGGAGCTCGATCCCCTTCTCCTTGTGCTCTTCGACGCTGCGCATCAACACCTTCTCCTCACTCACAGCGCCTTTGAGAAAGGGAGGCAGCGCCACCCGGTTGTATAAAGGATAGCTCTCCTCGCTAATCAAGTGCACTTCGCAGCCGGGGTCATCCTTTCTCAGCTGCTCGGCAGCAGTGGTTCCTGCCACTCCGTTGCCGACGATTACGTACCGTTTCCTCGACGTTGCCACGCGCGATCCAACTCTCCTTCCCATCCCCAGTGCAGGCGTCTCCCCTACCTTGCGCAAGCCAAAACGCGCCGCTGCGAATCCAAGCGCGCGAAAAGGCGATCCGTCCCCCTTCACGGACCGCCGCCGCGAAACACCCCGCTCCCTCAGCCGGCGTCAGGGTCCGCTCTCAAACAATCCGACGATACTTTCTGGATTCACCAGGGCCACCGGCCGTTGGAAGGTTCCGACTTCGATGCGCCCATCCGGCCCCACCGCCCGGCGCAAGAGCACCAGGACCGCCGTCACCTCGTCCGCCGCAACCCCGTGCTCCGCGGCCGCCTGCAGCATGGCCTCCGCATCCCGCTGCAACAGGCGAAAAGCCCGTCCCGCCCGCACCGAGTTGGCGACGGCGCTTGTCCCAAGGACGATCCGCCGTCCCTTACCCTCTACGAGCCAGAGCGGATGGCCGGCGGCCATCCCGAGCGGTCTCACGTTCACGTCCCGCGGCAGCGCCCTTAGGTGTTCGTCCAGGCGGCGCAACCCCTCTTCCGTCTGCAGCCGCTTCACGTTCGCGGCTACCAGAACCCCGATCACCACGATCCCTTGGGTGCCGAACATCCTGAGCGCCCCGATGCCCAGCTCATTTCCTAGGCGAAACAGGGCGCCGACCACAAACGCCAGCGCCAAAACGGGAATCCACCGCCGCAACGCGCCGACTCCTCTCCAGCGCCCACCCCATGCCGCCCCGCTGGGCGCTGAAGGCACCCAGCGGGCCAGCGTGTCCCTACTTTAGGTTGAGGAGGTAGTATACCAGCTCTTCAATCTCTTCATCCGTCAGCCCCAAGGCGGGCATCTGCGTCGGAGGCAGCGACACCGTGTTGGGCATGGGGAATTCGGGCCCGGCCCCGCCCGCCACGTCCGGCGCAGGCGAACCGCCCAAGCCTTCCGTCTCACCGATCCGGTCGGTCACCTCGTCGCCCCTCAGCGCGTCGCTACCGTGAGATGCGAGCACGGGGAACTGGTACGGCCCGCCGTAGTTCGACCAGTACCGGGGCGCCCGCTCTACCACCGCCGGCGGGTTCTTGATCCACGCCTTCAAGAACTCCTCATCCAGGCCCCACGAACCGACTTTCGTCAGATCTGGACCGACGTAACCACCGACTTGACCCAGGGTATGGCAGCTGACGCACGCCTTGTTTACGAAAAGCTCCTTGCCCCGCTGAGACGCCTCGGCGGGGATGCCGACCGCGTCGGGCATCCGGTCCCACATCACCTGGCGCGTATTGGGATCGATCCACGGAGCCGGCGACGGGATATAGCGGCCCACCTGGCTCCAGTCGCCCATCATGACGAAGTGAGCTAACGCCGCCGTCTGTTGCTCGTTCATCGGCCCGCCCGCCTCGGCGCCCCATGCGGGCATCGCCGTGTACGAGGCCCACATGCCGTTCCCCAGCTTCACCCAGTGCGGGTCCGACGTGCCGGGACGGCCGTTCACGATGGTACGGTGGATCAAGTCGTAGACTTCGCGATTCTCATCGGGATCACCCCGGAAGCTTTCGACGTTGAGCGGAGGCCCGACGACGCCCTCGCCCACGGGGCCGTGGCAAATCACGCAGTTTTCCGCATAGAGAATCGCGCCGATCGAGGCCAGCTCGGCCTTATGCTGCGCCGCGGCTCGCTCCATCCGCCCGATGTCGTACACGAAATACCACCCGAGCACGATGATGACAAGCCAGGCTAAGACTGTCACTGCGAGATAACGTTTGCCCCTCACCTCGGGATGCTCCTTTCCCCGAACACTGAAGCACCGGCCGCTGGCCTACGGCCTGTCCATCCATCGCCCGATGAAATAGAGCGCGGCCTGGGCGATGATGACCATCAAGAAGACCAAAAGCAGTTCGACCGACTCAGATACGTGAAACACGCCTAACCCTCCTCGCCGCGCCCATTTGCCCTGCCCTCGTCGCGCTCACACACGCGTCACGTGCTCGTCCAGGTGAACCCGCCGCTCGAAAATGGCCCCGGTGTTCACCCAGATCTCGTCGCCGCGAATTTGGATCTCCATGTAGTCCAGCGGTCGCGGCGCCGGCCCAGCCACGTTCTGGCCGGTGCGCTCGTAGATCGAACCGTGGCACGGGCAAGCAAACTGGCCCCTGGACGGCTCCCACGGAACGGTACACCCAAGGTGCGGGCACTTCCAATAGAGCGCGATGAACCCCTCAGGAAGGCGGGAGAGATAAAACTTCCCGTCGCGAAAACGCGTGACGCTGCCGATCTCAAAGTCTTGAATCCGGCCCGCCCGGATCGTGGAGCCGAACCCTTCGACCTTTCGCGGCCAAAACAGGGCCAGACCCGCCAGGGCCGATTCAGCAAGGACCAGCCCCGCCGACGACCACATCACCTTTCGCAGGAAGCTGCGGCGTTTCCTCTCGTCATCGGTGAGTTGTTCGGTGCGATCCCTGTCGTCCGCCAAGGTGGTGATCCTCCTTACGGTAATACCTTCTCCCGGTCCGAAGCCCGCTGGACCGAAAGCCCATCGACCACGCCCGCGGCATGCCGCCTTGGCGACCGCGGGCCACCCGTGTTCACTCAATCAATGGCCCAAAAGACCCTCGGGCGAACCGATCTCCCAAGGCCACATGAGCTGCATGCTATGTCCCCTGAAAGCCGTACCGATGATCGTCAAGACGACGAACGACGCCAGGAAGAAGGTGTAAAGAGCGATCATGAGCTCCCGGGTGTTGGCGTTCCACCGGCGCTTGACGATCACCCCGAGCGACCACGGAATGAACGTCATGAAGACCAACGGAACAAACACGTCGCCGACGGCAGCAGGGAAACCGTACAATTCGAGCAGTGGACCGATGCCGTGCGCACCTTCGCCTGCGGGCAAGTATTCATCCAGCAACACGAGCCCAACCACCCACACCGCCGTATAGACCGCAGAAAACTTTGCGATCGGTATCCCCTTGGGCGTGCTAAACCAGATCCCCGTCCCCACGCGAGAGCGGTCGATGTACGGAATCGCCGCCAGCAGGATCAACACCGCCCCGGGGACCACGACGCCCGCCAGCGCGGGGTGCATGTGCAAGAGAAGCTCTTGCAGCCCCAAAAAGTACCACGGAGCCTTGGCCGGATTTGGCGTCACCTCTGGGTTGGCCAGGTCGACGAGGGGCGCACGGATCAGAATCGCCATCAAGCTGAGAGCCAAAAGGTAGATAAGGGCACCCACCAGCTCGATGCTGACGAGATGCGGCCAAACGTGAACTCGTTCGCCCGGATCCTCGATAACTCTTTCTTCCTCTTCCTGCGGCATGACGCGTGCCATGAGCGCTTGTTACCTCCTCGCCCACACATGTTGCCCTACGGCGGAGCCATGGAGCATCCACCTGACAGACCACTCGCTAGAATCACCCAGAAACGGCGCGAGATCAGGCCTCTTCCTCGTCGTCGCCGCTCTCCGGTGCGACCTTCGGCGCGTCGGCGCCTCCTTCGGTCGCCCCCTCGGGCTCAGGCGGCGCAGCGTAGACCGGCGTCGAGATGTTGCCGTCTTTCCTCACTCGCCAGAAGTGCATCGAGACGAGGATGATCAAGGTGAGCGGCAAGAAGATGACGTGCAGCGTGTACCAGCGGATAAGGGTCGGCTGACCGATTTGGAAGCCGCCAAGAAGCGCGACGTTCACCTGCTTGCCGATGACCGGCACCGATCCACCCATCTGCGCGCCGACCGTGATCGCCCAGTATGCCAGCTGGTCCCAGGGCAAGAGATACCCAGTGAAGCTGAGCAGAAAAGTGACGGTGAGCAGGACGACGCCGAGCACCCAGTTGAACTCGCGCGGCGGCTTATACGATCCGGTGTAGAAGACCCGTGTCATGTGCAACAGTACCAGGATGACCATCGCATGGGCTGCCCAACGGTGCATGTTGCGCATGAAGGCCCCGAAGTAGACGCTGGTGTTGATGTTGATAATCGACCACCAGGCATCCCTCACCGAGGGGATATAGTAAAACATCAAAAAGACCCCGGTGATCGTGAGGATCACAAACATCCAGATCGAAAGGCCGCCGAGCCCCCACGTATAGCTCACCTTCAGCGCCTTCTTGGGGACCCGAACCGGGTGCAGGTGCAGCGCCAAGCTGTTGATGACCACCATCACTCGCTTGCGGTCGCTGTCCGGGTAGCCTTCGCGATAGATCGACTTGAAGAAACGGTTGTTCGTCAACTTTTCACGTAGACCCATAGGGACGGCAAACCTCCCTAGACTCCTGCTCGGCCAGAAAAAGAGCCGGACGCCAACATACGAGCAGCTTCCGGACACCTTTCGTACGCTTCGCCCACACGTTCCGTTTTCCTGCCAAGCCGTGATTTTTTTCGCGAAGTTGGGCGCTTTCCACCTTCCCCCGCCGTACTAAGATTCCCAAGCCGCCGGCATTGATCCTCCTTGCTCCGCCCGGTCCGCAACGCTCATGCGATCCGGCTCTCCTTCCGGTACGACAAGGCTTCGGCCACATGCCGCGACCCGATCTTCTCCGCGCCGTCTAGGTCCGCGATGGTGCGGGCGACCCGCATGACCCGGTGGATCGACCTGGGGCTCAAACTCCAAGCGGACGCCGCTTGCTGCAGAAGCCGCTCTCCCTCTCGGTCGAGGCCGCAGTAGCGAAGCACTTCGTCGAAGGGGATGGCGCCGTTGAGCCTGGTGGCGTCTTCGAAGCGTTCCCGTTGCGCCCGCCGTGCAGAGGCGATGGCAGCCGCACGGTCTTTTGCCGCCAGAGCCTCTTTTTCGGGCCGGAGAGGCGATTCGGCCGTTTTGGGCCGGTCGACCCGGACAAAGAGATCGATGCGGTCGAGGATCGGCCCCGAAAGCTTGCGCCGGTACCGGTCGATCTCCGCCCGCTTGCAGCTGCAAGGCCGCTCCGGATCATCGAGGTAGCCGCAAGGGCATGGGTTGAGCGCCGCGATGAGCGTAAAGCGCGCAGGAAAGACGCACCGGCCAAAGACTCGTGACACCGTCACCACACCCTCTTCCAGCGGCTCCCGCAGCGCTTCGACTACCGCCCGGTCAAACTCGCCGAGCTCGTCCAAGAAGAGAAAGCCCCTGTGTGCAAGGCTCACTTCCCCCGGGCGAGGCGTCGGCCCGCCCCCCAGGAGGGACGGAGCGGTCACGGTGTGGTGCGGGCTGCGAAAGGGCCGTTCGGAGACAAAGGGCATGCGCTCAGAAAGCAGCCCCGCGACGCTGTAAATCCGTGAGACTTCGACGACTTCCTCCGCCGACAGGGGCGGAGCGAGCTGCGCGGCTTGCCGGGCAAGGAGCGTCTTGCCCGCGCCAGGCGGGCCGATGAGCAGTGTGTGGTGTCCCCCGGCGATGCTGATTTCTAGCGCCCGCTTGGCGACCTCCTGCCCCCAGACGTCCCGCCACGGATCGCCTCCCGTCTGGCGCGGGGCAACGCCCACGCCTCTGGTCGCCTCGGCATGGACCAAAGGCTCTTGGAGCACCCGGACGGCCTGTCGCAGGCTTTCGACCGCGATCACTCGCACACCGGCCACCACCTCCGCCTCGGCCCGGTTGCCCCGGGGGATGACCAAAAGCTCCCGGGAGCTCACCGAGGCGGCGATGCAGAGGATGCCAAAGACAGCCCGCACCGAGCCGTCGAGAGAGAGCTCGCCCACAACGACCGGCCGTTCAGCGCAACGAAGCGGCGGCAACTGTCCGCTGGCGACGAGGATCCCGACGGCGATGGGCAGGTCAAAGAGGGTGCCGGCCTTGGGCACATGCGCAGGCGCCAGGTTCACGGTCACCCGCCCTTGCGGAAAGGCGAAGCCGGAGTTTCTGATGGCGCTCCGCACCCTCTCGCGCGCCTCTCGCACCGAAGCCCCCGGCAAGCCCACGATCTCAAAGCTCGGCAAACCGCTGGCCACATCGACCTCCACCTCGACGTGGAGAGAGTCGACGCCAAAGACAGCCCGAGATGAAACCTTGGCGAGCACGCTGCACCTCCGCGTACCGACGAGTAAGAACGCGGATTCTCCTCGCCGACGCGGCGAACCTCCAACGGGAAGGCAACCGAGAAAAAAAACGGAACATTACATTACGTTGCGGACTGAAGATTCTCAACCGATGCCGACCCCACGCCGGCCCACAGGCTTGAGCCGTCGGCTTACGAAGCCTGAAAAGCGTCGCGCACATGCTCGATGACGGGCGGCTGCCCGGGCGCAGCCCACGTGATGGCTACGACGTCAAAGCGGCAGGTGGCCCCGCTGATCCTTCTATAGTATAAGTAGGCTTGGGCCAGGGCCAAGAGCCTTCGCCGCTTACGTGCATCCACGCTCTCCAAAGGAGTGCCGAACGCACGGCTTCTCCTTGTCCGGACCTCGACGAAGACCAGCACCGGACCGTCCTCGGCGACGATGTCGATCTCGCCACGCTTAAGCCGCACGTTCCGCTCGCGTATCCGAAAGCCCTTCGATGCGAGAAATCTCGCAGCGAGTTCTTCTCCCCTCACCCCAAGCTCGCGCCTGCCGTGCGTCACCGCTCCCACCTCGAGGAGGCATGGCTGGCAGCCGTCTTCGCCGCTTACTCAGCTTAATCATCACCCACCGCGGCCCTGAGCGGACGAAAGCTCATCCGGTGAAAAGGCGACGGCCCCCACTTGCGAAGCGCCGCAAGGTGCTCTCGCGTCCCGTAGCCCTTGTGCCGGTCAAAACCGTACTGGGGATAGCGGGCGTGCATCACGTCCACGGCGTAGCGGTCTCTCGCCGTCTTGGCCAAGATGCTGGCGGCAGCGATGGGCTCGTGGATCCTGTCGCCGTCGACGATAGTCTCTTGTCTCAACCCAAGCCTCCGCGCAGGCCTCGTCCCGTCGATCAGCACCAGCAGCTCGCAAGCGTCGATTCCCGGAGAGCGGCGCAGTAGATCGCGCACAGCGCGCGTAAACGCGATGCGATTCGCCCAATCGATGCCCCGCCCGTCGATCTCCCGCACGGAGGCCATCGCCACGCCCCACGCGAGCGCTTTCGCTTTGATCTCCTGCGCGAGCGCCTCTCTCGCGCTGGGGCGCAGCAGCTTGCTGTCGGCAAGGCCTTCGATAGGCGCTTGGGGATCGAGGATGACCCGCGGCCGCGAAGATCGGACCTGCAAGGCACCCACGCCCCGCTTCGTCTACCCCCACAAACCGGTGGCTTTCCGCCATGGGATCCATCGCCACTTCTTTCGCCCCAAACGCCTCGTCCACGACGCTCTGTCCCCTGTCTCGTCAATGAGCTGGGCCATCGAGACCAAGCAAACCCAACCTGCCGCGGCGAAGATCCCACAGGAGCGCCTCGGCCGCCTGCAACAGATCGGGTTCACCGCCGCTTAAGAGTAGCCCGCGGCTCTTGGCGATCGCACTCAACGCGTCGCGAGGCGACGAGAAAGACGCGGGCACCAGTTCGTAGCGCTGTGCGAGGACGCCGGGATCCCGTTCCAAAAACCATTCCACGAGGCGGAGCGCCGCCTCCTCATGGTCAAAGGCCGCATCGCCCACGCACCCGAGCCACGCCAGTTTAAGGGCCGTCAATCCCGTCTCAAGCCTTGGCCAGAGCAACCCGGGGGTATCCAGCAACTGCACGCCTTCCCCGGCGTTTACCCACTGCAGTCCCCGCGTGACACCGGCTTTGGCTCCGACCCTTACGCCCTTGCCTCCTATGGCCCTGATCAGCGTCGACTTGCCCGTGTTGGGGATGCCGACAACGAGCCCCCGCACGAGCGTCTTTTGTGTACTGCGCGGCATGCGAACGCCGGGGATCTCGGCGAATGCCGCCCGCTTCAAGCGTTTCGACGTGCTCTCACGCTCGACCCAGGAGCGGAGCAACCCCCTTAGGGCCGCCGCGTCCCGCCCGTCCAGAAGCGACGCGGCCACCGTCTCGACTCCTCGTCTTCTAAAGGCCTGCACCCAAGAAGCAAGCACCCCCGGCTCTGCTAAGTCCGCTTTGGTGAGCAGGAGCAGCCGGGGGCGTCCCTTGATCAACTGGTCGATCTCTGGATTGCGCGTCGACTCGGGCGCCCGGGCATCGGCCACCTCGACGACAAAGTCGACTTGCTTGACCTGTTGCAAAAGCTCTCGCCGGGCCTTGGCCATGTGCCCGGGATACCACTGGATCTGGAAGTCGCAGACCACTTCCAGCAAACCTCACTCGAGCTCGGCGAGGGCTTTGGGCACCGTGATAATGCCCGCCTCGCCCAAGGGCCAGTAGATGAACAAGGCGCGCCCCACGATGAGATCGTACGGGACGGGACCCACGTCGGGGAAGCGGCTGTCCTCACTGTTGTTGCGATTGTCCCCTAGCACCCACACGGTCCCTTCAGGCACCGTAATCGGCCCGTACGGCTGGTACATCGGTCCCCGGATGTACTCCTCTTCGATCGGGACGCCGTTGATGATCAACGTCCGGTTGCGGATCTCCACCGTATCCCCGGGCACCCCGATCACCCGCTTGATAAACTTGCGTCGCGGGTCCTTGGGGAACGAGAAGACGATGATCTCCCCCCGCTGGGGCGGGCGGAAGCGGTACGTCACCTTGTCGACGAGGAGACGCTCGCCGTCATGTAGGCTGGGCTCCATCGAATCGCCTTGGACCAAGAAGGACTGAGCGATGAAAAAAATGATGAAAAGCGCCAGCAGGACCGCGATGACGAAGCTCTCCGCGTACTCCCGGATCTCCGATTTCACCTGCGCCAAGTGGGACGCCCCCTGCGCTTTTCGGCCGGTTTACCGACGCTCCTTGATGCGCGCCGCCTTTCCGACGCGCTCACGCAGGTAGTACAGGCGAGCACGCCGCACCTTACCCTTGCGCACGACCTCGATACGGTCGATCCTGGGCGAGTGGACGGGAAACGTCCGCTCGACGCCGACGCCCTGGGAGACCTTGCGCACCGTAAACATCTCCTCAAGGCCGCGCCCCGACCGCCTCACGCACACACCCTCAAACACCTGGATGCGTTCGCGGTCGCCCTCCACCACCTTGACGTGGACCTTGAGGGTGTCACCGGGGCCGAACTCCGGCACGTCGCCCCTCTTTTGCTCCTCGTGGATGCTCTGAATCACGTCCATCGGATGAGCCTCCTTCAAACACGACGATATTCTATCACACCGCGGATCGAGCGCCAATCTGCCCGCCCAAGGCGCTCACCCCATGCCTTGGGGCCCGCTCTCTTCTTCAATCTCTTTGAGGAGCTTGCGATCCTCGTCGCTCAAGGGAGCGACGCGCAAGAGGTCCGGTCGGCGCTCTCGGGTCCTGCGCAGCGACTCCTTGCGCCGCCAGCGCCGAATCGCCTCGTGATTCCCGCTCAAAAGGACCTCCGGGACGCTCTCTCCCAGGTACTCCCTGGGGCGGGTGTAATGCGGGTACTCGAGCAACCCGTCGCCGAACGACTCCTCGCGGGCCGATTCAGCACTTCCCAGCACTCCGGGAAGCAGCCGCACGACGGCGTCAATCACCACCATCGCGGGGAGCTCTCCACCGGTCACCACGTAATCGCCGATGGAGATCTCATCACTGACCAGGCGGGCCCGTACCCGCTCGTCGACGCCCTCGTAGCGGCCGCAGATAAAGATCAAACGCCCCTCTCCCGCGAGCTCTTTCGCCATCCGCTGGTCAAACGTCCGCCCTTGGGGGGACATCAGGATGACGCGATCGGCTAGCCGCGGCGAGCTCCCTTTGGCATGCTCCAACGCCCGGTGAATGGGCTCCGGCTTCATCACCATGCCGGCTCCGCCGCCGTAGGGCGTGTCGTCCACCGTGCGGTGGCGGTCGGTAGCAAAATCCCTGATGTCCCACACCCTCAGCGTCACGAGGCCTCGCTCTCTCGCCCGCCCCACGATGCTTTCGTCCAGCGCGGAAAACATCGAGGGAAAGAGGGTAAGGACGTCGATCTCCACGCTTACTCCTCCAACAGCCCCGGGGGAGGATCGACCACGACGACGCCTTCCCCCACGTCGATTGACAAGACGACGTGTTTGACGGCAGGAATCAGGATCTCGCGACCGTCCTCCCCGCTCACGACGTAGACGTCGTTGGCCGCCGTCGTGATGACGTCGCGCAACCGCCCAAGGAGGGCGCCCTCCTTGGTGACCACCCGGGCGCCCACGAGCTCGAAGACGTAGTACCTCCCCGGCGGAAGCGGGACCGCCTCGGACCGCGGGACTTGAACGTCTGCTCCGCGCCATCGATCCGCCTCGTCCCGGCTGTCGACGCCTTCCAGCTTCAGCAGAAAGAGGCCCCGCGGAAGACTCTTTACGCCGTCTACCGTACACTCCCGGCGCCTGTCACCAAGGCTCAGATACACCCTTTTGAGATCGCGAAAGCGATCGGGAAACTCCGTGAGCGGCAAGACCCGCACCTCGCCCCGCACCCCGTGCGGTGCCGTGATCTTCCCGATCGTCACCCACTCCACCGGCAACGGCATCACCCGGATCTTTGCGCGTTATCCGATGATCTCAAGGTGCACGACCTTCTCGCCGCGAGGAGCCGCCGCCTTAACGATGGTGCGGAGCGCCTTGGCGACCCGGCCCTGTTTGCCGATCACCTTGCCCATGTCGGACGGGGCCACCTTCAGCTCGAGGATGATGGATTTTTCACCCTCTACTTGGCTGACGCGCACCTCTTCGGGATGCTCGACGAGGGCCTGAGCTAGGTAGGTCACAAGCTCCTTCACGTTTAGGCACCTCCACGTGCACTAGGGCGTCGAGCCCAAAGAGCGCTCACGCGCCCGCCTTACTCTCGGCCGCCCCGTCGCCTTCGAGGACGCCGGCCCGGACCAAAAGCTTGCGAGCGGTGTCCGAAGGTTGGGCTCCCTGGCTCAACCAAACTTTCGCGCGCTCTGCGTCGACCTTGATCGTCGCCGGATCGGTGAGCGGGTCATAGTGACCGAGCGTATCGATCACCCGCCCGTCGCGCGCCGCACGAGAGTCGGCCACCACCAAGCGATAAAACGGGCGCTTCTTCGCCCCCATCCTCTTGAGCCGGATTCGTACTGCCATCGACTACACCCCCTCATCGTTTAAAGAAGCTTCCCAGGAGCCGGCGCCGCTTGGAAGCTGTGCCCATGATCTGGCGCATCATGGCCCTGGTCTGCTCAAACTGCTTCAGCAACCTGTTGACGTCCTGCACCCGCGTCCCGCTTCCCCGCGCGATCCGCCGCCGGCGGCTTCCGTCGATGATGGAAGGATTTCGCCGTTCCTCCACGGTCATCGACTGGATAATTGCCTCGATCTGCTTGAGCTGCTTCTCATCCACCTCGAATCCGGGCATGTTCTTGACGCTGCTAAGCCCCGGGATCATAGAAAGCAACTGATCAAGGGGGCCCATCTTGCGGACCTGCTGCATCTGCTCGAGAAAGTCCTCCAGCGTCAGATCGGCCCCTTGCGCGAGCTTTTCTGCGACCTTCTTGGTCTTTTCCTGGTCCAGCATCTCCTGAGCCCGTTCGATGAGACTCAACACGTCGCCCATACCGAGGATCCGGGAAGCGATCCGGTCGGGGTGAAACGCCTCGATGGCGTCGAGCTTTTCCCCGATACCGACGTACTTGATGGGCGCACCGGTGACCGCCCGGATCGACAGGGCCGCCCCACCTCGCGCGTCGCCGTCCAGCTTAGTCAACACGACGCCGGTAAGGCCCAGGCGAGCGTGAAAGCTTTCCGCGACGTTCACCGCATCCTGCCCCGTCATCGCGTCGACGACCAGGAGGATCTCCGCCGGGCGCAGAACTTCTTTGATTTTTTGGATCTCGTCCATCAGCTCCTCGTCGACGTGGAGACGGCCGGCGGTGTCCATCAGCACCACGTCGTTGCCGTGAAGCTTTGCGTGGGCCAGCGCCTTTGCGGCGATCTCGGGCGGCGGCGTCGCCGTCCCCATCTCAAAGACGGGGACTCCGATCTGCTCGCCTAGCACCTTGAGCTGCTGGATGGCGGCGGGACGGTAAATATCGCCTGCGACCATCAGCGGCCGCCTGCCCTGCTTCTTGAGCAGCCGGGCGAGCTTGGCCGTAAACGTGGTCTTGCCCGAACCCTGCAGCCCGGCCATCAAAATCGCAACCGGAGGCTGCCCCCCCAGCTCAAGCCGCGCGTGTTGCGAACCCATCAGCGCGGTGAGCTCGTCGTGGACGATCTTGATGACCTGCTGGGCGGGCGACAGGCTCTGGAGCACCTCCTGCCCGACGGCTCGCTCGCGCACCCGGGCGAGGAAGTCCCGCACCACTTTGAAACTGACATCCGCCTCGAGCAGGGCGACCCGCACCTCTCGCAAGGCCGCCTCGACGTCTTTCTCGCTGAGCTTTCCTCGCCCTTTCAGCTTTTGAAAGACGGACTGCAGCCGCTCGGAGAGGCTCTCAAACACCGCACTCACCCCCGGTCGCTACGCTTCGAGGCCGGTCGCGTCGACTTCGGCGAGGGCCGTGCGAGCGCGCTCAAGCCTTTCCACCACGTGGCCCATGGCCTCCAGCGGGCGCAGCGCCGCGAGGGCCGCGTCCAGCTCAGCGATGGCCTTGGCCAACGCAGATTGCCGCTTCTGGAAACGCTCGACGAGCTGCAACTTGCTTTCGAACTCCTCGAGCGCCTGCGATGAGCGCTTGAGGATGTCGTAGACGGCCTGGCGGCTTACGCCGTATTGCGACGCAATCTCGCCCAAGGAGAGGTCGTCGTCGTAGTACAACGAGAAAAACTCTTGCTGCCGCGGGGTGAGGAGCTGACCGTAGAAGTCGAAGAGCAGACTCATCCGCACCGTCTTCTCGATCATCCTCGGACGACGCCTCCCACGCGACGCGATCCTATGTTAAGCAGAATCGCTTTACACGACTTAACTTACCAGATAGAGCTCGTCCTTGTCAAGGAGGAAGGCCGCCCGCCGTAAGACAGCGCGGCTCGCTGGGTGCGAAGGCTACGAAAACGAGAACGCCTTCCCGCTAGCGAGAAGAGGCGTTCTCGTCGCCGGCAAACAGAGCGTCGACGAAGCTCTCGGGATCAAACTCCCGCAGATCGTCGATGCCTTCACCGATGCCGATCAGCTTCACCGGCAAGCCCAGCTCCCGGCTAACCGAGAGGACGACGCCCCCTTTGGCCGTCCCGTCCAATTTGGTCAGGACAACCCCAGTGAGGGGCACCGCCTCGCGAAACAGCCTCCCTTGCGAGAGCGCGTTCTGGCCCGTCGTGCCGTCGAGGACCAACAGCGACTCGTCCGGTTCCCGGCCCAGCTCACGGGCGACGACGCGGTAGACCTTTCCGAGCTCCTGCATGAGGTTGACCTTAGTCTGCAGGCGCCCGGCCGTGTCGAGGATGAGCACATCGGAGCCCCTCGCCCTGGCTGCGTGGACGGCGTCGAAGGCGACGGCGGCGGGGTCGCTCCCGGGCTGCTGCGCGACGAAGTCCGCCCCGGCCCGCTCGGCCCACACCCGCAGCTGGTCGATGGCCGCGGCCCTGAAGGTGTCGCCGGCGCCGATCAAGACCCGTTTGCCCTCCCGGGTAAACCGGGCGGCGAGCTTGCCGACGGTGGTCGTCTTACCGGCCCCGTTGACGCCGACGGCGATGTAGGTGAGGGGCTTGCTTGCCCCAGCCGGCGTGAGCCGGATCGGCTCACTGCGCAAGAGTTCCTTCATCCCCTGGGCCAAGAGCGGCTGCACCTCGGCCGCGTCGCGAATCCGCTGCTCGCTCACCTTACGCCGCAGCTCTTCCATCAAATACAGCGTCGTCTCCACCCCGACGTCCGCCTGGATGAGGATCTCCTCCAACCGTTCAAAAAGCTCTTCATCGACCGCTCCGCCGCGGGAGAGCGCCTCCTTCACCTTGCCTACCAGCGCGGTGCGCGTCTTGGCCAGCCCCTCCCGCAAGCGTCCAAACCACGATTTTTTCTCTCCAAACACGACACTCTCTCCCTCATCCATCAGGTTGTCCACGTAACCCTTTGCGTCACGAAGCGCTGCGGACGCGGCCTAGATCCAAAGAGACCAGCGTCGAAACTCCCGACTCCTCCATCGTCACGCCAAACAAGCTGTCCGCCGCCTCCATGGTCACTTGGCGGTGGGTGATGACAAGGAACTGTGTCCGCGCCGAGTATTCGACCAAGAGCGCCCGGAACCGCTCCAAATTGTGCTCGTCCAAAGCCGCGTCGATTTCGTCCAGGATGCAAAAAGGGCTCGGCTTGACCTCAAGGAGCGCAAAGAGGAGAGCGATGGCTGCGAGCGCCTTTTCCCCTCCCGACAGAGCCATGAGATTCTGCAGCCGCTTTCCCGGAGGCTGCACCATGATCTCAAGGCCCGACTCCAAGGGATCGCCGGGATCGGTAAAGTGCAGATCGGCCTTGCCGCCGCCAAAAAGGCGGGCAAATGTCGCGGCGAAGGCCGCTCGCACTGCCTCGAGGACGCTTTCTAACTTCTCAATGGACTCCCTGTCAATGCGGGCGATCACCTGGTCAAGCTTGGCCTTGGCCTCGAGGAGATCATCCCTTTGGGCGCACAGGAAGGCGTGCCGCCTCTTCACCTCCTCGTACTCGGCCACGCTCGCGAGGTTGACGGGACCCATCGCCTCGAGGTCCTTGCGCAGCCGGCGAGCTTCCGCTTTGAGGGCGTTCGCCTCGGCAGCATCCAGAGGGGCCTCCCGGGTCGCGGCGCGAGGGTCGTCGACGCCTCGCTCTTTCAATCGCTCGAGGATTTGAGCTAAGGCGATCTCAAGCCGCTCCCGTTCCACCAAAAGGCGAGTCACCTCTTCGTTGACGGCTCCGAGCGCCGCCTGCACCTCCTTCGCCTTGGCGGCCAAGGCGTCCGTCTCGTCCTTCACCGCCTTTCGCTGCGCTTTAAGCTCTTCGAGGCGGCGTTCCGCCTCCCCGCGCTCTTTGGCTGCCCTCTCCGCCTCGGCGGCCGCCTCTTCGAGGTGGGCTTGCGCCTCGCCTCGTTCCTGGTCCAGCTTGACAAGGCGCTCTTTCTCCAGCTCTCGTGTCCGGCTAGCCTCGGCGATCTCGTTCTTGAGCCTGGTCTCCTCCTTTTGATGATGGTCGACGGATTGCCGTAAGGCGAGGCTTGCGATCCTCCGCTCCTCCGCTTGCAGGCGTAAACCCTCCTGTTCGGCTCGCAGGCG
>NICF_comb_assmDRAFT_10001026_pt1 | contig 22492 bp, 18 predicted proteins | sample NewIslPassag4_SG_FD_11279 | JGI IMG/M metagenome (IMG submission 11279) | reverse complement strand
ACCGCCGCAATGCTCGACCGACTCCTGCATCACGCACACATCGTGCAGATCAGCGGCGAGAGCTATCGGCTCAAGGACAAGCGCAAAGCCGGGACGGCGGCGAAGGCATCGGCCGTGACCAACGAGTAACCCGACGGGCCCAGGGGGTCAATTTTACTCCGGCGATCGACGCCCAAAAGGGGGCACTTTTCAGGGTCTGCGCCACTTTTGTTGATGTTTATGCCGGGAGCGGCATGACGCGGGCGCGGAGCAGCTCGAAGCCGGCGCGGCCGTACATCTGGCGCTTGATCGCCTTGAGGCGGTTGATCTGGCCCTCGGTCTGGCCGTTGCTCCAGGGTAGTTCGAGGGCGGCGCGTACCGCCGCGAGATCCTGCTCGAGCCCCTCGGCGAAGCGCACCAGCTTTGCCAGGCCGCTCTCTCTGGCCTGCACTAGCCAATCGTCGAGTGCCTCCACGCGGCGCTCGCAGACAAGGCCGAGGAAGATGCAGGAGAGTCTGCGCAGCCTCTGGAGTAGCGGACTGTGCGGGTGGAGCCTGAGGAACGTCTCGCTGGGCTCACGCCGGATCAGCTCGATCGCTAGACGACGAGGGCCGGGCAGCCGTAGCGGCTCGGGCACGGCGGTGTCAGAGACTGGGCGCTGTCCCGCGGCTTTATGCTTTCGCCACGGCTGCACCGCTCGCCCCACGGTGCGCGCCGTACCGCTGTAGCCGTGCTGCTCGACCAGATGCTGGTGGAGATCGGCGACCTTGTGGCAGCCCTCGCGCCAGAGCCTCCAGAGCACCTCGCGATAGGGCGCCATCGGATGCGGGAGCAGGCGATGGCGACGGGGCGGTACTCCACCCGCGCGCACATACCGCCGCACCGTCTTACGCTCAAGGCCAAGTGCGCGGGCAATGGTCTTAAAACCCTCGCCCGCTTGGTGGCGCCTCACCGCCTCCTCGGCCAGCTCCGCCCAGCGCCTGGAGGCGGTCGGGCGCGGCGGACAGCGTCCCAGCGGCGGGGCGGCCTCGGGCAAGGCCGGTAGCGAGACCTCGGCAATGACCGGGGCGGCCGCATTCAGCTCGCGCTGCAAGACCGGGCGCTGTGACTCGCACACCTGTTCGAGGCAGTCGCGCAGGTTGCGCACCAGGTGCCAGCGGTCGGCGACCTGTCGAATAGGGGCCGCACCATTGGTCAGCGCTTCGGCATAGAGCCCGGAGCGGTCGCGCGTGCCGATCTTGATCGTCGGATGCCGGCGCAGCCACTCGGCCGTCGAGGCGGCATTTCGATCCGGCAAGAGATCGCAGAGCTGTCGGTGCTCGAGATCCACGATGAGCGTGCCGTAACGGTGCCCACGCCGATACGCCCACTCGTCGACGCCGATCACCTCGGGCGGGATCACCGGTTGCGCCGACACTTCCAGTAGACGCCGGATCAGCGTCCTCCCGCTCAGGGGGACACTCATGTGCTGCCCAAGCCGTGCCCCAGGGCGCCCGCCGAGCGCATGGGCGAGCCGTTTCGCGAACGCTCGCAGCCGCTCGGTCATCCGCGCATACGGACGCGCCACATTCGCTAGCCGCTCACTGAAATAGCGCTTCGGGCACTCGGCCACCTCGCACCGGAGCCGGCGCACCGTGAGCACGAGTCGCAGGGCGTGCCCGATGCAGGGCAGGTCGCGCAGCTGGCGCGGATAGCGGCTGTGCACTCGCCGGGAGAGCGTCCCGCAGCTGGGGCAACGCGGTGCGCGCTGGCGGCTCTCCAGCTCCACGATGATCACGGAGCCGCTTAATGCGGTGCCGACGAGCCGAAGGTCCTCAGGCCAGAAAAGAGAAGCATCGAGCCGAACCGTGTCCATCCAAGCCGCTCCGTAGCAGTACAACAGAACAGCTCTGACCGCATCAGCAGCTAAGGTTCATCAACAAAAGTGGCGCAGACCCACTTTTCAGTCGGCGTTGACAACCGCTGAGCGGGTGCACCTTCATCGGGACACTGCTNCCCCCGCTTTGCGGCAGGCCTCCGAGCGTTAGGGCGATCCGATCATCTTTGCATCCGTTCCATGCTCAAGACAGAGCCGCAGCTAACTGCGATAGCGGGAAGCCTTGCTGCGCATGAGCGTAGACGCTCCTTGGCCCCTATACGGGATCCGGCGATCGATGGTGCGTTACGGAGCGGTCATGTCGACGGGAGATCGCTTGCACTCGCAGGTCAGCCTTATGGTCGCTGAGAATCAAGACGATCCACATATCCCGTGAACTGTGCCTTCGTCATCCTGGCCTTCGGGACGTAGCCTGCTGGAAGGCACCCGTGTCAGCTTGACTATCGGAAGCGGGAGCTTCCGCATACAATGAACCACTTCAGTACGATGGGGTGCCAAGAAAGTCGGGCGCGTTTGGCAACACAATAGTAAGGGTGTGGTAAACAAGACTGAAGTCTCTGGAAAGGGCTGTAGAAGGACTATAAGAACCGACGCACGAGGCCTGTTCAGACAGGCTAACGACACGGCAATCAAGGTCCGCAAGGAAGGTTGAGCAGGGGCTGGCTGAGCGGTTCGAGAGACAAGCGGGGGATACGGATTTTCCATGTAGCAGTGTAGAGCACCCACTGCTAGATGTCGTGTCCCGGATGATTGGTTAATTGGTTCACGTCGTGGTTTACTCTTGGCCCGAGAGGTTTTGCTGGAGCTGAAGCGATGCATCTGAGACTGCACAAGAATGCGACCACCACCCCCCGAATTCGTGCCGAGATCCAGGCGAGCAACGAACCGATGACGGTCCTGGCGCAGCGCTTTGGTGTGAGTGTCTCGACCATCGCGCGCTGGAAGAAGCGCGCTTCGGTTGAAGATGCCTCGCATACGCCCCATCGCCTGCAAACCACGCTGACGCCAGCCCAGGAGGCCGTCGTGCTCGTCTTGCGCAGGAGCCTGGGCCTTTCGCTGGATGATCTTTTGGCCGTGGTACGCGAATTCATCCACCCGACCATCACACGCGCCGCCTTGCACCGCATGCTCAAGCGCCACGGGGTTTCATCCCGCGAGGCGGCGCGTGTGGATCGCCCCAAGACCAAGCCGTTCAAGGCCTACGAGCCCGGCTTTGTCCACATCGATGTGAAGTACCTGCCGCAGATGGCGGACGAGACCACGCGGCGCTACCTGTTCGTGGCCATCGATCGCGCGACCCGCTGGGTGTTCGTGCGTGTCTATGCCAGCAAGAGCGCGGCCAATGCCCGACGTTTTCTGAGCGCCTTGCACCAAGCCGCCCCCTTCAAGGTGCGGACCATCCTCACCGACAACGGCAAGGAATTCACCGATCGCTTCATCACCCGAGGCGAACGTACGCCCACAGGTCAGCATCAGTTCGACCAGCTCTGCACGGAGTTGGGCATCGAGCATCGGCTGACGCGGCCCAAGCGACCTCAGACCAACGGCATGGTGGAGCGCTTCAATGGGCGCATCGCCGATATCCTGCGCACGCACCATTTCCGATCCGGAGAGGAACTGGAGGCGACCCTCTTGCGCTATGTCTGGTTGTACAACCATCATCTACCACAGAAGGCTTTGGGGCATGTCAGTCCTATCGAGGCCATGAAACGGTGGCAACGATCACACCCCGAATTGTTCCATAAACGCGTAATCAATCATCCAAGACACAACAGCTAGACAAGAAGGCATTATGAACGCGCCTCGGAAAAGCGGGCACGGTTTGCGCCACCCCACCTATGGTTAAACCAAAACAAGATGCTTTGGTGCTGGTTGCGCAGCCTCCTGATAAATGAGGATTTTATGCCCTTCCGCCCAGGATGTATCTGACATGTTTACGTCGCTAAGGGTTATGCCTTCCGGGATATCAACATGTCAGCTTTGATTCGTCTTTCAGATTTTGGAGTTGATGAAGGTGTCTAAAACAGTCTATGTAGGAATGAGCGCTGATTTGGTTCATCCGGGGCATCTGAACGTGATCAAGAAAGCGGCCGAGTTGGGAGAGGTCACGGTCGGCTTGCTTACAGATCGAGCTATTGCGAGCTACAAGCGCCTTCCGTACATGACGTTTGAGCAACGCAAGGCTGTCGTCGAAAGCTTAAAGGGCGTTAGCCGCGTTGTGCCTCAGGAGACTCTAGACTACGTACCGAACCTTAGAACTTATAAACCAGATTACGTCGTGCATGGTGACGACTGGCGGGAGGGTGTCCAGCGCAAGGTGCGGGAGCGCGTTATTGAAACCTTGGCTGAGTGGGGCGGGGAGTTGGTGGAGGTGCCCTATACCGAGGGCATTTCTTCAACGCAACTCAACAAAGCTCTGAAAGAGATTGGCACTACCCCAGACATTCGACGCAGGAAATTGCGTAGGCTCCTAGAAGCGAAGCCTTTGGTTCGGCTGATCGAAGCGCATAATGGCCTCACCGGGCTGATTGTCGAGAACACCAGTGTGAATACGGAGCGGGGGCCCAAGGAGTTTGATGGCATGTGGGCTTCGAGCTTAACGGAGTCGACGGTCAAAGGAAAGCCGGATATCGAGGCCGTTGACGTCACCGCACGTACGCAAATATTGCATGATATTCTTGAGGTAACTACCAAGCCCATCGTTTATGACGCTGATACCGGAGGTAAGCCCGAGCACTTCCAGTTCACCGTAAGAACCTTGGAGAGGCTGGGAGTGTCTGCGTTAGTTATCGAGGACAAAGTCGGTTTAAAAAAGAATTCGTTATTTGGCAACGAGGTTGAGCAAACACAGGATACGATCGAAAACTTTTGCTTGAAGATCAAAGCAGGCAAAGAAGCGCAGGTTACAGATGACTTTATGATCATCGCGCGGATTGAGAGCCTGATTCTTGAAAAAGGAATGGAAGATGCGATCCAGCGCGCGCACGCCTATATCGATGCGGGCGCGGACGGCATCATGATTCATAGTCGACAGAAAGATCCGGCCGAGATCTTCGAGTTCTGCGACAGGTATGCTGAGTTCGCACGCAAAGTGCCCCTCGTCGCCGTTCCGTCAAGTTATAACCAAGTGACCGAAGATGAGTTGGCTGAGCGAGGTGTAAATGTTGTCATTTATGCCAACCATTTGCTGAGAGCGGCCTATCCCGCCATGGTTGCGACTGCCCGCTCCATCCTTGAACATGGGCGCTCGGCTGAAGCAGACTCCAATCTTATGTCAATTAAAGAAATCCTCGAGTTGATTCCAGGTACCAAATAATGCTTAGGTCCGAGCAGGTCTTTTCTCTAATCAAAGAGGAAGGGATTCAGTTTTTTGCGGGTGTTCCTGACTCTTTGCTCAAAGACTTTTGTGCGTACGTCACTGATCATACAGATGAAAAGGATCATGTGATTGCTGCGAACGAGGGCAGTGCAGTCGCATTGGCCGCCGGGCACTTTATTGCAACAGGGCGACCAGCTTTGGTCTATATGCAGAACTCGGGAATCGGAAATGCCGTAAACCCATTGATGTCGCTAGCTGACCCTGAAGTCTATAGCATTCCGATGCTGCTAATGATTGGTTGGCGAGGAGAGCCTGGGGTTAAAGACGAGCCTCAGCATGTTAAGCAAGGCAGAATCATGCCCGCGCTCTTAGACGCACTCGAGATTCCTTGGTATTGCCTGGATGCTAACACTGAGGACCCTGCCGGGCTTATAGCTGACGCTGCCGCCACTATGCGTCAGAGAATGGGGCCTGTTGCCATTTTGGTGCGTAAGGGCACGTTTGAAAGCTACAAGCTTCAAAAAACAGTAACATCAGCGTTTCCTTTAAGTCGCGAAGAGGCCATCAGCTGCATTATCGACGTTCTTCGCGACACAGATATAGTGATCGCAACAACAGGCATGGCCTCGCGGGAGCTGTATGAGTGCCGTGTCAGACGTGGTGATACGCACAGCAAAGATTTTCTCACGGTAGGCTCCATGGGGCACGCAGCGAGCATCGCGCACGGTTCCGCTGGTAGTTTGCCCGGCCGACGCGTCATCTGCTTGGACGGAGATGGCTCTGTGCTGATGCACATGGGTACGCTGGCCGTTATCGGACAATCTGAACTCAAGAACTTCGTGCACATCGTCATCAATAACGGCGCGCATGACTCCGTGGGCGGGCAGCCAACGGTAGCCTTTGGTATCGATCTACCTGCCATTGCGACGGCCTGCGGTTACCGAGAAGCGCACACTGCTAAGACGACGTCTGAAATACGGGCGTTCCTCCAGAGCAGTAGCGAAAATGGTGGACCGGTGTTGTTGGAGGTACGAGTCAACAAAGGGGCTCGTGCTGACCTGGGGCGACCGAAGACTAGCCCTATGGAGAACCGTGACGCACTCATGAAGCAGTTGGGTGTATACGTAGGCCCTGAAGAGAAATAACATGACGATCTCCGCATGGCAGTACTACAACCCAGTGCGCATCGTTTCTGAGTTGGGTGCCATCGAGCGTCTTGATGCGTGTGTGCCTTATCGGCGAGTCGCGTTGATCACCACCCCTGGGTTTAGTCGGCGCGGCACCACGAGGGTCGTCGCGCAAGTACTGGGGGACAAGTTGGTCGATATTCTCGACAACGTCCAACCTAACCCCGACGTACGGGATATCGACCAGCAAGCGGCAGTCTTGCGCCCAGCAAAGCCTGACGCTTTAGTGGCGCTAGGGGGTGGGAGTAGCATCGACACTGCCAAAGCGCTGGCCCGGTTACTGACGCAACGTCCCGAATGCAGCTTGACCGAACACTTCCGTGAAGGCCGGGACTTCGAGCTCCGGCATGCACTCCCTGTGGTGGCAATTCCTACCACGGCGGGTACAGGTGCCGAAGTCACGCCGTTTGGAACGGTTTGGGATTTCGAACTCAACAAGAAGTATTCGGTTACCGGGCAGGACCTCTATCCTGCATTTGCCGTCCTGGATCCTGAGCTGACCCTCGATCTGCCGGAAGAGGTGACGATTTCGTCAGGTCTTGACGCGATTTCCCATGCACTGGAGTCCGTGTGGAATAAGAATGCCAACCCCATCACGCAAGCGTTTGCGACACAGGCGTTGCGGCATGCTCTCCCGGCCCTGAAGACCGTCAAAGAAAGTCCCAAAGACCTCCCGGCTAGGAGCAGCCTCATGCAAGCAAGCATGATAGCCGGTTTAGCCATAAGTCAGACCAGGACCGCGCTTGCGCACTCGATTTCCTACCCACTCACAACGCATTACAGCCTCCCACATGGATTTGCCTGTAGCTTTACGCTTCCAGCGCTGCTGGCATTCAACGGGGAGGCCGATGATGGGCGCTTGAAGGAACTATCCAAGGCACTGGGATTTGACGGGGTGCCCGCACTAGCGGGTGAGCTCAATAATTTATTCCGCGAGATTGGCCTTGCAGAATACATGCAGAGGTACATTGCAGATGACTCCCAGGCCGTTCGGCTGACCGACCAAATGCAAACGAAGGACCGGGCGGGAAACAACCTCCGAAATGCGTCGGAGGAGGAAATAAAACGTCTCGTCATCTCCTCTCTGGACGCGATAGGTTATTAAGTTGCATGCCATAGCCCTTCAACCTTCATCCGGGCGACAGTCATGAGCCTAGCAGGCAAAGAGCAAGGCTTCATGAGAACAGTACTGAGCCATCGTCTGTTCAAGAACACCAGTGCGTTGGTTGTTCTTCAACTCTTCAATTATCTGGCGCCGCTGATCGTTCTCATACACCTGACACGTGTTCTAGGGATAGAACTGTACGGGGTTGTTGCCTTCAGTATGGGAATGATTCAGTTCTCTTTTGTCATCATGGACTTTGGTTTTAGCCTTTCGGCAACAAAAAAGATATCTCAGCATAGAGAACGACAAAAGTACATTGCGCGGCTTCTCGGCTCCATCCTGGCCATCAAATTCTTTTTGTTCCTCCTGATCGCCGGAGTTATCGTACTTTATATTTTCAAGAGCACTAGATACACAGACTACAGACTGCTTTTCCTGTTAACGCTTCTGCCGATTCTGGGACAGGGATATCAGCCTACTTGGTTTTTTTCGGGTTTGGAGCGAATGAGCTTCGTCGCCGCTGCTGGCGTCGTCTCGCGCGTGGTTTTTGTTATTTTTGTGCTTCTTTTTGTGCGCGGGCCTGAGGGGTATCTTCTTGTGCCGATAGGTAACGGAATCGCACAGCTAACTGCGACTGTGCTTTCGTTCGTGGTTGTTTCCAAGCTTGGCTTTCGAATCAAAATCCCTACGCTCGCAGATCTCAAGTATACCCTGAAGATGACGGCTGGTTATTTCGTGTCGAGGTTGTCAGTTTCAGCATATATGAACAGCGGCGTCCTTGTTATGGGCGTTTTCTCGGCCCCGGCAGCGACCGCTGTATATTCATTAGCAGAGCAACTTTATCGGGTGATGCAATCAGCGTTCTTGCCGATCAATCAGTCGCTATTTCCTTTTATGGTAAGGGAAAGGCGGTTTGATCTGTGGGTTAAGCTCACGCTAATCTGCCTCTTTATCGCGTTGGCCGGATCGATCCTGGGCTACTATCTCTCTCCGATATTGATACCGTTGGTATTTGGTCTAGGTTGGGACGCTGTGTTGTCGGTCTTGCAAATATTCTTTATCGCAATACTTGTTCATGTCGCCGCGGTATTCTTCGGTTACCCGCTGGGAGCTATCGTCAATAAGCTGGATGTCCCAAATCGTTCAGTTGTGTACGGCGCTTTTGTGTACTTGCTTGGTGTGGCGGCGTTTATCGCGCTTGATAAAATTTCTGCGTTGATGCTCGCAGCATTAATGGTTGTGGCGGAGTTTATTGTGTTTCTTAATCGAGCAATCTCGCTAATACCTCTAGCAAAGAGCAAGGGGTTGATGGGATCTGCACGTTAACGATCGAATCTGATCTGATTAATTGCGAATTGGATTTTTTATGACTAATTCAGAGAGTTGCGAGAACAGATATACCTCCGCCTCCAACATGGATGAAGCAAAAAAAATCATGGTGGAGATTCTGGATGAATTTGTCAGGATCTGTAAAAAATACGATCTTGATTACTGGCTTGACAGCGGTACTCTTCTGGGCGCATATCGACATGGCGGGTTTATCCCGTGGGATGATGATATCGACGTCGGGATGCCGAGAGAGGATTATGAAAAGTTTTTAAAGGTTGCTGGCGAGGAATTGGACGATTGCTATTTTCTGCAAACCGCGGACACTGACCCAGGATACTTTTACAAGTCTATCCCTTGCAAGATACGGAGAAACGGCACTAAATATATAGAGAAGTTAGACGTCGAGAATGGCTTTCCATATCAATTGTCTCATTGCGGAATATATATTGACGTATTTCCTTTTGACAGATATGCGGTGCGCTCGGCTTCGGATCTATTCTTAAAAAAAATATTCTCGAAATTGTATTTGGCGTATAAACTAAGCCATGTAAGGTCTAACTTTCCTTTTGGTTTAAAAAAAATAATCTTGTATCTCGTGTCTTTGCTTCCGGGGCGCTTCTTTGAGCGTGCCTTAAGGGCGCTAATTAATAGATCCTTGAGGCTGCCGCCCACCCGAAATGACGTCTACTATGCGCACGGGTACGAGCTTCCTATCTTCGGGGCAAAAATGAAGTATGAGGATCTCTATCCCCTAAAGAGCATTGTCTTTGAAGGTAAAGACTACCTTTCTCCTAACAATGTTAAAAAGTACTTAGAGGCCCATTACGGCGATTCGTTTATGACGCTGCCTCCTGAGAGTGAACGGGTTTCGCATGCATTTTCGATAGATGTAAATCGCGCGCTCGATCTTTGAAGGTGTCAGGTGGCTCTCAATTTCGTAACGTTGTTCGAGCAGTAGGGTAAATTGCTATAGCGTTGCGACGTTGCCAGAGTTAGTGGTGCGCACCACGCCAGCTCCCCCTTCAAACGAGACTTACGTCTCGAGGAGCTTATGGATCGGGAGAGGGTTTTGAACGAGGGGGGTTAGATGACCTTCTTTCTTATGCTTTTTCTGCCGGCGTATGTACTATTTGCATTTGCAGTAAGTGAAAGCTTGGTACTGTTTTTGTCATTTTTTGTATCATATTTGACTCTGCTTGGCCTCTCGTTGTCGGTGGAGCGAAAAATCAGGTTCAGTTATGCAGGGGTGTCCATAGTAATTTTTTCCTTGTTATTCTTTCTCGTTGCACCCCTAATTCAGTTGCAAGCCTTATCACCACGACTAGTTAATACTGATGCGTTTGATGTTCATCGAGCGGTTGCTGTAAATGTTATGTATGCGATCTTTATCGGGACATACGCTCTTACATACTTCTTGATCACGCACAATAAGCCTTTCTCCTTGTCTGTGTCTGTAACTAAAGCTCTCGCACTCGAGGAGGCGCGTCGTTGGCGTTATGGCTCGGCGTCGATGTTTTTTGCTTCGACGTTGGCGATCCTTCTCGCCTTTGCATGCATCATCGCCTTGTATTCTGATTGGGTGTCTAACAAAAGCTTAGCAGTTCAGCTGGTGCTCATTAAGTTTATTTCTCTGCTGCCACTTTATTTCTTTTCCTACAGTCAAGTCAGGTTTAGGGTAGAAGGTCGCTGGTATTTTTTTCTCTTGGCCGTTCTTTTTTTTGTCCTGATTCTTTCTCTTAAAAATCATTACTTCGAAAGACGTAATGCTCTTGGTCCGGTTTATGTTGCCATTCTATCCTTTGTTTTTTTTAATCTGTTCTGGAGGAGGTGGTTGTATCTATCTTTTTCTTTCTTCGTGATGATCGTTGCATTCCCGGCTTCATCGATACTTACTCACCAGTACGGGATACTGCAGAATAAGCTAAATCTTGCCGAAACTCTTGTGCTCGCAAAAGACCAACTTGTCGGCCATTATTCAGACCTGCACTATGACGCCTGGGCGAATGGCGTGTCAATGCTGAAAATGTTGTCCGAAACAGGATACTCTTACGGTCAACAGCTGTTAGGCACGTTTTTTTTCTTTGTTCCTCGGCAGCTATGGCAAGATAAACCAATCGCCACTGGAGAAATGTTGGGAAGGTATTTAATGAGTAATGCTCAGTTGTGGTTTTCCAACATATCATTCGCACTTCCTTATGAAGGTTACGCTGACTTCGGTTACTTTGGCGTGATTCTTTTTGCGGTTGTTTTGGCCCTGATGGTTGCTTGGCTTGAGCGTAGCTTATTGAAGGATTTTAGCTACTTAGTATTCTATTCCTACTTCTGCTTTTACTTGTATTTTTTGCTGAGAGGCTCCCTTTTGGCCGCCTTCTCGTACGGTATAGGTGCTTTTTTGGCAATCGTGGTCTTTCCCGGGTTGTTCAGGCGTTTTTCAAGGCGCGGTGCGCTGCGATGGAAGGTCAGTAGGCAGCTGGTCTGATCGAAGATAACCAGCGGCTCTTTGGATGTTCTAATAAGCGTCAGGGTGGCTGATTATGGCGTCGCGAGTAGGAGCCGACGCCGGAGACAGTGCGTAAAATTGGTTTGCCAATGAAGCCAAGAGGCTCCACGGTGCCACCCGTGGTCCACAGAGGGTAGTATTTCAGTATATGGCGCAAGGCTCAATGGAATTTCCGAGACTGAAAATCGCACCAGTAGCATCCTTTGGTTGCCTCTCGTCGCCCTGAAGCGCTAGCGGTCAGAACATCGCGGGGGGGCGGTTCAGGGTGGGATAACACCAACGGTGGAAGATGTATCCGACTTTTGGGGACTTAATGAAACACAGCAGTGTACGTACCATCACCTTTGTTGCGTTCTCATTTGCGCGAGGAGGAGCGGGGATCGCTGCGCAGCGTTTTGCCCGCTTGGCTAGAGCAAAATTCCACGTGAAGTGTATCCAGGCAGACCGGTCGCCGGTAGATGATCTTGTGGTGCGCTCGGCGAATAGATTGGAATATTTTTTTCACCTCTTTTTGCGCGTTATCTCCTTTCTGCTTACGAAGCTGATGCGGGACGAGATCCCCGTTAAACACTCGTTGAATATTTTTTCCGCACGGGCTGTTTTGAAGGAAATTAGACGATCCCAGCTGCGCGGTGAGTTGCTGAATGTTCATTGGATAAATAATGACACGCTGAGCTTGTGGCAGCTCGCGCGTCTTCCTTCCGGTACCGTCGTTACTCTTCATGATGAGTGGCTTTATCATGGGGCGGAACATTATTCGTTTGGGCGGAAAAAATATACTCGCTACGTGTCAGGTTATGATGTCGAAGATGACGAGCTTCGGGGGCTAGATTGGAATCAGATTGTTTGGCGTATAAAGTTTCGTCATTTCAAGAATAGGCACGACCTGATTTTCACGGTGCCTTCAACATGGATGCTGGAAAGGGCTAAAGAAAGTAAGTTGCTGGCAGGAAAGGATGTAAGGCTTCTGCCAAATCCGATCAACACTAACCACTTTTATGCCTTTGATGGGATGCAGCGCGCAAAGGCTCGGCAGGAGTTGGGTATCGAAGCTGGAGTCTTTGTGATATTGGCTGGGGCAGTGAAGGTGGGGGAAAATGAGGTTAAGGGGTTTGATATATTTGTACACGCCTTAAGGTTATTGCGAGAGCAGAGTCCACATTTGGTGGATCACGTTCGTTTGCTAATATTCGGTGGCTCGACTTTCAGTTTGGATTTCATGGGGTTCTCCGTCAAGTCTTTGGGGTTTGTTGATGGAAGCCAGCTACCCAGAATATATAACGCGGCTGATGTTTGTGTAGTGCCCTCGAGAGTAGAATCCTTTGGGCAGGTCGCGGCTGAAAGCATATCATGCGGCACTCCGGTAGTTTGTTTTAGAACGTCGGGCTTGACAGATATAGTCGTTGAGGGCTTGAGTGGGTTTCTCGCAGCGCCTTTTGAATCACAGGCTTTGGCTGATCGAATTTCTGAAGTCGTCTCTTTGCCGGCGGAACAAATGGGGAAGCTGAGAGAAAGGTGTAGGAAGTACGCTGTGGAGAAGTTTTCGGAAGAAGTAGTTTTGGACGCTTATTCGTCGATAGTTTCAGATGCATTTGAGATTAGAAACTCGTCCGGCCTCCATTAGCTTGTGGTGATTTATGAAGAAGAAGGCATTGATAACAGGCATCACCGGGCAAGATGGGTCTTATCTTGCGGAGTTCTTACTGTCGAAAGGGTATGAGGTTCATGGCATTAAGCGCCGTGCATCTTCGTTCAACACCCAACGAGTGGATCACATCTATCAAGATCCGCATGTAGAGCACCAGAACTTCATTTTGCACTACGGTGACTTAACGGACTCCTCGAATCTGACGCGCATCCTTCAGGAGGTTCAGCCCGACGAAGTATATAACCTTGGCGCTCAGTCTCATGTGGCGGTGAGCTTTGAATCGCCCGAATACACAGCGGATGTGGGTGCTCTAGGCACACTTCGGCTCTTGGAGGCGATTAGACTTCTTGGGTTGGAGAAGAAGACGCGGTTTTATCAAGCGTCCACTTCGGAGCTTTTTGGGTTGGTCCAGGAAGTTCCCCAAAGGGAGACGACGCCGTTTTATCCGCGTTCGCCTTATGCGGTGGCGAAGCTTTATGCCTACTGGATTACGGTCAATTACCGTGAATCTTATGGGATGTATGCATGTAACGGCATTCTGTTCAACCATGAATCTCCGCGCCGAGGAGAAACCTTCGTTACCCGCAAGATCACACGTGGTTTAGCCAATATTGCTCAGGGGCTGGAGCCATGCCTTTATATGGGTAACCTTGATGCCAAGCGAGACTGGGGGCATGCGAAGGACTACGTTCGCATGCAGTGGCTGATGCTGCAGCAGGACGAGCCGGAGGATTTTGTCATCGCCACCGGCGTTCAGCATTCGGTGCGGGATTTCATCCGGTGGGCGGCTCAGGAGCTTGGGATTACTCTGCGCTTCGAAGGCGAAGGAGTTGACGAGCATGCGATCGTGGAACGGGTGGAAGGAGATAAAGCGCCGGCGGTGAAGGCGGGCGATGTTATCGTTAGAGTCGATCCTCGCTATTTTCGTCCGGCTGAGGTGGAAAGTCTGCTGGGCGACCCGAGCAAGGCTAAGGCTAAATTGGGCTGGGAGCCGCAGATCAGTGTGCAGGAAATGTGTGCGGAGATGGTGCGGGAAGATCTTAATGTAGCTCAGAGGCATGCATTGTTAAAGCGTCACGGCTACGACGTTGCTGTCACGCGTGAGGCATAGCTGTGGCACGAAATGTTAATCAGGTTGTGTTTGTAGCCGGCCACCAGGGCATGGTCGGCTCCGCTATTGTCCGTCGGTTGACATCACTCGGCTACAGCCGAATCGTGACACGCAGCCGCTCTGAGCTCGACCTGACAAGGCAAGAGCAGGTTGAGGCTTTTTTGAAATCAGAGCGCATAGATGTGGTTTATGTCGCAGCGGCTAAGGTTGGCGGCATTTTTGCGAACAACACCCTCCCAGCCGAGTTCATCTATGAAAACCTGATGATTGAGTGCAACTTGATCCACTCTGCTCATCAGGCCGGTATTCAACAGCTCCTTTTTCTCGGTTCCTCTTGCATCTATCCCAAGCACGCGGCGCAGCCGATGGCTGAGGATGCTTTGTTGCAGGGGCCGTTGGAACCCACCAACGAACCGTATGCGATCGCCAAGATTGCCGGTATTAAGCTCTGTGAGTCGTATAACCGCCAGTATGGCCGCGACTACCGCAGCGTGATGCCTACCAACCTGTACGGCCCCGGAGATAACTTCCATCCTGAGAACTCACATGTCATACCGGCGTTGCTGCGCCGGTTCCACGAGGCCAAGCTCGCGAACGCTCCAGAGGTTGTTATCTGGGGCAGCGGCAAACCGATGCGCGAGTTCTTGCATGTAGACGACATGGCTGCTGCCTGCGTACATGTGATGGAGCTAGATGTAGAGCGGTATCGTCAGCACACCCAGCCTATGTTGTCGCACATCAACGTTGGAACCGGCGTTGACTGTACGATCAGCGAACTGGCGCATACCATTGCCCGGGTCGTTGGCTATAAGGGCGATTTAAGGTTTGACACATCAATGCCTGACGGTACACCGCGCAAGCTGATGGATGTCTCACGCCTGAGGCAACTAGGATGGAGCGCCAGTATCAGCTTGGAAGAGGGGCTAAAAAGCACCTATGAGTGGTTTCTCGCCAACCAGGATAAAGTTCGCGGCTAGATCGCGTAGATAACAGTTGGGTCTGGGTGGGATGTTCCTTGACAGTGAAGCGTTTCGCCAGGTGGTAGCGTCGACGCCGCTGGTTTCCATCGACCTGGTGGTAAGAAACACTAAAGGAGAGCTGCTGTTAGGCAAGCGCCTTAACCGGCCGGCACAAGGTTATTGGTTCGTGCCTGGTGGGCGCGTTCTCAAGGATGAAAGCCTCGATGCGGCGTTTCAACGGTTGGCAGAAGTAGAGCTTGGCTGCCAACTTCAGCGCAAGTCGGCGCGACTACTTGGGGTATACGAGCATTTCTATGACGACAGCGTGTTCGGTGATGACCCGAGTACACACTATGTTGCGTTGGCTTATTGCGTCTGTACCGACCTGGACTTGGGGCAGCTGCCCACCCCGCAGCATGGTGAATACCGCTGGTTTTCAGTCGCGGAAATGGAGCACAATGAGCAGGTCCATGAACATTCCCGTGCCTACTTGCCCGCACTGCGGCTAATCGGCTCACAAGGAGACGTATAGATGTTGTTGCCTGTGATAATGGCTGGAGGCTCAGGCTCGCGGCTGTGGCCGGCCTCTCGACAGCTGAATCCCAAGCAGTTTCTGCGTCTAACTGGCGAGCGGAGCATGCTGCAGGATACTGTTCAGCGGTTGGTTGGCCTTTCGGATCGTCCGCCATGTCTGATCTGTAACGAGGAACATCGCTTCCTGGTGGCAGAGCAGTTGCGCCAAGTTGGGATCGAAAAAGCCTCGATACTACTGGAGCCGATGGCGCGCAATACTGCGCCCGCGATTGCGTTAGCAGCATTGCATGCAAGCACGGCGGGTGAGGATCCGGTCTTGCTAGTGCTCGCGGCAGATCACCTGATCCGTGATACCGACGCCTTTCAGAGGAATGTTCAGCGGGCACTGCCACTAGCTATGGCCGGTAAGCTCGTAACGTTTGGGGTAGTTCCCACGCATGCGGAAACCGGTTACGGCTACATTCAGCGGGGCCTAGAAATAGACAGCCGCGCTTATCATGTGCACCGCTTTGTAGAAAAGCCAACATCAGAAAAAGCACAGCGTTACTTCCAGAGCGGGGATTACTATTGGAATAGCGGTATGTTTATGTTCCTGGCAAGCCGCTACTTGGAGGAGCTTGAGCGGTTTCAGCCGGAAATGTTGGAAGCGTGCCGTTCCGCGCTCAAGGCAGGGCAGCGTGACATGCACTTCATTCGCATCGATCGGGAGGAGTTCGGGCGCTGTCCAGAAGACTCCGTTGACTACGCGGTGATGGAGAAAACCGATCAAGCAGTTGTCGTGGCGCTGGATTCCGATTGGAGTGATGTCGGATCTTGGTCATCTCTGTGGGAGGTCAGCGAGAAGGACTCAAACGGGAATGTTACCAAAGGGGATGTTCTGATCGAGGACGTCAGTGACACGCTCGTTCATGCCTCTCATCGCTTGGTTGGTGTGATCGGTGTGGAGGATTTGGTGATCGTTGAGACCAAGGATGCGGTGCTAGTAGCGAAAAAGGATCGGGTACAGGATGTCAAAAAGTTGGTGGAAAAGCTAAAGGCGCAAGGGCGTCATGAACACCTTAGCCATCGGGAAGTATATCGTCCGTGGGGACACTATGATTCAATCGATAGCGGGCATCGTTACCAAGTCAAGCGAATAACCGTTAAGCCTGGCGCGAAGCTGTCTGTGCAGATGCATCATCACCGCGCAGAGCACTGGGTCGTGGTTAGTGGGACCGCTCGCGTAACCAACGGAGATAAGACGTATCTTGTTGCAGAGAATGAGTCCACATTTATCCCTGTGGGGCAGGTTCACTCTTTGGAAAACCCAGGGCGCATTCCGTTGGAATTGATTGAAATTCAGTCCGGTCCATATTTGGGCGAGGATGACATAGTGCGATTCGAAGATCGCTATGGTCGCATAGATGATCGTGTCGGGAGTGGAGCAGAGTCTTGAAGATATCCATTGTCACGGTTTGCTATAATAGTGCAAAAACTATACGTGACACAATTGAATCGGTCCTTTCGCAGACCTATGCCGATGTCGAATATATCATTGTTGATGGCGCGTCCACGGATGGAACGATAGAGATAGTTGATAGCTACCGTAATCAGGTATCTAAGTTCATCAGCGAGCCTGATCATGGCATTTATGACGCTATGAACAAGGGTATAGCGGCAGCTACAGGCGACGTCGTGGGTTTGCTGAACTCCGACGACGTTTATGAGCATAAGGATGTGCTGACAGACGTGGTGTCTAGTTTTTCTGAGCGCTCATCCGCAGACATAATTTTTGGTGACGTCGTATTTGCTTCCCCCGACAACATGAATCGGGTGGTTCGATATTATCGAAGTTCACACTTCCGCCCCTGGAAATTGCGCTTCGGTTGGATGCCGCCTCATCCTGCAACGTTTGTGAGGCGTGAGGTGTATGAAAAATATGGTCTTTATAGCTTGAACTATCGAATCGCGTCTGACTATGAGATCTTTGTTCGTTGGATGCTACTGAATAAACTAAGATACCATTATCTTGACGCTGTCCTTGTTCGGATGCGCACCAATGGGGTGAGTACTTCTGGCTGGAAAAGCAGTGTGGTCATCACAAAAGAGATTGTTCGGGCGTGTCGAGACAATGGAGTTTATACAAACTTGCCGCTAATTCTTACTAAGGTTCCCTTTAAGTTGATGGAGCTTTGGCGGCAGCCTGTCGGCTCTGGTGCATGAGATTATTAAAGATTTTGGTGTGTCGTCGGTTTTGCTTGTCAGCTTGTTTGCTACGGTATTAAGGCTCGGGTTCGCTTGTTTTATAAAGATGCTTGAATGGCTGGAGTACTTGTTACAGGTGCAAGTGGCTTTGTTGGCAGCGCGTTGTTGGAGCGACTGAAGGCAGAGAGTTTTCCATGCCTAGGGGCAGTGCGTCGTCAGGCGTTATCGTTATCTGATTCCGTCGTAGTTGGGGATGTTGGGCCTGACACCCTGTGGGACGCAGCACTTGTTGGCCGTCACGTGGTTGTCCACGCGGCGGCGCGTGTCCATGTCATGCAAGACTCGGCCGTGGATTCCTTAGCGGAGTTCCGACGAGTCAATGTCGAAGGCACATTGAACCTCGCGCGGCAGTCTGTCGTCGCCGGGGTGAAGCGCTTTATCTTCATAAGCTCAATCAAAGTCAATGGTGAAGGTACGCTACATGGTAGCCCCTTCACGGCTGAGGATTTGCCACATCCAATCGAGCCTTACGGTATCTCCAAGTCTGAGGCCGAAGAGCAGCTACGGCGCTTGGCGGAAGAGACCGGCATGGAAGTCGTCATCATCCGTCCACCGCTGGTCTACGGCCCGGGCGTTAAGGCCAACTTTCTCAGCATGATGCGCTGGTTGTACAAGGGGATCCCTCTACCCCTTGGAGCAATCAACAATCGGCGCAGTTTGGTTGCGTTGGATAACCTCGTGGATTTGATCGTCACCTGCATCGATCATCCGGCTGCAGCTAACCAGACGTTTCTCGCTGGTGACGGAGAAGATCTTTCCACCACCGAGCTGCTACGGCGGATGGGGGCAGCTTTGGGGCGGCCGGCACGCCTGATCCCAGTGCCTCCAGCGCTGCTGAGTGCTGGGGCTACAATGCTCGGCAAGCGCGCAGTCTCGCAGCGGCTGCTTGGGTCGCTGCAGGTGGATATCTCCAAAACACGCACGTTGCTTGGCTGGACGCCGCCGGTTAGCGTGGACGAGGCACTGCGTAAGACCGCGGCGCACTTTTTGGCTCAGCAGCGTACGTGAGTGCGTTGCGAGCGATACCAAACAATCGCGGCCGTGGGCCGCTCCTACACGGGGATGGTGTTGGTTGGGGGATGCAAGGAGTGCCGGCATAGGATCCGTTGTTAATAATGGGCACATGGCTGATTCTGATCGCGGTTGGCGGCACGCTGCTTGTTTCTAGCTGGCTAACCGGTGTGCTGCGCCGCTACGCGTTGCGCACGCAGCTGCTGGACCTGCCGAACGCGCGCAGCTCGCACTCGCGGCCGACACCCCGCGGTGGCGGGCTGGCGATTGTTGTCAGCTTCAATCTCGCGTTGCTCGTATCGTGGTGGCTGGGTGCTGTGGCACCCGAGTTCGTGGCTGCGGCAGGGATTGGCGGGCTGCTGATCGCTGCTGTCAGCTACCTCGACGACCGCCACAATCTTCCCGCGCGCTGGCGTTTTCCGGTGCATCTGATTGCAGCCGGTGTAGCTCTGTGGTGGCTGGGTGGCTTCCCGTGCCTGCCTTTGCCCGGCCTGGAGCTGGGCTTTGGCTGGCTCGGCATCCCGCTAGGGGTGCTTTGCATCGTCTGGCTGCTCAATCTTTACAACTTCATGGACGGGATCGATGGCATCGCCGGCGTGGAGGCCGTCACGGTCGCCGCGGGCGCTGCCTTGCTACTGTGGGTGCGAGGTGATGCCGCCATGGCGGGCGTGCTGGTGCTGCTGGCAGCCGCGGTGCTGGGGTTTTTGGCCTGGAACTGGCCGCCGGCCAGGATCTTCATGGGCGATGTGGGCAGTGCCTATCTCGGCTTTGTGCTTGGCGTGATGGCACTGGCAACCAGTGCTGAGGGGCCGCTCAATCTCTGGGTATGGCTGATTTTGCTTGCCGTATTCATCACCGACGCCACCGTGACGCTGCTGCGGCGGCTGCTTCGGGGTGAGCGCTGGTACGAGGCGCACCGCACGCACGCCTACCAGCATGCCGCGCGGCGGTTCGGGAGTCACCGTAAAGTCACGCTCGCAGTGGGGGCGTTGAATGTTCTATGGTTGCTGCCACTGGCTGGGGTGGCCTGCGCACTTCCAGGCTATGGCTGGTGGCTGGCGGTTGTGGCCTACCTGCCGCTGCTACTGCTCGCGGTGAAATTTGGTGCTGGTCAGGCCCCTGCGGCTGAACCAGCGGGGGCGCAGTAACTACCCGGTAAGTCGCAAATCATGCATCTTGAGGTGGCCGGTATCCCGCGAAGGCAGCAAGATGGACCCAAGCCTTCGGTGGCGACGCCTCGCCGGAATGAAAAGAATCGACAATGAATAGGGCCTGGGGCTGATTCCATGAACAGCATCGTCTTTAACGCGGCGCGCAGGTTGGGGGCACTGCCGCGGCCGACCAAGCGGCTGATGGCTATCGCCACCGACGTGGTAGCGCTTCCGCTGGCGCTGTGGTCCGCCTTCGCGCTGCGCCAGGGAACCTTTACCCCTGCCCTTGAGCCTTTCTGGTGGTTGTTTTTTGTCGTTCCCGTGTTGAGCGTGCCGGTGCTGCGCTGGTCTGGCCTGTACCGGGAAGTGTTGCGCTACATGGGGCCGCAGGCCGCGATCGCGGTCCTCAAAGGGGTGACGTTATCGGCCGTGCTGCTGTGTATGGCCGCGCTTTTGGGCGGGCTGCGCGAGTTGCCGCGTTCGGTGCCTATCCTCTATTGGCTTATGGCGCTGCTGTACATTGGCGGCAGCCGCATCCTGTTTCGGGCGTTGCTGCAGACGCTCCATCGGCGTGCGCGTGGCCGTGAGCCGGTGGTGATCTATGGCGCCGGCGCGGCAGGCGCTCAGCTGGTGAGTGCGCTGGATTTGAGCCCGGATTATGCGCCGGTGGCGCTGATCGATGACGATCGCAGTCTATGGGGCAGCCTGGTGCGCGGGCTCAAGGTCCACCCGCCGGCGGCGTTGGAGCAGCTGATTGAGGAGGCCGGCATCCGCCACGTGTTGCTGGCGCTGCCGACCGCCTCCCGCGAGCGGCGCCGGGCAATCCTGCAATGGCTGGAGCCCTTTCCGGTGCATGTCAAGACCGTGCCCAGCCTTAACGATCTCGCCACCGGCCGCGCCGAGTTGGGCGACATCCGCGATATCGATATAGAAGACCTGCTCGGGCGTGATCCGGTGGCTCCGGATCAGGGCCTGCTCGAGGCCTGCATTCGTGGCAGGAACGTGCTGGTTACCGGCGCCGGCGGTTCCATCGGCTCGGAGCTGTGCCGGCAGATCGCGCGGCTTGGGCCGCGGCGGCTGGTGCTGTACGAGCTGTCTGAGTTCGCGCTCTATCAGATCGACCGCGAGCTGCGCGAGAAGCTGGACGAGCAGGGGGCAACGGTTGAGCTGGTACCGGTGCTCGGCTCGGTGCTGGACCGCCGGCGCCTGCAGGTGCTCATGAAGTCGCTGGCGGTCAACACGGTTTATCACGCAGCGGCCTACAAGCATGTGCCGATCGTCGAGCACAACGTGCTGGAGGGTATCCGCAACAATACCCTGGGCACGTGGCATGCGGCGGCGGCGGCGCAGGCGGCCGGGGTGGAGACTTTCGTGCTGATCTCCACCGACAAGGCCGTACGGCCGACCAACGTCATGGGCGCCAGCAAGCGCTTGGCCGAGCTGGTGCTGCAAGGGTTGGCGCAGAAGGGCGGCGATACAGTGTTCTGCATGGTGCGCTTCGGCAATGTGCTGGGCTCATCGGGCTCGGTGGTGCCGCTGTTCCGCGAGCAGATTCGCCAGGGTGGGCCGGTGACGGTCACCCACCCGGAAATCACCCGTTACTTCATGACCATTCCGGAAGCCGCCACGTTGGTGCTGCAGGCCGGAGCGATGGCGCAGGGCGGCGAGGTGTTCGTGCTCGACATGGGCGAGCCGGTGAAGATCGTCGATCTCGCCCGGCAGATGATCCGCCTGATGGGCTACCAGGTCCGGGACGAGGCGAATCCAAACGGCGACATCGCATTGCAGTTTACCGGCCTGCGGCCGGGCGAGAAGCTCTACGAGGAGCTGTTGATCGGCGATAACGTCTCCGGCACACGCCATCCGATGATCATGCGCGCGATGGAGGCGGCACTGCCGTGGCCGAAAGTGGAAGAACTGCTATCCCGGCTGGAAAGGGCTTATGACCGGTTCGATTGCGGCGAAGCCTACGCCGTGTTGCAGGAAGCGGTGACAGGGTTTGTCAGCAGCGGGCCCGGGGTCGACCTGCTATGGCAGGCGGTGCGGCAGCATGCCGAGGCGCGGCCGCCAGCCGTGGTGAGTTATCTGTCGGCGCGACAGGAGCCGGTGAAGCATTAAGAAAGCAGCCAGCCAGGGCAGACGCATCGGACCTACCGAGTAGCCTCCTAGGGAGCGCTCAGCGCTGACGATCACCCGGATAAGGATGATGGAGCATGGTATATTTTGTGGTCATTATGACTATGGTTCCGTGACTATGGTTGGGGTGCGTCATGGTTTCCGAGGTGTCGAAATCGAAGTTCAAGGCGCACGCTCTAGAGATCTTTCGCAGGATCGAGCGGACCGGCGAGCCCGTCATTATCACGGATCATGGCAATCCAGCTCTAATCGTCCAGAAGTACTCGCCGCGAGTGCAGTCTGCTCAGCAGCGGCTGAAAGGATCGGTGATCAAGTATGACGATCCGTTCGCCCCGGTTGCCGACAGCGATTGGGAGGCGCTGCCGTGATCGTGCTCGACACCTGTCAACGCCGACTGAAAAGT
>NICF_comb_assmDRAFT_10001021_pt1 | contig 22618 bp, 13 predicted proteins | sample NewIslPassag4_SG_FD_11279 | JGI IMG/M metagenome (IMG submission 11279) | reverse complement strand
GCTGCGAGCCGCCTACGAGTGTGCGCTTTTCGACGAAGAGTTTTGTCTTGCGACGTATCCGAAAGTCGTGAGGAAGAAGGTTCAGTCCTCGCTGTCGCGGAGGCCGAATTCCTTCATCTTGTTTTGCAGGGACTTGCGGGAGATCTTCAGCTTCTTGGCGGACTGGGTGACGTTGCCTCCGGTCTCTTCCAGGGCGCGGACGATGAGATCCTTCTCGATGGCCGCGGTCGCGCCCTTGACGATCTCCTTCATGGAGGCATCGGCGGGGAGGGAGGTCAGCGGCGGGATCTGAACGACGGGCTCCGCGGCGGGGGCGGGGGCGGCAGCGCCGCGGATGAAGTCCGGCAGGTCCTCGAGGCGGATCTCGTCGCCCTCGACGAAAAGGAGCGTGCGCTCCATGACGTTTTCCAGCTCGCGCACGTTTCCGGGCCAAAAGTAGGCCTGCAGTGCGGCGATGGCGTCGGGGGAGATGCGCTGCACGCTCTTGCCCAGGCGGCGGTTGAAGCGCTGGCGGAATGCGTCGGCGAGGAGGGGGATGTCCTCGCGCCGCTCGCGCAGGGCGGGAAGGACGATGGGGACGACGTTGAGGCGGTAATAGAGGTCCTCGCGGAATCGCCCTTCCTGGATCGCCTTCTGCAGGTCGCGGTTGGTGGCGGCGATGAGGCGGACGTCCACGCGGATGGTCTTGACGCCTCCGACGCGCTCGAACTCGCTCTCCTGCAGGGCGCGCAAGAGCTTCACCTGCATTTCGACGGGGATCTCGCCGATCTCGTCGAGGAAGAGGGTGCCGCCATCGGCGAGCTCGAAACGGCCGGGCTTGGAGGTGACGGCTCCGGTGAAGGCGCCCCGCTCGTAGCCGAAGAGCTCGGCCTCCATCAGGTCCTTCGGGATGGCGGCGCAGTTGATCTTGATGAAGGGGCCGTTGCGCCGCGAGGAGAGGTTGTGCAGGGCCTGGGCGACGAGCTCCTTGCCGGTGCCGCTCTCTCCGGTGATGAGGACGGTGGAGGGGGTGTCCGCCACCTTTTCGATGATGCGGATCACCTCCTGGATGGCCGGGCTCTTGCCGATGAGGCGGATGGCATGGCGGCTCTCCCGCGAGAGGCCGCTGCGCTGGGAAAGGGCCCGGGTCTTGGCCGCCTTGGCGATCACCTGCCGCAGCTCGGCCTGGTCGAAGGGCTTGGTGATGTAGTCGAAGGCGCCGGCCTTGATGGCGGCCACGGCGGAGTCGACCGTGCCGTGGGCGGTGATGAGGATCACCGGGACGTCGGGAGCCCGGGAGAGGACGTGCCGCAGGACGTCGAGGCCATCCCGCTTGGGCATGACCAGATCCGAGACGACCACGTCGATCCCCCCCTCGTCGAAGCGCGCGATCGCCTTCTCACCGTCCTCGGCGGTCACCACGTTGTAGCCCTCGCGGCGAAGCGTGGCGCCGAGCACCTTGCGGAGGCTGGATTCGTCGTCGACGACGAGTACGGTCTGCGCCATCTCGATAACCCTTCCTAGGCGGAGGCGGCCTGGCCCTCGGGTGGCTGGACCGCCTCGCTCTTCTTTTCGGCCGCCGGGAGGCGGATCAGAAACTCCGCTCCCTCGCCGGGCCGGCTCTGCGCCGAGATCGTTCCGCCGTGGGAGCGGATGATCCGCTGCGAGATGGCCAGCCCCAGGCCGGTGCCCCCCTTCTTGGTGGTGAAGAAGGGCACGAAGATGTGCTCGCGATGCTCCTCGGGCAGGCCGGGCCCCGTGTCTTTGACGCGGATCTCCACGAAATCCGTGCTGCGGCCGCTCAGATGGAAGCCCGCCGGATCGTCGTGGCTGGAGCCGGTGGACAGGGTGATCCGGCCGCCCGCCGGCATCGCCTGCACCGCGTTTTGTACCAGATTCACCAGAACTTGCTTGAGCTGTTCGGGATCGCTCATCGCCATCGGCCTGGCCGGGTCGAGCTGCAGCTCGATGGCGATGGATTCGTCGAGGTCCACCTGCAGGAGCTTGACGGTCCGGTCGACGACCTCGTTGACGTCGACGGGGACGACGTTGGGCTTGACCGGCCGGGCGTAGTCGAGGAACTGGGTCACCACGGCGTTGAGGCGGTCGACCTCGTCGATGATGACCTGGAGGATCTCGCCGTCGTCGTCGCCCACCTGGGCGGGGGCGAGGTACTGCGCTGCGCCCTTGATGGCGCCGAGGGGGTTGCGGATCTCGTGGGCGAGGCCGGCGGCCATCTCGCCGAGGGCGGCGAGGCGGTCGCGCTCGCGCATGCGCTCGTAGAGCTTGGAATTCTCCACGACGGTGGCGATCTGCTCGCCGACCTCGAGCATGAGGGCGATCTCGTCGGAGGCGAACGCCTCCGGCACGCGCTCGTCCCAGAGGTTCAGAAAGCCGATCACGCGATCCGCACCGATGAGGGGAATGCAGATCCCCGCCTTCATGGCGTTGAGGGCGGAGCGGATCTCGGAGAGGAGCTTGGACTCCTCGACGAGCTTGACGCGGAAGGGATCGTCCTCGGCCAGCTCGGTGGCCTGGCCGCGCGCGCCCAGGAGCTGCCGTATCTCGTCGATCCTCCTCTCGACGTTCTCGCGCAGGACCGCCTTCTGCCCGGACCGGGCGATGGCGAGAAGACCGCGCGCCGCGCCCGCGTCCAGGAAGGGAACGGGGGTGGGGCCGCGGCTGTCGATGAGGGAGAAGCCGGGGCGCGAATCGGCCAGAAGGTAGATGGAGCCGTGGGTGATGCGGCGCGACTCGTGGAAGGTGTCCAGGCAGACGCGCGCCACGTGCAGCGGGTCGATGATGCCGGCCAGGCGGACCTTGAGGGCGGATAGCGTGCGCAGCAGCTCGGCTCGCTCGCGAAAGAGGACGGAACTCACCCAGGACTCGACGGTGGTCCGCAAGGGATCGACGAGGCTGAGCACCACCACGGAAGCGACGAGCGTGTTGAAGAGGAAGAGGGCGGTGTCGTCGCGGGCCCAGACCACCAGGCCGACGAAGATGGCGGCGAGGATGAGCGCCAGCGCCGAGAGGGCGGCGATGCGGCCGAGAAATTCGTTGAGGTCGAGGAGCCGGTAGACCTGCAGGGTGTGGGAGAAGAAGAAGAGGTAGAAGATGGTGGCGAGGGGGCCGAGGGAGGGGAAGGGGATCCCCACCGAGGGGAGGAAGTCGAGCAGCGAAACCAGCAGGGTGCCGCCGCCGCCGTAAAAGAGGTAGGCGAGCCGCTGGCGCTCGACGCGCGAGCTGACCTGGCGCATGCGGCGTTGCAGAAGTGCCAGGGCCACCGCCAGGCTGGCGGCGAGGAGGAGGCCGGCGCCCGCGCGCGCCGCCGGGGCGAGGACGAGGGGGGTGGTGGCCACCGCCCATCCGGTCAGCCCCGCGACGAAGGCGAAGTTCCGCTCCCGTCGTGCCCTCCCGATGCCCAGAAATGCCAGGAGGAACTCGAGCACCGCGGAGGGCACCATGGCCGCGGTGGCGAAAGAGACCCTCAGCCAGAAGGGCGCGCCGGTGATGGAAAAGAGAAAGCGCGCCAGATACCATGCGGCGAAGGAAAGGCAGACCAGAGCGAAGAGAGAGAAGGTCCTGGCGCGCTGCGTGCGCAGGAGCATCGAAACGGCCAGCGCCAGGGAGACGATCGCCGCGAGAAGCGAGCTCTGGGTGCTGAGATCCAAGGCGAGTCCATTTAGAGCGGGTTTTCTTCGGGACGCAACAAGGGGCGAGGGCGTGGTGGTGATACGGGGCGGACGGCTGGGCTGGCGGGTGCTCCTCCTCTGCCTCTGGGGTGCGACGGCGTCCGCGGAGACCGCGCCGATCGCGTCCGCCGACGCCGGGGAAGTCTCGTCCCCGCGGGCCGCGGCGCCCGGGTCCGCGCGGCACACGGCCCCGGAGATCCAGCTGACGCTGCATTCGAGCGGCCTGGTTCAGGCGGCAGAAGCCCTCCATCGCGGCCGGCACAAGGAGGCGCTGAAGCTGCTGGCCGCGCACGACGACGGCACACCGCAGGCCGACTTTCTGCGCGCCCTGGCGCTTCTGCGCTCGGGTGAGGCCGGCCGCGCGGAGAAGCTGCTCGAGCGCCTCGTCTCGCGCCTGCCGGCGATCGAAGACCGCGTCCTCTGGCAGCTCGCCGCGGCGCGGGAGGAGCAAGAGGACCGCGAGGGCGCCCTGGCCGCTTACGAGCGCATCGGCCCCGACTCGGTGCTGCACGACGAGGCTCGGCTGGCGCGGGCCCGACTCCTCGCCCGACTCGGGCGCCGGGAGGAGGCCATGGAGGTGCTTCGGCCGCTCGCGGATCGACCCGCGCCGAAGTGGGGGCAGGATCCCTCCGCGCGTGCGCTCCTCCAGCTCGGCGAGCTCGCCGAAAAGCGCGACCGCTCGACCGCCGTCGCCGCGTACCGAAAGCTCTGGACGGAGCACGTGCAGGCGCCCGAGGCAGAGATGGCGCGGCGGCGTCTGGAAGCGCTCGGTGCGGCGAAGCTCGGTCCCCAGGAGAGCCTCCGCCGGGCGAAGAATCTGGTGGACGCGCACCGCAACGAGGAGGGCGCCGCGCTGCTGCGGGAACTGCTGCCCTCCCTCGAATTCCCTTCGGAGGCGGGCTGCGAGGCGCGGCTCGCGCTGGGGCGTGCCCTGCGCAAGATGCGCCGGCACTCGGAGGTGCCGGAAGTCCTCGGGCCGGTGGCGGATCGCTGCCCGGATCCGGAGATTCGGGTGCGCGCTCTCTACCTGCTGGCCACCAGCACCACCATCCTCGACCCCCCTCGAGGCGAGCAAACCTGGCTACGCCTCGCCGGGGAATTTCCGGACCATTCCTACGCGGACGATGCGCTCTTCCAGGCCGCGGAGGTTGCGCGCCGGCAGGGCGAGCTGGATCGTGCCCGGGAGCTTCTGCACCGCCTCGTCGAGCGCTATCCGGGCGGCGATTTCCGCGCCGAGGCACTCTTCAAGCTCTTCTGGTTGGAGCGCCAGCAGGGACGGTTGGCGGAGGCCCTGCTCGCCCTCTTCCAGCTCGAGGGCGAATGGCGGGAGCGGCCGCGCGCGCTCTACTGGCAGGGGAGGACGCTGCTCGACCTCGGCCGTCCGGCCGAGGCGCTCGTCAGCTTCCGCACCCTCCTCGTCGAGCACCCTGCCTCCTACTACGCGCTNNTGGCGCGAGGTCGGGTGCAGGCCCTCGACCCCGCGCTCGGCGCGGAGATGCGACCCGAACTTCCGATCGCCTCGGAACCCGGGCTCGACCTCGCCGCGCTCGCAGGGGAGCGGCGATTCGCGGCGGCGGTCGAGCTTCTTCGGCTGGGGTTCGTGGCGGAGGCGACGGCGGAGCTCCTGCGCATCGATCGACAGGCGATCCGCGAGGCGGCGGGCGGTTCTCCGGAGCCCCTCCTCGCGATCGTCTACCTGCTCGACCGGGCGGGATCGCGGCAGGCGGGGCTGCAGATCGCACGGGTGGAGCTGGCGGAGATCCTCGAGCGCGGCTACGGGCCGGAGACGGCCCTGCTGTACCGGCTCGCCTACCCGCTGGCCTACCGTGACCTGGTGGAGGAGAACGCGCGGCGGTACGGCGTTCCCGCGGATCTCCTCCAGGCGCTGATGCGGGAGGAGTCGAGTCTCGATCCGCTGGTGGTCTCGTGGGCGGGCGCGGTTGGTCTCACGCAGCTGATGGTGCAGACAGCGCGCTCGGTGGCGAAGAGGCTCGGGCTGGGGCCGGTCGACGCCGGTCGCCTCAAGGACCCGGCCACCAACGTGCGGATCGGCACCGCGTATCTGGGCTCGCTCCTGCAGCGCTTCGAGGGCAATTGGGCGCTGGCCTGTGCCGGCTACAACGCGGGCCCGGGCGCCGTTTCGCGCTGGCTTGCCGCGCGCGGGGATCTCCTTCTCGACGAGTTCGTCGAGGAGATCCCGATCGACCAGACCCGCAACTACGTCAAGCGCGTTCTCGACAGCTTCGCTGCCTATCGACTCATCTACGGGGAGGGGGAGGACCGCTTCCCGGCGATTCCGCCGGGACGGGCGGCGCCTTGAAAAAGGGGGAAGGCATGCAGGTCTCGGAAGGCGAGCGCCGGGCCGGTCTCCTCGCGCGGGGGTTGGAGGAGCGGGGGATCGCCGTGGCCATCCGGGGCTCGCTCGTATCGGTCGTGGGGGGACGAAGACTCTGGGCGGAGATCGAGCGGAGGGCGCCGGGCTTGCCGGCCCGCATGGCGGACGGGCGTCTCTGGGTGGACGCGGGCGAGCTGCCGGACGAGGAGATCGCCCGAGCGGCGGAGGCGATCGCGCGTGCGTTCCGGGATGTGGAGGGGCTGGTCGTGTAATCGGCCGGCCCATCTTACAAGGAGGTCGGACGCGCGCTAGAATCGCGCCGGGCGCGGGGGCAGGGACACCCGCGCTAGGAGTCCGTCGTCGTAACCGGCCGTTGCCGCAGCAGGCTGGTGGTGCACCGGGCTCCGAGGCCCCCGCCGGCTCGGAGGACGGAGGTCGCGGATGGGAGCGTCCCGAGCATGAGTTCCACGGCAGCCGATGGGCTAGCGCTACGGCGCGAGCCGAGGCCCGCCGGCTCGGTCTCGCTGGCGGCCCCCTGTCTCGTCCTCGACCGCTCCTTTCAGCCGATCCACGTCACGACGCTGCGCCGCGCCTTCATCCTGCTCTACCGAGGGGTGGCCCAGGCGATCGACGAGGAATTTCGCCTCTTCGACTTCGCCTCCTGGGCGAGGCTCGCCGCGGTCAATGGCGACTCGGTCGGCACGCCGTCTCGGCGAATCCGCGCACCGTGGGTGATCGTGCTGATGGCCTTCGAGCACCGGCGCGGAATGGAGGTGCGCTTCTCGAGACAGAACGTCTTTCTCCGAGACGAAAACACGTGCCAGTACTGCGGGAAAACGCTGCCCCGCTCTCAGCTCAACCTCGATCACGTGATTCCTCGTTCGCAGGGCGGAGAGACGACGTGGGAGAACGTCGTCTGCTCCTGCATCGCCTGCAATCTCAAGAAGGGCGGCCGAACCCCGGAGCAGGCGGGGATGCGGCTGCTGCGCAGGCCATTCCGGCCGAGCTGGAATCCGATCCTGCGGAACGGAAAGACGTCGGCGTACGAGCTCTGGAAGCCGTTTCTCGTCCCGATCGGCGCGCCGCACGGCGTCGCGGAGGACTGAAGCGGTCCAGCTTTCGGCTGTGGGAAACGCAGCCTTGCCCGGATGGCAATCGGAAGGGCCTGTGCTAGTGTAAGTGCGATGCGCACCCTCGCCGAACACACGCCAGCCGAGTCCGTCGCGACGAGCGACGTGCGCTCCGCGGCCGCGTTCTTTAAGCGCATCGTCGCGGTCGGCGGAGGCAAGGGGGGGATCGGCAAGTCGCTCATCGCCTCCAGCCTGGGCATCGAGTTCGCGCGCCGGGGTCGGCGAGTGGTGCTGATCGACCTCGACCTGGGGGGCGCAAACCTGCATACCTGCCTCGGTATCGCGCATCCCGAGGAGACGCTTTCGGACTTTGTCCTGCGGCGGGTGGAGAGCCTGGAGGAAATCGCCGTCGATACGGGCTTCGAGAATCTCCGCCTGGTCTCCGGCTCGCTCGACGCCATCGCGGCGGCCAATCCCCTGCACCAGCAGAAGCTTCGCCTCATGCGGGCCATCCAGGGGCTGGACGCCGACCTGGTCGTTCTCGACCTGGGGGCGGGGAGTCACTTCAACGTCCTGGATTTCTTCCTCGTCGCCGACGAGGGGATCGTCACCCTGGTCCCCGAACCCACCTCCGTCGAGAACGCCTACCGCTTCGTGAAGGCGGCGTTCTTTCGGCGCTTGAAGGCGGTCGAGGCGGTCTATGGCCTGCACGACGTTCTCGCGGAGGTCATGCAGGCTCGGCGCCCGATGAGCCCGGCGCAACTGGTCCAGGAAGTCTCGAGAAGGGATCCGGAGGCGGGGATGCGCCTCTCGGAGGAGATGCGAGCGTTCCGACCCTTCGTCGTGGTCAACGCGGTCCGCGAGGCAGCCGATCTCTCGCTCGGTGACGCCATCTGCACCGCGTGGCGGCGCTTTTTCGGGATCGAGCTGCGATATCTGGGCCACGTCCGCCACGACGAGGAGGCGTGGCGAGCGGTGCGGGCGCGGCGGCCGCTGCTTCTGGAGCGCGCCGGGCAGCCCATCGCCGCTGACCTGCGCGCCATCGCCGACGGGCTGTGGGCCCGCTTCGAGGAGGAGGCGGAGAGCACGAGATGAGCTCGCGCTGCCCCTACGAGGTGCTCGAGGTCAGGCCCGGCGCCTCCTTCTCGGAGATCCGCCGGGCCTACGAGCGCGTACGCGCCATCTTCGGTCCGTCCTCGCTGGCAGTCTACTCGCTGGTCACGCCGGAGGAGCAGCGCGCGATCCTGATGGAGATCGAGGACGCGTATCGGGTGCTCGCGGATCCGGAGCTGCGTCGCGCGCACGACGAGGAGCACGGACACCCGCCGCCGGAGGTCGCGGCCGAGGCGGACGGGATCCGAGCGGTAGCGTCGGCGGCGGCGGGCGCGACCGAGCCCGACCTGGGCGAAGCCGGCCGCGCCGTCCTCGACGCAGGCACTGCATCGGAGTCGCGGGCGCACGAGGCCGGCGCGACCCGCGGGGCGGAGCCGCACGTCTTGCCGGCCCATCCGGCTGGGCTGGCGGAAGGAGGGCGGATCGCGGAGCGGGAACTTGGCGCGGCAGCGGCCGAGGGGTGGGCGCAGCCCAGAGACCCAGCGCGGACGGAAGAGGTCCGGGTCGGAAAGCCAGGCCTCGCCATGTCGGCGGCGGAGGGGTGGGCGCAGAGCCGGGTTTCTGCACCGGCGGAGGAATTCGCACGCGGGGGAACGGGGCCGGAGGTTGCGCAGGGGCGGCCCATCCCGCGCTCGGTCCCGACGCCTCTGCGTCAGGGGCCGCGACCGACACCACCACCCCTGCCTTCCTCGGCGCGTCCACCAGCGCCGCCGATGCCGGAGATCACGCCGGAGACCGTCTTCACCGGCGAACTGCTACGGGAGGTGAGGCTGGCGCGTTCCTTGACGATCCAGGAACTCGCCAACCGCACCAAGATCTCGCCCACGCACCTGGAGAGCCTGGAAAAAGAGCGTTGGGACTGGCTTCCCGCGCGGGTCTTCGTGCGTGGGTTCCTGATGTCGGTGGCGCGAGAACTCGGCCTCGATCCCGAACAGGTCGCCCGGACCTTCCTCGCTCGGCGCGAGGGGCTTGGTTGAGCGTTTGACGGTCCGATCGGCAGCGCCTAGACTGGGCTCGGTCGACGAACCGCGAGTAGAGGCACGTCCATGCCCAGCGAAGAAGAGAAGGCCAAGGCGATCCGGCTGGCACGCGCCATCGCTTCGGACATCTCCCTCTACAACGAGGAGAAGATCCGCCAGGGGATCGAGGAGGACAATCTCTTCGACGTTCTCCAGGAGGAACTCGAGGAGGGGAGGGAGCTGTATCGCAGCCGGGTCTCGGAGGAGCTGTACCGCACGACGAATTTCTTCGAGCGGGCCATCGTCGACATCATCGTCCGCCCCCGGGGGCATATCCGCTCCAAAGTCTGGCTCTGAATGGCCGAGACGGTCGTCCACTCGGTCCCCGAGGAGGCGCGCGGCCAGCGCCTCGACCATTTTCTCGGGAGCCGCCACGAGGATCTCTCCCGTTCCCGCATCCAGGCGCTGATCGAGCAGGGCCGGGTGCGGGTCGACGGCAAGGTGGTCAAGGCCTCGCGCAAGCTGCGGGGCGGCGAGGCCATCTCGGTGGAGATCCCCGATCCCGTTCCGGCCGAGCCCCAACCCGAGGACCTGCCGCTGCGGATCCTCTACGAGGACCGCGATCTGCTCGTGATCGACAAGGATCCGGGCGTGGTCGTGCACCCGGCGGCGGGGGTGAATTCGGGGACGCTGGTCAACGCCATCCTCTTTCACGTCGAGGATCTGCAGGGGATCGGTGGCGAGATCCGGCCCGGGATCGTCCACCGGCTGGACAAGGACACCTCCGGCTGCATGGTGGTGGCAAAGAACGAGCGCGCCCTGAACGCCCTGCAGGCGGCCTTCAAGAGCCGGGCGGTGGAAAAGGTCTACGAGGCGTTGGCCTTCGGCGATCCGCCATCGGACGAGTGGACGATGGACACGCCCTTCGGCCGCCACCCCACTGACCGCGTCCGCTTCACCTCGCGCAAGCCCGCCGGGCCGCCGCGCCGGGCGATCACGCATCTTCGGGTGTTGGAGCGCTTCGGTCGGGCCTGTCGGATCGAGGCTCGGCCGGTGACGGGGCGCACCCACCAGATCCGCGTCCATCTCGCCGAGGCGGGGCATCCGCTCCTGGCCGACGAGGTCTACGGCGGCTCGATCCGCCGCAAGGCCCTGCGGGACGATGCCGTGCTGCGTCGGGCCGAGGAGGCGATCGGCCGCCACGCGCTCCACGCCCGGGTCCTCGCCTTTCCGCACCCGAGCACCGGCGCGCTCGTTCGCTACGAAGCTCGCTTGCCCGAGGATTTCCTGCGGGCGCTGTCTGCGCTGCGGGCCTATACTGGCGGGCCGTGAGCCCCCCTCGAACCCAGTTCGGTGCCTTTCCCGCGACCTACTCGCTGCTGATCCTGATCGGTCTGGTCTTCCTCCTCGAGGTGATCGCGGGCGGCTCCACCTCCAGCCGCGTTCTGCTCGGTCTGGGGGCCAACGAGCCCGGGCGGATCGTGGGGCAGGGCGAGTGGTGGCGCATGCTCACCTCGGCCTTCCTCCACATCGGCGTCTTCCATCTGCTGCTCAATGGCTGGGCTCTCTTGCAGATCGGTCGGCTCGCGGAGTCGACCTTCGGAAGCGCGCTGACGCTCTCGCTCTTCGTCTTCACCGCCATCACCGGATCGGCGCTCACCCTGCTGCAGCCCAAGGTGAGCGCAGGGGCCTCGGGGGCGATCTTCGGGCTGGTGGGGGCGCTCGTGTCGTTCCTCCTGCGCCACCGCGAGCACCTCACCCCGACCGGCCGGCGAATCCTCACCGACCTGCTCGTCTGGTCGGCGGTGCTCATGGCCTACAGCTTCATCGTCCCTCGGATCGACTGGCTCGGGCACCTGGGTGGATTTCTCGGTGGTGCGGCGGTGGGCTGGGCCCTGCCGGTTCGACGGGCCGAAAGGGGCTGGGCGCGAGGCCTGGCATTCGTTTCCGCCGCTGCCATCGCGGCGGCGCTCCTCACCGCGGTGGTGCGCTTCTTCTGAGGAGCGGTCGCAAAATCGCCAAGCCGGCAGCGCTGTGGTACAAGCGGCTTCGAGATTTTCGACCTTGGAGGAGCCGATGAGCCGCATCGGGGCGCTGATCCTCGCCGTCTGCATCGTTTTGCCTGCCTGGGCAGGTGCGCAGTCGGTGACGAAGCTTGCAGACGTCGAACGCGGCCTGTGGGCCGCGAGCCACACGGGGGCGGTTTACTACCTGGACCTGCCCGGCGAGAACGGTAGTTCTGCCCTCGGGAGTCTCATCGGCATCGAGGTGGGCTACGACCTGCTCGACGTGCTCCAGATCGGTCTGCTCGCCTGGGGCCAGTCGGTGGGTGCGCCGGCCGACTACCGCGGCATCACCGACGACGACCTCGACCCGCGAGGCGCGCGCGGCGACTTCCAGACGATGATGTTCGGCGCGGGCCTGCGCTGGGCACCGATCCGCCTGGCGGACGACAACGGAATCGAGCGAACCTTCTTCTTCCTGCGCGCCGCGGGTGGCGCCACGATCTCCCGGCCTCGGGGCATCCTGGACGAGGAGGGATTCTTCGCCCTCGCCGGCCTGGGGGTGGAGTACTTCACGCACCTGCGGCACTTTTCGGTGGGCGTGGAAGTCGACTGGCTGGGCCTTCTCGGGGAGCTCGGGCAGGCGCATGCCATCACCCTTCTCCCCCACCTGAAGTACACGTTCTGAGGGGGACCTACAGATGCAGCGGACATCGGAGCCGGCTACCCGGGAGAGCGATCTCCAGGCGGCTCTTTCGCGCTTGCTCGACGCGGCCGCCGGCGCGGGCGCCGAGGAGGCGCGCGAACACGCACGGGACATCATCGCCCTCGGACAGGATGCGCTGGAGGCGCACGGCGATCTCGCCTTCGCGGAGCGCTGCCTGGAGGAGGCGCTCGGGCTCGACCCGGATTGCGAGGAGGCCCTGGCGCTGGCGCAGGCCATCGACGCCGCCCGCAACCGGCCGGCGCCGGGGGCAGGGGCCGACGCTTCCGTCGGAACGCCCGAACCGCAGGCCGATGCTGCCGTCGGTGAGGCCTCTCGGACGGACGCCGCCGCTCGAGCGCGCGAGTCGATGACCGAAACCTCCGCAGGAGCGCCCGAGCCACGAGCCCCGAGTCCGGGCGAGGCCCGTGAGGGGCGAGGTCCGGCCGAGGAGGCGGCGCTAGCCCCCGAGGTGGCCAAGCCCTCGCCACCTCCGTCGATCTCGCCGGCGGACCGCTTCAACGAACTCTTGCGCGCCTTCGCCGCGCGCCCGGACGACCTCGAGCTCCGCGCCGCGGTGGTGGACGCGGCCCAGAAGGCAGATCTGGAGCGGGTCCTGGTCGAGCGCTGGGCGGATCTGCTCGAGACCGAGGAGGACGGCGGGCGCGCCGAGTCGCTGCGCGAGGGGCTGATCGCTCTGCTGGAGCGGCTGAAGCGCCGCGCCATCCGTGAGGGCGACGAGGATGAGGAGCGGGCGCTCACCGTGCGGATCGCGGGGCTGCTCGATCGCTCCAACCCCGAGCGCGCGATCTCCCTCTACTCGGCGGTCCTGGAGGGGCGGCCGGATCACGACGGGGCGCGCCAGGGTCTGCTTTCGCTCTGGCGCGAGGGTGGCCCGCATGCGCTGTCGGCGCTCGAGGCTCTCGACCGCTTCCTGGCCCGCGACGGCGACCACCAGCTCCGTGTGGCGCTGCGGGAGGAGGCGCTGGAGCGAACGGTGGAGCCGGAGCGTCGCTGGGCACTGCTCCGGGAGATCGCTCTCATCGCCGAGGAGTCGCTCGCCAATCCGCGTCTGGCCTTCGACGCCTTGGCGCGCGCCTTCTCCGAGGGATCGGAGGAGGCGGCTCGCCACCTCGAAAGGCTGGCGAAGGCGGCCGGGACGCTGCGCGAGCTCTGCGATCTCTTCGAGGTGGAGGCCGCGCGCCGCGAGGGCCGCGAGGCGCGCGACCTGCGGGCTCGGGCGGCGGTGATCTGCGAGGAGGAGCTCGGCGATCGCAAGGGCGCGGTGGCGCGGTGGAATGCCATCCTCGGCTCCTTCCCGGACGACCGCGAGGCGATGGAGGCGCTGGAGCGCAACTACCGCGCGCTGGGGCTCTTCGGCGACCTCGCGCGGCTCTACGAGATTCGCATCGCCCAGGAGTCTGTTGCCGAGGAGCGGCGCGCTCTTTTGCTCGAGCTCGGCAAGATCCAGCTCGATCAGCTCGAGGACGAGATGGCGGCCGTCGAGGCCTATCGCCGCGTCCTCGAGCTGGATCCGGGGGATCGCGAGGCTTTCGAGTCTCTGGCGGAGATCTTTCGGACGTCGCGCCGCCATCGCGAACTCGCGGCGCTCTGCGAGGAGCGCATCGCGTATTTGGAGGGTCGCGGCGCCGCACGCGAGGCCCGTGAACTCCGGGTGGAGTTGGCGAGCGTCCTCTTGCGGCTCGAGCGCGATCCGCGCGAGGGATTCGCGCTCCTCGGTCGCGTCCTCGCCGAGGAGCCTCGTCATCCGGGCGCCCTCTCGGTCCTCGAGACGATCGTCGAGGAGGAGGAGGGCAGGCGAAAGGTGGAGGCGGCGCGCCTGCTCGCGCCCATCTACCTGGAGGAGCGGGAATTTTCCCAGGCCGTGCGCACGCTCGAGATCCTCGCGCTGGCCGAGGAGGATCCGGCCGAGCGCGCGCGCCTCTACCTGCAGGTGGCCGAAATCCACACCACCGCGCAGCCGCAGCCCGCGCTCGCCTTCGTTGCGGCGAGCCGCGCGCTCCGTGCCCGGCCCGAGAGCAGCGAGGCGCTGGATCTCGTCCTGCAGACGGCCGCGCGCGCTTCGCTGCAGGAGGAGCTCGTCGCCCTCCTCGACGAGATCGCGCCCTTCGGCGGCGGGCCGGAATCGCGCAAGCGGCTGAACCTGGCGCTGGCGCGGGCAGCCGAGGCGATCGGCGACGAGGAGACGGCGCTTCGCGCCTACCTCGAAGCGCGCTCGATCGACCCGGACGACCGCGATCTTCTGGAGGCCGAGGTTCGCCTGCGCGCGCGCTCGCCGGATGCGGTCGGCTACGTGGACGCGCTACGGGCGCTCTTGCGCCTGGCAGTCGACGAGGCGGAGCGCCGCCGCCTCCTCTGGGAGATCGCCCGCGTGCAGCGGGAGCGCATCGGCGATCTCGCGGCGGCGTGGGAGACGCTGACGGACTTCGCGGAGCGATGGCCGGACGACGCGCGCGCGCTCGAGGCGCTGGAGGAGGTGGCGGCGAAGCGTGAGCGGTGGACCGACGTGGCTGCGGTCCTCGAACGCCGCCTGGCTCGGGAGCGGGGCCCGGCGCGAGCCGCCCTCGAGCTGCGCCTCGCCGAGCTCAAGGAGGGGCCGCTTCTCGACCGTGCCGGCGCCATCCGCATCTACGCTCGCATCCTCGAGGCCGATCCGGCCAACGGCCCGGCGCTGGAGCGCCTGGAGAGGCTACTGGAAAGCGATCCCGGAAATCCGACCATCGCGGCGGTCATGGACAAGGCGTACCGCGCGCGCATGGACTGGGCCGGCCTGTGCGATCTTCTGGAGCACCGCGTCTCCTATGCGGACCGCTCCTCGCGCAAGGGGCTCCTTCTCGAGCTGGCCGAGCTGCGCCGCACCCGCCAGAACCGGCCGGACCTCGCCTTCCTGGCCCTGCACCGCGCCTTCCGCGAGGACCCGGCCGACCGCGCCCTCTGGTCCGAGATCGCTGCGGCCGCGCGCGCCGCCGATTGCGTGGACGAGTGGATCGCCACTGCCTCGGAGGAGCTCGACCGCTTCGGCAATGCCAGCGTCGCCGCGGAGCTGGCCCTTCACCTCGCGGACCTCTCCGAGCGGGAAGGGGATGCCGCGCGCGCCGAGTCGCTTCGGGAGCGCGCGCTGGCCTTCGACGCGGACCGGACCATCGCCCATTACCGCGAGCTCCTGTCGCGCGATCCGCGAAATGCAGCCCTTCGCGAGCGTCTTTGCACCATCCTCGAGGGGCGCGGCAGTTTCGGCGAGCTGGCCGAGCTCCTCGAGTCCTCGCTGCCCGCGGCGCGCGATGCGCGAGAGCGCATCGCCATGCTCTTGCGGCTGGCGGCCTTGCGGCGCGACCGGCTCGGGGATCTCGACGGCGCCGTGGACGGTTACCGCGCCGTGCTGGAGCAGGATCCGCGAAGCCGCGAGGCGTTGGAGGCGCTGCGGTCGCTTTACGCGCTGCGCGGCGAGGACGAACGGCTCGAGGAGGTGCTCAGGCGCCTCATTCCGCTGCAGGACGATCCCGCCGACGTCAAGGCGGTTCGTCTCGACCTCTTCGAGTGCCTCGTTCGCCTGGGGAAGCGGCAGGAGGCGATCGAGGCGGCGGGCCGCATCCTCGACCTGCCCCCGCATCGCAAGGAGGAGCTGCTTCGCCTCGAGTCGGTCCTCGGCGAGTGGAAGGCGCACGCCGAGCGCATTCGCATCCTCGAAGCGCTCGTGGCCGTCGAGCCGGTGGGCGACGTGGAGCGCCTGCGCGAGATCGCGCGTCTGTGGCGCGACGAACTTCGCCGGCCGCACATGGCAGCCCAGGCCCTGGAGCGCGTGCTGGAGCGCCATCCGCGCGACGAGGCGGCCTTCGCCGAGCTTCGCGCCCTCTACCGTCAGGCGGCGGACTTCCGTCGCTATGCCGCGGCGACGGAGCGCTTCTTGTCCTCCGCCGTCGACGACCGGCAGAAGGTGGAGCTGCTCCTCGACCTCGCGAAGGTCCTCGAGGAGAGGCTGGGGCAGCGCGACCTCGCCTTCGCCCGAGTCGCCGCGGCGCTGGGGCTGGCGCCGCGCGATCCCCGCGTGGTGCAGGCCCTGTGGGAGATCGCCGAGCGGGGCGGCAATTACGAGGAGCTCTCGCTCGTCCTGGAGAGCGTGGCGGAGGAATCGGGGGAGCGGTCGCTCTGGCTGCTGCGTGGCCGGCTGCTCGACGAAAAGCTCGACGATCCCCGCGAGGCGGAGGCCTCCTACCGGCGCGTCCTCGAGCACGACCCTTACCACCCCGAGGCTCTCGCCGCGCTGGAGCGCCTCTTCGAGGCGCGCGGCGAGCACGTGCGGCTGGCCGAGATCCTCGAGCGCCAGGTGGAGATCGCCGCCTCGCCGGCCGAGCGCCAGCAGCGATTGATCCGGCTGGGCCGGGTCCTGGAGCGCTCGGGTCAGCTCGATCGGGCCCTGGACGTATTGCGCGAGGCCTTCGACCTCGACCCGACCCACGCGGAGGCGGCGAGCGCGCTGCGCGAGCTTCTCGAACGCCAGCAGCGGTACGAGGACCTCGTGGCCCTGCTGGCGAGGTTGCGGGACCTGGTCGAGAGCCCGCGCGAGCGGATCGGCTTCGAGCGGGAGATCGCCGAGATCTGCGAGATGCGGCTCGACGACGATGCAGGCGCCATCGCCGCGCACGAGCGCATCCTCGAGATCGACGCGGACGACCTCGCCTCGCTGGATGCTCTGGAGCGCCTCTACACCCAGGCGGATCGCGCCTCGGAGCTGCTCGGCATCTACGACCGCAAGCTGCGCCTGGCCGAGAGCCGCCCCAAGGAGCAGGCGCGCATCTATCTGAAGGCGGCGAGCATCTGGGAGGAGAAGCTCGGCAACCTGCCCAACGCAATCGCCTGCCTCGACGCCGCCCTCGAACTCGAGCCCGACAACCTCTCCGCCCTGCGAGACCTGGAGCGCCTTCTGCGCGCCGAGGAGCAGTGGCAGCGGCTGGCTGAGGCCTACCTGCGGCACGAGGCACTGCTCGCTTCCGATCCGCGCAAGGTGCAAGAGCGGGCGGAGATCTGGACGCGGCTCGGCGACCTCTACCTGAACGAGCTGCAACAGATCGACCGCGCCGAGCGAGCCTACCGGACGGCCTTCGAGCTGGATCCGGGAGCGCAGGAGGCCGCGCTCGGACTCGGAGCGATCTACGAGCGCACCGGCAACTGGACCGACGCCCTGCAGCTCCTTTCGCAGCAGGCCTCGCGCGCCGGCCAGGGCCCCGAGGCGGTGGAGCTCCACTACCGCATGGGACGCATCTACCGCGAGATGCTTCTCGATGCGGACTCGGCGCGCTCCGCCTTCCTCGAGGCGCGCAAGGTCGACCCCGGCCACATCCCCTCCATCCAGGCCCTCAAGGAGCTCGCCTTCGAGCGGGGCGACGCGGAGGGTTATCTCGAGTACCTGCTGCAGGAGGCCTCCTACACGCCGGAGCCCGGTGCGCGCGCGGCGTGCTTCTTCGAGGCCGGCCGCTTCCTCCTCGAGCGNGGCGACCGCGCCGGGGCGATCCGCTACTTCGAGGAGACGCTGCGGCACGACGGGAGCCACCTCGACGCGGCCCGGCGCCTGGTCGAGCTGTATCGGGAGCGGGAGGACTGGGAGGGAGCCGAGCGAGCGCTCGACGTGCTTTGCCGCGAGCTCTCCCCCGGCCGCGACGCGGAGGAGCTCGTGGCCGCGCTCTGCGCGCTGGGCGAGGTCTGCGAGCGGAGGGAGAACCGGCCGAAGGCGATGGAGTGCTACGCCCGCGCCTACGAGCTCGACCCGACGCACCTGCCCGGCGCGGAGGGCCTGGCGCGGTTGCGCATGGCCGCCGGCGATACGGTCCAGGCGCTGAAGATCTACCAGAACATCCTCATCCACCACCGCGAGGACCTCGAGGAGGCCGAGGTGGTGGAGTTGCACCGGACCATCGGCGATCTTCGCGCTCGGCTGGGCGATCGCGCCGGCGCTCTCAAGAGCCTGAGGACCGCGCTCGAGCTCGACCCCGAGCACGTGCCGTCGCTTCGCGCCCTCATCCAGGTGGCCGAGGAGGACGGCCAGTACGACGAGGCGCTTCGCCATCGCCACCGCCTGCTGCACCTTCTGCAGGGCGCGGAGCGGCGCGACCTTCTGCGCAGCACCGCCCGGCTCGCCCGCGACCGGCTGGACGCGCCCGACATCGCCGCCGAGGCGCTGGTCGCCTACCTGCGGGAGGTCCCCGGCGACCTGGAGGCGATGGAGGAGCTGCTCGACCTCTACGAGCGGACGCGGCAGGCCGCCCGGGCCATCGATCTGCTGGAGCGCATGCTCAAGACGCCGGAGGCGAAGGGCTCGCCGCGCCGCGCTGCCGCCTACCACATCCAGCTCGGCAAGCTGCATCGCGACGAGGGCCGCGGCTCGCCCGACTGGCTGGAGAAGGCGGCGCTCCACTTCGAGTCCGCCCTGAACCTGGACTTCCGGCAGACCGAGGCCTTCTCCGCCCTGGAGAAGATGCTGGTCGGCGCGGGCAAGTGGGACCTGCTCGAGGAGAGCTACCTGCGGATGATCGAGCGCCTCTCCGGCAAGGTGGGCTACGAGAAGGCCCGCGCCTCGCTCTTCCGCAACCTCGCGGATCTCTATTACGAGGTCCTCGACCGGCCCACCGAAGCGATGAAGGCCTACAAGGCGGTGGTGGCGCTGGAGCCCTCCGATACGGTGGCGCGCGAGCGCTACGCCGAGCTCGTGGCACGCGAGGCCGGTTCCGAGGAGGAGGCGATCCGCGCCTACCGCAAGCTTCTCACCGTTCCCGAGTCACGCGTCGCCGCCGCCAAGGCCTTGGTGAAGCTGCACGCCCGGCGCCGCGCCTTCGACGACGCCTACGTCGCCGCGCAGGTGGTCAGCCACCTCTTGGGCGAGGGCGGTCGCGACGAGGAGGGGATCCTCGCCCGCCTCGAGGGCTTTTCGCGCGCCTCCACCGAGGAGACGCTGGTCGAGGCGGACTTCAAGGGCCTGCTCTGCCACCCCGATGCGCTGGCGCCGACGGCCGAGATCTTCGGCCTCCTCTACCGCGAGGCCGGCGCCCTCTTCGCCTCGGGCCTGGACGCCGTCCGGGTGCAGGGCAAGACGCTGCGCATCGATCCCGAGCGCGACCGCGTGGACATCGAGAACTCGATGCTCTTTTTCGCCAACGCGTGTCGCTACGCCTGCGCGACGCTGGGCATCGCCCCGCCGGCGGTCTTCCGCTCCGATGCCGTGGTCGGCCTGGCGGTGGCCGGCACCTATCCGCTCTGCCTGGTCGCCGGCCCCGACATGTTCTCGGAGAAGCGGCGCAAAAAGGAGCTCTACTTCCTGCTCGGGCGCTACCTGGTCTTCACCCGGCCGGATTTCGCCTTCGCCTCGCTGCTCAAACGCGACGAGCTGCAGGTGACGCTCGAGGCCGCCCTCTCGCTGGGCGAGCCTCGCTTCGAGCCGACCTCCGAGGCGATGCGGGTCGAGAAGGTCAAGAGCCAGCTCGCCGCTCAGCTCGGGGACGAGGCGCGTGAACGCCTCGCCCGCCTCGCGCGCGAGAGCGTGGGCAAGCGGCTGAGTCTGCGGCGCTACGTCGAGTCCGTGGAGTTCACCGCCACGCGTGCCGGCACGCTCCTGGGCGGCGACCTCAAGGTCGTCTCCCGCTGCCTGGTCTCGGAGGGAACCGCGGGGAGCCGCCTCGGCCTCGACCCCCTCGTCGACGACCTGGTGGCCTTCTGCCTCTCCGAGGCCTACGGCGAGCTACGCCGCAAGCTGAAGCTGGCGATCGAGGTCCCGGAGTAGCGCCCGCGGGTTGGGGCCGGTGCGCTCGCGCCTCGGCGTGGCTTCCGCGACGCCTGCCCTCGCCCTTTGCTGCACGGCGGAGGCCAAGCGGAGCACGCCAACGCCCGGCAGGCGAGAAGCGTCTCCCCAACTGCCTCCGCCGCCTCTTCGCGGCGTGACCGCAGCGGCTTTCCGGGGGCGGCTCACCGGGCCCGGCGGTTCGAGAGCCGGGCCCGCCCTTCCACCGCGTCGGCAAGGATTTCAAAGGCTTAGCGCTCGGCATGCTCCTGGCTCTCTCCTGAAAGCACGAGGGCGGATCCGCCGCCCGAGAGGGAGAGAGCCATGAGAATTCGAATCGCCATCCTCGCATTGCTTTGGCTCGGCGCCGCCGGCTGCGGACAGGCGGAGCCGACGGCCGAACCACGACCCGGGTCCGAGCTCGGCGTCGAGGACCAGTTCGACGCCGACACAGCCCCGCGGATCGAGCGGATCGAGGGGGACGGGGAGAGCGGCCGTTTGCGGTCCAGCGTCCGGATCCACGGACGCAATCTCCTGGGTGCTTCGGTCTTTTTCGACCAGGGAGGGCGCGAGCAGGCGCTGGAGATCTTCGAGGCGCGCGACGACTTCCTCCGCGTAAAGATGCCGGAGGACCTGAAACCCGGCACCGGTCGCTTCGTGGTCCGGCGCCTCGGCATGGAGGCGGAGGAGAAGGTCTGGCTGCTCCGCGGTGAGAAGGGCGAGCGTGGCGAGAAAGGTGAGCCGGGCGAGAAGGGCGAGCGAGGCGAGCCGGGACCGCAGGGACCGGTGGGCGAGCGCGGGCCCCAGGGTGAGCCGGGACCGAAAGGCGAGCGCGGTGAGATGGGACCGCCTGGACCTCCGGGACCGATGGGTCCTCAGGGACCACAGGGACCTCAGGGGCCGCGGGGCCCGACCGGGCCGAAGGGCGACGATGGAATCCTCGACTTCGACATCCTGCAGGCAGAGCCTTCCGGGGCGATGACCCCCGGCACCACGTGGACCGTCGTGGGACAGCCCAGGACGATCACCGTGACCTCGACGGCCGACGTCCTTCTGCTGGGAGAGGTTTCGGCCAGCTACTCCAGTCCAATCGGAGGCCTCGGTTCCCTCGGTGCGAGCGTGGAATTCGTCTACCGGGTCGACGGGAGCCAGTCGGGCTTTACCCCGGTCAGCGTCCCGCTTCGGGACGGCGACAGCAACACCCGCCTGATGATCGCCAAGAAGCGTCTCTCGCCCGGCAACCACCAGATCGCCATCCTCGCGCGCTGCACCAACTGCATCGGCGTCAGCGTGCCGAAGACGCTGCGCTTCCTCGCGCTTCAGGTGATTCCTTGACCCTTTCGAGGACGCCTGGCTAAGGTAGCGGCGCCTGCCGGAACCTTCCACGCCGGCGGCGCTGTGATTTTCGAGGGCGTCGATGGATGCTCGCTGCGATCGTTGCCAGCAGCCCCTTCCGGAGCCTACCTCCGGTGGTGACGTCGTCTGTCCCCACTGTGGCCACGTCCACGCTCCCACGGGGATCGACGTCGCGCTGGACGACGAACTCGGCCAGGCTTTCGAGAACGTCTTTCTGAGCGAGGACGAGTCCGACCCCGCCGCGGTGGAATGGTACGTGGCCATCGACGGCCAGCAGGTGGGTCCCGTCAGCTTCGCCGATCTTTCCGAGCGCTGGGCGCGCGGCGTGCTCGGCCCCGATTCTCTCTGCTGGAGGGCCGGGCTCTCCGACTGGGTACCGATCCGCCAGCTCCCGGATCTGATCAAGCGCTTGCCCGCTCAGGCGAAGTCTGCGGCCGGCGTGGCCGAGCCGAAGAAGGCCGAGGTGTCCGCAGAAGCGAAGCCGGCCGGAGCGAAGGAGGCGAAGACGGAGAAGTCCTCGGGGGCAAAGCCGGATGCCGCTGCGAAGGATGCGGCGAAAGGAGCCGGGGCCCGCTCCGCGGCCGCGGAGACGAAAGAGCGGGAGTGGAAGCCCTCGGCGGGTGTCGCCCTCGAATCCCTGGTGGAAAAGGAGGTCGAGGAGGCGAAGAAGCGCCAGGACGAGGCCCCGGCCATCCCCGACCCCGAGACCACCGGCATTCGGGTCGTGCTCCGGGATCTGCCGGAGCCACCGCCTCCCGAGCCGTCCAAGTTCATCCCCATCCCCAAGAACGTGCCGGCGCCCGCACCGGCGCCCGCGCCTCGCGTACAGCGGCCCATTCAGACCGCCGCGAGGGAGCCGCAGCGCAGCCGTGCGCCGCTCTTCGTCGCGCTCACCGTGCTCGTTCTCGCTGGCGGTGCGGCGGCGGCCTATTTCACGGGCCTGCTCCCCGTCGGCGCTTCCTCGGATGAGCCGCCGGCCGTGCGCACGGAGATGGCGCGGGCCGAGCCTCCGCCCCCGGCNCAGCCTGCGCCAGCTCCGGCGCAGCCCGGGGAGGGAAGTGGCGGCGCGCCCCAGGGCGAATCGGTCGCCGCGAGTGCAGGCGGCGGCGGTGGCACTTCGGAAGAGAAGCAAGCCGGCGAGGGCCAGGGCGCCACCACGGTGGCCAGCGCGGAGGAGACCGCGGAAGCCGAGCCCGAGCCGGAGCCGGAGGCCAAGGAGCCGGCGCAGCCGAAGACCGCCGTGGCCAAGGCTCCGGCGCGTCGCGCGGCTCCCGAGCCGAAGCGACAGGCGACCGCGGCCCGGTCGGGGGCGAGCACCCGAGAGTCGCGCTCGGCTCCGGCCCCGGCGTCCACGAGCAGCCAGCCGAGCGGCAAGCGCGACCTGCTCGCCGCAGGCAAGTCGAGTTCGATCGACGCGCTTTTCGAGAAGGAGCTGTCGAGCCCCGCGCCTCGGCCCGCGGAGCGGAAGGGCAGCGATCCCTACATTCCGCCGCCGCCCGGCTCGGGCGTGCAGAAGCCGCGGCAGCTCGGCCAGGGGGACATCATGAGCGTGGTCGCCGGCCACCGCGCCGAGCTGCGCGCCTGCGCCAACCGCTACAAGGAGCAGGGCGGCAGCTCCGGCA
>NICF_comb_assmDRAFT_10001016_pt1 | contig 22704 bp, 22 predicted proteins | sample NewIslPassag4_SG_FD_11279 | JGI IMG/M metagenome (IMG submission 11279) | reverse complement strand
GTTTCAACCCACGCGCCCGCGTAGGGCGCGACGTAGGCCGTTCAGAGCCCCACGGGAAGAGAGTTCATCGAGGCAAGTGTGCGAACCTCTCGAATTGAGACTCAAGTGTGCCCCGCCTCCACGAGTCACTTTAGCCCAATCAGGCTTCTGAAAGGCTTTGCGAAACCCTCGGGAGTTTCGAGAGCACTTGGGGTTCGCACAAAGAGCGTTGCGAAAAAACAGTGACGGTGAAGGCCCCATCGCGATAGCCGGATTTCCGGCACCAAGATTGGCGCAATCTTCCAACTCGACCGAAAGATCTTTGACCCCGCTGTCTTACGCCGAATCGACGATAGACTCAAACTACATCGTAGACCAGGCGATCTACCAAGCCATTCGCTGCAACGAGACGCGTCATTTCCATCGGACCGGTTGTGCTTTCATGCGGACGTACGACAAGGCTCAACCCTCCACTGGCACCTCATCCAGCACCGTAATACCCGAGGGTTCCACGAGGCACCGGTATGCGTACGCCTCCACTCCCCGTGCACGCGCGTCGGCCAACGCCCGGGCAAAGTCGGGATCCGCCTCGCCATGAGCCGCTAACGCCTTGGCGTCGTCTCGTTGTACAAACCACACCACCGCCGCACGGTATCCCATGGCCACGGCTTCTGCTAGCTCCCGGAGATGTCGTGTTCCGCGCGTCGTCGGTGCATCGGGGAACAGGGCTAAACCATCTACCACGAGATTGCATGACTTGGTCTCTACCAGAAAGAAGGACGGCTTATTTGATGGGTTCTTAGACCCGTTTACGGGAAGTGGTTGTTCAGGATTAGGCATGTGCCGACGCGATAGCAGAAAGTCCACGCGGCTTTGGCCCCACGACACCTCCGCCTTCCACGTCGTGTAACCTTGAAACGGTGAGAGGCCACCTGCTTCAAGACAACGGGCAAACAGGCGATTTGGCATCCGAGCATCCACGGAGACCCAGCGCCCTTCGTACTGGACCAGAAGAAGGGTGCCAGCGGTTCCCCGCCCTTCCCTGGTGTCGATCTGGGCCAGCCCCAGGGTACCAGGCTGCAAGAGCTCCATCATGCGACCGGAGTTGGGAAGGTGAAGAGACAGCAGGTCTCGGCTTTCGGTTGGGAGGTCTGGAGCCTCGGGCTCGGTCCCAACCGTGCGAGCGTGTTTGCCCCCGTCCTGAAATTCTCCGACTGACCCGACAGCAGGAACACCTGATTTCCGGGCCTCAGCGTCCCACCGTACCTCGACGACAAAACGATTGCGCCGCCGGACCAGACGAACAGGTTGTAGATCGCGTGGAAACGGTACGAAAGCCCGGGGGGGACTCATATCTTGGCAACGCTCCTACCGAAAAAGCGACGGGCCCGTCAAAGACGGGCCCGCGAAAACGAGCTCGTCATTCTTCCTTATGGCCGTAGTGTTTCTCAACGGATTCAACGCTGTCCCCGTCGATCTCATACACCGCAGTGGGCGTCTTGAGCTGAATCACTCGATTTTCGAGATCGAAGGTGGTGTCGCCGAGATGAATTTCATAACGATCCCCGGCGGCCGTTGTGATGACCAGCTCGCCCCACTGCTCGAGCTCTTTCTTTACGACTTCCATCCTCATGGTGTTCTACCTCCTTGTCGGCTTCGGATGATCGCACTACAAGCTTCCAAGTCCAACAAACTACATCGACATTTGGTAGCCTAGGGACGTACCTCCCTTCTTGGAAGGACTGTTATCCCTTCGGTGTAAAGGATTGGCGCGAAACACATACGCCCCGTTAAGCTCTCCCGCCCAAACTCATAGGGAGGGGCGGTGCGATCTAGTGGGAATCCGTATGTTCGGGGGCCAACACCTTCGAGAATCTTCACGTGGAATAATGACCTATTTCAACGAAGCCTTGGCCGACGGCTATCTCGCCAATAGTCGTCGGACTGGTTCGTTTGATTTAAACGACCTGATGCAGACCTGGAGGAAGACAAGATGACCAAAGACCGGTCCACAAAAGTTGCTGCGGTCACGGGCGCCAACCGGGGGCTTGGGCGGGCCATCGCCGTCGAGCTGGCTCGAGCTGGATACGCGGTAGTGGTAGGCACACGCGTCCTTGAAAACGCCGCCGCAACGCTGGCTGAGATTGAACGTCTCAACGGTCAAGCCATCGCGGTCCAGTGCGACGTCACCGATTATGCTCAAGTTGAGCGCTTCGTGGCCAGCGCCGTCGACCATTTTAAACGCCTTGATGTCCTCGTCAACAACGCGGCGATCATCGACCCCATGATCCCGTTGCACGAGTCGGATCCCGCGGAATGGGAGCTGAGCATCAAAACCAATCTTCTCGGCGTCTACTATGGATGCCGGGTCGCCGTCCCCTACTTCATTGGACAAGGAGGCGGGGTCATCGTCAACATTTCCTCCGGTGCGGCGCACCGGCCTTACTTTCAATGGAGCGCGTATTGCACCGGCAAAGCGGCCGTGGCTATGATCACCCAGTGCCTCGCTCTTGAAACCAGGGACATGGGCGTCCGGGTCTACGGCTTTCAGCCTGCGACGGTAGCCACCGGCATGCAGGTGAAGATTCGCAGCCGGCGGGTGAACGAGATCAGCGATCTCCCGGCCGACCGGCTTCTAGACCCGGCATCCCTGCCAGGGTCGTCGTCCGCTTGTGTGAAATGGCCCCCGAGGACCTGAGCGGCCAGGACCTTTCTATCCGTGACAAGGAGTTGCTGCGCCGTCTCGGGTTGGCAGGTCTTATGGGGTAGCGGTCTTTGGATCAGGTGCCGGAGACATCTCCTTACCTGACTATTCCTTTGTAGCTCCCAACACGATGCCCTGAATGAAGTACTTTTGAATGAAGGGGAAGACAATGATAAGGATGCTGACGCCGATCACCACGGCGGCCATGCGGGTGTTCGGCAGAATCACGTCCATCCCCGAGATGGTGTCGTTGACAACGACTACGGACCTGAGAGCTAACTGAACGGTGAACTTGGTGTGATCCGTCAGGTAGAGGAGAGGAGCGGTGAATTGGTTCCACCGGCCCACAATCTCAAAGAGACCCACGGCGGCAAGACCCGGCGTGCTCGTCGGCAAATAAACGCGGGTGAGGATGGCAAAGTCGCCGGCGCCGTCGATCCGGGCAGCCTCCGCTAAAGAGATGGGGACAGTGCGGAAGTAGTTGAAGAGCAGCAGGATTGTAAAGCCCGAGACGAGCCCGGAGACGATCAACGCCGTGAATGTGTTCAACAGCCCTAGCGATCTCACCACGATGTAGAGCGGTACCATGATGGCTTCACCGGGCACGCTCATCGTGAGGAAAATCAAGAAAACCATTAAGCGCCTCGCCGGGAAATCCTTTTGCAGTAAGGTGTAGGCGGCCATGGCACCCAGAAACATGTGAAGGAGCGTCCCGACGGAGGTTACATAAAGGCTGTTTAGGAACGGTCGCCAAAGCCCCAGCCGGCGCCAGGCGACGGCATATCCCTGTAGGCTCCATTCCCGAGGCCAGAGGTGAATTCCCGGCTGCACCGACGCGAGGTTCGACGAAAAGGAAAGCGCCAGGGCGTTGAGGAGCGGAATGATCGTTCCCGCCAGCAGTAAAAGCATCGCCCCGGTGATGACCCAGTCGGTCCCGGTGAACCTTTGCCGAGCCCGCACGGTGGTTACCCCTCCCGTCCAGACGCATGCGCCGGCGGGTTCACGCCCCCGAGGGTGCGTCGATCCGCATCAACCGCCGCAACACGGTGACCAGGGCCAGCCCGATCACGACGACCACAAACGAAGCCGCGGTCGCTTGCCCAAGCTCAAACTGGGCCATGCCCAAGTCGTACACGTAGGTCATTAACACGTCGACAACTCTCGTCGTCGCAGCGTTGCGCAAGATGAAGACTTGGTCAAACATACGCAAAGTCGAGACGATTGTCAGGACCAAGACGATCATGGTCGTGGGCACGAGCTGTGGCAGCGTGATATGGCGGATCTTATCCCATCGTCCCGCGCCGTCCACCGTCGCCGCCTCGAAGTGCGTCGGATCAAGGGAACTAATCGCCGCGTAATAGATCACCGCCATGTAACCCATCTCTTTCCATGTCGCCAGGAGGATAAAGATTGGCCGTACCCAGGCGGTGTTGGCGAGGAAATGGATGGGGCTGCCTCCTGCCATCTTGACGAGTTCGTTGACCAATCCCCCGTCGGGCGAGAGGAGTTGGATCCAGATGCCTCCCACGACTACCCATGAGAAGAGATGAGGCGTGTAGGTGATCGTCTGTGTCAGCTTCCGCAACGGAGCGAAGGGGACCTCGTGCAATGCCACTGCGATGATGAGCGGAACGATGACCCCCAAGGAGACCATGCCAAAGCCGAGCCAAAGAGTGTTAATGACCACCTGACCGAACGCAAAGTCCGTAAAGACCTGCCGGTAGTTTTCAACACCCACCCACCTCGCGTTTCCGAGGAGACCGATCTCTTGGAAGCTGGTGAGAAATCCTTGAATCAGGGGGTAGACGGAGAAGAGCGCAAAGTAGACCAGCGCGGGTGCGATCATGAGATACAGCTCCAGATGCTTTCTAATCCGCCTCATCACCAAGCCCCCTCCTGGCTCTTCTCCGTCATCCGCTCAATAATCGATCAGCCTTGCCCGGAGCAGTTCATCCCGTATGCGACGCACGGCCTCGGCTGCGCTCAACTCACCCGTGATCGCCCTGAACGCGTAGTCGTTGACAATCCGCTCGGCCCTTGGCCAGTCGGCGGTGGAAAGCTCCAGAGAGGCGTAGAGGTTCACATAAGCTTCCGCCTCTTTGACCCCTGGGAGATAGCCGAAGGGAGGCTCGACACGGGTGTTGTACCACCGAGGCACTCCGTGATCCAGGTTATGCTCCCTGCCGATCGGCGTTAGTTCCAGCCTCCCATCGTCGTTAATGATGTAATCGTGTCCTTTCACGCCCACCGACCCGAGGATGATCCCCGGCTCGGTATGCCAGAACTCGAGGAATTTCTTAGCCCCCTCAACGTTGGACGCATTTGCGGGAATCGCCCACACGCTCGGGTCACCCCGGCGCAAGATGCGCTCGCCGTTGGGACCGGAGGGGCCGGGGATTCCCACCGCTCGGAACTCGGTGCCGGGATCCTCGTTGAGGCGGGTGGCGTTGAACAGTCCCACCCAGGCGTCCCAGTAGGTGACCATTCCCACCCTATCCGCAAGGAACAGATTGCGGAAGTCGCTGGTAGAGTTGGTGACAAAGTTCGGATCCAAGATGCCTTCCCGATAAAGGCGGTTGAGCCACTCATAAGCCGGGATCGCGGCGTCGCTCGCGTACGGGATGGTTCTCCGCCCCTGTTCGTCGATCACATAGCGCGCTTTAACGCCGAAAGCGCCCATGAACGGTTTATGTCATATAAGCCCGCTGTCGAGAGCCCATAGGTGTCGGCAATGCCGTTGCCGTCGGGATCCCGCTCCTTGAAGGCCTTGAGCACCTCGTAGAACTCGTCCAAAGTCTCAGGGACCGAAAGACCCAGCTTCTCTAGCCAGTCGGCCCGCAACACTGGCATGGTGCCGCCTTCATACTTGTTGAACACGGAGTAGATTTTGCCGTCGGGATACCGAATCTGGTCCCATTCCTCCGTCGGGATCACTGCCGGATCGGAGAGAACCGGTGACGTGGCGATGAAATCGTCCAGCGGCATGAGTGCGCCCTGACTTACCAGGACGTCCATCAGATCCTTGGTCATGTAAATAATGTCATACCGCTCCCCGCCCCGGAGGGTCGTTTGCACGAACTGAGAGTAGTCCGAAGGTGGCTTTATTAGCTCGACTTCCATGCCGAGATGTTCTGAGAGTTCCTTCGCGAACAGCGCCATTTCTTCGGGGTCTTTCCCGCCCGTCACGTTTGTGAGGATTCTGAGCCTGGCCGCCTCCGAGACCACCGAGAGAAAGAGAACGAGCACCAAGAATAATACGTTCACGGCGATACGACGGCAATGACTCCTTGGCCACGCGACCATCCAGACACACTCCTTCGTGCCGCTTGAGAACGTGCGTGTTCCCTAATACAGCATACGCGGTGCCTTCGGGACCTCGATTGTCGTCTCGTCATTTACTGCATCATCTCTCACCCGTCTTGCGGATCGCTGTACCACCTCCCTTTTGGCTCAAGAGTCGCAGGCCACAACCCACATATCCGCATACTTTTCTGAGTACCACCGGGAATTCTCCATTAAAAAGCAGCTTTAACACCAACGGCAACGTCTGACATTTTGAAGGATCCGGGCCCCCAGGCAGCGAAGCTACGCCCGCGCTCTCGGGGAGTCAGCCGGCGACCGGACCGCAAAATGGATGCGGGGAAGAAAGCAGCAAAGACGCCTGTCTCGCCCTGCCTGACAGGAGAGGACGCCTGATGACCGCTCTCGCGATCGTTCTGGTTCTTATCGCCGCAGTGTTGCATGCGACCTGGAATCTCTTTTCCAAACAAGCAGAACGCACGGGTGGAGGTCCGCTCTTCGTATGGCTCGTCGCCATCTGTGCGGCGATGATCTACGCTCCGGTTGCGTTCTACACCATCCGCATCTCGCACGCCGACTTCGTCTTGAGCGGGGAAGCGATCGTCGCAATCCTCGGCAGCGCCTTGCTTCACCTAGTGTACTACCTGATGCTGCAAAAAGGGTACCGAGTGGGCGACCTTTCCCTAGTCTACCCGGTCGCCCGGGGCAGCGCCCCGATTTTGGTCACGATCGGGGCGATCACCTTGTTCGGCGAAAGGCCTTCGCTCACAGCACTCTTTGGCGCCGTCCTCGTCTCGGTGAGCATCTTTCTCCTTGCTGGCAGCCGTGGTGAAGGCAGCGATCCCACATCCGCGAAAAGGGCGATCCAATACGGCCTCTACATCGCGCTTCTCATTGCTGCCTACACGCTCTGGGACAAGCATGCCGTCAGCATGTGGCTTCTCTCCCCCGTCTTGCTCGATTGGGGCTCTAACCTCATCCGTACTCTCCTGATGCTCCCGTACGTGGTGCCCCGTTGGGAGAAAGTGAAGAAGGAATGGCAGGCGAACGGGCGGCGCGCCCTCCTCGTCGGGATCCTGAGCCCGCTGGCTTACATTCTCGTGCTGCAAGCCATGTCGTTCACACCTGCCAGTTACATCGCCCCCGCTCGGGAGGTGAGCATCCTGGTAGGCACCCTCATGGGCGCCCGCATCCTGCACGAAGGGGGCACGTGGAGGCGGCTTACGGGGGCGTGCGGCATGGTGGTCGCATTGATCGCGCTGGCTCTTGGATGAGGGCGGATATAAAGCGGTCGGCGCGGGATGGCTGAACTGCACGCGATAGGTGGACATTGGCAATAGGGCCTCTCTTCTCAGAGCGGCCTGCCCACATCGAGCTTCTGAGCTCCCGGTCTAGGTGCTAGCAGCCTGGCCCACATCCAGCCAAACTCTTCGACGATCTCCTGTTCTTTCGTTATGGCCCGTCTTGATATTTCCCGGCGCGCCGAGATTATTGACAAGGAAACAAAAGAGTGGTACGTTCATATTGTTTCCTAGGAAACAATAGAACTCAAGGAGTGTTGGTGCATGATCTCGACTGTCTCCCCAACAGCGTCCGTCCGGCGCCTTTCGCTTATCGCTCTTGCGGGCGTGGGCGTCTTCGCGGCCGTCGTCTTGCTGCTTCATGTGATCCGTCCGGAGTACGATGTCATCACGAGATTTGTCAGCGAGTACGCGGTGACGGATCCGGTGATGGCGGCCATCGCCGGCGTCGGCCTGGGAATCGGCTCCATGGCGCTGGCCAAAGCGATGACCTCGGTTCTTCCCCGAGAGCGAAGCCTTCGCACTGGAATTATTCTTCTTTGGATCTGGGCGGTCTGCATCACGGGCGTCGGGCTGTTTCCCGCAGACGAATTCCCGACGATCAATCCGCCCAGCTGGCACGGGGCGATCCACGCGATCTTTGGGCTGATCGGCTTCTTCTGTTTCTCGGTCGGATCGCTCGTCGTCTCCTTCCGGCTGCACGTGTTGCCCTCGTGGCAAAAGGTCGCCCCTGTACTCACGTCACTGGCCACGCTCTGTGCCGTGTTTTTCTTTCTCCTCTACGCGGGCCTGCCGGCGGTCGGTCTCATCGAACGGATCTTCGTCGCCTTCATCCTAGCGTGGATCGCTCTCGTCGCTCAAACGTTGATGACACACACTAATGCTTCTCTTGATCAGATGTCCCCGGCATCTCAAGGCGGAACAGCGCCTTCACGGGAGAGGTGAACATGCCCCAGAAGCGCTTGCCCCGCTGGGCGACACCGGCCTCTGCTGCGGCCGGTGTCGCTGAAACCGCTCTTCCGGCCGCATCCTGTTCGGCAAGGTGCCTGTCAGCGATGTATTTGAAGTAACACCGCCCGCTGGAATCGGTCAACGCGAGAAGCGAAAGGGCGCCCCGGACGTCGTCCAGGCCCCGGTGCGCCCTTTCGACCCGGATGTGGTGCTCGTGAAGGAGGTATTGCAGTCCTCTCGAGGCAAATCCAAGCCTCTTCCAGGGCACGCCGTTCATGGAGCAGTGCCAGCGTTTGCCGCGGATGTCAGGAAACAACCGCTCCACGAAGCCCCGGTCGAAGGGCGCGTTGTGGGCGACGAGAAACTCCGCCCGGTCGATGAGCGAGCGGATCCGCCGGCCGTCGAGGCGCTTGCCGCGCACGTCGGCGTCTCGAATGCCGTGGACCGCGGAAGCCGCGGCAGGGATCGGCCGCCCAGGGTCGCGCAGGCCCACGTATTCGTCGACGATCCCGGCGATCTCGCCGCTTTCGGGATCAAAGGCAAAGAGGGCAATGGCAAGTTCGACGACTTCGTCTTCGGCTGTAGAAAGCCCAGTAGTCTCCACGTCGATGAAAGCCGCGAGCCTCAGCCGTTGATCAACCCGGTAGAGTCTCGGCAAGTGCTGAACGGCCATGACAATACCCCCGCCCGGAAAAAGTCGGCGCCCATGCCATCACGAACATGCGTTTTCGAGGGCCTGTTCGTCCTGGTGTGGCCACTTCCTGCCATTGGCGAGGGTATGCGGTTTAGCCGAATGCTTGTCAACGTTTGACCAACCCGCTCGGGCTAAGCTCATTTCCGTTGGGCGACCGGGCGAATGTGGGGCGAATCAGGCATGCTTCGGACATTTCATCAGCTCGTCCAAGTGGTATGTGACGACGCGCCATACCATCTCGGGCGATAGGGTCGCGTTGCCCGAAACACAGTGCACCGCAAGCCCGTCGACAAGGGCGTGCAGTCGCCTCGCCTCGAGCTCCACATCGGTATTGGCGGGCAAGCCTCCATAGCGGACCATCGCCTTGATGATCTCGAGAAAGAACTCATACAGCTGCTGGTACGTCGATGCGGCCAGCTCACCGAGCCCCCGGTCGACCATCGCTTTTCCCATGAATGCGAGCCAGATGACGGTCTCAGTCGTCCGCTCCTCATCGAGCGGCAAGACCTGAGCGATGATCGACTCGATGTCGCCGCGCAAGCTCCGGCCCAGCGGCAATCTTTGGATCCGCTCCGTGAGGCGCTCCCCCACCATTTGGAGCGCAAAGGCCAGAAGCTCACTTTGGCTTGCAAAGTAGTGCCTCAAGGAGCCGGCCGACACCCCCGCCTCGCGAGCGACCTTGCGAACGGAGACACCTTCTAGGCCCTCGCGCCGGATCACACGCCAGGTGGCTTCGGCCAATTCTTTGCGACGGGTTTCGTGGTCGACGATCTTTGGCATAGTCGCATTCTAACAGGAGATACCGGTCTTGTGGGCGCCCAGCCCAAGAGCCGCCAAAAGGTGCGCCCTTTTCGGCACCGCTTTCGGATACCGTTTTGACCGATATAACACACCCGTACTAGAATCACCGGAATTATTTTGACTCAGGTGCACGATAATCCTTTTCGCTCACGCATCCCAAGGAAAGGAGTCGGTTGACATGGTTACCGCGTTGATCGTCGCGTGTGAGATTGGGTTCTGATGTTTGCCCTCTGCAGACTGCCGCTGCCTCCCGGGTGCCAGGAGGCCTTAACTCCAAACACCCGAACGCCATGCGACGAAGATGTCCGCCTCTTGGACGGTTCTATCCTCAAGAAGTAACGAGTCCAAGCTGGACTGGGCGATTCGTAATCGGATCAGTAAGGGAAGGTTCAATTCCTCGTCAGGTAGAGTCCAAACGCTGTTTATTCGGACGCTGGAGATGCACACCGAGGAGTTTCAATCCCTCATAGGTAGAGTCCAAACCGGGGGCAGGCAGAGGCCGTCGCTCACAACTTGAAGTTTCAATCCCTCATAGGTAGAGTCCAAACCAGCGTGATCAACCCGTGGTCAAAAGCCATTGTGCACATGTTTCAATCCCTCATAGGTAGAGTCCAAACCCCTCACAAGCTGGGCCTTCTCAAAACACTGGGAAGGTCGACTGAACGTTCCGCCGCAGCGCATTAGGCTTCGCTCAAGCTAGAACAATTCCTGCCGAACACGAATTGTCGTCGACCCCCCGGGGTTTTTGCACTATCGGAGGTCGACGACACACTTGAGCACGAGCTCCCCGCCGCTTGACAACAAGCGGCTTCCGCCGAGAGCGGCCGGCGCGCATAATGGGAATTTGCAATGGATCATATCGACACCTTCGATGAACACGCAATTCCTGAGACAGATGACGCTGCAAGAGTATCGGGGCGGCCACCTGTCCCCGGTCTGTCCGGCTGCCCGGGGCATCGTCCCGCTCTTGGTCACATCGCGGCGATCGCTTTGTTCCGCGAGAGGCCTTGTTCGTGGCACTCTTTGGCGCCGTGCCCGTCTCGGTGGCCACCTTTTACTTTGCTGGCAGCGGTGATGAAGGCAGCCATCTCGCATCCGCGAGATGGGCAATCCAATACGGCCTTTACATCGCGCTCCTAATCACCGCCTACACGCTTTGGGACCAGCGTGCCGTCAGCATGCGGGTTCACTCCCCCGTCTTAAGGTCAAGGCTGAACAACGCGGCCGCTGCTAGAAGGCTTGTCGTACACAATAGGTCGTCCACGAACTGGGGCGCACCGGTGGCGGGGGTCTCCGGAGAAAAGAGCATATACGGGGCGCTATAAAGTGAGACGGTTGGACTTCTTAACGCCGCCCAACAGTCTCCTCAGCGATTCCGTTACGACCAGTCCGCAAGGTGTGACGGCCAATCTATCCGACCGACGAGCACCCCTTGCCCCGGCTCCCCAAATCGTTTTACCGCCCCTCGCCGCTCTTCTCAGAGCAGCTCGCCCACATCGAGCTTTTTGAGCTCCCGGTCCAAGTGCTCATTGTAAATGCGGACAAAGCGCAGCAGACTATCTTTCTCAGCTTCGGTCAAGGATTCATAAACGACCAGATCGCGCTCTTGCCGCTTGCGGTGCAGCTCTTCGTGCTGCCGCTTGATCTGTTCGCCCCTGGGGGTGAGGCGAAACAACACTTCCTTTCGGTTCCCTTCCTTTTGATACCGCTCGATCGCCTTCATGCGCAGCAACCGAGCGGTGAGCTTGCTCACCCCGCCGGGCGTCATGTGAAGCGCCTTCGCCAACATGGTGACGTTGGGATTTTCGAGCCGGTCGATCATCACGATGCAGTGAACTTCGGAAGGGCTCACGTCGTAATGGATGATCCGCTCCTCCGCGGCAATCAGCGCCTGTAGCTTGCTCCACATCTGGCTAAACCCGTCAAGAATCTCCTGCTCCCTCGTCATGGCCCATCCTCCAAAATATCCTGACGCCCGTTATTGTTGACACGGAAACAAAACGGTGTTACATTCATATTGTTTCCTAGGATACAATTATAGTTTAGGAGTGCATTTGCGTGATCTCACCCATCTCCGACGTGGCGTCCATCCGTCGCCTTTCGCGCTTTGCTCTCGCAGGCGTGAGTCTTTTTACGGGCGTCGTCTTGCTGCTTCACGTGATCCGTCCGGAGTACGATCTCGTCACGAGATTCGTCAGCGAATACGCCGTGACTGATCCATTAGTGCTCGGAATCGCCTGCATCGCCCTCGGACTCGGTTCTACGGCGCTGGTCAAGGCGATGACCATGATTCTTCCCCGAGAGCGAGGCCTTCGCGCTGGCATTGTCCTTCTTTGGATCTGGGCGGCCTGCATTACGGGTGTCGGGCTGTTTCCCGCAGACGAATTCCCGACGATCAATCCGCCCAGCTGGCACGGGGCGATCCACGCGATCTTCGGCCTGATCGGCTTCTTCTGTTTCTCCGCCGGATCGCTCGTTGTCTCCTTTCGGCTGCACTTGATGCCGTCCTGGCAAAAGGTTGCGCCTCTGCTCACGTCGCTTTCTACGCTTTGCGCCGTGTTCTTCGTTCTCTTCTACGCGGGCCTTCCGGCGGTCGGCCTCATCCAACGGATCTTCGGTGCCTTCGTCCTCACCTGGATCGCCATGGTCGCCAGGACGTTAATGACGCGCCCCAACGCTTCTTCCGACCGGACGACGGTATCAGCGGACGAAACCGCATTTGCGCCGGGGAGGTAACGATCCCCAAAAAGCGCGTGCGCGGCTGGGCGACACCGGCCTCTGCTGGGGCCGGTGTCGCCGAAACTGCTTTTCCGGCCNCCTCCNGTTGAACAAAGCGCCTGTTCTCGACGTCNTTGAAGTGACACCGCCCGCCGGAACCGTCAGTGCGAAAAAGCGAAAGGGCACCCCGTGGATCANCCACGTCCCGGAACGCCCTTTCGACTCGAATGCAGTGCTCATAAAGGAGGTATCGGAGCCCTCTCGAGCAGTCCCATTCTGCCAGGAGACGCCGGTTTTGCGGGCATGCGCCAGGCGGTGCGCCGCCGTTCTCGTCTTCCTCCTCACGACTTCCTCCTCACGACGTCGTTTCCCGGCACCATTGACTTTTTAGCACGACCGTACTATACTCGGTTCGTATTATTTGACACAGGTGTGCGGTCATCCTTCACCGTTGCACGGGGTTATGGAAAGGAGTCACTCGAAATGATCGCCGCGTTGATCATCGCCTGCGAAATCGGATTTTGGGTCCTGGTTTTGAGCGGGCTTGCATGCCGGTATCTGTTGAGGGCCAAGAGGCTAGGCGGGGCGTTGCTTGCGTCCACCATCCTCGTCGATCTCTTGCTCCTTACGTTAACGGCGGCCGACCTGAACCGGGGCGCCGTCGCCTCTCCCTTTCACGGACTGGCCGCTGTCTACATCGGGTTCTCCCTCGTCTACGGCAAGAGCATGATCCGCTGGGCGGATGAGTGGTTCGCTTACCGCTTTGCGGGCGGGCCCAAGCCCGTGTCTCGAAAGCCGCAGTTCGGCGTGGAGCACGCCCGCTACGCCCGCCGGGCCTGGGCGAAGCACGCCCTCGCCTGGCTGATTGGAAGCACCATCTTGGTCGGGGTAACCGAGTGGGTCAACGACCTCTCCCGGACCAGGGAGTTGCTCCTCACCATCGGCCGATGGGGAGTAGTTCTGGCCATTGACTTTTTGATCAGCTTCAGCTACACGCTCTGGCCCCGCAAGGCTCCGGCGACGAACGTGTAACCCAACGCTCCACGCATTTCCAGGAAATCGACCCACAGCGACGTACACTTCCATGAAGCCTCTGCCTGATGGCACTCTGCCCGAACGCAGCCGTTCGAACCGTGAGCACATCGGATCACTCAACGTGCGCGAGCTTCGGAACGAGTTGCCTGTTGTCTGCACAACTCGGGCACAAATACGGGAGGGAGACGCGTGCAAGACGATGTGGCGTACCGGCGGGCGCAGATGCCAGAGGGATCCAACCGCTTTCTAAGCGCCCGCAGTCTCGCTTCGGACCATCGCCGTCTCTACGAACTGCTTGCTCCAGGGCATGCGGTCCTCGACGCAGGCTGCGGCAACGGGGCAATTACCGCCGGCATTCTCGAGCGGGTGCTACCGGGTGGGCGCGTCGTAGGGGTGGACATTAATCCCCGTCTCATCGACGAGGCGAACCGGCGGCACGGGGGAGACTCCCGCCTCATGTTTCACGTGGGAGACATCTACGACTTGGGTTACAATTCTGAGTTTGACATTGTCACCTGCGCCCGTGTGCTCCAGTGGCTTTCCAGGCCGGCGGACGCTCTGCAGTCTTTGATCCGAGCCGCCGCTTTGGGCGGGCGGGTGCTGGTGCTCGACTACAACCACGAGAAGGTTTCCTGGGAGCCTGAGCCGCCTGCAGCGTTTCGCCGGTTCTACGATGCCTTTCTCACGTGGCGGGCGGAGGCAGGGATGGACAACGCCATCGCCGATCGGCTAGCTTCGATGTTTGTTCACGCGGGGCTGGAAAACGTCACCGTCACCCCGCAACATGAGGTCACAATCCGGGGTGAGCCGGACTTCGAACATAGGATCAGCCTCTGGACGGATGTCATCTCCGGGCGGGGCCGGCAAATGGTGGAGGACGGAGCCATCTCCGAGGCTGAACGGGCCACCGCCGAGGCCGAGTACGCCGCCTGGGCTCGGGATGCGGCCCGCTCTCAAACCCTGTACTTACTCGCTGTGGAGGGCACAAAGCCAGCGATCGCCTCCAGGGGCTTCTAAAACACTGTGGTCGGACACCATGATTGGACCACCCGATGATCCGGCACGGTCTGTTGTAAGACGGTGCCGTAGCGATACCCAACAGTGGCAAAGGGCTGCCGGCGATGACCGACAGCCCTTTGTCGCACCACCTTGGCGAAATCCGAGTCGACGATCGAGGAGTCTCGCTTCACCCGGCTCTTCTCTCTCTGGCCCGGCTATTCCCCGTAGTACTGCTCATACTTCTGCAGGCGTTCGTCGATAATGGCCTGGCCGCCGGAGCGCAGGTAGTCCGCGAAGCCGGCGTCCCACACCCGGTCAAACTCCTCGGGTCTAGCCACGATCGCCCTTTGCAAGAGCAGGTCCCGCTTGTCTCTCAGGACTGTCTGCATGCCTTCTTCCGCCTTGACCTCGCCCACCTGGAAGTTCTTCGTGTACCGTGCCTCGTTGCTCGTGATGTGATATGCCCGCTCGACGTAGCGGCTATCGACACCCGGGTAGTTTAGGGCGATGGACCTCGCCGTGAGCTCGGGATCGCCGAGGTCCAGGCCGTTGATGGTCAGGGTGTAGTCGATATTTTGAGGCGAATTCATGATCTTGTCGCCGGTCGCGGCCAGCGCGCGGATGGTGCCGTCGGGAAGCACCTCGTGCGTTATGCCCTCTTCGCCGATCTGGAGGAACCGGCGGTTTTCAAACTTCGAGATCCAGTCGAGATAGAGGAGCGAGGCCAGCGGCTCGTCGTTGGTGATCGGGAAGAAGATCTTGCGATCGATCGGAGGGCTGAGGTACTTGCGGTAGATCCCGGCGTCATTGTTGAAGGGTTCGACGGCGATGAAGGCGGCCTCGGGCCCGACGATCCGCTGAAGCCCCACCTGGATGCTGTCTTCGCCGTTGCGGTACGGGTAGTCCCAGTTGTGCATAAAGGCTCCGACGAAACCCTGCCGCATTAGGTTGTCCTCGGTGGTGTCGCCCGGCCCGTACAGCGGGAAATCGCGCCAGATCAAGCCCTCGTTGTACCACTGGTTCAACTTGCGCACGCCCTCTTTGTAGTTGGGAAAGAGAAAGCGCCGGTCGTCAAAGCCGTAGACAAACATCTCTTTGTCCGTAATGCTCTCCGGCACGAACGACAACAAAAGGTGCTCGTTGCGCCAGCCCACGTCGAAGCTGGTCGAGTAGGGGATCATCTTGTCGGCGTCGGGGCCGAGAAGGAGCTCTGCGTTGTCCCTAAAGGCCCTGAGCATGCTTTCAAATTCCTCGAGCGTGGTGGGCTCGGGTAGGCCCAGCTTTTTCAACCAGTCCTCGCGGACGAAGGTGTTGATCCGCTTATTTTGAAAGAGCAGCGCCTCGATAGCCCAGACGCGGCCCGTCCCGGGATCCCGGTTCCAAAAGAGGTTGTCCTCGCCAAGAAGCCCCCAGAGGTTGGGCAGCACGTCCTTGTACTTTTCGAGGTAGGGCGCAAGGTCGATTACGCCACCCATGTTGGCGTAAGTCTGGATGGTAGGATAACTGTAGGTGACCGCGATGTCCGGAGCGTCGCCCGCGGCCAAGAGGTTGTTGAGGACCTCCACCTCGGTCCAACGGGGGACGGGCACAAAGGTGACGCGCACGTTGTGGTCGCGAAGCATTCCTTCTTTAATGAAGTCCGTGTAGAAATTGTCCTCGGGCCTGGAGCCTCCCGGGTTGCTGCGGTCGTAGACCTCCACGGTGATCTCGCGGGTGGTCCGAAACCGCCTCGCGACGGGATCAAAGTCTGGATCGTCGGGGATCGCCGCCCAGCTCGTCCACACCGGGCCGAGCACGAGTGCCGCGACGAGCCAAAGAGCTGCCAGCCAACCCAACCGCCCTCTTGCCATTCAGTCATCCCTCTCTTCCCTGGTATTTCGCGTAACCGGGCGCGACCGGGAAGCGGCGCTCCGCTCGCCTACTCCCTGACGGCGCCCAGGGTAGCGCCGGCGATGAAGTACCTCTGCAGCCATGGGTAGACCAAAAGGATCGGGACCGTTGCAAACATGACAGTGGCCGCCTGCAGGGTCTCGTTGAGTCCAGGCGTCCTAAAGCCCTCGAGCGTCGCCACGTCGATGGCGGTGACGCTCCTTAGGATGTTGTAGAGCAACAGTTGGATGGGATGATACGTCCGGTCGTTCATGAACATCAAAGCGTCGGAGTACCCGTTCCAGCGGGCCACGGCGTAAAAGAGCGAGAGCGTGGCGAGGACGGGCTTTGACAGCGGAAGGTAGATCCTAAGAAGCACCGTCACGGGACCCGCCCCGTCGATCTCGGCCGATTCACGGAGGCTTGTGGGGATCGTGTAAAAGAAGCTCCTCATGATGATCACGTTGAAGACGCTGAGGGCGTTGGGGATGACGAGCACCGCCGGCCTGTTGAGCAGGCCGAGGTCTTTGAGGAGCAGGTACATTGGGATGGTGCCGGCGTTGAAGTACATGGTGAACAGGATCATCGCGTTGATGAAGCGGCGGCCCTTGAGCTTCTCGTACGTCAAGGGGTAAGCGCACAAGATGGTCATCACCATGGCTACCGCCGTGTAAATCACCGTCAAAATTCCCGTCCAAAGGAGCGACCAGGTGTACTTGGCATCGCTTAGGACCAGGCGATACGCGGTGAAGTTGAACCCCTTGGGCCAAAGGGTCACTTGGTTTCGGATCAGCGCCTCCGACGCGCTTAAGGAGCGCGCGAGCACGTGGAGCATCGGCAAGAGGCAAGTGAGCACGATCACCAAGCAGATGAACGCGATGACGTAATCGCCGATCCGTGTGCGGCGCGATTTGATCATTCCTGCTCACCCTTCCCCCCAATGGCCCCCACGGCTTGCAAACGTTTGCGAAAATCGCGGCAAAGTAGGAGCAGCATGACAGGAACCCGCTTACCAAATCCCCCGCTCCCCGTACCTCTTGGCCAGGGCGTTGGCTGTAAAGAGGAAGATCACGCAGACCACCGATTGAAATAGCCCGATGGCCGTCGTCAGCGAAAACTGAAGCCCGCGAACGCCGTAGGTGTAAACGTACGTGGCGATCACGTTGGAGACGTCGTAGACCAGGGCGTTGGTCAAGGCGTAAGGCCGGTCGAAATCGCTGCTTAGGATCTGCCCAAGGTTGAGGATGAGCAGAGTGACGATGGTAGGCTGGATCCCGGGCAAGGTGACGTAGCGGATCTTTTGCCAGCGGTTGGCGCCGTCGATCTCCGCCGCCTCATACAACTCAGGGTTGACACCGGTCAACGCGGCCAGGTAGATAATCGTGTTCCACCCGAGATTTCTCCACACGCCCAAAAAGACGTACGTAAACACCCACCAGGTCGGGTGATTGAGGAAAGGAATGGGATCAAACCCGAGCCGCCGCAGGACGACGTTGACCAGGCCAGTACTGGGAGCAAAGACTTGCAGCGCCAACCCCGCGATGATGATCCACGAGAGAAAGTGCGGCATGTACGTGACCGATTGCGTAAACCGTTTAAAACGGCGAAAGGGCAGCTCGTTGAGGAGCAAGGCGAAGATGATGGGCGCCGGAAAACCGATCAAAAGGTCGAGGACGTTGAGCATCACGGTGTTTCGCACCGCGTTGAGAAAATCGCGGCTCGAGAATGCCCGGATGAAGTACTCAAAGCCATAGTTGTCGGCCCACGGCATCTCCCAGACGCTCTGGAAGAGGCTATACTTCTTGAAGGCGATGAGGATGTAGGTCATGGGAATGTACCGGAAGATGACAAAGTACGCGATGGGAAGGAGCAGCATGAGATAGAGGGTCCAATAGCTTCTCAAGTAATTGACGGCCCTGCGGGCCTTCACACTGCTTAGAACCATAGCCATGCGCTCCGTCCGGCCCCCATAACGAGATGTCAACCGGCCCAAAGATCGGATTCGATCATCCGACTCTTATTGTTATCTCATTATTTCGTCTTTTCCGTCCATACCCTCCTTTCGCATCGAAGGTGACCGGGGTCGCTCCATCGCCCGAAAACACGACACGTCGCTGAAACACGCAAATGACAGACAGCGGTAAGAAAATCGCGATGAACACACAGGCAGTAAAACGAGATAGGCATAATGAAAGAACCGGCTGATCACCGGTCAGGTGGTGATGTGGCATGGTGGTGGAAAAGCTCGCGGGCACGGACCGCCGCTCGATCGGGCTCGCGGACGAAGTGGCAAAGGAGATCGCCTGCGATCAGGCCAAGTTTGACGAGGTGTTTCAGGCGCTTTTCCACGACGATCCGGTGCTTCGAATGCGGGCGGCGGACGCCGTCGAAAAGGCCTCCCGCGTTCATCCCGAACGGCTCTTCCCTCACAAGAGCGCTCTCCTCGGCGAGCTCAGCGCGATTCAGCAGCCCGAAGTGCGCTGGCATTTGGCGCTGATGCTTCCAAGGCTTCCTCTAAGCGATGCCGAAAGGCGGCGAGCCGCAGAGATCGTGGAGGCGTATCTCGACGATAAGAGCGCAATCGTCCGTGTCAACGCGCTGGACGCCTGGGCTTGCCTAGCCCGTGGCGACGCCGCGATGGAGGAGAAGGTGCGCCGCCGCCTAGCCGCCGTGCTAGAGACCGGCGCTCCATCGGAGAAAGCCCGCGCTCGAAAGCTCCTCGCCCGCTTGGATCGACGCTGCTTGGGCTGACGACACGCTCCGGCTCCGATTCCGGATGCTCAAACCCTCGCTGCTTCCTCTATTCAGCCGGCTCCGGCTTGACCAGACGATGAAAAAACTCCTCGGCTTCCTCGCTGTAAAGCCACAGCGCCGCGGCAAAGAACAGAGCGACAGCGAGCACGACGTTCGTCCCCCGTGCGTCGCTGCCGGCGCTGGCGCCTACGTAGGCGAGGACGGCCATCCCGGGCAGGCGGCCGAGCAACGAGACGACGAGGAGCTGGGCGATAGGCCAGCGGGTGAGGCCAGCGACGAAGCACAGGGCGTCATCGGGCAGAGCCGGCAGGAGAAAGAGCATAAAGAAGTTTGAAAGCCCGCCTTGATCCACCAGGTGGTCGAACTTCTCGAGCACTGTTTGGGGCACGACGCGGCGCACGAGGCGGCGGCCGAGCCAGCGGCCAAGGAGCATCGCCACAAAGGAGCCGGCCGCAAGCCCGGCCATCGTGAGCAGAAGCCCCTCCCAAAAGCCGAAGAGGTATCCCGCCAACAGCCCTATCACCTGGCCGGGGATCGGGGCAAAGAGCACTTGGAGCATCTGCAGGGCGACAAAGACGTACGCCTTAGCGCTTCCCAGGTTCTCGAAGATCTGAGAGAGCGCATCCCTGCTCGCTGCCCAATCGCCCGCACGGACGTAGTCGAGGACGGCGCGGTACTCCTCTGGCAGCACCGGTGTGAGCGCGTACAGCACCACCCCTAGGACGAGAGCAAACACCCCCGCGCCTAGGATAAGAGGGAACATGCCTAACACTTTCCTGTAGAGCCGCTGCCATAGGTCGGCTAGAAACGCTCGGATCGCCAATCCCCGACTCCTCCAAACCCCCGCCCCGCAAAGCCGCCTGCCCCGGGCCGCCGCATGCCGCCCAGCCGCCGGCCCGGCCAAGGCTTCAGCGCAGTAGCAGCATCGTAAGCAAAGCACCATCGCAAATGAGAATCCCTTTAAGGCGCGCCAGATCAGCGCGTGTCGCCGATCCAGAGCCAGTATATCACAAGCCGGGTCTCCGTCCGGAATCAAAGACGACAAAATGCCACACTGGATTATGCGAGACGGTGCCTGGATTGGACCTTACGGCTGCCCGGCCATATTCCGCTTCCGCAACGGAGCAGGAAAATCCCGATCCCCGTTGAATGCGCCTAACGTCAGTAGTTTGAATAGATCTAGTTATCGGAATCTTTGAATTTCCGCGTCACATTGTTGGACACGACCAGGAAAGGAGGTGAGCCGCCGATCAACAGCTCCTCGGTTGCCTATGCCATCCAGCTTGGCCCGTCGCGCCTGTATCGCCGCGAGCGAGCCGCCGCCAATTCACCGAGGGGGCTTTGAGCCAGTGGCTCAAAGCCGGGCGTACACCGCATCGGTCCCAAGGCCAGCACGCCGGTGCACATCCCCGACCCCGCGCGACTCATACAGGCGCACCGCGAGCCGGCGCTAGCCGGCCGCAAGCCGTCCCCCCAGATGAGACCAGATCATCGCTTCGAAGGAGGGCAAAGCGTGCGTAGAAGTTTCGTCTTGTGGCTTTCACTCCTTTCTCTCCTGCTCCTTGGCGTCTCGCACCTCTCGTCGGCTGCCACGTACCACGAGGCGCCGTCACTCGCTGCCCGCGTGCAGGCGGGCGAGCTGCCGCCCGTCGAAGAGCGGCTCCCCAAGACCCCCTTGGTGCTGGAGCCCGTCGAAGGCATCGGCCAATACGGCGGCACCTTGCGGATGATGGAGAACAACGACCAGTTCCCGCAGTCCCGCATGTTCATGTACGGCTTTTCGCTGGTCCGCTTCGCCGACGACGGCCAGCGGGTCGTGCCGGGCCTTGCCGAACGCTGGGAGCACAACGAGGATAAGACCGTCTGGACCTTTTACCTGCGCGAAGGGATCCTCTGGTCCGATGGACACCCCTTCACGGTCGACGACATCCTCTTTTGGTGGAACGACATGGTCCTCCACCCCGGGATCGCCGAAGCAGTGCCCGACTGGGGCCAAGCCGGTGGAAGACTCGTGGAGCTGGTGAAGATCGACGATTACACGCTGCAGTTCCGCTACACGGTGCCAAGCCCCGTCTTGGACGCCCGCCTTGCCACCTGGCCCAACGGCTACGAGCAAGGACCGCGCCTGGTCGTTCCAGCCCACTACATGAAACAGTTCCACCCCGACTACTCCGACTATCCCAACTTTGAAGTCTTCGAAGAGAAGCTGGACTGGTACGTCAACCTGGACTACCCGGTCCTCACCGCATGGAAGCCGGTAGAGTACCGGCCGGGCGAGCTCTTGGTCCTCGAGCGCAACCCCTACTACTACGCCGTCGATCCGGCGGGGAATCAGCTTCCCTACATCGATCGCGTCGAATGGCGCCTCTCCCGGGACGCCGAAGTGATCAAGAACGAGATCATCACCGGCAACGTCGACTTCCATCTCCGGCCCTACTTGGATTTGAGGGACCTGGCGCTGCTGCGCCAAAACGAGGCCCGGGGTGGCTATCGCATCTTCATGTGGGACAGCGGCTCGGGCTCGGGACCGCTCTTTTACCCCAACCAAAACCATCCCGATCCGGAAAAGCGGGAGATCTACCAGAACCCCAAGTTCCGCCAGGCCCTGTCGCTGGCCATCAACCGGGAGCGGATCAACCGCCAGATCTTCTTTGGCCTCGGGGAGATCACCACGGGAACGTTGAGCCGCAAGGCCATCGAGTACTCCCGTACCGAGCGGGGCCGGCAGATGTTTGAGGCGTGGCGCGACTCCTACTCCGCCTACGACCCCGAGCGGGCCAAAGCGCTCCTGGATGAAATCGGCGTCGTCGACCGCAACGGCGACGGCTGGCGGGACCTGCCGAGCGGCGCGCCGCTCACGCTGCGCATCGAACAGGATGCCCTGGCCGACACCTCGTACGTCGACGCCAACCAGTTCGTGCGAGAGAACTGGGAGGCCATCGGCCTGCGCACGGTGATCAACCCGGTGGAGGGCACCCAGATCCAGAGCATGCAGCGGACGGCCACCTTTGACATCAGGGACAGCTGGGAGATCGGCGACGGGCCGGACCACATCGTCTTCCCCAACTGGCTGATCCCCATCAGCTGGGAACGATGGGCACCGCTCTATGGGAACTGGTACGCGGTGAAGGGGACGGCGCAAGAAGGGACGGAGCTTGACAAGGATCCCCGGGACCGCACGCCGCCGCGTGAGGAGCCGCCGCCGGGAAGCCCCTACGCTCGCCTGCAGGAGCTGTACGACCAGTTCAAGATCGAACCTGACGATACAAGGCGGGACAACCTCGTCCTAGACGCTATCCAGATCCACATCGACGAAGGCCCCTTTGTCATCGGCACTGTGGCCAACTACCCGAGGCTCGTTGTGGTGAAAAACAATCTGCGCAACGTCCCCTCGCGGGAGCAGCTTGCGACGGGCGGCTTCGTCAATCCGTGGATCGTCCCGTATCCGGCGATCACCAGCACCGAGCTCTACTACTTCGAATGAGCGAACCCGACTTTGAGCAAAGCGCCGCTGAAGCGGCTTCGGCCGGGCGCCGCGGTCTTATACGGCCGCGGCGCACCCGCCGGCGTTCGCCGCAACCGAGGGGGTAGGGTTACGT
>NICF_comb_assmDRAFT_10001010_pt1 | contig 22760 bp, 15 predicted proteins | sample NewIslPassag4_SG_FD_11279 | JGI IMG/M metagenome (IMG submission 11279) | reverse complement strand
TCTGCTCCGCGAGCCGGCCGAGCGCCTCGCCCCAGTCGTCGGTGCAGATCGGCTCGATCATCCCGCCGGTCGCCTCGGCCACCTCCTGGTAGCGCGTGCCTTCCTCCGCCATCAGGCCGCAATCCTTGCCGACGACCACGTTCACCGAGACGTCCTCCTCCCGTCCCGGGCCCTTCAGTCCTTGAAAGAAGCTCGCGTAGAAGGAGGTGGGCCGGTCGGACTGATCGTCCTCGTCCGAGATGATCACCACCGAGAGCCTCGCTTCGGGGCGGTAGAAACCGAGGTTGCCGTCGTTGGGCATGCTCGTCCCCGGATGATCGAGCGAGTCTACCAGCGGGCTGGTCAGGGCGCGGTAGGCCGCCTCCAACCCCTGCTCCAGCCAGTGGCAGGTCCCCACCTGCACGTTGGCGGCGAAGACCGCAGCGGCGTCGGGCATCGCGTTGGTCACCCAGCGCGGGCGCTGATTGTCCACCGGAAAGAGCCGGCCCGCCTCACCCCCCAGAGCTCCGCCGGGGCAGTCGGGCCAGGCACCGGCCGAGCGCACGACGCCCGTGGTGGTGACGCCGATGTGAAAGTCGATCGACTGTTGCAGGGCGTAGCTCATGAACGTCTGGCAGCCGTTGGCCACCGCGAGCTGCTTGTCCGTCATCGATCCGGAGTTGTCGATGACGAAGAGGATGTCCACCGGCATCCGATCCTTCTGGCGGAAGACGTCGGTCTTCTCGTTCTCCGAGGTACCCCGGCCCTGGATGGGCAGGGAGAGGGGCTCGAAAGAGGTGGTGAGCTCCAGCAGCGTGGCGTCGAAGCCGTCGCCCTGCGGGTCGTAATGCACCTCGACGGGTACGCTGCCGTAGCGCGGGATGGCAAAGGGCAGCGATGGCAGGCTCATCCCGAACTCTCCGGTGTCGTGGCCCGCCGAAAAGCTCGCGCCGCTCACCGTCACCGGCCCCGGGCAGCGGTTGACCAGCGAGACGCGTCGGGTCGCCGGCGGACAGGCCAGCCGCCGCACGCCGAAGTCCACGGTGGGAGGCTCGAAGCTCAGGCAGCCGTCGACCACGTCCGCCCGCAGCGGCACCTCGCCGACCGGCGCCGCCGGATTGGAAACGTCGAAGAGGAGCGAACCACTCGCCGGGCCGAGGCGGGCGGCCTCGAACTCCACCGCGATCGACACTCCTCCGCCCGGCGGCACCGAGATCGCGGTGAAGGTATCGTCCGGGAGGGAGAAGGACGAGGAAGTCCCGGCCGAGAAGCGCGGCGAGGCGAAGACGCATTCGTCGTCGCCACGGTTCCACAGGGTGGTGACGAGCGCGGCCCGAGCGCCGAGCGGGACCGAGGCGAAGAAGAGCGACGGAGGCGTCGCCTCCCACTCGCACGGCTCGAGGATCCGGGCGTTGCCGACCAGGATCACCGGGAGCACCGGCTCGTCGCCGTCGTTCGACTCCAACAGGAGAGTGCCCATCGCCTGCCCCTCCTCGGTCGCGACGAATCGAACCTCGACGGGGACGGGCGGGTCGCCGGGCTCCAGCGAGATCTCGCCGGCCCACTGCACCGAAAATCCGTCGCCGCTGACCGAGGCGCCGTGCACGCGCAGCGGTCCGCCGTCGAGGGTGCCGGCATTGCGCACCATCACCCGGCGGGAGACCTCCATGCCCACGGCCACGGTGCCGAAGTCGAGCGGATTGGGCTCGGCCGCGATATCCGCCCCGCCTCCGGTGCCGGTGAGACAGACCTCGAGGTGGGAAGCGACCGGATCGTCGTTGCGCAAGAGGAGCGCGCCGTTGTAGCGGCCCGTCGCCTTCGGCGAGAAGACGACCTCGATCTCCGCCTGCTCCTGCGGAGCGAGTTCCTCGAGCACGTCGGCGCCGCTTCCTTTGCGCACGCTGGCGATGGCGAAGACGCCGCTCGCGTCGACGATCGAGGGCCCCTGGAAGTGGACCGTGCGACTGCCCCCGTTGGCGACGATCACGCGGCCTCGCGCGGACTGGCCCACGTTGACCGCGCCGAAGTGGAGGCAGTTCGGGGCGGCGACGAGAGACGTGGCGTACCCCTCGCCCGAAAGCTCCGCCTCGTGCTTCGGATCCTCCATTCCGTCGACGTGCAGCGCGAAAACGGCGCGCGCCGTGCCCAATCGAAGCGCGGCGAAGCGCACCCGGATGTCCACCACCTCGCCCGGTGACAGCGTCCAGCTCTCCTTCGTATCCACCAGAGAGAAGAGGTGGGCGTCGTCACCCGAGATGCCGAGGGAGCGGAGCTGGGCGCGAACCTTTCCGCCGTTCACGCAGGTCAGAGCCAGCGTCTTCTCCGTGTTGAGCGGGACCTTTCCGAAGGCGAGGCCCGCGCCGCAGACGACGGACGGCCGATCCCCGTAACCGGCCATCGACACCTCGATGCGCGGCTTTCGCTCGTCGTCGGTGAGGACGATCAGCTTGCCGTGATAGGACCCGATCTCCTCGGGCCGGAAGCGGATGCCGAGCTCGATCGACCGACCTCCACGGATCGACTGCTCCGCGAGGGATGGGATGCGGAAGGCATCGCTGAACCCGGGGCCATTCTCGACGCCCAGGATCGAAACCGCCGTCCTGCCGCGATTGCGGAGGACGAGGGTTCGCACCTCCTCGGTGCCGATGGCCACACGCCCGAAACTCACCAGCTCGGGCTCCACCTCCAGCGCGCCGCGCGCCTGTACGAATCGATCGTCCGCACATCCCCCGAGCGCCGCCGCGAGGCAGACCAGAAGCCGTCGAAACCTACCCCCCATACCGTCCTCCCCGGGTGCCGACCGAGGCGTTGGCCGCACAGTCGACAAGTTGTCGCCGCCTGGCCCCCTGGGCAAGATGGAGTCAGGCCGGCGCCTACTCGGTGGGGCGTTCGGTATCGGTCCTGCCGGTTGGCCCCGAGTGCGTTCGCTTCCTCAGAAGCGCTGGCCACGGCCGAGCGTCAGGGGATCCGTTCCTTCTGGGGCTGGCCTCCCTCCTTCGGAACGGGAGAGACGGTCTCCTCGAGGTAGGTCAGTCGTCCGCCCCCTTCGGCAAAGGCGCGCGCACCTTCGGCCACGTGGAGAAAGTCGTGCTCGCTTTGCGGGTAGGTCCGCACCAGCTGGCGCAGCACGCGCCCCACCCAGCGGCCGAATTCGGAGCTCTTGCGGATCCGCTCGAAGCCCTCGTAGGCCACCACCGCCGCCGCGAGCCGCGCCGGAGGCAGGCGCCCGCGCGAGATCTGAGGAAGGGTCAGCTCGAAGACCTCGGAGCGCAGGTAGTCAAGGGCGTACCAGCCTGCGCGGGGCCCCTCGACCTGGGGGTGGAAGACCAGCCGGCGGGTGTGTTCCTTGTGCGCGAGGTAGAGGCGCCGCAGCGACCGCACGGACTGCGCGAATCGATGCCGGGACGGGTCCTCGAGGAGGCTGGCGGCGTCATCGGTGGAGGCGAGCCGGCCCGGAAGCACGACGAGGCCGGAATCGACCCCATCGATCGTCTCCAGAAAGGCGCGTTCGTCCGATGGCGCAAGGAAGCAGAGAAACTGGCGTTCCAAGGTTTTCCACAGAGAGTTGCAGAGAGGAAGTGGACCCGTGCGCCGCTTCGCGTAGGGATCGGCCCATGGAGCCGACGCCGATCTACCCCAGACGAGAGGTCCGACGCCACCCGCGCGTGCCGGCGAGCTTCACCTTCCTCCTCCAGCACCCGAGCGGCCGTCATCGGCTCGTGGCCAAGAACCTTTCGATGACGGGTCTACTCGCCCGCGACGACCGACGCGTTCCCGAGGGCCCGGTCCGGCTGGAGCTCCCAGCTCCGAACGACCCCGAACCCGTCGTGATCGAGGCCACCGCCACGCGCCGCGAGGACGGCCTCGTCTTCCGCTTCCTCGATCTCGACTGGCGAACGATCCTCGTGCTGGCGCGCTACATCTCGCCCCATCTTTGAGCGCACCGGCCGCCGGACGGTGGTAGGCTCCCTCGCATGCGCGTTCTTTCGACGACCCTCATCGTCCTGACGCTATTTTTCGCCTCCTGCCAGTCCGCCACCGATTCGCCCGAGCGTGCTTTCCGGGCCTTCGTCGCCCACGTCCAGGCGGGCAAGGTCGACGCGGCGTGGGAGCTCCTCTCCCGCCGCTCCCAGGACGAGCTCTCCCGCATCGTGCACGAACGCAGTGTCGAAAGCGGGGGCGTCATCCCCGACGACCCCAGGCGCGTCGCCCTCGGCGACGTGGAGCTCGCCCGCCCCATCGACGAGATCACCATCCAGTCGCAGACGGAGGANCGCGCCACCCTCCTCGTCCGCAGCGGAGACCAAACCATTCCGGTGCAGATGGTGCGCGAGGACGGCAAGTGGAAGGTCGCCCTCGTTGACGAGCGTTGATCGGGGGGTTATCTGCCCCGCGAATCTCGGGGAGCGAAAATGTCGACCCAGCCAAGGCCGCTCAGCGGCAAGGAAATCCGCCAGGCTTTCCTCTCCTTCTTCGAAGGGAAGGGCCACCGCATCGTTCGCAGCGCCTCCCTGGTGCCCGCAAACGATCCCACCCTGCTCTTCACCAACGCGGGGATGGTGCCGTTCAAGGACGTGTTCACCGGACGTGAAAAGCGTGACTACACGCGCGCGGCCTCGGTGCAGAAGTGCGTCCGTGCCGGCGGCAAGCACAACGACCTGGAGAACGTCGGCTTCACCGCGCGGCATCACACCTTCTTCGAGATGCTGGGGAACTTCTCGTTCGGCGACTACTTCAAGGAGGAGGCGATCGCCTTCGCCTGGGAGCTTCTGACGAAAGTTCTCCGGCTTCCGGCGGAGCGGCTGGCGGTGACGGTCTTCGCCGGCGAGGGCGACATCCCGCCGGACGAGGAGGCCGAGCGGATCTGGCAGCGGGTCTCGGGTTTGCCTGCGGAGCGCATCCAGAGGATGGGCGCGGCCGACAACTTCTGGATGATGGGCGACGTCGGCCCCTGCGGGCCCAGCTCGGAGATTCACTGGCACCAGGGCGACGATCTGCCCTGCGAGGAGGAGGCCGAGGGCCGGAGCTGCAAGGGGGTCGCCTGCGACTGCGATCGCTGGCTGGAGATCTGGAACCTCGTCTTCATGCAATTCGACCGCGACGAGACAGGCGAGCTCTCTCCCCTGCCCCGCCCCTCCATCGACACCGGCGCGGGACTCGAACGTCTCGCCGCGGTATTGCAGGGCAAGCGGTCCAACTACGAGACCGACCTCTTCCGCTCGATCATCGATCCCATCGCCCAGCTGGCGGGAATCCACTACGACGACGCTCCGGAGGAGATGCGCGTCTCCACGCGAGTGATCGCGGACCACGCGCGGGCCACCGCCTTCCTCGTTGCCGACGGCGTACTTCCCTCCAACGAGGGCCGCGGTTACGTGCTGCGGCGGATCATGCGGCGGGCCATCCGCCACGGAACGCGGCTCGGGCTCGACGACCTCTTCTTCTTCCGCGTCTGCCAGGAGGTGATCCGGCAGATGTCGGAAGCCTACCCGGAACTTTCGGAGAACGAATCGCTGATCGTCGAGGTGGCTCGCAGCGAGGAGGAGGGATTCCGGCGGACGCTTTCGCGCGGCCTGGCGCTGATTCAATCGGAGATCGACACGCGCCGCGGCCAGTCGCCCATCCTCCCGGGTGACGTCGTCTTCAAGCTCTACGACACCTACGGATTCCCGGTGGACCTGACCCGGGTCATCGCCAAGGAGCAGGGCTTCCTCATCGACGAGGACGCCTTCCGCCGCCTCCTCGAGGAGCAGCGCCAGCGCTCCACCTTTGCGGGCTCGGGCGAGAAGGCGATCGCGGACCTCTACCTGGAGCTGGCTTCGCGACTGGGCGATACCGTCTTCCTCGGCTACGAGGGCGAGGGCACGGTGGGCGAGGGCAAGGTCCTGGCCATCATCCGCGACGGTCGCCTGGTCGACGAGGCCGCGGCGGGCGACGCGGTGGAGGTCGTCCTGGACCGCACGCCCTTCTACGGCGAGAGCGGCGGCCAGGTCGGCGATACCGGCATCCTGACCGGATCGCGGGGCGGCACCCGCGCCACCCGCGCCGAGCTCGAGGTGCAGATCCGCGACACCCAGAAGCCGGCGGGCAACCTCGTCGTCCACCGCGGCCGGGTCGTCTCCGGCATCCTGCGGGTGGGCGAGCGCGTCGAGGCTCGGGTCGATGCCGCCCGCCGGCAGGCCATCCGCCTCAACCACTCCGCCACGCACCTCCTTCACCGTGCACTGCAGGAAGTGGTGGGCCCCCACGTGCGCCAGGCGGGTTCGGTGGTCGCGCCCGACTACCTCCGCTTCGACTACACCCACTTCCAGGGGCTGGACCCCGAGACGCTCGAGGCGGTCGAGGCGCGGGTCAACGAGATGATCCGCGACGACGCCGAGGCGGTGACGCGGGAGATGCCGCTGGAGGAGGCCAAGGCCTCCGGCGCCGTCGCCCTCTTTGGCGAGCGCTACGGGGACGTCGTCCGCGTCGTGCAGGTGCATCCGCGCTCGAAGGAGCTCTGCGGCGGCACCCACGTGCAGCGCACCGGCGAGATCGGCCTTTTCAAGATCGTCAGCGAGGGCTCGATCGCCTCGGGTGTTCGCCGCATCGTGGCGGTGACGGGAGCGGAGGCGATCGCCTGGCTGCACCGGCGCGAGCGCGAGACCATGGCCGCGGCCCGGCTCCTTCGAACCTCGCCCGACGAGCTACAATCCAAGGTGGAGGCGACGCTCCGCCGCATCCGCGAGCTCGAAAAGGAGGTGGAATCGCTACGCGGTCAGCTCGCCCAGGCCCGCACCGGCGACCTGCTCGACAAGGTGCGAGAGGTGGCCGGAATCCGCGTGCTGGCAACGCGAGCGCCCGGCGACGCGGCGGCGCTGCGAGAGCTGGCCGATCGGCTGCGCAGCCGCATGGGATCGGGCGTGGTCGCCCTCGGCTCCGAATCCGACGGCAAGGCGGTGCTCCTGGTGGCGCTGACCAAGGACCTGGTCGACCGAGGCCTGCGCGCCGGCGACTACGTCCGCGAGATGGCCAAGGAAGTCGGCGGCCGCGGCGGCGGCAAGCCCGACATGGCCCAGGCGGGCGGGCCCGACGTCTCCGGCCTCGACCGCGCGCTCGAGCGCATCTTCGAACTCGTCGCCGATGGGAGGGCAGATGTCCGAAGTACTCCGTGACCTGCACGGTCCCCTGCTCGTCGTCCGTCCCCCCGTCCCCGCCACGGTCAACAAGGCGGGGGTGAACTACAAGAGCGAGGTCACGCACCTCGAGTACTCGCCGCGCGGTGCCTACGACGAGTGGCTCGCCATCTGCGAGGGAATCCTCGCCTTCGGGGGCGACGCCATCTTCGACTTCGAGGAGGAGGACGAGCCCTTCCTCGACGTCGGCGAGCTGAGGCTGGAGCGCGACGGCACCATCCGGGCGGAGGACGGGCGCGCGGTCGGCCACATGGACGAGGTCTCCACCGGCCGCGTCTTCACCGCCAACGGACCGTGGGTGGTCCTGGAGGGCAACCGGCTCCGCGCGCTTCTTCCCAACCTCGTCTGGCACCGTCGCAACGAGCACTGGTACTACCGGAGGCTGCTGTCCCGCATCGCCGAGGAGGGAGGCTACGAACTGGAGCTCGACGCCAATCCCCACGCCTGGGAGGGAATGGCCGACGTGGCCGCGGTCGGCGATCGCGTGGTCCTGACCTACACGATCAGGGGCCACTACGACCAGCACACCTCGCCCAAGACCTTGCGCTCCACCCGCGAGGGCGTGGCCTATGCCGCCGACTTCGCGGGCATCCCCGAGGAGGCGCGGATCTACGCCGAGCTCGTCTATCCGCATTTCCACGGCGACACGGTGCATTTCAGCGTCCGGCCGCCCGGGGGTGGCGCGCCGAAGCTCGTCCACTATCCCGGCGGCCTGTGGGGCGACCACCACCAGCAGGTCAAGGAGGCGCTCGGCGGCGATGCCATCGTGCCCATCGGGCGCGAGGATGCGGTCGAGGCCTACGCCGGCAATTCGCGCCAGGTCGAGGGCGGCATCCTCGTCCCGGAGGGGACGAGCGAGGCCTTCACCTCCGCGCTGGAGGCGCTGGGCTTCTCCATCCGCCGCATCGCCCTCTACGAGCTCTTCGGCAAGGCGGGTGGCGGCCCGGCCTGCGCCACCCTTTATCTGCCGCGGGGCCTGCGCATCCCCGCGGATTCGCCGCTGCGCTACAGCGTTCGGCGCGAGGAAGCGCGACGACGCCGGGAGCGGCTCCCCGAGCGACTCCTCGTCGACCCCGCCTATTTCGAGGGCAAGCCCCGCGGCTGACCACGGCTCGCGCCACGCCTTTCACGGAGCGCGACGTCGTCGCCGGGCATCATTCCCACGCGGCCACGGCGTCGAGGTAGGCGTAGGGGTTCTCGCCCAGATCGCCGTGCCAGCGCTCCCGCCAGCTCTCGGCGGGCGAGCGCCCCTCCTCGAGGACCTGCTCGACGGGCTCGAGGACCACGCGCTCGTCGGTGGCGTTGGCGTGCGGGCAGGCCTGGCGCCGAAGCCCCTCGGAGGAGATGCGGAAGAGCTCGCGCGCCAGGTCGAGGACGGCGCCGCGCTCGCACCGCGCGGCCAGGCCCCTTCGCGCCACCTCGAGCTGCAGCTCGAGCCTCGCCTCGAAGCGCATCCCCGCCAGAAGCTCGTCGGCGGCACGCAGCGCCTCGTCGTCGTAGAGGATGCCCTTCCACAGCGCCGGCAGCGCGGCGTTCATCGAGGGACTGCAGGCGTCCGCGCCACGCACCTCGATGAAGCTCTTGGCCCGGACCTCCGGGAAGAGCGTGGTGAGGTGATCCTCGAAGTCGCCCATGTTCGCGACATGGCCGTCGAGCCCCTCCTTGAGGAACTGCCGGAAGGTGAGGTGGTGCGCCGGGATGTAGCGGCCCTCGCGGCGGATGAAGAACATGGGCACGTCCAGCGCGTACTCCACCCAGCGCCGGTAGCCGAAACCCTCGTCGAAGACGAAGGGCAGAAGCCCGCACCGGTCCGGGTCGACGTGGTTCCAGACCTCGTAGCGGAAGGAGGTCCAGCCCGAATCGCGCCCGTTCACCAAGAAGGAGTTGGCGTACATCGCGGTGACGAGGGGCGAGACGGACATGGCCACCCGCATCTTGCGCGCCATGTCCTCCTCCGACGACCAGTCGAAGTTGGCCTGGACCGTGGCCGTCATCAGCATCATGTCGAGCGCGTGCTTGCCCCGGGTGGGCAGGTAGGCGCGCATCACCCGGTACCGCTCCTTGGGCATCCAGGGCATCTCGTCCACGGTTCCGAAGGGCCGGTAGCCGATCCCCAGCCAGCGGATTCCCAGCTCGACGCCGATCGCCCGCGCCTGGGCCACGTGGTGCAAGAGCTCCTCCTTGCAGGCATGGGCGCAGGCGAAGGCCTCCCCCGAGAGCTCGAACTGGCCTCCCGGCTCCAGCGAGAGCGTTGCCCCCGGCCGGACCCCGGCGACGCGTGAACCGTCCGGCTCGCGGTAGGGCTCGAAGCCGAAGCGCTCGAAGCGCTCCAGCACGGCCTCGATCCCTCTCGGTCCCTCGTAGGGCACCGGATGGAGAGTGCCCTCCAGAAAGCCGAGCTTTTCGTGCTCCATGCCCACGCGCCACCTCTGACGGGGCTTTTCGGCGCGCTCGAAGAACCGGATCAGATCGTCGATCGAGGTGATGGGGGGCTGCTGGCCCTTCTCCACGTCCAACGACATGCAGATCTCCCGAAAACCGGCCGGGCGCTCTTGCGCGACGCCGGGTCGGCCAGGCGTTATAGAGCGGAAGCGGCCGCTCGGCACCTTTCACGAACTGCCAGGGGCGATTTCGATGCGAAAGGGGCCAGACGGTCGCGCGGAAAGGAAATCGCGAATGGAGATCCTCTTCGTCATGGACCCGCTGGAGCGGGTCTCACCGCGCACGGACACCACCTATGCGCTGATGCGCGAGGCCGAACGGCGCGGCCACGCGCTCTATTTCGCCGAGGCCGGGGCGCTCTCGATGCGGGGCGGAACGCCCTGGATCCGGGCCCGCCCCGTCAGCGTCCTCGTGGAAGGGGCCACGCACCGGTGGCTCGGCGAGGAGGTCTTCCGAGAGGTCTCCTCCTTCCCCTCCGTCTGGCTGCGAACCGACCCGCCCTTCGACGCCGCCTACCTGGAAGCGACCTGGATCCTCGACCGGGTCGACCGGTCGCGCTGCCTGGTGGTCAACGACCCCACCGGCGTCCGCGCCGCCAACGAAAAGCTCTACGCCCTTCGCTTTCCCGAGCTCTGCCCCACTTCCCTGGTCACACGCGACGTGCGGCTCTTGCGGGAATTCGTGGAAGAGCACGGCGAGGTCGTGCTCAAGCCGCTCTCCGGCCACGCGGGCGAGGGCATCCTCTTCGCCCAGCGAGGGATGCGGGGCCTCAACGCCCTCCTGGAGGCCGCCGTCCGCGACGGCCGCACCGAGGCGCAGGTCTACCTGCGCGCCGCCGAAAAGGGCGACAAGCGAATCCTCGTCCTGGACGGGGAGCCGCTCGGGGCGATCCTTCGCGTGCACGCGCCGGGCGAGGAGCGCAACAACCTGCACTACGGGGGGCGGGCGTTCGCCTGCGACCTCGACGAGGAAGATCGGCGGATCGTCTCCACGATCGCTGCGCAGCTTCGCGCCGACGGGCTCTATTTCGTCGGCCTGGACGTGATCGGCGGCAAGCTCACCGAGGTCAACGTCACCTCGCCCACGGGGATCCAGGAACTCGAGGCCCACCAAGGGCCGGGCGCCTGCACCCGCGTCATCGAGTGGCTGGAGCAGCGCGTCCCGGCGGCCCGGTAAACCGCGCCGCCGGGATGAAATCGCCCGCTCCGTTGTTGCTCCTGCAGCAGGCCCGGGGCGGGTCCTACCGGGGCGGGTCCCAGGAGCCTGCTGTAGTAACCGACCGTCGCGAGGCGGCGGAGGCGGAAGGCGAGGCCGGCAGGCGCAGCCACGAGCGACGCAGGCGTGCCTCCTGGGGCGGGCTCCCCACCCCGCATCCGTCGCCGCAGTCGGCTGGTTGCTGCAACAGGCTCCTCGGTCGTGATTTGGCGCTTCGCGCTCCTTGAGCGGTGAATTTCCGCTGCCTATGATCGCCGCTGCGAGCCTGTCTCGTCTCCCTTGCCACCTCGAACCCGACGGGAGCTTCCCAGGATGATCCGTAACGCTGCTCGCCTCCTCGCAGCCATCGTCCTACTGGGCGCATGGGGTCTCGCTTCGGGGCGCGGCCCCCACCTGCCCCTCCTCGCCGAGGCGCGCGCGGGCGCGGCCGATCCGCTTCCGGGGACTCCCGACCTCTCCCGTCTCCCGATCTTCAACCAGGTCGTGATGCGGGTGCGGGACAACTACTTCGATCCCACGCGCATCGACCCGCAGCAGATGCTCGTCGATGCCCTCGACCACGTGGAAAAGCAGATCCCCGAGGTGATGGTCGACGGCGACGTCCGCTCGGGCGAGGTCAAGGTGACGGTCGGCGAGGGCACCGCATCGTTCTCGATCGCGGACGTCGACACCATCTTCAAGATGAGCCTCCGCCTCAGCCAGATCATGGCCTTCGTGCAGAAGCACCTGCACCCCGATCACGACGAGGAGGCCCTCCAAAACATCGAGTACGCCTTGGTCAACGGGATGCTCTCCTCCCTGGACCCGCACTCCGTGCTGCTCAAGCCGGAGTACTTCCGGGAGATGAAGCTCTCCACCAAGGGTGAATTCGGCGGGCTCGGCTTCATCATCCAGATGCGGGAGGGCGAGCTCACCGTGGTGCGGGTGCTCAAGGGGACCGAGGACAACCCGACGCCCGCCTACAAGGCCGGCATCCGGCCCAAGGACAAGATCCTCAAGATCGAGGACGAGTCCACGGTGAACATGGACGTCTCCGAGGCGGCCGCGCGCCTGCGGGGCAAACCCGGCACCTACGTGCGCATCACCCTCCACCGGGAGGGCTGGCCCGAACCGCGCGAGATGCGCCTGCCGCGCGCCAAGATCGAGATCGAGTCGGTGATCTCGCGTCTGCTCGAGGACGACGTCGGCTACATCCGCATCAAGAACTTCCAGGGCAATACCGCTCGCGCGTTGCAAGCCGCGCTCAAGGACCTGCGCAAGCGGGCGAAGGGCGAGTTGCGCGGGCTGGTGCTGGATCTTCGTGGCAACCCCGGCGGCCTGCTCGACCAGGCCATCCAGGTCTCCGACACCTTCCTCGACGGCGGCACCATCGTCAGCACCGTCGGCATGAACAACCAGCTCAAGGAGGTGAAGAAGGCCACCGACCAAGGCAACCGCCTCCTGGAGAAGGACCTGCCCCTGGCCGTCCTCGTCAACGGCTCCTCCGCCTCCGCCAGCGAGATCGTCGCCGGCGCGCTCAAGAATCTCGACCGCGCCGTGGTCATCGGCCGGCCCACCTTCGGCAAGGGCTCCGTGCAGGTCCTTTACGATCTCCCCGACCAGTCGGCCCTGAAGCTCACCATCGCGCAGTACCTGACCGCGGGCGAGGTCTCCATCCAGGAGACCGGGATCACCCCCGACATCGAACTCATCGCCTCGCGCGTGGAAAAGGAGGCGGTCAACGTCTTCGCGCCGGTTCGCACCATGCGCGAGGTCGACCTGGAACGGCACCTGGCCAATCCCGCCGACATCCTCCCCATCGGCCAGAGCGGAGATACCGCCACCGCGCGCAAGGAGGACCCTGCGGAAAAGCCGCTCGTCTCCTTGCGCTACCTACGCGACGAGCTTCCCGCCGACGATCTTGCCGAGGAGGACGCCTCCGACGACCCCGACCCGGGCGAGGAGTTCTTCGAGGACTTCCAGATCCGCTTCGCCCGCGGTCTTCTCGCGGCCGCGCCCCACAGCAAGCGCTCCCAGATCCTGGCGCAGATGGGCGCCTACGTGGATCGGCGGGCCGCGGAGGAGGAGCGGCGGCTGGAGAAGGCCATCCGCGACCTGGGGGTCGACTGGTCGCCCGGGCAGAAGGTGGCGCGCAAGCCGGAGCTCGAGGTCCGTTTCGAGCCGCTGCCGACCCAGACCGTGACCGCCGGCGAGAAGGTCGAGCTGAAGGTGACGGTGACCAACAAGGGCCAGGTTCCCGTCCACCGGCTCCGCGCCTGGACCGACTGCGAGAGCAACCCCTATCTCGACCGGCGCGAATTCCTCCTGGGCCACCTTCCTCCGGGAGCGACCCGTACCTGGGTCACGCCGGTGGAGCTGCCTTCCTCGCTTTCGCCGCGGCGCGATCCGATCGTCCTTCGGCTGGAGGATGCCTCTGACACCGAGTACGAGCCCTTCTTCACCGAGCTGGACATCACCGGCCTACCGCGGCCGCGCTTCGCCTACACGTGGCAGGTGGTGGAAAAGGGCGGGCCAGGGGTCGGACTGCCGCGGCCGGGTCAGAAGCTGGAGCTCCGCGTCGACGTCCAGAACGTCGGCCGCGGGCCCAGCTCGGAAACGACCTTCGCCTCGATCAAGAACAAGGGCAACGAGAAGATCTTCATCGAGAAGGGCCGCTGGAAGGTGGGCGAGCTGGCTCCCGGCGCAGGCGCCCAGGCCGTTTTCGAGATCCACCTCAAGGAGGGCTACCAGGAAGAAACCATGCCCCTGCAGCTCGTCGTCTACGACGAGAAGCTGGAGGAGGTCACCGTCGAGGAGCTGAAGATCCCGGTCCTGCACGAGCCGGCGGCACTCGCCCCCCTCAACCAGCGAGTCCGGGCGAAGGAAGCGGTGCTCTTGCGCAGCGCGCCACACGAGGCGGCGCCCCGGGTGGCGGAGGTCCCCGCGGGCAGCGTCCTCGAGGCCTCGGGCCGGATGGGCTCCTGGATCAAGGTGAAGTGGGGCTCGGGCCGCTTCGGCTTCGCCGAGGCTTCCCGCTTCGACCCCACCCGGGACCGGGTCGCTGCGGAAGGCGTCCGCTTCGCCCCGGGGCGCGTCCCGCCGGAGATCGTCTTCGCCACTGACGGCTCCAGCGGAGGCATCGCCTCCCTGGACGAGCGATTCAGCCTCTCCGGGACGGTGACCGGTCCGGATCTGCGCGACGTCTACGTCTTCGTCAACGACCAGAAGGTCTTCTTCGGCAAGTCGAAGGACGGCGAGCGCCTCGAGTTCTCCGCGGAGTTCCCGCTCAAGGAGGGCCTCAACCACGTGGTGGTGGTCGCCCGCGACGGGCACGGCCTGACCAGCCGCCGCATGCTCTCCGTCCTCCGTCGCAATCCGGAGGTGGCCCGCCGGCTGCCGGCGCCCGCCTCGCCGGCGCCCTGAAGCCTTCCCCTCTCATACCTGGAGGAACGACCACGTACCCCACGATCCTCCACCCCTCGTCCTTCTCACCTGGTGCAACGTACGTGCGCACAGGCGAAGACGGCGCGCCGGCGGTCCCACCGACCGGGCAGCCGCCGCCCTCCGCCGCGCCCGCGTCCCTCGGGGTCTTGGATCTACGCCCACCCACAGGACGAAAGCCGCCCCCGCTTGCCCGATCGAGTGGCGAAAAGGCGGGTCGGATTTTTAGGCTTATTTGCATTTTCCTTTCTGGATCCGGGGCGCTCCCCCGTGGAAAAATCGCACCGTGACGCCACGTCTCTTCGCCGTCGCCGGCGCCCTCGTGCTGTCGGCCGTCGGGCTGATCCTCTACAAGGTCCTCGCCCTCGGCTACGAACCCTGGCCGCAGCCTGCGCCTGACCGCTGGTCGGTCCAGATCGAGATCCCGCTCAAGCTGCACGCCGACGAGAGCGAGATCGCCTTCTTTCTGCCCGCCGACGGGCCCACCCAGCGCATCTACGACGAGCGGGTGGACGCGGCGGGGATGAGCTTCTTCATCCGGCCGCGCGGCCCCAACCGGATCGGGATGGCGCTGGGCCGCCCGGAGGACGGCGACCGCCTCACCTATCAGTTCTCCGTGCGCACCCGACCGCAGCCGGTCGATCCGCTTCCCGAGGTCATCCCGGCGATCTCCGAGGACGAGCGGAAGCATTTCTCCGACCTGCTGGCCTCCACGCCCACCATCCAGAGCGAGTCGGAGGTGGTCGCCGCGCTCCTGGAGGAGCTCGCCGTCGATCCCTCCAACCGTGCGGCGGCCTTGCGGCAGATCCACGAGTTTCTGGTCAAGGACGTGGAGACGACGGATGGCCGCGAGGGTCCGCAGGACGCCGCCTCGGTTCTACGTGCCGAGCGCGGCGGCAGCCTGGGCAAGGCGCGCGCCGCGGTGGCGCTCTTGCGCGCAGTGGGGATCCCCGCGCGCGTGGTTGCCGGCGTCCGCCTGGTGGACAGCGGCCGCGGCGAACTCGTCCACTGGGTGGAGGCGCGCCTCGACGGCCGCTTCTGGCCGCTCGACCCGCTGGGCGGCGCCCTGGGCTTTCTGGCGGAGGAGCGGCTGCAACTTCACGTCGGCGATGGCCCCGCGGTGGAGGCTCGAGGCGCCGAGGCGGGCTACCGCATCTCGATGCTGCGAGAGAGGGAGACGCAGTACCAGATCTACCGCCGCCGCGTCTCCAACTCCGACCGCCTCCTCGACAAGCTCTCGCTCTACTCGCTTCCGGTGCAGGCGCAGCTCGTCTACCGGCTGCTCCTCCTCGTCCCGCTCGGGGCGCTCGTGGTGGCGATCTTCCGCAACCTCATCGGCGTGCCGACCTTCGGGACCTTCGGGCCGATCTTGCTCGCGCTTGCCCTGCGTGAGACGGGAATCCTCTGGGGGCTACTCCTGCTCGGCGTAGTGGTTGTCTTCGGCTGGCTCGGCCGGCAGATCCTCGACCGCGCCCGCCTTCTCATGGTGCCCCGGCTCTCCTTCCTGCTCACGCTGGTCATTCTCATCATCGCCGGCGTGATGGTCGTGGCGGAAAACCTCGGTCTGCACCGCGCGGTCACCACCGCGGCGTTCCCCATCGTCATCCTGACGATGACCATCGAGCGCCTTGCCATCGCCATGCAGGAGGAAGGTCCAGAGAACACCGCCAAGCTCGTTCTCGGAACGCTGCTGGTCGCGATCACCGGTTACTGGGTGATCGCCAACGATCAGCTGCAGCACTTCGTCTTTACCTTCCCCGAGGTCCACCTGGTGACGCTGGCGCTGCTGCTCGTCCTCGGGCGCTACACCGGCTATCGCCTGAGCGAGTGGGCGCGCTTCCGCGCCTTCCACCGCGATGGCCTGCAGAGAGCCGGCTGATGCGCTGGAACCGGGCACTGCGAGAAGCGGGAGTGCTGGGCATCAACGCGCGCAATGCGCGCTTCATCGCCCGCTACAACCCGCGGCGGCTCTTTCCCCTGGTGGACGACAAGCTCCGCTGCAAGGAGCTCTGCCGCGAACACGGTATCCCCACCCCGGAGCTCTACGGCGTGGTGGAGGCGCACGGCGATCTGCGCCGCCTCGGCGATTTCCTCGCCGGCCACGAAGAATTCGTCATCAAGCCCGCCCGGGGGGCCATGGGCAACGGCGTGCTGGTGATCGCCGGCCGCGAGGGCGAGTTCTACCGCAAGGCCTCCGGCGTCCTGCTCGACGAGCGAGCGGTTCGCCACTACGTCAGCGGAATCCTTTCGGGCCTCTATTCGTTGTCCGGAACGGCAGACCGGGCGATGATCGAGTACCGCATCAAGCGTCACCCGCTCTTCGAGCCGATCTCGGTCGGAGGCGTGCCCGACCTCCGGGTGATCGTTTTCAAGGGCGTCCCCGTCCTGGCCATGGTGCGCCTGCCCACGCGCAAGAGCGACGGGCGCGCCAACCTGCACCAGGGCGCGATCGCCGCCGGCATCGACATCGCCACCGGCACCACCACCCACGCGGTGCAGTCGAGCCGGTTGGTCGAGGACCATCCCGATACCGGCGCCCGCGTGATCGGGATCCGCATCCCCCACTGGGAGGAGATCCTGCGGATCGCTGCGCTCACCCACGACATGACCGGACTCGGCTACATCGGCGTGGACGTGGTGCTGGATGCCGAGCTGGGGCCGATGCTTCTGGAAGCCAACGCTCGCCCGGGCCTGGCCATCCAGATCGCCAATTTCCAGGGCCTGCTGCATCCGTTGGAGCAGATCGAGCGAGTCGACACGCGCCGCCTCTCCGTGGAGGAGCGCATCGAGCTGGCCCGCCGCCTGCGCTCGCCGGCGCCCGCGCCGGTCGAGCCTGCTCCGGCCAGGGAGGCGGTGACCGGATGAGCTTCGCTCGCATCGCCTTTCTTGCCGTCCCTGCCCTCGCCCTCGTCCTGGCGATCGAGACCGAAAACGCCCGGCCGCAGAACGCGCCCGAGGCTCCGCCCTCCGAGGAAATCGTCCGCAAGGTCCGCCTCTCGGTGCGCGTGGAAGGTGACGGCCGCGACGCCTACCTCGAGATTCCCCTCCCCGTCTCCGACGAGCGGCAGACGGTGCTGGTAGAGAAGCTGCAACCCCGCGGATTTCGCGTCGAGGAGGTGGAGCGCGACGGCAACCGCCTCGCCATCCTCAGCCACCCGGCCTTCGAGGGGCGAAAGCGCATCACCTACGAGGCGACGGTTCGACTGCGGCCGGCGCGCTTCGAGGTTCCGGAGGTCCCGGTCGCGGCCGACGATCCGCCCCGCGAGGAGTGGAAGTGGCTCCGCCCCACCCGCCAGCTCCAGTCGGCCTCGCCCCTCATCCGCGAAAAGCTCATCGACTATGCCCGTCCGCGGCTCGCCGAGGGAGAAAACGACGCGCTGCGCATCTGCTGGGACCTGGTCAAGACTGGCTACCGTCGCAAGAAGGACGGCAGCAAGACGGTGCTGAAGGCCACGCGCACGGGCCATGCCGCGCCCAAGGGGATGGAGCGTTTGTTGGCCACCTTCCTGCGCACCAGCGGCGTGCCCTCCCGGCCCGTGCACGGCGTCGACCTCGGCCTCTCCCGCAAGAAGCGCTCGCGCTTCTGGGTGGAGGTGAAGGTCGGCGACGAGTGGATCCCCATGTCCGTCTCTCGCGACCTCTGGGGCGAGCTTCCCGCCGAATACCTCAAGCTCGCCCACGGCGACCGGCCCCTCTTCGTCCGCGACGGCATCGCTTCGCTCTCGTTCCGCTGGCGCGTGAGCGACGTCGAGAATGCTCGGGAGGTGATCGAGCCATGAGAGGGATGCGAGCCCTCGCCTCGTTGCTTCTGTGGGCCTGGGCACTGCCCGCCCTCGCCGCCCTGGACGCAGATCTGGTCCTCGTCCATGGCCACGACCCGGCGCGCCTGCTCTCCGCTTACGCGGCCGCGGCCAGGGCGCCGCGCAAGGGCTCCGACGCCGCCGCACGGCTTCCTCCGGTGATCGCCTGGGCGGAAGGCGAGGAGCAGTGGACCCAGGACCTCATCGACCGCATCGCCCCGCGCAAGACGGTCTGGATCGCGCCGCCGGACGTACCCGCCGATACCTTGCGCATCCCGGGCCGCGTCCAGCGAATCGTCGCCTCCGACGACGAGATCGGCCTGGCCATCGCCGAGGCCGCCTTCTCCCCCTCGGATCGGCCCTCGGCGGTCTGGGTGGCGGACGAGCGAGATCCGGCATCGGCCATCGCCGCCTCCGCACTGGCGGCCGTCCATCGCTCGCCCCTCCTCGTCGCCACCGGTCGGCTGACGGAGGCCGTGCACGCGGCGGCCACGCTCGCGGAGCGACTGAGCGCAGACGAGGTGGTGGTGGTCGGCAAGGCCGACCAGGGCCGGCTCGCCTCCCAGCTCGGCACCAAGGTGCGCGTCCTCACCCACCAGGACGCGCTACGCGCCCTCCGCGCCAAGGTGCGCGGCACCCGGCGCCTGGTGGCGGTGGCGCCCGCCGACGCGCGTGGCCCTTTCTCCCCGCCGAAGCTCTCCCTCGTGGCGGTTCCCTACGTGCTCGCCAAGGGCGCGGCGCTCGCTTACGTGGGCGAGGGCCCGGGCGAGGGGAAGACGCCCGAGGACGTGGTCCACCAGCTCGAGTCCCAGGGCGAAGGCCCATTCGACTTCATCACCCTGATCGGCGACTGGCTGGCCATCCCCCTGCGCGAGGTGCAGGACATCGACCAGGTCGCTCGCGGCGCCGAAAACCCGCGCGTCCACAAGATCCCGCCCTTCGTCGACCTCGAGGGCGCGCCCTCGGATCGGTACGTCGGCCGGCTGGCCGCGCTGGACGCCTTCGACCTCTCGCGCTGGATCGCCCGCATCGTCCACGGCATCGAGGCCAAGGGCGTCGACGGCGTGCTCGTCTTCGCCAACGCCCACGNCAAGTTCATCCTCGGCGAGACCATCAGCCGGACCACCTCCGCCGAGCTCGCCAATGCCGGCGTCCAGGTCCGCTCCTACTACCGCGACCAGATCACCAAGGAGCTGATCGAGCGGGAGCTCCCGCGGCACGCGCTCGTGCTCTGGGAGGGCCATCCCACCGACCTCACCCTCGGCGACGACGCCCTCCCCGCGCCGGGCCGACCACTCCCTCCGGCCACGGTCTTCCTCCAGGGCTGCTATACTCTGGACCGTTCCGATCCCTTCGTCCTCGTCGAACGCGGTGCCAACGCGGTGCTGGGCACCTACATGGCCGTCTACTCCTCGAGCGGCTCCGCCTTCGCCCGCGCCTACGTCAACGCCCAGGTCCACCGCGGTGCAACCGCCGGCGAGGCGCTCGCGAGCGCGCGCAACTACCTGCTCACCGTCGTCGAGTTGAAGAAGCGGCGGGGCTTTTCCGACTGGCGCAAGACGCTGCGCGCCGCGCTCTCCTTCGACCTTTGGGGCGATCCCGAAGCGCCGCCCCCGGTGCAGACGCGCGCGCCGAAAAAGCCGGCGGTCGCCGCACGCCTGAGGGGAAACCGCCTCACCGTCACCATCCCCGCCTCGCCTCTTCCCCTCGCCCAGGCGGGGCCCTACGAGGCCAGCGTTCGCCCGGGCGGGGCCCTCGCCGGCCTTTACGACTTCGTCGAAAACGAGGAGGGCGAGGTCGTCGGTCGGCGCCTCTCCGAGCTCTTCTTCGTCGAGGTCGAGCTCCCGGAGTCCTTCGGCGACGCCCCGACGATCTCCGCTCCGTACCCCGAGCAGACCTACGCCTGGGTCTTCTCGCCGCGCACCCGCACGCTCTCCCTGCTGATCCACCAGGACGCCCTGCCCCGCCCCGGTGCCGCAGCCGCGCTCCAGTTCACCGTGATCCCCACCCCGCCCCCGGTCCCCAGCGACGGCTGAGCCGGGCCCCGCCCCCCGCCTGCACGGGCGAGCCCGGCGGCCCGGCGATTCACGGCTCGGTTCCGGTCAGAAGGAGACGACGCCGGTCCACTGCTCCGGCGGACGGCCCGCCGTCAGCGGTCGCACCTGGACCGTGACCCGGCGATCGGAGTGATCCAGCGACCAGAAGAGCGCATAGCCCTCGGCCCGCACCCGATCGGCCGCATGCTGGAACCGCCAGGCGAGGCGGTTTACGTTACGCGCCCATGCCTTCGCTCGATTTTCGCATCCCGACCCCCGAGGAGCGAGAAAGCTACGCGGAAATCTTCGCCCGCTCCTTCGGGCTGGAACCGGACGATGCGGTGCAATGGGTGCGGAATTTCGGCTACGAGAACACCCGCGTGCTGGTCGAGGGTGGACACGTCCTCGGCGGCCTCGTCGTCTATCGAGCCGGCCAGTGGTTCGGAGGAAGGCGAGTACCGATGGTCGGCATCGCCGCCGTCGCCATCGATCCGCCGTACCGGGGCCGGGGCTGCGCCACGGCCCTGATGCGGGAGGCGGTCCGTGCCTTCGCCGAGGAGGGTTTCCCCATCGCCACCCTCTACCCCGCCACGCAGGGCATCTATCGACGCGCGGGGTTCGAGCAGGCGGGTAGCCGCTTCGAGATCCGTGTGCCGCTTTCTCAGTGCCTCTTTCGCGAGCGGGAAGTCGTGGTACGCGCCGAGACGCCCGACGATCGCCGGACCATCGAGGAGCTGCACCGCCGGCACGGCGCGCGCTACCCCGGCACCCTCGATCGCTCGGATCCGCTCTGGGCCCGCATCCGAAATCCGGGAGGCTCCCGCCGCACCGCGGCTACCTGCTCGCAGGGCCAGACGGGGTAGAGGGCTACTGTTTCGCCGCCTCCCACCGCCTTCCGAACCAGAGAAACGAACTGCACGTCTCCGACTACGTTGTCGAGACTCCAAGAGCTGCCCGGACGCTGCTCGCCTTCTTCGGCACCCACGCCTCACTCGCCGACGAGGTCGTCTGGTACGGAAGCGCCTCCGATCCACTGCTCGCTCTGCTCCCCGAGCAGCGAAGCCGCATCACCCTGCTGCAGGTATGGATGCTGCGGCTCCTCGACGTCCGCCGGGCGCTCGAGAGCCGCGGCTATCCCGAGGCGGTCTCCGCTCGCCTGGAGCTCGAAGTCCAAGACGACTGCATCCCCGAAAACTCTGGCCGCTTCGTCCTCGACGTCTCCGGCGGAAAGGCGGAGGTCCGGACCGGCGGATCGGGCCGGCTCCGCCTCCACGTTCGCGGCCTGGCCGCGCTGTATACCGGCTTTCTCTCACACGTCGACCTCGGCCTTCTTCGCCTCGCCGAAGGAGAGCCGCGGGACCTCGCCCTCGCCGGCGCGCTTTTTTCCGGGCCGCCTCCCGCCATGCCGGAGATCTTCTGAAGCGCGTGTCCAGGATGTGTTGCACCGCACCCGTTCCGAGGTCGAGGACGGCCGCCCTGCGCTCGGTGACTCCGTAGACCCGGTTTCCGCGGACCAGGCGCGGGCGCAGCGGCTCGACCTCGACGGGCGCTCCGAGCCCGAGGAGCAGGCCGGGGCGCACCTCGTCTCGCGCGAAGTAGACGCCCGGGCCCGCTCCCGCATACATCCCGAACCACCTCTCCTCGGATGCGTTCCGATGTCGAAAGGGAACGGCGGGGCGAATCATCCCCTCGAAGACGAAGGTTCGCCCGGTCGCCACCTCGATGGCCGTCACCTTCGCCTCGCTGACCAAGACCTCATCGGGCAGGTCGCAGGGATCGTCATCCAGTGGCGAACCTCTGGCGACTCGCGGAGGTGGAGCGGGCTCACTTGATCGCCACGCCCGCGATGTGGGGGCCGACCACGGGGATGGGGAGGCGAGCCTCCTCGATCTCCACCCCGGCAAAACCTGCGGCGCGGATGGCGGCCGCGGTGTCGCGGTCCGGGTGGCAGCCATCGGCCAGGACCTTCCACAGCGGTCGAAGAGCGCGCTGTACGGCACGGCGACCGCTTCCGCTGGCCGCTCCCACGTGCTCCACGAAGGCGAAGCGTCCGCCGGGGCGCAGCACGCGCAGGACCTCTCGCAGGGTCTTCGGCAGGTCGTGCACCGTGCAGAGGACGAGCGAGCAAAAGACGCCGTCGAAGGAGGCGTCCTCGAAAGGAAGGCGTTCGGCGGCGCCGCTCCAAACTTCGCCCTTCATCCCCTTGGCGCGCAGCCGCATTTCCAAAAACTCGCGCGCGTAGGGATTGGGCTCGAGCGCCACGTAGTCGACGCTGCGGCGGAGGTGGTCGAGATTGGCGCCCGCGCCGGCACCGATCTCCAGGACCCGGCCTTCCAGACTGCCGAAGTACCGGCGCTTCCAGGGGGCGACCAGGCGCTCGTAGCGCTCGCTGCCGTGGGCGAGGATGGAGGCCTGCAGCCGCTTGTACCAGCGAAGGTGGGAGAAGGGCGCGTAGCCCGTGCGAACGTCCGCTTCCATCGTCCCGAACCTGCCTCCATGGAAGCGAGAATGGAAGGGGCTTCGCGCGCCATGACCGCGCAGGGAAGCCTGCGAGATTCGAGGCGAATCCTCGTTGACAGGCCCCTGCCCCCCCACTACATGCTGGCGTGCCCAAGGCACCGTCCGGCGCGCTGGGCCGGCCAGAGGTCGGCCCGGCGTGGCGGCTCGGCGGCCTGCGCTCGCCTTACCGAGGG
>NICF_comb_assmDRAFT_10001007_pt1 | contig 22805 bp, 20 predicted proteins | sample NewIslPassag4_SG_FD_11279 | JGI IMG/M metagenome (IMG submission 11279) | reverse complement strand
GCTGGGCCATTGAACTCTTCTTTAAGTGGATTAAACAACACTTAAACATCAAAAGGTTTTATGGTCATAGTGAACAGGCGGTTCATAATCAGATTTATCTTGTTTTGATTGTGTATTGCTTAAACGTATTGGCGCAGTTGCATACAAACAGTAATCTCAGTTATTTAAAAATTAGCCGTTATTTAAAGGCTGCGCTATGGAAATCCTCCCATATCTGGATCCGAAAAATTCAAGGAAAGGGTGTCCCATAAAAAATTCCTTAGTTGTCGTTGGTAACTCGTGTCTTTGGCAATATTGTTAAAAAAATGGATGTTTACTACCTTTATTTAGGTGTTTTCCTTTTTTAATAAAAATTGCAGAAACAACAAACTGAAAATTCGCATTTTATTTACGCGACACTAGTGATGGACATGATAAAATTAAAATAATAAAATTTATAAAAGAGTGAATGGGAGGAATTTTTCGAATGTATAAGTATGGATTTGTGTTTTTATTATCTGCACTGTCGAAACTATGGTTATCGATATATATAACTAATTATTTTTTAATAAGGGAACTAGAAATAACAGGTCGGATCGAAGGGACGATATATTCTAATATTAATAGTCTTGTAATAGCTGTGATTATAATTGAATTCATGATTTCCTTAATTTTGTTTTCTATTTCAATATTTAATAAAAAAAATAAATGATCTGAAATGGCTGGTTTTTGAGCTTTACTCGAAGGTGACAAAAGCCATGCAGGCTATGGTAGTGAAAAAAAACTATGTATGGTGATGAGAAAGAGCCCGGTTTGAGTTTCTAATTCCTTATGAAACGAATTGTTTTTTTCACTTGCTTCATTTTTAGGGACTTATTGATTGTTCCCCTTAGGGTAGACAGATTGCCATTCTGGGCTTACATGATGGCTCAATTATTAGCTATGTTTTAGGACATTCCAATAATAATGATATCGTATTTGAAACTCTTGATCAGGCCATTCGTCGATTAGATGGAGACCACCCGCTTATTCATAGTGACCGTGGATTTCAATACACCTCACATGGATTTAAACGAAGAATAGAGGGGGCAGGAATGACGCACAGTATGTCAAGAATTGGAAAGTGTATTGATAATGGACCAATGGAATCGTTTTGGGGAGCACTCAAATGCGAGAAGTATTATTTACATAAGTATGAAACCATGAACCCCTTGAGGAACTCTCAAAGGCGATTGATGAATATATTTACTTTTACAACAATGAAAGATATCAAGAAAGGCTAAACGGCCTTAGCCCCATTGAATACAGGACTAAAGCCGCTTAAATCATTTTAATTATTTCCACTGTCTACTTGACAGGGGGCAGTTCACTTTTCGGACAGCCCCTTTTAAAGATTAAATCGATCTACATCCCTTATAGGTAAGATATATTGGCATTTAATAGAAGTAATGGCTTGTTAATCTTTGCCCCAATTCCTTTTAGGTAAGATACAAACACAAGGTTTCGGACGATTAATACGCCACGAAAATGAGATTCAATCCCTCATAGGTAAGATACAAACCGGTTCACGCGGAAAATGCAAAAGATGATACTTTTGTTATTCATTTCAATCCCTCATAGGTAAGATACAAACTCAACCTGGAGGACATTATTGAAGCGATAGAAATTATATTTCAATCCCTCATAGGTAAGATACAAACCGACGTTGTGAAAAACGACCCGTTCTGGTCATCCTGGATTTCAATCCCTCATAGGTAAGATACAAACTGCGGATCAAATAAAGCCACGCCTGGATTGCTTCATATTTCAATCCCTCATAGGTAAGATACAAACCACGCTGACGTTTTTGAACTTGAATAATGGCGAAAGTATTTCAATCCCTCATAGGTAAGATACAAACGCATTACTTCCAATACACCGACGGCGAGGAATCCGATTTCAATCCCTCATAGGTAAGATACAAACTTGTAAATCAGCAGACATTTTACTATAACTCCAAATTTCAATCCCTCATAGGTAAGATACAAACGAACTTTAGAAGTTGAATACGATTTAACTCACCCGAATTTCAATCCCTCATAGGTAAGATACAAACTTGGCTTGTTGGATTGTTGCATCCGCTCAGTTGTGTATTTCAATCCCTCATAGGTAAGATACAAACTGTTTCTGCTCCCAAAGCGTTTCTTGAGAATATATAAATTTCAATCCCTCATAGGTAAGATACAAACAAAAAGCGAAAAAACAGTGTTTTTGGTTGTAACAGAATTTCAATCCCTCATAGGTAAGATACAAACCCCAAGTTTTATTGATTTATCAAGGTTTTGGAAAAGTGTGGGGTGTTTGATTTTTATTATAATATCTAGGCTGTTTGAAATCAATAGATGTTCTAATGCTTGATAGGACTCGGTTTTACGGGAATTCATCATTTGTCGTCGATCCCCCGGGTTTAATGTCGTGAGGGAGATCGACGACATTTTTTCGGCATTTTATTTAAAAGGCTCCGTAAACCAAATTTCATGACCATCAGGGTCTTCTATAACCGTTTCCCGGACACCCCAATCCCGGTCTACGGGCTCTTGAACCACTTTCCCTAGACCGGATTTTTTCACCTTGTCCACTAAATTCATAAGATGATCTGCACGGAATTCGATACCAATGCCGTTTTTATTGCCTGTTGTTTCCCCTGCAGGATGAAGCATTAATGTTGTTTCTCCTACCTGGAAAAAGACCATGCCGTCATACTCCTCGGTTTTCGCCAATCCCAAGACATCTTCATAAAATCGTTTCGCTTTTTCCGTGCCTTTTGACATGAGTACGATTTGATTCACCTTTGTCACCTTAAATCCACCCATTAAATTAATCCCCTTTCATTTGACAGATAATTCAGTTTTTGTATAAAATGATAAAAACAAATTGCGAAATTGTCAAATATGCAATAATCGAGGTGAAATGATATGGAACGGGTCATTTACATGGAAGGAAAACCGGTTCCCCGATATGGGATCATGTGCTCATTGCCGGTCAATTTGTTCACAGAAATGATTTTTGTTGATTATGCCGCCAATAAATTTCATCCACCAACAAATTGGTCAAAGGAGATGGCTCAAAAACTTAATGAAGAGGATCAAAGATTGCTCCAGTCCATCCGTTCGATTCTTGCCCATGGGTGGATCTTACGGGATTTTGTGCTGAAAAAATGTCCAATCGATCACCCTGTACATAAAGATTGGTCGAATTTTATTGGGTGGCTTGAAAATTTGACCAAGGAGGAAATGATTGAGCTAACAATAGATGGAATTATCTCCGGATTGGATTATTATCATCAGTTTTTGGATCCGATTCATGAGGTGGAAGAGATTCTCGAGGAGCTGGGCCCACAAGCGATAGATGCAACCTTTTTAAAGGATGAAAGCAATCGGCGGAAAGCGTTGACTGCCCTTTTAGCCAGTTGGAAAGTGAAGGATAAAGAAAATACTACCGATATGATTATGGCAATTGAACCTTTTCATGATAATATAGTTACTTTTATAAAAACACTGTGGGAAAAGGGATATAAAGAGGAATGGGAACGGAAAAGGGAATTTTTGCAAAGGGCGATGGAAGGGGTACGTCCGTTACTTACGGAAAAGAATGACACAGAGGATATGATCATCCGGATCACAGGGATAAAACCTAGGCAGGAAGTCCATGGTTTACAAGATACTCGAGAAGTCATTTTTATTCCATGCTTGCACTTAGGGGAAAATCTCGCTGTTTTTTCCCTTGGGGATACTTCTTATGTTCTATATGAGCCGAATCCGACTGAAAAAGAAACCAGACCTGCTGGCACACCTCCGAATGATCAAAAGGTCGTTGAAATTCTTACCGCCATTGGAGATGAGACCCGCTTAAACATACTGCTTCTGCTCAAAAAACACCCGGGACTCCATGCCATCCAAATTGGGGATATGCTTGACCTTCACCAAAGTACGGTATCCCGGGCCTGCCAGGTTCTGGTGAATGACGGTATTTTGTCTGGAAAAAAAGAACAAGGATTTAAATGCTTTTATATAAACGAGGATTGGGTTGACATCCTATCAACTTGGCTTCTTAAAAATTTCAAAGGCAGCTCTTCATAACTTAAAAGGATACGGATTTGAAAACAGAGAATATTTTTATTCAGGAGAAGCGAAAATTTTCATACCAAGAGGATGATAGAAGTTGGTTAATGAGATAAAAATCAAGGCATTGAAATTCCCCGATATTCCCCATTATGAGTGGAAGGGTGAATTGCTTTGCCATACCCCTGATTATGTACTTGTTTTATGCAAACCGGGACGAAAATTGATTCATCATACCAAAAAGGCGGTCTTTACGATTCATAACACATCCATAGAATACTTTTCCCTAAAGGAATGGTTCACGGTTGCAATGGCAATGGAAGAGGGCAAGATGATCTCGGCCTATTGTAATGTGGCAAAGCCATCAGTCTTTATTGACGGGGAAATCAGTTTCATTGATTTGGACATAGATTTGATTTGGGAAAAGGACAAAGGGTGGAAGGTTGTTGACGAAGAAGAATTTGAGGAAAACAGCGTCAAATATCAGTATCCTCCGGAATTAAAGGAAGAAGCAAAACATGCCCTTGAAAAATTAAAAGTGGCAGCTACACAGGGGAAATTCCCCTTCAATCCAATCGTTTTAAATTCATTTTTAAAAAAATAAAGCAGAACCGCTTAAGATTGAATTTTTATGCAAAAATTATGCATATAATTGCATTGAAATAAAGTTATTGTGCATAAACCCTTTAGTAATCAGGCGAATTTTTGAGAAAAAGGGATTGCAACCGAATTCGTAACTTCCAGTTTTCTGGGAGTTTTTTATTTTCATCCCTCTAGTCAGCTACACCCAACAGTAATCGTGCGTTATTTTCAAGGGATTTTTCCTCAAAAAAGCACAACTATCAAGTTATTAAAGAGAACCAGGAAAATAGTTTTTATATATACCTCAACTCTATGCAACACCACGAGTTTATAAGAACCCCTTCTTGTAGAAAAGCACTCTTTGATCCTCATTCACCATTTTGGACTTAGCCCCTTTTTCACTAAATTTGATTATTACTTTCCAAAAGTGTTTTTGCAAATAAATACCAGTGAAAGCCGTTTCGTTTTTTGATCATCCATCCGGTTCAAACGTGAGAAATTTGAACAAAACCCTTGCCAGTTTTTAAGCTTCGTGTTATAAATATACATATTAATTAATAAACATTCAAACATGAATCAGGTGGCAATCATGAAGGAGATTATGAAAAAACAAATCGATTCAATTAAAGAACGGTTGTGGAATATTAGTGACTATTTATATGAGCACCCGGAATTGGGAGATCAGGAATATGAATCTAGCAAAATATTAACGGAGTTTCTATCCGAACATCAATTCCATATCGAAATGAGCATTGCGGGTCGCCCGACAGCCTTTAAGGCCGTATACAAAGGGAAAAAATCCGGACCTGTGATTGCCTATTTGGCGGAATATGATGCCCTTCCCGGTGTGGGACATGGCTGCGGTCATAATTTGATTGGCACGATGAGTTGCGGTGCCGGCGTCATCCTGAGTAAGGTCATAGACGAAGTGGGCGGTACGGTCATCGTCTTCGGGACACCGGCAGAGGAAACGAACGGGGCAAAGGTTCCGATGGCGGAGCAGGGCTACTTTAATGAAGTCGACGTTGCCCTTATGGTTCATCCCGCCGGAGAATCCTATGCAAGCGGAAAATCCCTTGCCATGGATGCCATCCAATATGCCTACAAAGGAAAATCCGCCCATGCCGCAGCGGCTCCAGAAAAAGGTATTAATGCCCTTGATAGCGTTATCCAGCTGTTTAATGGCATCAACGCCTTAAGGCAGCATGTTCCCTCGGATGTACGGATTCATGGGATTATTAAGGAAGGCGGAAAGGTCGCCAACGTTGTGCCTGATTATGCGGTGGTCCAATTCTACATTCGGGCCAATGAACGGAAAGTCCTTAACGAAGTTGTCGAAAAGGTGAATCGGATTGCTGAGGGTGCGGCCCTTATGACGGGGGCGACACTAGAAATTTCCAATTATGAATTAAGTTACGACAACATGGTAACCAATGAAACTTTATCCACTGTCTTCAATAAAAATTTGGAGGAAGTTACTGGAAAACCGGTCAATCCGCCCCGGGGAGAATATGGATCCATCGATATGGGGAACGTCAGTCATGTCGTTCCGGCGATTCACCCCTATATAGGTCTTGGCAATCCCAACTTAATCGCTCACACGAAAGAATTTGCTGATCAAACGATTACGGAGGAAGGACATAAAACTTTGGTAAACGGTGCATTGGCACTGGCTTTTACGGGGTATGATGTTCTAACAAATCCAGCTTTGTTGCAAGCTATTAAAGAAGAATTCCAAAGGAAAAACAATTACTTATGATTGGAAGGAAAAAAGATGAAAAAAATAATAAGCAAACTCATTTTCTTAGCGTCCATCTTTGTACTTGCTGCTTGCGGTCAATCAAGTGGAGATAAACCTGTGCTGAAAATGGCCACCTCTGCCGACTTTCCGCCCTTTGAAAGTCGCGATACAAATGGAGAGTTTATCGGCTTTGATATAGATTTAGCCAACATAATTGCAGAAGAGTTAGGATATAAGCTGGAAATTTCCGATCAAAACTTTGACGGCTTGATTGGTGCCCTGCAAGCCAAACGGGTCGATATGGTTCTGGCCGGTATGAGCGCAACGGAAAAACGGAAGAAAAATGTTGATTTCTCGAAGGAATATCATCGTTCCGGAGAAATGTTCCTATCCTTGCCAGAAAATAAAGTGGAATCATTGGACGGTCTTAAAGGGAAGGTTGTTGGCGTACAGCTAGGTACCATCCAAGAAGAAGGTGCCAATGAATTGAGCAAAGAATATGGCTTTGAAGTAAAGGCCGTGGACAATGCCGCTGTCCTGATTCAGGAATTACTATCTAATCGTGTGGATGTTGTGTACATGGATAAACAAGTTGCCAAAGGATATATGGAATCCCAAGGCCTATTCGGTTTTGACGACCCGACAACAAGCTCACCGGGTATGGCCATTGCCTTCCCGAAAGGTAGCGACCTTGTGGAAAAAGTAAATAAGGTACTGGAAAAACTTGAAGAAAACGGGAAACTACAAGAATTAAAAGACAAATGGAATCTTGATGAAGTTGTCATCGAATAAAAGTAGGTAACGTTGGTGATTCAGGAAGGTCAATCGGTGGTTTTTGCCCTTGGCAAGCCACCGATTATCTCTGTTTTATTGGGTTTTTAGAAAAAAGAAAGAATTTATGCCAAAGGCGAGGTGCAATATATTGCGATTGGATTTTAGTCAACTCACCCCATATATTCCATTTATATTAGAAGGAATTATAGTTACTTTGAAATTTGTTTCCGTATCCATTTTAATTGGACTCGTTCTTGGGACATTACTATCCCTATGTAAAATTTCGAAGAATGTTTTCCTAAAAGCGCTGGCCAATGCCTATACGTCCATTTTCCGGGGAACACCTTTGATTTTGCAATTGATGATAATCTATTATGCTGTTCCACAATTAACGAATTACGACATCCCGATTTATTTATCGGCGATTCTTTCCTTTGGACTGAATTCCGCAGCATATGTATCGGAAATTATCCGGGCAGGGATCATGGCGGTGGATAAAGGTCAGGTGGAGGCTGCCGAAGCCCTCGGTGTGCCCTACTGGAAGATGATGAAGGATATCATCTTGCCCCAGGCGGTCAAAAACATTTTGCCGGCATTAATGAATGAATTTATCACCTTAACAAAGGAATCTGCGGTAGTCTCGACCATCGGCTATCTGGATTTAATGCGTCGTGCCCAAGTGGTAGGTGCCGCCCTTTACCGGAACTTTGAACCGCTGATTTTTGTTGGCATCATTTATTGGGTCATGGTTACCATTTTAACGAAACTTGGCAGCATGGTAGAACGGAGGTTAAGAACCAGTGATCAAGGTTGAGAATATTTCTAAGATGTTTGGCAAGAATACGGTCTTAAAAAACATCAGTACGACAATCCAATCCGGCGAAGTAGTGGCCGTTATAGGTCCTTCCGGTTCAGGGAAATCTACTTTTTTACGTTGCCTGAATCTCCTGGAAAAGCCGACCTCCGGAAAAATTTATATCAAGGATCAGGAGATTACCAATCCGAAAACAGACATCATGGAGATCCGGAAGAAAATCGGAATGGTATTTCAGCAATTCAACCTATTCCCCCACATGACCGTTTTGGATAATGTTACCTATGCCCCGAGAAAGGTCAATCAATTATCGAAGGAAAAGGCGGAAGAAATCGGGAAACATCTTCTTTCCAAGGTGGGTCTGTCCGATAAGATTGACAGTTATCCGAACCAATTATCCGGCGGACAAAAACAACGGGTCGCCATTGCCCGGGCCCTTGCCATGGAACCGGAAATCATGCTTTTTGATGAGCCGACATCCGCCCTTGATCCGGAAATGGTGAAAGAAGTGCTGGATGTCATGAAGGATTTGGCAAAAACGGGGATGACGATGGTGATCGTTACCCATGAAATGAATTTTGCGAAGGAAGTGGCGGATCGTATCTTCTTTATTGATGATGGGGTCATTTTGGAAGATGCCGACCCCAGGGAGTTTTTCACCGAACCGAAGACGGAAAGGGCAAAAGACTTTTTATCAAAAATTCTATAAAGTGCTATGGGTTGCTCTTTTTCGGGCAACCTTTTTTTCTGGAAAAACCTTCTCTTTTTTTCCTACCATGCATATCATTTTTTGGGAGGAATATTGACAATATTATTATAAAAACTTAGAATTTTCTGTAAGATGATATATTGTTTGATATACCCTTTCAATTTTCTCCAATGCCTATTTCATTGAAGTCTGGAATTTCCTTTGAAACAACCCCATAAATCTCCATCGTTTAGCTACCCCCTGCCTTCAAACCTTTATCGCCTATTCAAAAAACTCACTTTTAGCTCAAGCTGTCTTTTGTTCAAAATAGGAAGGCAGGAAACATAGATTTTTTCTGAGAGTGGAAAGGAGGGCTAGGAAAAAGATTCATTTCTTTGTGCGATTCAATCAAATCTAGGGGAAGGGGAAATGTAAAATGATGGCAACACCTTTAACATTACCTCAGATGCTTGAAAGGGCAGAAAAATATTTTCCGAAAAAAGAAATCATCTCAAGAACAGCTACCGGTATCCAACGTTTTACTTATAAGGAAATGGGAAAAAGAACCCGGGCATTGGCCAGTGCTTTGAAAAAACTCGGAGTCAAAAAAGGGGATCGGGTAGGTACCTTTGCCTGGAACCACCATCGACATTTGGAAGCCTATTTTGCCATTCCCTCCATCGGTGCCGTGCTTCATACCATCAATATCCGGCTTCCCGGAGATCAACTTGCCTATATCATCAACCATGCGGAAGATAAGGTTCTCCTCGTAGATTCGGAATTGCTCCCTGTGATGGAAAAATTGAAGGACCAAATCCCGACTGTTGAGGCTGTTATTGTCATGTCGGATCAAAAGGAAGTGCCGGAATCTTCCTTTAGTAATGTATATTCTTATGAGGCGCTTGTTGCGGAAGGGGATGGAAACTTCCAATTTGAAGAAGAGCTAGATGAAAATGATCCGGCAGGCATGTGCTATACCTCTGCCACAACCGGTATGCCTAAAGGTGTCGTCTATACCCATCGCGGACTCTTTCTCCATAGTATGGCACTGGGATTGGCAGATACGACGGCGGTTTCCGAGTCGGATGTAGCAATGGCCGTTGTTCCCATGTTCCACGTGAATGCCTGGGGATTACCTTTTGCGGCTACTTGGTATGGAACGACCCAAGTGTTTCCGGGTCCCTTTCCGACACCGAAAATTTTGGCTGAATTGATCGAAACCTATAAAGTTACGATTACCGCAGGAGTCCCGACGATTTGGCTGGGGCTTTTAAACGAACTGGAAAAGGGAAATTATGACATGTCCAGCCTACGGGCAATCCTTTGCGGAGGATCGGCAGCTCCAAAGGGAATGATCCGGGCTTATGAACAGAAATATAAAATTCCCTTTGCCCATGCGTACGGAATGACGGAAACAACCCCTCTCGTTCTCTATTCCCGCCTGAAAAGCTATCAGAAGGACCTCCCCTATGAAGAACAACTGGAAATCCGGGCGAAACAAGGAATTGTCGTTCCGGGGCTGGAAATAAAGGTAGTTAATGATAAAGGGGAGGTGGAGCCTAATGGTAAAGAGATGGGCGAACTACTGGTCCGAGGCCCTTGGATTGCGAAGGAATATTATAAGGATGACCGGTCCTCGGAAGCTTTCCGGGATGGTTGGCTCTACACCGGGGATGTTGTCACTATCGATGAAGAAGGCTTTGTCCACATAATGGACCGTACAAAAGACCTGATTAAGAGCGGCGGGGAATGGATTTCCTCCGTTGAATTGGAAAATGCCCTCATGGCCCATGAGGCTGTCCAGGAAGCAGCGGTTGTTGCCGTTCCCCATCCGAAATGGGTGGAACGACCGGTAGCTTGTGTTGTATTGAAGGAAGGAAAAACGGTCACGAAGGAAGAATTAATTGATTATTTACGTCCGCAATTTGCCAAATGGTGGTTGCCGGATGAAGTGTTATTCCTGGATGAAATACCGAAGACCTCCGTCGGGAAATTCCTAAAACGGGCGCTAAGGGAATACGTCAAAGAAAAATTGGAAGTAAAGGAAGCATAAAAAATAAACCCTATGATTGTTGATCATAACCGGTGAGGACAACACATATATACAAAAAGGAATTGCGGAAAAGGTTCCCCGAAACAGGAATTTCCTAAAGTAGGGGAGCCCTCCTATTTTATTCAAACAAGTTGCTTATTAAAAGGAAGATTGGGATTCTAAAAGGAATTTTGTAAAAAACATCCCATGGGGAAGGGGTTTCGGTCATCTACAGATGAAAAAGGGGGTTCAAATATGAAACGAGTAGACTTGGAAACATTGCGTTCTTCTGTGGAATTGCCGGTCATTCTTGCACCGATGTTTTTGATATCGAATCCGGAGATGGTATTAAAGGCTTGCCAAGCAGGAATCATCGGTACCTTTCCTGCCCTCAATGCCCGGACAACAGATATTTTGGAAGAGTGGCTCAAGGAAATTTCCGCTGGTCATGAAAAGCTATTGAACGAACATCCAGGAAAGAAAATCGGCCCTTGGGGAATTAACTTTATTAGTCATCGCTCCAACAAGCGGTTTCTGGAAGACTTGAAGCTTATTGAAAAATATCGGCCACCCCTTGTTATTACCTCCCTCGGCGATCCAAGCCCGGTCGTGAAAGTGGTACATAATTACGGAGGAATCGTTTTTTCCGATGTGATCAATATTTCCTTTGCCAAGAAAGCTTTGGAAAAGGGATCCGATGGACTGGTTCTTGTGGCAAGTGGTGCCGGAGGACATGGCGGAACCTTCAATCCCTTTGCTTTTGTCCATGAAGTCCGACAGTTTTGGGATGGACCGATTGCCTTAGCCGGAGGGATGACCCGTGGGGAAGATATTTTGGCGGCTGAATTGATTGGAGCGGATTTTGCTTATATTGGCACCAGATTTATCCCTGCAGAAGAAAGCGGTGCATTCCCCGAATATAAAAAGATGATTCTGGATTCTTCTATAGAAGATATCCTTTATACCGATGCCTTTACCGGCGTCCATGGGAATTACTTGACGGAAAGCATTAAGCGGGCAGGACTGGATCCTGCTCAACTGAAAAGTAAGGGGGAGGTCGATTTTTCAAAGCTTCAACAATCCGGTGTGAAAGCATGGCGGGATGTCTGGTCTGCGGGACAAGGAGTTGGGGACATAACGAAAATGCAGACCGTACAGGAGATTGTTGAGGAGTTGAAGGCACAATATCAGGCAGGGATTGAAAGGATGGGGAGTCGTATCACCATCCCATAAATGGTATCTGGTCCTTCCTGAATTCGATGGCTATTACGGAACATTTTCCGGATAAGCCATTTTTTCATGGGAAAATTTCTCCATCCTTTTTCAAAAATCCGAAAACTCCCTTTACAAATAAACAAAACTTCTGTATATTGTAGTTGAGTGGTAATGACCACTTGACTATGAATTCAGGGGGTAGTCGACATTTTAGATAAAACAAGCAAAATCCCACTATATCTGCAATTGATGGAAGATATCATAAAAAAGATCGAAAACAATGTGTACAAAGAGCATGACCAGCTGCCTTCTGAACGGGAATTGTGCAAAGTATATAACACGAGCCGAATTACCGTCAGACAGGCATTTCAGGAATTGGAGAGAGAAGGTTTCATCTATAAGATGCATGGAAAGGGAACCTTCGTCGCTCCCAAATTCTATAACCAAAAACTCCGTAACTTATATAGTTTTACTGATGAAATGAAAAAATTAGGGAAAATCCCTTCTACGAAGGTTCTTTCCTTTACGGATATGGCGGTTGACGAACATTTGGCTGGAAAAATGGGGCTTCTTCCCAACGAAGAGGTTTTTAAAGTAGTAAGGCTTAGATTGGCGGATGGGGAACCCCTTATGTATGAAACGACATATTTGCCCAAAAAGGTTTTTCCCCAATTAACGGCGACCGATCTTGTCCAGAAGCCGATGTACGACGTATTTCGGGATGATTATCAGGTACAAGTTACGAAGGCAATTGAAAAATTCTCAGCGGCTCTTGTCCGCCAAGAGGAAGCGGTATATTTAAATACCCGGGCCAATCTCCCGGCAATGCTTATCAGGCGTTTTGCCTATTTTCATGATCAGCTAATTGAATATACGATCAGCGTGGCCCGAGGAGATAAATTTGTCTATACTGTAGAATTGACATAACCAGCACAAGGTTATGTCCATTTTTAGAAAATACTGGTTATGACAACATAACCAATGAGAGAAAAACTTGCTCTATCATCATATCATCGGGAGGTTGTGCAGAATGTTTAACATGACTGAGAAATTTCTGGAAGAAAAGAAAGGCATTTATACTGCCCGGGAAATATACCAGCAACCAGGGGTATGGAAAAAGATTTATGAGAACTATAAAGAAAATCGTGAACGCTTTCAACGGTTTATTGAAAGAATATTAGCGAACCATCAGAGGGTTAGGGTCATTTTTACAGGGGCGGGTACTTCTGCCTTCATTGGAGATATTCTTACTCCTGTTTTGCAAAGGGAACAGCAACGAAACTTCGATTACGTGGCCATTCCAACTACAGATCTGGTCGCCCAGCCGGACAGCTATTTTTTAAAAAATGTTCCGACCATACTCGTATCCTTTGGGCGGTCTGGGAATAGTCCGGAAAGTGTAGCGGCGATGGAGTTGGCATCAAAAAATGTCATAAATTTATACCAAGTGGTCATAACCTGTAATAAAAAGGGAAAAATGGTTGAGGCCATTGCGAATGACCCGAATGGTTTTCTCTTCCTTCTGCCCGATGAAACCCATGATAAAGGTTTTGCGATGACAAGCAGTTTTTCCGGTATGGCCCTTGCTAGTTATTTGCTTTTTACAGAAAAGAAATCCGAAGTGGAAAAGGTAGGGCACTTATCGGATGAGGGAGCTATATTGTTGGAAAAACTTTGCCCCGTCATTGATGAAATATTAACCTTTGAGTTTGATAGAATCGTATATTTAGGTTCTGCTTCTTTAGGGCAATTGTCCCATGAAGCAGCCTTAAAAATGCTTGAGCTGACGGCGGGAAAAGTTGTTGCGGTTCACGAGTCTTCCATGGGATTCCGGCATGGTCCGAAGTCAATTCTAAGGGACAAAACCTTGGTTGTGCTATTTGTTTCCCAAAACGAATATACGAAAAAATACGATTTTGATATTTTGCGGGAAATTAAGGGAGATAGCCCAGAGGTAAAAACGGTTGTATTGTCCTCGGGGGAAAATGAGGAATTTGCCAAAATCTCCGATTGGTTCATTAAGACAGGATCCACTAAGGGGGATTTTGACCAAGACTTGTACTATGGTCTGCTTTATGTCTTATTTGCCCAAGTTCTGGCATTGAAAAAATCCCTCCAGCTTGGGATCACCCCTGACAATCCGAGTCCTGATGGAAGGGTCAACCGAGTTGTGCAAGGCGTTGTGATTTACCCATGGGATAAATGAGGATTCTTAAGGGGAACCCGCCTCGAAAGGAATCCCATTGATCATAAATTTTCAAAAAGGATGGTGATGAAATGTCTAAACCTAACATCTTAATGACGAGGGTTGATAATCGCCTTATTCACGGGCAGGTTGGAGTCACATGGGTAAACCATTTGGGCGCAAACCTGGTGGTGGTCGCCAATGATAAAGTGGCAACAGATGAAGTGCAGCAAGCCCTCATGGACATGGTTCTGCCAGATGTAGTACAGACCCGGTATTTCACCATTCAAAAGACGATCGATGTAATCCATAAAGCTAGCCCAAGGCAAAAAATATTCCTCGTCGTAAAAACCCTTCAAGATGCTTTGAAGTTGGTGGAAGGGGGTGTACCCATCGACATACTGAATATCGGAAATTTGCATTATGAAGAAGGAAAAAGGCAGATTTCATCTACAGTTTCCGTGGATGAAGATGATATCCGCTGTTTGAAAAGGCTAGATGAATTGGGTGTAAAACTTGATTTGAGGGGGGTGCCCAACGAAAGAGGAAGGAATATCATGGATCTTTTGTAAGTGTTTTATGGAACTCGTGTTGGATTTGTCTTGAAAAGTTCATCATCAAAAAATCCGTTTAAAGGGAGGTAGTCGTTTTGTTACTGGAGTCACTCTTGATCGCCCTTTGGGCAGGGATTATCGGCATTGACCTTTACAACGGTTTGACCCACATCCATAGGCCGATTGTTACCGGTTTGGTTGTTGGACTTATTTTAGGTGATGTAACAACTGGATTAATCATTGGCGGTACCCTCGAATTGATTTGGATGGGTATGGCCCCCTTGGCAGGAGCTCAGCCCCCAAACGTAGTCATCGGTGGGACCATTGGAGTCGCCTTCGGGATTATTTTGGAACAAGACCCGAATGTGGCGATCGGTATTGCGGTTCCTTTTGCGGTAGCGATGCAAGGCTTTGTCACTTTCCTCTTTACCATTTTTGCCCCGCTTATGCATAGGGCAGATAAATATGCGGAAGAAGGAAATTACAAAGGGATTGACAGATTGAACTATTTAGGACTCTCCATCCATTTTGTGGCTAATGCCGTTATTGCTTTTCTCCCCATTTATTTCGGAGCGGAAAAGGCCCAAGTTTGGGTGGAAGCAATTCCCCAATGGGTCATCAATGGTCTTTCCATTGCTGGGGGAATGATGCCGGCGATCGGATTTGCCATGCTGATGAAGATTATGTTGAAAAAGGAATACATCATGTTTTTTATCATCGGTTTTGTTTTGGCGGCGTATCTGAACCTTCCGATTATGGCCATCGCTTTAATCGGACTTGCCATTGCCCTTTATGATTACTTTACTGCCCGGACAAAGGGCGGTTTAGGAACCGGAGAGGAGGAAATCACCGATGGCATCTAACCATTATCATGATTCAACAGTTGCGCCGGATTTGACAGAAAAAGAGCTTAGGCGGATGGCGATCAGATCCATGTTTCTGCAAGCTTCCTTTAACTATGAACGGATGCAAGCAGCCGGGTGGCTATTTTCCATTTTGCCGGGGTTACGTTCCATTCATAAAGATGAAAAAGATTTTAAACGGTCGATGAAGGAACATCTTGAATTTTTCAACACCCATCCTTTCTTGGTGACTTTCATCATGGGGATCATTTTGGCAATGGAACAACGAAAGGAAGATCGGGAAGCCATCCGCGGGATAAAAGTTGCCACGATGGGGCCGCTTGGCGGAATTGGTGATGCCCTGTTCTGGTTAACATTGCTACCCATTACGGCGGGCATTGGGGCCTCGATGGCCATTGAAGGGAATATTGCTGGTCCCTTCTTCTTCCTGATTGTCTTTAACATATTCCACTTCGCCTTGCGTTTTGGGCTTATGGAATACAGTTACAAAATGGGCGTAAAAGCGGTAGCGAAATTGAAAGAAGGAACGAAGTTAATTTCTCGGGCAGCATCCATTGTCGGATTAACCGTCGTCGGTGGCTTAGTGGCTACTTATGTTTCCCTATCCATTAACTATACATGGAAGATGGGGGAAGGGGAATTAAATATTCAAACCGGTGTTCTTGATCAAATAATGCCGGCATTATTGCCATTAAGCTTTACCTTCCTTGTCTACTGGCTCTTAAAGAAAGGCCGTTCCCCATTAACGATTATTTTAATCATCGTCATCATCGGCTTAATTGGATCCTACTTTGGATTCCTATAATCGATTATTTGAAATTACCCTCCTTAATTATATATATCGGAAATTCCGGCTGGTTTCCGAGTCGGGGAATCAGCCGGTTTTCATGAAAGGATGATTTCCATGATTGGGATCATAATTTCAGGACATGGGGATTTTCCCATTGGCATGCTGGACTCCGTGCGATTAATTGCCGGAGAAGTCCCCAAAGCCCGTGCCATTCCTTTTAAAGATAATGTGGAAGAGCTTGAAGCGGCTCTTGATGCGGCAATGGAAGAATTGGAAGGCGGATATGGTGTAGTTTGTTTTACCGACTTGGCTGGAGGAACCCCCTTTAACGCATGTTCAAGACTTGCGGTAAAACGGGGGAATGTAAAGGTTATTGGTGGGGCAAACTCCCCGATGATCTTAAGTGGATTATTCCTTCGTCATCTGCCCTTGGAGGAGTTTGTCGCCCAGGTGATGGAAGAAGGAAAATCCAATATCCAACAGTTTACCTTAAAAAAGAAGGAATATGTAGAGGATTCGGAAGGAATCTAATTCTCCTTTTTCATATGGATCCAGTGTCGTGAATTCTGTCAAAAATATTGAAATCTAGGCTAACTGACTAAGAAAAATTGACCCTTTTGAAAATAAACTCTAATTCGGTTCCACCGCAAACAGGGAAAGGTCCAAGTGTGATGATCTGAATCAGGCGTTTATTTTTATTCAAAGAATAGGATTTTAGGAGGAAACATCATGGGATTTTTACGAAATACGAAGGAAATGCTTCTTCACGCCCAAAGGGAAGGATATGCAGTCCCTGCCTTTAACATCCATAATTTAGAAACGATCAAAACCGTCGTGGAAACCGCAAATGAATTGCGTTCGCCGGTTATTTTGGCAGCAACCCCCGGGACAATGGATTTTGCCGGAAGGGCCTATATTCAGGCGATTGCGGAAACCGCGGCCAAATTACATGATATACCCATCGCCTTACATTTAGATCATCATACAACCTATGAATCTATTTTTGAATCATTACAATTGGGTACCAAATCGGTCATGATTGATGCATCTCACAAACCTTTCGAAGAGAATGTGGCACTTACGAAAAAGGTCGTAGAGATTGCCCACGAATACGGAGCAACGGTAGAAGCGGAATTAGGGAAATTGGTTGGTCAGGAAGATGACCTGACGGTGGACGAAAAGGATGCCATCTATACCGACCCGGATCTAGCGGTTGAATTTGTCGAACGAACTGGGGTTGATTCCCTGGCTGTGGCCATCGGAACAGCCCACGGTTTATACAAATCCGAACCAAAACTGGATTTTGAGCGACTTGCAAAAATCCGGAGCCTCGTTCATGTACCTTTAGTTTTACATGGTGCAAGCGGGGTGCCTGTTAAGGATGTCCAAAAATGTATTGAGCTCGGATGTGCCAAAGTCAATATTTCCACGGAGTTAAAAATCCCTTTTTCCAATGGATTACGGGATTATTTACTGGTCCACCCGGAAGAAACCGATCCAAGGAAATATATGAAACCTGCTAAAGAAGCTATGCGAGAAATGGTAATCGAGAAGATTATAATGTGCAAAAGTAATGGAAGGGTCTAAAAGAGGAAAAGAGGGGAGGCCATAGGCTTCTCCTTTTTTTAAATATGGAAAGGGGATTTCCATGATTGTAACGGTTACTTTAAACCCCTCGGTAGATATAAATTATACGTTACCCAAATTACAGTTAGATGGGGTAAACCGGGTTGAGGAAGTTTCGAAAACGGCCGGAGGGAAAGGACTGAATGTAAGCAGGGTATTAAGGCAATTAGGGGAGGAAGTAGCAGCCACCGGGTTTTTAGGGGGTGATTTAGGGAATTTTTTACGGAAGAAGATTAAAGAGCTTGGAATTTCCGATTATTTTATACCAATTGCCGATGAGACCCGTAACTGTATCGCTGTGTTACATGAAGGGATGCAAACGGAAATATTAGAGCCCGGTCCTTTCATTCAGGAAAAGGAAAAGGAGGCATTTCTATCGACCTTCCAGCGCCTGATTAAAGCAGGCAATATAATTACCATCTCCGGCAGTCTACCTGAAGGATTGCCAAAGGATTTTTACAAAACATTGTTACATTTGGCGGCGTCTGAGAAAAAGCGGATGTTAATCGATGTAAATGGCGAGCTTCTAAAGAGAACGTTAAGGGCGGATAAAAAGCCTTTTCTGATTAAGCCAAACCAGGCTGAACTGGCTGACCTTGTCGGGATTCGGGATATGGATGAAACCGAGGTTTTTGAGGCTCTCCGGTCTCCCCTATTGCAAGGGATTGAATGGGTTGTTGTTAGCCTTGGGAATCGGGGGGCAATAATCCGTTTTCAAGAAAAAATCTTTCGAGTCCATATTCCCAGAATTGAAGCGGTTAACACCGTCGGATCGGGGGATTCGGTATTGGCTGGCTTCGCATCAGGTTTACATAAACATTTGACAGGGCTCGAGCTGATGAAATATGGGGTTGCCATGGGCGTATTAAATGCGATGGAAGAAAAAACCGGGTATATCAATCCGAAGAACATCCCTTGGTGCATCAATGAAATTACGGTTGAACAAATTGGCTGATTCCACCCGCTTGTAGAGAGGATCGTTTATTTGCTGCGATTGAAATTTAGAGCTTGGCTTTCTCCTGCTTCCGATAATCCGACGGTGAGAAGCCCGTGAACCGTTTAAATACTTGGGCAAAATAAGACTGGGAAGAAAATCCGATGAGGTTGGTGATATCTGGCACAGAGTAATCCGTCGTCTCAAGCAATTTTTTGCTTTCATTCACACGGATTTGGTTCAAATATACAATCGGGGATATACCAACTATGTTTAGGAAGCCCTATTATTACCAACTTATTTGTGTACTTTTATTCAAATTTGGTATTCAAAGAAGTTGGTGAAAAGAAGTTCCTAATTTCATAAGAGAAATAGAAAAATCAGAAAGAAAACGTTGACTGTTATCTAAAAATTCGGTAGATTATTTGTATTCATACACATTTTTGCATATTTTTTCTATATCCCAATGGATGGGATTTCAGGGAGGAGGGGCTGGATGTTAGGAACTGTAGGTTTTATCGGATGCGGTAATATTGCGAGGGCAATGATGGGGGGGATGATCAAGTCGGGGGTTGTATCCCCGGATCAAATTATTGCTTCCAATCGATCTTTCGGAATTTTAGAAGAAGTCCAGACCAATTATGGGATCCGGATTTCCCAAGATAATAAAACTGTCGCCAAGGAAGCGGATATGCTTTTTTTGACGGTTACATCAAAATCCTATCCCGAAGTTATTGCGGAAATTAAAGATTTTATCCGGGACACGACGGTGGTTATTTTAATTGCGGTGGGAGAAACGATTGAGAAAAATGAAAAGCGCTTTTCCCGTCCGATGAAAATAGCAAAAGCCATGCCCAATACCCCGGCTCTAGTTCAGGAAGGAATTACCGGGATTGCGGTAAATAAACTGGTTACCACGCAAGATCAGGAAAACTTGCGGGTTTTGTTCGAAAGCTTCGGTAAGGTTGTTTTCCTCGATGAATCTATGATGGATATTGTGACGGCTATTGGGGGTTCATCTCCGGCCTTTATTTACATGTTTATCGAAGCCTTGGCAGACGGGGCTGTCCTTTACGGGATGCCCAGGGAAATAGCCTATGTCATCGCTTCCCAAGCTGTATTGGGAGCTGCGAAAATGGTTCTTGAAACCGGCCTGCATCCGGGGACATTGAAGGATAAGGTTTGTTCCCCGGGAGGAGTTACGATCGAATCGGTTGCGATGCTTGAAGAAAGGGGATTCCGTTCTGCCGTCATCGAAGCGGTACGGATTAATATGGAAAAGGCAAAAATGATTCATGGATAAAGTTGGGAAATAAGCAGAAAAAGAGATTGGAAGTGCCCGAGGAAATCCTTGGGCTTTTTTGCGCCTGCCGTTTTTCTTTGATTGAAATTTCTAATCGATAAAAAAACAGGTAACATTGATTCCTCCGAAACATCTTTCTTCTTTTCTCTAGTTTATGGATATTACCGTAAATAATTCAAAAATTTACCAAATATTAAAAATATTTAACATAAATTAGGCTGTTATTCCCATGACGGGAGCCTTTTTTTCTTGAATAATGGAACTGGCTTTACATTGTCCAAAGGATTGGGAGAAAAGAGGAGGGAAAACATTGAAAAGGTTTCGTAAACCATTGCAGTTTTTTACGATTTTTCTTTTGATTTTCAGCTTGATTGTTCCCCCAAGCATCCATGCCTTTTCCGAAAAGCAGAAGGAACATTCTGCTGGCGCTGTTGTTGCCGAGGATCTGTTTATTTCCGAGTATGTGGAAGGAAGCAGTTTTAACAAGGCCATTGAACTTTATAATGGAACCGGTAGCAGTGTAGACTTGTCGGGCTACTCATTGGAACTATATTCCAATGGAAATACGTCGCCACAGACGACTGTAAATTTATCCGGTGTGATTGCTGATGGGGATGTTTTCGTTATTTATCATCCCCAGGCAAGTGATGCCATTAAAGCCCAAGGCGATCTTGCCCACATGGTCATTAACTTTAACGGGGACGACGCTGTTGTATTGAAAAAGAACGGCGTAGTCATTGATGCCTTCGGGCAAGTGGGAGGAAGAGAAAATTGGGGCACGGACGTCACCCTGGTACGGAAAAGCTTTGTAACCCGTGGTGATTCCAATGCCTACGATTCCTTTAATCCCGATTTAGAATGGGATTCCCATCCAAAGGATACTTTCAGTTTCTTGGGCTTCCATGTTATGGAGGGGAAACCAGAAACGCCCATTGAAACCATCACGATCAAGGAAGCACGGGAAAAGTCCCTTGGGAGTACGGTTCAAGTAAAAGGGATAGTGACAGCAATATTGAAAAATACTGTCCATATTCAGGATGAAACAGCAGCGATTGCCATTTATCCAACATCGTCTATTGCAGCAAACATCGGGGATGAAATTACCGTTTCGGGAACCTTACAGGATTATCGTGGGCTATTGCAACTGACAGGAGCAACGATCCTAGAAAAGACCGAGCAGGTAGGTGAACCGGAACCGGTAGTTTTATCCGGTCAGGAATTGAATGAAGAAAATGAATCGAAGCTAGCGCAGATCAATCAAGTTTCGATTATAAGAGTCCAAAATGAAGGTTCGGGATGGATCAATTACATTGCCAGCGACGGCACGGAGTTTATTGTCCGGGATGAAACGGCAGGACTCGACTTGAAAGTTGGTGTAACTTATGATTCGATTGTTGGCATTGTTCAGCAGTTCGATTCTGCCTACCAAATTTTGCCGAGATCGAAGGCGGATATTATTGAAGACGCTACGATTGTCCAACCGGTGATGGCAAATCCGGGTTCTGGAACGGTACCAAAGGGAACTGAGGTGCATCTGTCAAGTTACACAAAGGGAGCAACGATTTTCTATACAATTGATGGCAGTGACCCTACGGAAAAGGGACTTTTATATGAAGGACCTATTGTTTTGGAAGAAGATACGGTAATCAAAGCATATGCAGTGAAGGAAGGCCTTTCCCCAAGCATTGTCACAGAATTCTCTTACCTTGTCTATGACCCGGAAAAAGGTTTGAAAATTCATCATATTCAAGGAGAAGGTCATTATTCTCCGCTTCTTGGACAGTATGTGGAAGATGTTAAGGGGATTGTGACCTATATATATGAATTGAACGGAAACCATTATTTCCATATGCAAACCCCAGATGAAGAGGTAGATGATAATCCAAAAACTTCGGAAGGGATTGTCGTCTTTACCGGACGGAATAAGGCGAATGTAGAAGTCGGCGATTTGGTCTCCGTCACTGGAACCGTCGATGAATATCAAATTGATGGTTATTCCGACCGGTTCGAAACCGATCTGCCCGTAACGGAAATCAATGCCCGGGAAGACCGGGGAGGACTGGTGAAGGTTTTGGAAAAGCAAGTTCCGCTACCGACACCGGTTAAGATTACTGTGGATATTTTACCGACAGAAGTAATTGACAATGATTCTTTCGGTAGTTTTGACCCTGAAGAAGATGCCATCGACTTTTGGGAAAGTTTGGAAGGAATGCTTGTGGAATTTGATCGTTTGAAGGCAGTAGCTCCTCAGGAACATGGGGATATCATTACCGTTTTGGAAGAAATTGAAACAACAACTATCCATGGGGGCTTGTTAATGAGTGCCACTGATTTGAATCCGGAACGGATCCATTTCAAGCTCCATCCCAACCAGGAAGCCCGCGATTTTGCGGTGAAAACGGGGGATCAATTTGTCGGTCCGATCATTGGTGTCGTTAACTACGGCTATCAAAATTACAAGATTTATGCAGATTTGGATGACCTCAAAGCAGCACATGTTCCGGCAAAAATGACAAGGGCAGAAAGGTCGCTGTTTAGACCGGAAAGCTCAAAGCTGACAATTGCTTCCTATAATCTGGAAAACTTTTCAAATAACCGGTCCAAGGATGAAACACCGGATGAAAA
>NICF_comb_assmDRAFT_10001003_pt1 | contig 22812 bp, 23 predicted proteins | sample NewIslPassag4_SG_FD_11279 | JGI IMG/M metagenome (IMG submission 11279) | reverse complement strand
GACCACTTGATGCCCTCCCTGATGTGGAAGGTCCAGGTGGAAAGATCCTCGTTGGCTTCCCAGGCCTCCACCCAGCCTCCACTGATCGCCAACCCATCCTTGTGCCACCTCAATGGTGAGTTGCCATACATCGACTCCTGAATGAAATGGGACATTCCCCACTCATCCCAATAAAGGTGCCGCAAGTTTCCGCCGTACTTACCCTCTTTGAGCCAGGGGTGAGGAACCACATAGGGGTTCTTGGGCAGCCTCTCCTGCACAGGTGGCAACTTGCCTGCCTTGACCATCTCAGCCAGCATCGGCGCCTCCTTCAAGGTGGACGGCGCAGCAGGCGGCTTGATGATCTGTACACCCGTGGTACCCTCTGGTTGACCAGCTGTGGTTGTGACCGTGGCACCAGCTGCTGGTGGGGTCATGCCAGGAGATGGACTGGCGGCTGATGGGGATGGGCTAGCTGCTGAGGGTGAAGGACTGGCAGCCGATGGGGATGGACTGGCGGCTGATGGGGATGGTGAGGCTCCCGTGGGAGCTGTGGGGGTGGTACCGGTAGTGCCTCCTCCACAGGCCACTAGAATAGCGCTCCCAGCCGCTACCGCCGAGAACCTTAGAAATTTCCTCCTGCTTATTCTTTTGGACATTACACACTCCTCCTGCCTTTTTTGGGCCTTCCCGCGTTTTTGAGACCTCTGCAAGATTTATAAATCGATTTCAGAAACGTGTCAATAGTCGACATGAGATAATCTCACAAATTTGATTCTGATAATGTTTGCCCACTGATTGCTTCTAAGCTTGTTAGATAAATTGCCCCGCAGCTATTTGCTCTGATTGGTTTGATCCACAGTTACACATCATTCAAGGTGTGTTAAGATATGGGATCAGATGACATTTTCTAACCTCGCGTGAAGGAGACACGTTTTGTGAGCACCATATCAATTGATATTCCTCCATCTCCTACCCGGGATCCTGACAAACTGCGCGAGATAGCCCGCAAGATAAGAGCTCTGGTACTCAAAAGTGTTTATCATGCTGGTGCTGGACATATAGGTGGGCCACTATCGGCAGCAGATATACTTGCTACTTTATATTTTGCTGTGCTGAACGTCGATCCCTCAAATCCTGAATGGGAAGATCGTGATAGGTTTATCCTTTCTAAGGGGCATTCAGCTATAGGCTACTATGCAGCTTTAGCCCTGCGTGGTTATTTCCCCGTGGAGGAACTGCAAACTTTTGATGCTATCAACTCCAGGTTACAAGGGCATCCAGATATGACTGTCACTCCAGGAGTAGACATGTCCACTGGTAGCTTGGGACAGGGGCTGTCTGTAGGGTTAGGTATGGCTCTTGGGGCTAAGGTTCTTGGTAAGTCCTTTCATGTATGGGTACTTGTTGGCGATGGGGAAATGCAAGAAGGCCAGATATGGGAAGCTATACAGACCGCACCCAGGTTCCACCTGGATAACTTGGTCGCCATTGTTGATTACAACGGTCTTTCACAGTATGGTTGGACCAGTTCACCCTCTGGGTATAGTGGCACTAGGAGAGAACCTCCAATATTAAATCCTGGCGATAAGGTCCGAGCTTTTGGATGGAATGTCATCGAAATTGATGGTCATGATCCTCAGCAGATATTGCACGCTTGTGATTTGGCCAAGCTTCATAAGGATGAGCCGACATTTATTGTTGCTCATACGGTGAAAGGTAAGGGGGTATCCTTCATGGAAGGGCAATACCCTTGGCATTCTAAACCACTTACATTAGAAGACCTGAACAAAGCATTGCGAGAGCTGGGCGAAGCGGAGGTAGCTGAGTGAAGATCGAAACTTTACGCTTTGGAAAAGCCATGCGGGATGTTTGGGGTGATACCTTATGTGAGATCATGGCCAATGACCAAAAGGTAGTGGTACTGGATGGCGATCTGGCGAATTCTACAAAGGCTGATAAGGTCGCTGAGCGGTTTCCCGATAGGTTCTTTCAGATGGGCATCGCTGAACAAAATATGGCTGGTGCGGCAGCTGGCTTAGCTTCTGTTGGGCTTATCCCATGGCTCAGCTCTTTTGCTGTCTTCCTTACAAAGAGGGACTTAGATCAGGTGCGTATGACGATAGCTCAGACCAAACTGCCAGTAAAACTTGGTGCTGGTTATAGTGGTATACTTACTGGCTTTACTGGCAAAACGCACCAGTCTGTAGAGGATATAGCGATATATCGTGCCATGCCAAACATGACGGTAATAGCTCCAGCAGATGAGGTGGAGTGCAGGCAGGCTATATATGCTGCTACCTATCATCCAGGCCCGGTCTACTTTAGACTCACTAGAGATCCATGTCCGGTGATTTTCGATGATACTTATAAATTTGAGCTTGGAAAGGGTGTAGTCCTTCGTCAAGGCAAGGACGTGGCAATTATATCCACAGGTGTTCAAACTACTCGTGCCTTAGAAGCAGCATATATCCTTGAGTCCCAAGGTATATCTGTTTACCTGCTACATCTACCGGCTATCAAGCCGTTAGATACAGAGGCTATTCTTGCTGCTGCCGAAGCCACAAACCGAGTTGTTACGGCTGAAGAACACTCGATACTGGGCGGCCTGGGGGGCGCAGTTGCCGAGGTATTGGGTGAGAAGAGGCCAACCCGGATGGTTCGTGTCGGCCTAAGAGACGTGTTTGGGGAATCAGGGCCCAACGACGCACTCCTGGAGAAATATGGTCTTACGCCGCAACACATAGTTGCTGCTGCTACGGGGCTACTGGAGGGTCGAGATGCCTAAGCTAAGGGTGGCTTTACTAGGTGCTGGTAGGATAGGCAGTTTTCATGCCCGAACTATTGCCTACAGTGTGCCAAATGCACGGTTAGCTTTTATAGCCGATGTAGCTGGCTCACTAGCGGAATCTTTAGCTAAGGAACTCGAGGTTGAACGTTGGAGTGATGACCCATTAGAAGCCATCGAACGTCCTGACATTGATGCTGTAGTGATTGCTACACCCGGTAACACTCATGCAGCACTTATTCAGGCTGCGGCCTCTGCTGGAAAGCATATTTTTTGTGAGAAGCCCATAGCTCTGGAGTTACCAGAGATAGATAATGCTCTTGAAGTGGTTGAAAGGCATGGCGTCAAGCTACAGATAGGTTTCCAGAGGCGTTTCGACTCCGGGTTCCTGAAGGCTCGAGATATGATCCGGAAAGGCGAGATAGGTAAGCTATACATGTTAAGATCCGTGACAAGAGATCCTCAACTACCTGATGAGAATTACATGAAGACCTGTGGTGGTTTGTTCAGGGACACTATGGTACATGACTTCGATATCATTCGATTCTTATCTGGGTTAGAAGTCGAGGAGATCTACGCCTCCGGATCGGCTCTCGTGGACCCAATGGTTGAGCGTTACCAAGATGTGGATAATGCAGTTGTGGTCATGAAGCTACAAGGGGGGTAATCGCTACTATAGAAAACAGTCGGCAGGCAGTATATGGATACGACGTGCGTGCTGAAGTGCTTGGTTCGGAAGGTGCTATAAGGATAGAACATTCTCATGAAACCCCTGTAACTCATTATAGCCGTACGGGGGTATGTGAAGATCACGTTTACTGGTTCATAGAGAGGTTTGCCTCTGCCTATCGAGCAGAAATACTTTCTTTCATCCGGAGCGTGATTGAAGATACTGAACCCGCTGTGACTGGAATAGATGGTAGGAAGGCTACCGTATTAGGCCTAGCTGCTGATCGATCCCTAAGAACAGGTAAACCAGTGAGAGTAGAAACTTTATGAGAGTTTGGAATTTATAGGAGGAAGACTATGAGTGTCAATGCAAAGGGTAGGTTGATCAAGAGGACATCGACTACTCCTTCAGCTGATGGTACAGTACTCGAGGTTACCCAGGAAGAAGCAGGTTGGCAATATGTTAGCTTCAAGGTGTGGAGACTCCATCAGGGGCAATCTATAGAGGATGGTACACGTAATGAGGAAGTGGGTTTGGTTGTATTGAGTGGCAAAGTGACAGTGGAGACCCCATCAGCAACTTGGGAAGATATAGGTGAGCGCAGTAATGTCTTCGATGGTAAGCCTTATGTAGTATACCTTCCTCCTGGAATGCCGTTTGTTATATCGGCAGTAAGTGACTGTGAAATAGCACGTTGTGGATCAAAAGCCGAGAAGGGTGCATCGCCAAGGTTAGTAACTCCTGAAGAGATATCCGAAGAGATCAGAGGTGAAGGCAATGCTCAACGACTCATCAGGCATCTCTACGAGGCAGATCGTCCAGCTCAGCATATATTTCTGGTCGAGGCTATAACACCTAGCGGAAATTGGTCTAGTTATCCACCACATAAGCATGATAAGAACGATCCTCCAAATGAGACCTATCTAGAGGAAACTTATTACCATCGCTTCAGACCAGAGCAGGGGTTTGGCTATCAGAGAGTTTATACAGATGATAGAGATCTGGATGAAGTTCTACTCATACAGGATGGTGACTTAGTAATGGTTCCGAGAGGGTATCATCCTGTCGTGACTGCCCCAGGGTATGATCTCTATTATCTGAACGTTATGGCTGGACCAATTAGGGAGTGGAGATTCAAAGATGATCCAGCGCATGCCTGGGTAGCCTCTTCATGGAAGCCTTATGGGGGATGAAGAGATGACAACCTTTAAACTTACTACAGCACAAGCGATAGTTAGGTTTCTAAGTGCTCAATACACTGAGAGAGATGGTATCGAGCACAAAATGTTTCGTGGGATATTTGGGATATTTGGGCATGGCAACGTGACAGGACTGGGGCAAGCATTGGAGGAAATGGGGCAAGAGCTACCTTACTATAGGCCGCAAAATGAGCAGGCAATGGTGCATACTTCTGCTGCCTATGCCAAGATGAAGAACAGGCTGGAGATGTTTGCCTGTACCTCTTCGGTTGGACCTGGTGCTACTAACATGGTGACTGGAGCTGCCACGGCTACAGTCAATAGGTTACCTGTTCTGCTGCTTCCCGGTGATACCTTTGCCTCAAGACTTCCTCACCCTGTTCTCCAGCAGCTTGAGCATCCTCTAATGAGGGAAACTACGGTCAACGATGCTTTCAGGCCGGTATCGAGATTTTGGGATAGGATCACGAGGCCAGAACAGATATTAGATAGTTTGCCTGAAGCTATGAGGATTCTCACGGATCAGGCAGAAACTGGGGCAGTTACTATTTGTCTTCCTGAAGATGTACAGACGGAAGCTTATGATTATCCGGAGAATTTCTTTGAGAAGCGCGTTCATAGAATTATACGAACCGTGCCTCCGGAATCACAGATAGTTGTAGCTGCACAGATGATAAGGGACTCTAAGAGACCGTTGATAGTTTCGGGCGGAGGGGCTATATATTCTGAGGCTTCTGGGGTCCTCGATAAATTCACAAGTACTTTTGGAATTCCTCTTAGTGAGACTCAAGCGGGCAAGGGTATATTGCCTTGGAATCATGAGTGGAATGTGGGCCCTATAGGGTCCAACGGAGGGTTAGCTGCTAATAGGCTTGCACGCGATGCTGACCTAGTAATATGCGTAGGCACTAGGCTTCAGGACTTTACTACTGCTTCCAAAACTGCTTTTCAGAATCCAGAGGTGCGGTTCATAGGAATCAATGTTGCCTCTATGGACGCACATAAGCTGGGGGCTTTGCCGTTGGTAGGTGATGCCCGTAACACGCTTGAGGCTTTGTATGGGGCTTTGATTGGGTGGGAATTCAGTACTTCAGAAGATTACAGGCATGAGGTGGCTAACCTCAAGAAGATCTGGGACGCTGCCGTGGATGAAGAAAGATCTCGTACCGTAAATGGGAGGCTTACAGAAGCTAATGTTATCAAGATAGTCAACGAGTTCAGCAGACCTCAAGATGTAGTGGTATGTGCTGCTGGTGGACTGCCAGGGGATTTGCTTAAGCTCTGGAGAGCTTGCGACCCAAAGGGCTATCATCTTGAGTACGGGTACTCCTGTATGGGTTATGAGATAGCTGGCGGCTTAGGAGTCAAGATGGCAGACCCATCAAGAGAAGTTTATGTAATGGTTGGGGATGGCAGCTACCTTATGCTTCATACGGAGATCGTGACCTCGCTGCAGGAAGGTTACAAACTGACAATAGTCGTGGTGGATAATTCTGGCTTTCAGTGTATACGGGGCCTACAGATGAGCTCAGGATCACCTTCGTTTGGTAACGAGCTAAGATACAGGGATAAAAATACTAACAGGCTTGAAGGCCCGTATATGCAGATAGACTTCGCCAAAAATGCTGAAAGCCTCGGGGCAGTAGGTATATTTGCCGATAACGCGGCAGATCTAAGATCTGCTTTGGAGCGTGCCTCTAAGGCAGATAGGACAGTGGTTATACATGTGCCTGTAGATCCTGATGCTAAAGTGTCCTCCTTTGAAAGCTGGTGGGATGTTCCCGTGGCAGAGGTATCTTCAGAGGAATCAGTAATCAGAGCTAGAAAGGAGTATGAATCTGCGAGAGAGAAGCAACGCTTCTACTACTAGCCCTCCAATAGGTGTAGGCATCATCGGCCTGGGCAGGATAGGAGCCTTGCATGCTGATCACCTTATGAACGCTATCCGGGGGGCAAGGTTGGTTAGAGCTGCAGTTGATCCTGCTCATAAGAAGAAGCTTGAGGCTGAGGGTTATCCCATACCTCTTACTGATGACCCTGGTGCTCTGATAAATGATCCTGAAGTGGAGGCGGTAGTTATAGCTTCGCCCTCCACCTTTCATTATGAGCACATAGTCCTAGTTACTGAGGCCCGTAAGCCACTATTTTGTGAGAAACCATTGGCTGATAATGTCCCAGATGCTATGAAGGCAGCTGACAAGATAAGAACATCTGGTACCCCCTTTCAGATTGGTTTTCAACGAAGGTTTGACCCTGGATACAGGAGAGCTCGTCAGCTGATAGAGCAAGGATGTATAGGAGTACCGGAGCTATTTAAGGGCGTAACTTGTGATCGCATTCCATCTGTAGACTATCTGAAGACCAGCGGAGGCTTATTCTGGGATCTGGGTGTGCATGATTTCGATGCAGCACGTTTCTTGACTGGGTTGGAAATAGAGTCTGTATATGCTCATGGGGCGTACTTGTGGATAAGCAACTAGAAGAAATCGATGATGTAGACTACGGACTTGTCATTCTAAGGTTTTCTAGCGGAGCTATGGGGGTTGTACATAATGCTTGGAGGGCTCCATGGGGTTATGAAATTCGCGCTGAAGTTTATGGTTCGAAAGGCAAGGTAGTAACCGAGCTAGATGAGAAGTTTCCTACCCGGTTATACGATCAAAGAGGGATAGTAATAGACAGGCACACACTATTTACAGAAAGATTCCGTGACGCATATAGAGACGAGATACAAGCTTTTGTTGATGCAATACTAGCTGGAAAGATCCCTTCTCCAGGGGTAGATGATGCTGTTAAAGCTCTTTTGGTAGCTGACGCAGCAACTAGAAGCAGAAAAAGCCGCGATTGGGTTCAAATTCCTTTATGAATTATGAATCTAGGGGTAAGGGGATGAGCAGTTACGTACTTTTACGTAAGGTAAAACTCCGTACTGAGCAGATACCAGCATGGATGGGAGGTGGAGATGCAGTTAGCCACCTGGAGATTATTCGATATAAGGGGGATGTAGGATGTTACCTCTTTTACCTAAGCAAGGACGGCCGCCCGCAGGCAGATATTTATTACGATACTGAAGAAGATGCCATGCTTCAAGCGTGTAGGGAGTTTGGTATTGAGCCCGATGAATGGGAGATAGTTACACAAGAAGAAATATAGCGATAGAGGGTTAGTAAATATGTCTCTTAATGTCAGTGTAGGCACGGCTCCTATAAATTGGAACAACGTTGACGTACCAGGCTACAGGCCTCCCACGCCTTATGAACAGATGCTTGATGAGATGGCACAAGCTGGTTACGAAGGTACAGAGATAGGTCGGGACTTCCCTACAGATCCCAATAAACTGTTAGATGACTTAGCTAGAAGGGGGCTTAGGCCGGCTTCTCAATATTGTCCTACTAATCTCAGAGTCAGGGGCAATCACGCAGCTGACATTGAACTGGTTACTCGCACAGCTAAGTTTCTTAGCTCTATTGGAGTTGATGTGGTAGTTGTGGCAGATTCGGGTTCTCCCGAACGTTGGGCCATGGCAGGACACGTACCAGACGATGCTGAGATGAGTGAAGATGAATGGCTATCGATGGCTGAGGGACTACATAAGATTGCAGATGCCTGTGCCCAATTGGGAGTTAGAGTTGCTTTTCATAACCATGCAGGCACGTACGTAGAGACAGAAAGGGAGTTAGACAAGCTAATGAGTTTGACCGATCCTTATAAGATCGGTCTGTGCCTGGATGTGGGGCACCTCCTATATGGTGGTGGCGATGTCCTAGATGTATGTAAGAAGTATGGTGATCGCATCATATACGTGCATCTAAAAGATGTAGATATGGGTGTGCTTGATAAGTGTAAACAAGAAAACTTGGGATTTAGAGAAGCCCTCTATATGGGTATTTTTACTGAATTTGGGAAAGGCGGTCTGGACTTCAGAGGCTTTTTCAACGCCTTGGATGAGCACAATTATTCTGGATGGATCATTGTCGAGCAGGATACAACTAAGCTATCGCCGCTTGAGTCCGCAAGACACAATCGTCAGTTTCTTAGGGAAAACTTTGGCATATAGGTCGGATTAGCATTTATTCATAAGAAGGGGTAGGATGATAGTCTACCTTACTCCGCTGGGTACGGTGTGTTATACTGGTGAGTGTATAAAACGCACGTTCCCGGATGGCTAGGTCCTGCCAGATGTATATTCTGGTCCCTGGTTGAAGAAGGGAGCGGAGGATTAATAAAAAGGAGGTTGTCATTTGGCAAACGTAATCAATATGAAAGCTTTGTTGGAAGCAGGCGTTCACTTTGGGCATCAGGCAAAGCGATGGAACCCAAAGATGAAGCCTTATATATTCACCGAGCGCAATGGTATCCACATAATCGATCTGGCTCAGACTGTACGTGCGCTCAATGAAGCTTACGACTTTGTTGCCGATACTGTAGCTAATGGTGGCACAGTCCTTTTCGTTGGTACTAAGAAGCAGGCCCAGGATGCCATAGCAGAAGAAGCAACCCGTGCTGGACAGTTCTACGTTAACCAGCGCTGGATGGGCGGTATGCTCACCAACTTTGTTACTATCAAGTCCAGGCTCCGTACTATGGAGGAGCTAGAGCGGAGAAAGCTTGAGGGCGACTTTGACCGCCTACCTAAAAAAGAAGCCCTGAAGCTCGAGAGGGAGCTTGAGAGGCTCAATAAGATGCTGGGCGGTCTAAGAGGCATGGATAGTTTGCCTTCGATTGTTTACGTGGTTGATCCCAGAAAGGAGTACATAGCAGTATCGGAAGCCAATAGATTGGGCATTCCAGTAGTAGCTATGGTGGATACTAACTGCGACCCGGATGTAATAGACTGGGTAATACCAGCGAATGATGATGCCATTAGAGCGGTTAGGTTGATAACCAGCAAAATAGCCGATGCTGCTCTTGAAGGTAGAATGCGTAGAGAGAGCCTAGCTGCTGAAGAGGGTGAAGAGGTCTTTGTCGAAGGGCCAGAGGTGATAGAAGAGCTGCAGACGGTCTTTGAGCCTGAGGAATCTGCACCTACCGCAGCACAGGGTAGTAGCGAGGCAAATGCTGAGAGCTCGGATGAGGAATCCGAGAGCGAGTCAGATCTAGCTACCGTGTAGGTTCAGCTCTAAATATAGGGTGCAAGTCGGAGGGTAGGGGCGGTGCTCCGACCCTCTTTTTTGTGTAAAAACAAACATAGTATTTATTAGGAGGAAAGCCAAGGTGACTATATCTAAGGAAGCGATTATAGAACTAAGAGAAAGAACAGGTGCTGGCATAATGGATGCCCGTAGAGCTCTCGAAGAGGCTGGTGGTGATATCGAGCGAGCAGCTGAGATCCTGCGCGAGAAGGGGCTATCAGTAGTAGCAAAGAAGGCCGGCAGAGAGGCCAAGCAGGGACTTATAGAGTCCTATGTACATGCTGGTAGGCTTGGAGCTCTCATAGAGCTCAATTGTGAGACCGACTTCGTGGCACGCACTGACGATTTCAAGAATCTCGCCAGAGAAATAGCAATGCAGGCTGCAGCTAATGGGGCGGGCTCTGTGGAGGAACTCCTTTCTCAAGCCTACAACCGTGATTCTAGCAAGACTATTCAGGATCTGATTAACGATACTATTGCTCGGGTTGGTGAAAACATAGTTCTTCGTAGAGTTTGCAGGTTTGCACTCGGTGAAGAATAGTTTCCGATAGAAGGGGGCGCAAAAAGCGCCCCCTTTTGTATATTATCGTATTGGCTCTATTATGTAAGCCTTCTAAGCAGGAATAGGGGGTGATGTCCTGTGGCCAAGTACAATCGCGTTCTTCTCAAGTTAAGCGGTGAGGCCTTGATGGGCAAGATGGGGTATGGGATAGATCCTGAAGTAGTGCGAGATATAGCAGGGCAGATAAAGCGCGTGGCATCTCAGGGAGTACAAGTTGCTGTTGTGCTTGGCGGAGGCAATATATGGCGAGGACTAAGCGCAGCATCACACGGTATGGATAGGGCAGTAGCCGACTACATGGGTATGCTTGCTACTGTTCTTAATTCCCTGGCTTTACAAGATGCCCTTGAAAAGATGGATTGTGAAACCAGGGTTATGACTGCCATAGAGATGCCACAAGTTGCTGAGCCATATATTAGAAGGCGTGCGATAAGACACATGGAGAAAGGTCGAGTAGTGATACTCGCAGCTGGCACAGGCAACCCGTACTTCAGTACGGATACTGCTGCTGCACTCCGTGCGCTTGAGCTGCATGCAGAAGTTATTCTGTTTGCTAAAAATAACGTTGATGGTGTTTATTCCTCTGATCCTAATGTCTATCCTGATGCTGTAAAGTATGATGAAATTACCTTTAAGGAGGCCATCCAACTTGGCCTTAAGGTTATAGATGGCCCAGCGCTTGCTCTCTGTCAGGAAAACTCTCTACCTGTGCTGGTCTTTGGGATCCAAGAACCGGACAGTATAGTAAGAGTCATATCGGGCGATAAGCTTGGAACTGTAGTAAGCTAAACTACGGTCAAAAATATTGATTGTTGGGAGGAGTTCGAGATGATAGACGACTTGTTGGCAGATGCCGAAAAGCGTATGCGTCATAGCATCGATGTTCTCAAGAAAGATCTAGCTAACATAAGATCCGGTAGAGCAACTCCAGGGCTTGTAGAGCATATAGAGGTCGAGTACTACGGTGTACCAACACCTCTGATTCAACTTGCCAGCATATCTGTGCCTGAGCCAAGAATGATAGCTATTACTCCTTGGGATCCTAATTCTATAGGACCTATTGAAAAAGCTATACAGAAATCCGAGCTGGGGCTTAATCCCTCGAACGATGGCAAGATTATACGCATACTTGTTCCGCCTCTAACAGAGGAGCGAAGGCGAAGTTTGGTCAAGATGGTCCGCCAGAGGGTTGAAGAGGACAGGGTAGCTATCAGAAACATTCGTCGTGATGTTATGAACGATATCAAACAGATGCAGCATGAGAAGATGATCAGCGAGGACGAGGCTCGTAGAGCTCAGGAGAAGCTGCAGCAGCTGACCGATAAATATATTAAGGAAGCCGATAGCCTTGGTGAGCAAAAGGAGCAGGAGATACTGACAGTTTGAGTAACGGTATACCCAATCACATTGGTATCATTATGGACGGTAATGGCCGGTGGGCTGTTAGTCACGGGTTACCGAGGTACGAGGGCCATCGGGCAGGTGTGCGTAACATACGCAATGTGGTAGAGGCATGTGTAGAATTGGGCATCAAGTACCTTACTGTCTATGCGTTTTCCACCGAGAACTGGTCTCGCCCGCCAGAAGAAGTATCAATGCTTCTCTCCATACTGGAGAATGTCCTCAAAACCGAGACGCCTGAGCTTCACAAGAACGGTGTTCAGATACGTCACCTTGGTAGCCTGGATGAACTTCCCGAGCATCTGCAGCACGAGATAAGGAAAGCTCTCGAGCTTACAAAATACAACGACAGACTAGTTCTAAGTGTTGCATATAATTATGGAGGTAGAGCTGAAATTGTTCATGCTGTCAAGAGGATTATATTAGAGGGTGTTCCACCAGACAAGATAGACGAGCACCTATTTAGTCAATACCTTTACACTGCAGGACTACCCGACCCTGATCTTATCATTCGAACGGCAGGAGAGATGAGGCTTTCCAATTTTCTCATTTGGCAAGCAGCCTATGCAGAGTATTGGTCCACACCAGTATTCTGGCCAGACTTCACCAAGGAGCATCTGAAGCAGGCGGTTGAAGACTACGGTCGTCGGCAGCGCAAATTTGGGGGACTTCTTGAAGAGGATTAAGCCTTGCCTTCGGGGTTTCTAATCAGGTCTATTAGTAGCATCCTAGTTATACTTGTTGCAGCAGCGGTTGTCTATAGCCCCAGACCCATATTGATTCTATTACTAATAGCGCTTGCCTTTATTGGGGCGCTTGAGCTGTACAGAATGGTCTCCTCCCTTTATCCAGGCATGTCTCTTGGGTTGTTGCTTCTACTTACGATCTCTATTGTGATAAGCGGCGCTTTGGCTAACATGACTGGTAAGTTGTCTTGGGTGTTATTTGCATGCTGTGCCAGCGTGTTATCACCCGCGGCGTTTTCTGTGCTACGTCTCAGCCCCAAGGAGGGTATGATTCCTTGGTTATTTACGACAGGCTCCAGCCTGTACGTAGGTTTACCCATGGCTCATATAGAGCTTATTAGGGGGTTGGAGTCAGGGCGTGAATGGCTTATCTTGGCCATAATCTCTACATGGATTACAGATACTAGTGCTTATATAGCTGGTAGTATGTTTGGAAGAAGGAAGCTAGCGCCCAAAATCAGCCCAGGGAAGACTGTCGAAGGGGCCGTAGCTTCAACAGTTTTCACTATCCTGTTAGTTACAATTCTTGTACCCTTGTTTCGACTGCCTATAAGCCTTACCTGGGGCCCTATAGTAGGGCTAGCGCTTGCCTTTGCCTGTCAGATGGGCGATCTCGCAGAATCGTTCATAAAGAGAGCTGTTGGGGTGAAAGATTCTGGCAACATAATCCCTGGGCACGGCGGTTTGCTAGATCGTATAGATGGTCTTTTATGGGTCGTATTGATAACTTACTATATAGCCAACTTGGCGCTTACGTGATCTCCTTAGTTGAAAAGCCTTCTATAGCATAGGCAATCTTGCCTTTGCATATTGTGGCTACAAGTTGTAAGTTTTGATTCATCAGCACCAGGTCAGCGTCATACCCAGACTCGATCAGTCCCTTTCTAGATTCGGCTGATGCTGATATTGCCGGGTTTAAAGTAAGCATTCTTACAGCATCAGGTAATTCTACTTCTACTTTTTCTACCATGTTTCTCAATGCTTGATCCATAGTGAGAACGCTTCCGGTTAACCTGCCATCTTCAAGGCGGGCTGCCCCATCTATTACCCTAGCTTTTTGTCCTCCGAAAGTAAATTCCATACTTGGGCATCCAGCGGCAGATAAAGCATCTGTAATTACGATCGTCCTATCAGGTCCTAGCGCTTTGACGAGTATTTTAACGACCGCTGGATGAACATGTACGCCATCTGCTATAACCTCTCCCATCACTTGCGGTGACTCAGCAATTGCTCCCAACGTACCTGGCTCTCTATGATGTAGTGGAGGCATGGCATTGAAGCAATGAGTCGCATGGGTTATCCCCCATCCGATAGCTTCAAGAGCTTGCTCATATGTTGAGTTAGTATGCCCTATACTTACCCTAACGCCGTTATCTATAAGTAAACTTATCATATTACGTGCATTTGGTAGTTCTGGCGCTATGGTGACCAGCCGTAGATGACCTTTGGAAGCTTGAAGTATGGAGTTTGTTTCATCAATGTCGGGTGTCCGAAGCCATGAGGTGTCATGTGCGCCTCGCTTTTCAGGACTGATATATGGGCCCTCCAAATGAATTCCCAGAGGCTCTGCACCTTCCTGATGGCTTTCTATAGCATTTACTGCGGCTTGTATTTGTGCTATCGGTATACCATGTGGTATACCAACTACTCCAATGAGAAACGAAGTTACCCCAGTTGAGGGCGCCCATTTGCAGTATGAAATTATTTCTTGAGAGTCGGTAGTATGTAGATCAAACCCTCCGCCTCCATGTGTATGCACGTCGATAAAACCTGGAAAGATATAGAAATCTGATGCGTCGATGACTTTGAAGCCATCTTGAAGATTGTTATCTTGATAGCTAATTAGGCCATTTGAGAGCTTCAAGCCCGGGTTTGGCCTTATCCCGCGAGCGTCTACTATATTTCCGCCACGAATGAATATTTCCATGCTAAACAACCTCAGATCGTTCCTAGAGTTTCATGCTATTATGCTAACATACCTGTTGTCTTTTCATTTTGTATCTTGGTATCCACTTATAGCTTATGAGAAGACGAATCATTACAGGATTAGAAAGACTTTTGTCGCAGGGAAGTGAGAAGGTAGAAGGGCGACATATTGCTCTGCTAACTAATCATACTGGCGTGGATAGGAATATGCGCCATATTGTTGATTTACTTGCTTCTGATGACCGTTTTGACCTAGTGGCGTTACTTGCACCAGAACACGGTATAAGAGGTGAGGTACAGGCAGGCGAAAAAGTATCCAGCTACGTTGATCCTAGAACTGGGATTCCAGTATATAGTCTTTACGGGGAATCCTACGAACCAGAGGATCAACTCCTAAGAGATGTAGATGCGATAGTTGTTGATTTGCAAGACGTAGGTGTGCGCTATGCTACTTATACATCGACGCTGTTGAGGGTAATGACTAAGGCTTCACACTTCGAGGTAGATGTAATAATTCTTGATAGACCTAATCCTCTCTCACCAAAGGGAATTCAAGGTCCATTACTACAGAAGGAGTACACTTCTTTTGTGGGGTTTCATAATGTGCCTGTCTTGCACGGAATGACGTTGGGTGAGGCAGCATGTCTACTGGCCCATGAATTGGGGCTAAGAGAACCTATAGTAATAAAGATGGAAGGTTGGGAAAGGAACTTATGGTATGATGATACCGACTTGGTATGGGTACAACCTTCTCCCAATCTACCAACTATGGATTCCTTGCTGCTATATCCCGGTACTTGTCTTATAGAGGGAACTAATATATCCGAAGGCAGGGGTACAACTCGACCCTTCGAATATATAGGAGCACCCTGGATAGATCCATATGCGTTACTGGAGACACTAAAGATATTTGAGTTTCCTGGTATTTTGTTTCGCGCTACATATTTTACGCCTATGTTTTCGAAACATTCTGGCCGTTCATGTGGAGGCGTACAGGTACATATATTGGATCGATACGCATTGAGGCCGGTGGAATTAGGTGCATATCTGCTAAGAGCCTTTTATTTGCAGGATGAAGAAAAATTCGAATGGGTACAAAACAGTGAAGGTAGGTTTTTTGTGGACCTGCTGATAGGTAGCGACAAGTTGCGTAAAGCTGTTACCTCAAATACTGATAGTGAACTTCTAGACTTGATAACAGCTTGGAGAGAAGATGCCCTGTCCTTTACAGATAGGTTCCGGGAAGTGCAGCTCTATCAGTAATTTTGTAAGGAAGTGGTTATGATAGAGGATCTTGAACAGGTACTTAAATCTTTGGAGACGGAGAAGATCAATCCAGCAACTACTAATATAGATAAGATGTCTCCATTAGAGATAGTTCAGATAATGAATTCTGAGGATGCTAAGGTAATTTTGGCTATTCAGAAAGAACTGCCAAAGATAGCACATGCTATAGAGGAGATAGCTGCAAGGCTACGTAAAGGCGGCAGGCTTATATACATGGGGGCTGGTACCTCTGGAAGATTAGGCGTTTTAGATGCTTCAGAGTGCCCGCCTACTTTTAGTACTCCAGAGGGTATGGTGATAGGTTGGGTGGCAGGCGGACCGGAAGCTTTGGTTAGGTCTGTAGAAGAGATAGAAGACAGCGCGGAAGCAGGGCGTGCTGATGCTCAAAAGTTGGGTGTAAATAATATGGATGCACTAGTAGGTATTGCTGCTAGTGGTAGAACGCCATATGTGCTTGGTGCTGTCGCTTATGCGAAGGAAAAGGGAGCGCTGACTATAGGGTTAGCTTGTAATCCCAAGACTCCATTAGAAAGGATAGTGGATATCATGATAGCCCCTGTGGTTGGTCCTGAAGTTATCGTAGGCTCCACCCGACTAAAAGCAGGTACTGCTGAGAAGATGGTGCTCAACATGCTAAGTACAGGTAGTATGATACTTCTTGGGAAAACATACGGTAACTTGATGGTAGATCTCCAACCTAGAAGCTCCAAGCTAAGGAGAAGAGCTGTATCGATACTTCAGGCAGCTACAGGCGTGAGTGAGCAAGAAGCTGAGAACCTCCTCAAAAGATCTAACTACAATCTCAAAGTAGCGATAATAATGGCAAAGACAGGACTCGACTTTGATGATGCTAGAAGAAGGCTTCAGGCGGCTAATGGTGTTGTAAGAAACGTTCTGGAGGAGTTGGGCGTTGAGTGAGGTTTTTGTAGGTGTTGATTCTGGGGGTAGTAAAACTCTTGCTGTTGTAGTCGATGCTGCCGGTAATGAACTAAGTAGAAAATCTGGTGCAGGCGCCAATTATGCTGTTTCAGGCCTGGACTGGGTAGTGCACACTATAACCTCGGTTGTATCGGAAGCTCTGTCATTAGCAGGCGTTACTGATAAGCCCAAGGCTGCATGGCTAGGTGTCGCAGGTACTGATAGACCCGAAGATTACGATGCGCTGTACCCGGCGCTCTCCTCGGTTGCCGATAAAATAAAGATTACCAACGATGGTGATCTAGGTTTGTGCGCCCTTAGGGATAACGTTGGTATAGCTGTTATAGCTGGCACAGGCGCCATAGCAGTTGGTGTTGATGTGAATGGTAAGAGGGACAGGACTGGTGGTTGGGGACATATCATTGGTGATGAAGGCAGCGGCTACGATATAGGTAGGAGAGGCTTACAAGGCTGCAGTTAGGATGGCAGATGGTAGGGGAGTCAACACTTCCTTGCTGGATAAGATACTGTATAAATGGTCTTTACATGATCCCTCAGAGATAATTCCAAAAGTATATCACAACTACGATAAGGCTTTGGTGGCTTCTGTGGCTGAGATTGTTTTCGAGGCAGCCGCAGAGGGGGATCAAGTATCAAAGCAGATAATAGTTGATTCTATTCATGAGATAGCTTTGCTGGCTCTACCTCTTGCACGCCGGCTGGAGTTCCCGGACGGCGTGGTACCGTTGGCGCTGTGTGGTGGGCTATTAGTTGGTAACACCAGTTTTCGGGAAGGAGTATTAGATATACTCTCTCAACATTGTAATTTGGGGCAAGTTGAGGTAGTGCAAGAGCCTGCGTTGGCGGCAGCTCGGGCTGCTAGAAATATCTAGTCAGTTAGGCAGCACTGGATTTAGACTGCAGCTTCTTTAGATTTATGAGGGTTTCCTTGAGGGCTTCTCTTTCCCTGTTATAAGTCTCTTGATCTAGCTTTCCTTCTGATAACTTATCGTCGAGGGATGCTAGCTCTGCTAGTAACATGTTATACAAGGCTTGTTCGGAAACCTTTCTACTTCGTCGGTTTATGATAACTACCGCTAGAGCTAGCATTAGACTTATAAGTGCTGCTGTAGCTATCCAGATCTGAGGGTTATTCGGCCTTATAGTCCATATATTTACTGGTAATCCGCTAAATGTGATATCTAATGTGGTTCTATTTTGAAATGGACCGCCGACAAGCAGATTATATCTACTGCCCCAAAGGGATACAGGATCGCCAACTCTTAGTTGGGAAGAACTTATGCTTGGCCCGCCCTCTTTCCCTAGCAGCCTGAACTCTTTTGTAGGATAAGGTAAAGTAAGTTGAAAGTTGTAATTGCTCTGATCTACGCTATACGGGATGCTATAAGTAAAAGTTACCTCATTAGGCCCAGGATATATAGGCAAGTTTGTGCCGAATCCTCTATCGGTCTGAATCATCTGATAGTTGGCCAATCTACCTAGTCCTGTTAGTTGATCCGCCCCTGATGGTAGCGAAAATCTCAGTAGACCCATAGGCCCTTTGGGCCCATTGGTGGTAGGTAGAAAAGTCTTATTTGTAGGATTCTGGATCATGAACGTCTCTAGGACGAAAGCTCTCTGTGTGGTTTTATCTGTATCTAGTAGCACTAAAGAAGCGGATTCAACGCGAAGTATAGAATCGTCAAATGTAGTCTCATAGACTTTGAGATCATACTTGCGACTGGGATTTTTGTCAGTTAGCTGTATGTTTTGAGAGGTGTACTCTACATTTTTATATTTCGCGTAGACCACATAGTTATAGTTGTCACCTGTGGGCAGATTATTAAACTCGAAATAACCATTGGCATCTGTCTTCGTAGATTTGTTGGGCTGTTCTGTTTGTCCGTCAGTCCAATAGAGGTTAACGGAGTACCCACTAAGTGGGCGAGATGTTGTTCCATTTATAAGCCTGCCGCTTATCTTCCCGTTTGCTGCAGCATTTACGTTCGAGCTAATTGCACTACTAACTAGCAGGAACGCAAGGAAGGTTGCGATGACAGCTAATATTCGAAGTCCGTGTATTCTCATTTCCCTGACCAAGAAACCCCTTTGTCGTGGCTGACGTATATGTTGCCAGTGGAGTCTACAGCATACATGACATCGTCCCCAATAGCTAAGGCCCTTAGATCCTTTGATAATCCGATCTTCACCCAGCTTGTACCGTAATCGGCAGACTTGAAGAGCCCCATATCTGTTGCAGCATACAGCGTTCCTTGTATGTTTCCTCCGTTCGGTAGAGTACCCCTTTCACCACTGGATCTATCATAGGCTACGTATCGCACGTTTTTTGTCGGTAATGCTCCGTTTACAGTTCCGTTGGCACTACCCCAGGCTCCTTGTGTCCCAACAAAGACACCTGCGGGACTAGATCCAAAGATTACTAGAGGATCAACGGATGCAATAGTTGCTGAAGAGATTCCTGCTTGTTCAGGACCGGTTGTCTTATCCCAGGTTGTACCATTGTTCGAGCCTATATATAAGTTGCCCTCTGCATCAAATCCATATATCTTTGAGCTTTCACTATCAGTAGTAATAGCTACCAGCTTTGGAGCGCTTGATATTCTACTCCATGAGTCGCCTTGATCTGCTGATGTCCATACTTGGAAGTTGACTACAGCAAATAAACGATTATCGATAGCACTTATGGATGTTACGTTACCTTGTATACCGGAAAGGGATTCCCAAGTCTTGCCACCATCAGTACTCTTCCAGATAGTAGTACCGTCTCCCGCAAACACTAGATCACCAGAACCGTACGTAGCTATAGTCTGCACATTGTTCGATGGAATGGTACCTACTGCTCTTGCGCTGGCGTTTCTAGCTGTCTGTTGGAGGTAAATGCCTGCGGTCGCCAGAGCAAATAATAAGCAAGCTATAACTATGGATATTAGGGCTTTTCTTTTCCTGTCTAGGGAGGGTAATCTAACCCGCTTTGTAGCATGGGGGTGAGGTTGCAAATCGGGTGTCGTCTCAATTGATGTCGTCCGGAGTTTGGCTCCGCATTTGGAGCAGAACAGATCATCCTTATCTACCTTGGCTGAACACCTTGGACATACCAACTCTTGCACTTCAGTTACGGGTTGATTGGCCTTGATCATTGAAAGGTCATGCTCTATTTGCCTATCAATGTAGGCTAAATCACTCTCTGCGGAATCTGTGCTATATCCTGCCGTAGTACTAACAAGCTCTCTATATTGAATGCGTAGTTGCCTGTAGTCGTCTTCGCTTAGTTTGCCTAACCTGTAATCAGTTTCTATATCTGCGAGAGCTTCCAATGCCATATCATGAACATTGGAGTCTTCAGGGTTGCCCAAGGAGCCCTGCAGATATGCGTAGGAGGGCTTACGTGTAAATAATGGCTGTAGCACGAAGATTATTACGGCCAGAAATATTACTGACGCAACGAGAGCTATTACCACAGTTCGGAAACCCTTCGATCCTTGATCTCTTGTAGAATCTCAGCGTCCTCTATCTCAGTATCTGATAAATGATTCGAGCTCTCTGTTGTAGAGATAGATTTTCTTCTAACCCACTTATTCATGGCAAAGAATAGGGCTATTCCACAAATGATTATGGCCAATATAGGCCAAGACCAAACAAGGAGTCCAAAACCCTCCTTTGGAGGTGTCAGCAATATTTGCTCGCCATATTGCTGCACAAAGTAAGCTTTTATCTGTTCCGGAGTCTCGCCAGCAAGTAGTTTCTCTTTAATTGTCTCTCTCATATCTGCAGCTAGAGGGGAAGGGGAGTCAGCCACGGACTCGTTTTCGCACACTAAACACTTTAGGTCTTTTGCTATTTGTCTTACCTGATCATCTATGTTAGCAGGCTGTGATTCAGCATATACCTTGGTAGCGATTACAAATGTGGGAGCTAATAGTAGTACCAAAGTTATGATGTTAACCATCAATAGGTTAGCTAATCTAAGCCTGAACATTTGCGCCTACCCGATTAACTAATGCCTCTGTAGCTGTACTCCTTTGTCTGACCACGCTTCTCCTTGCCTGTGGCCATGCACATATTAGGGTACCAATTACAAACAGCACACCTCCCCACCATATAAGCGCCACCATGGGGTTTATAAATACCCTGATAGTTGCGTTACCATTTTGGTCTATATCGCTTATTAGCACGTATATATCATCTAGATTCGGAAATAGAGTCTTGATAGCCACTCCAGTAACCGGCTGGTCTTCCCAATTCTTATAGATTCTCTTCTCAGGGCGTATGTTACCCAAGTACTCTTGCCCATGCCTGAGACTCAGATCTGCATAGATTACCTGGACGCTTGGTCTTTGTATAACGTATAGGCCATTGCTTGTGATGGTATAGCCATCCACGCTCATAGACTGGCCCTTCTGCAGTGTACGCGTGGATTCATATTGATAGAAGCTAGAGGCTGTTATACCTACTGCCAGTAGTAACATAGCTAAGTGGACTATATATCCACCATATCTTCGTCTATTTCTTCTAACTATATTTACCAGAGCGATCGCAAATGGCTCTGAGGTATTCCTGCTTCTAGCAGCTGCGGCCTTATAGAATTCTATGCAGGTGGCTACGAAAACAAACACTATAGCAGAGAAAGATAGTAATGCAGGGAACTTTCGTACGTCCAGTAGGAATAGAAGTGATCCTACTATCATTCCAGATACTGCTGGGAGTGCCAGATTACGTATGAAGTTGTGGCCTGAGCTGCGCCGCCACGCTAACAAAGTTCCGAAGCCGATTAGGAGTATCAGCAGCAGGAACAAAGGACCATTCACTTGCTTGAAGAATGGTGGTCCTACCGATACCTTTGCTCCCCTAACTACCTCTGATATGAGCGGGAATATAGTACCCCAGAAGGTGGCGAAAGTAATTCCAAGTATCAGTAGGTTGTTCATTAGGAAGCTGGCCTCTTTGGACAATAGGGAATCAAACCTTCCCTCCGTCTTTAGCTTAGGCAACCTGAAGAATATCAGCCCCAATGAGAATATGGTAGCTATACCTAGGAATGTGAAGAAGAATGGCCCCAGACTAGAAAGTGCGAAAGCATGTACAGAGGAGATTACACCGCTACGTACAATGAAAGTACCGAATATGGCTAGAAGGAAGGTCAAAACCACGAGTCCCAGATTCCATACCTTGAGCATTCCGCGACGCTCTTGGACCATGGTTGAGTGAATAAATGCCGTCGCGGTTAACCAAGGCATTAGAGCTGCATTTTCCACTGGGTCCCAACCCCAATAGCCTCCCCAACCAAGAACGTGGTAGGCCCACCACGCACCTATAAGCAGTCCTATACCTTGTATTAGCCAGCCGACGAGCATCCACCTTCGGATAGCCAGCAACCATTCCTTGCCGAGTCTTCCGGTTAGGAGAGCTGCTATAGCATAGGCAAAGGGTATAGAGAAACTCATATAACCAGTAAGTAGGAATGGAGGATGAAATCTCATCCCAGGGTCCATGAGGAGCGGATTGAGTCCTTGCCCGTCAACTGCTTCGACCGCTAGCCTCTCAAATGGATTCGAGACGAAGCTTAGAAGCAATAAGAAGAATACTTCTATTCCAAGAAGTACCGAACCTACATAAGGAGCTAGTTCTGGATAGTTCTTTCTAGCATGCCAAACTGCGATGGCTGAGAAGATGGTCAGCATCCAGGCCCAGAACAAAAGAGATCCTGCTTGCCCGCCCCAGAAACTTGTGAATAGATAACTGGGACTCATATCTCTACTAGATGTCTGGGCTACGTATGCAATTCTGAAGTCATGAGTAAACAATGCCCAGAACAGGAACCCGCTTGCCAGAGTAACCAGAAAGGCATTTGCGAATACTGCATGCTGAGAGCTTCTAACAAGTAGATTGCCCCTAGCTTGTTGTACAACCTGTTTTCGCTGTTAGCCAGCAGCCAGGAACCGTATGCTCCTGTCGCTAAACCATATACAGCTAGTACAAAAGCTATTACTAGTGCCAGGAAAGCTATATCAGAAGGAATCACTGGGCATATCCTTGGGAGGGTTTGGACTGGAACTTGGAGGGGCACTTGGCAAGCAGGGTGTGGGCATGGAACACCTGCCCATCATAGGTGCCCTCCACCACCACATCAGCATTGTCCTTGAAGATGTCCGGCACCACACCCTGATACTCCACCCTCATCCTGCC
>NICF_comb_assmDRAFT_10001002_pt1 | contig 22819 bp, 22 predicted proteins | sample NewIslPassag4_SG_FD_11279 | JGI IMG/M metagenome (IMG submission 11279) | reverse complement strand
AGAATGGCTGTCGATAGGATGCCTGCTCAGTGGCGGAGAGCCTTAGGTAGATGGGAGAGATGGAAGAGCAGGGGCAGATTGAAGCCTGAGTTCGAGGAACTCACCTATGTAATGCTAGAGAAGCTACGAGAAGTAAACAACCCACAGGAGCTGATCAAGAAATACTATCTTGGCAACTACTGGGCGCTGCGTATCGCCAGGAAGATGTATCCTGACAGAGAGGATCTATGGGACATGGGCATGACGGCTGATGTTGCCTATGCTATGAGATACCAGGAGCTTACAGGTGAGAGCATCGCTGAGGACGAGCCAGAGGAAGACTAATTCTCCTCTGGTAACAGAGATTTTGCCCTTTTTAGAAGCATAAGCAAGTAACTCTTGAATATCTTCAAAGTACTACATGCCCTACAATATCTGTCCCAAATAAGTCAGCAAAAGTAGTAGCAAGGTAATGGTATATACTGGGCCTATATATTACTGAAGAGTAACAAAAACTTAAGTTTCGATCTGTAGAATATGAACATTGAAGATAAGCTGCTAGATACAGGATCTAGCCTGTTTAAGAAGGGCTCTCCTTCTACTATACATATCGTACTTGCGCTATTAGCAGTGTACCTCATATGGGGATCCACTTACTTAGGCATAAAATTTGCCCTAAGCAGCTTCCCACCGTTACTTCTAGGGGGAATAAGATTCCTGATAGCGGGCTCCGTACTCTATATATGGTTACGGTTTCAAGGTCATTCAACACCTACAAGAGAACAATGGCTCTCGTGCACTATAGTAGGTACTCTTCTCTTGCTTATAGGAAATGGTGGAGTAGGCTTTGCTGAGCAGAACGTAGCCTCGAGCCTAGTCGCCTTAGTTATAGCGGCCACACCTTTGTGGGCAGCAATATTCCTTAGCTTGATGGGAAGAAAACCAGGTAAGCTAGAGTGGATAGGTCTGACAATCGGTTTTCTCGGAGTAGCGCTGCTCAATCTAGATGGACAACTAAGATCAGAGCCTATATCAGCGGCTATAGTAATTACCTCCTCCATCTGTTGGTCCTTTGGCTCAGTCATAAGCCAGAGGCTATCTATTCCATCAGGGCTTATGGCTAGTGCTTGCGAGATGCTTACAGGGGGAGCATTGATGTTGTTGATTGGCTTGATTCTTGGGGAAAAAATAAGTCTTCCAATAACTTTCGAGGCTTCTGTAGCGATAATTTATCTCACGATGATAGGCTCTCTGGTCGGATTTACTGCCTATAGCTTTCTACTGGAAAACGTCAGACCTTCTTTGGCGACAAGCTACGCGTACGTCAATCCGATAGTAGCAGTGATATTAGGCGCGTTCATTGGGAACGAACATATAAGCCCAATGATAATCGTTTCCATGCCCCTTATAATCTTAGGGATAGCTATAGTAGTTATGACTAAGAGCCCTAGTATGGAAAAAGAGGCCTAGAAAGGCTCTAAAGCTTGCATCTAATCATACGGAAACCTTTTCAAATAAGTTACCGGTAGTAAGGAGCTAGCTTATAAAGCGTCTGTTATTGATCATAGCGCTTCTGTTGGTAATTGTCTGGTTCGGAAACATACTAATAGAGATCCATAAGGTAGGAAACACCGACAATGCAGTGAAGTCGGATGCTATACTCGTACTTGGAGCTGCCCAGTACAACGGTAGACCCTCCCCTGTGTTCAGAGCAAGGCTGGACCACGCGCTCGCTCTATATAAGAAGAGGCTTGCCCCGAAGGTTGTGGTTGTGGGAGGTAAGGCGAGAGGGGACACCTATACCGAAGCGGATTCTGGTGTACGCTATCTCTTAAGAAGGGGCATACCTTCTAGCTCACTCGTGGCAGTACCTCATGGCCGAAGCACTTACAGCAGCTTGCGTGCAGCCAAAAACATGCTGCAACCCAAACATGTTCGATCTTTGATCATCGTAAGCGACAGATTCCATATGTATCGATCCCTGGAGATGGCCAAATCGCTTGGTTTTAGGGTAACTGGTTCCCCTACTCCCGACAGTCCTATAGATAAGGATCCTGCAGCTGAGACCAGGTATGTTATCAGGGAGGCACTAGCTTATACAGCCTACAGAATATCGGGACGTTGAGCCCCCCTACTCGAAGACAACCGTACGGTTACCATCGACCAATACTCGGTCCTCAAGATGCCATCTGACCGCACGCGCTAGTACCCTTCGCTCAACTTCACGTCCTATCCTGATCATGTCCTGAACTGTGTCTCTGTGAGACACGTGAGCTATATCCTGATTGATTATGGGGCCTGCATCTAGCTCCTCTGTCACATAGTGAGCAGTAGCTCCTATAATCTTAACGCCTCTAGCATGTGCTTGATGATAAGGATTAGCCCCCACAAAGGCTGGAAGGAAGGAATGGTGTATGTTTATCATCCTCTGGCGATACGCGTTCACCACCTTGGGTGTGAGTATCTGCATGTACCGTGCAAGTACTACCAGGTCTATTGAGTACTTATCTAGGAGCTCTAGGATCTTGTCCTCCTGCTCTTCTCGAGTTTCCTTCGTCACTGGCAGATGATAAAAAGGAATCCCATAGGCTTCCACCCTGCTCGCGGCATTTGTATGATTTGAGATCACCAAAGGTATCTCAGCCGGAAGTTCTCCGGCATCCCACCTCCACAGCAAGTCAACCAGACAATGATCCTGCTTGGACACAAGTATAGCCACCCGCTTAGGTTGATCAGTGTAATATATCTGCCAATTCATAGAATACTGCCTGGCGAGCGGAGTAAAGGCAGCCCCAAACTCCTCCTTTCGCAGGCCAAACCCCTCACCCTCTATTACAAGACGCATAAAAAATCTTCCTGAATCGCTAACGTATTGGTCAGCGCTCAGGATATTGCCATTATGCATAGCTATAAACGAAGAAATAGCTGCTATAAGACCCTTCCGATCTGGACAATCAATAAGCAACCTAATGTTATAGCTCATGGACACCTCAAGTCTTCGAGGAAGTATGCAAGGATTGCCTCATTATTTTACTGGTTTCGCGCCAGTAGAGGATGCGATCTCGCTAACCCTTCACGCATATCTTAGGGCGCAATAAGGCAACTCTGTTAGCCAAGCCGGCATATTCCGTAGCCTCCGCTACAAGATCCACGTTTTTGTAAGCATCAGGAGCTTCCTCTGCAACACCTCGAGATGAGTGTGCGCGTACTATTATGCCTCTCGCTGCCAGTTGCTGAATGATCTCCTTGCCGGACCACTGCTTGAGAGCCTGCCTACGACTTAGCGCCCTTCCTGCGCCGTGGGATGCCGTGGAGAGAGCGCGTTGCTCGCTCGTATCCACTCCTACTAATATATAAGACCCCGTCCCCATACTGCCGCCGATCAGTACTGGTTGGCCTATATTTCGGTATCTTTGGGGTATATCTGGGTGTCCAGGTCCGTACGCGCGCGTCGCGCCCTTCCGGTGGATGTAGACGAATCTCTCACGCCCATCTATGACATGTTTCTCGCGCTTACATGTGTTGTGAGAAACATCATACAGAGTCTCGACCTTAGTACCAGGTATTATCTTCCTGAATGCCTGGCGGGTGAGATGAGTCAATATCTGTCGATTTGCAAGGGCACAGTTTATACCTGCATTCATCGCCCCTATGTACTCATGCCCCTCTGGAGAGGTTATAGGGGCACATGCCAGCTCTCTATCTGGTAAGTCAATCTTAAGTCTTTGAGCAGCCTTGGCCAGTGACAGCAAGTAATCAGTTCCTATCTGGTGTCCTAACCCTCTGGAGCCGCAGTGGATGGATACAACTATCTGCCCCTCCCATAGGCCGAACGCTTCCGCAGCTTTCTGATCGTAAACCTTCTCTACGACCTGCACTTCAAGATAGTGATTACCTGACCCCAAGGTACCCATCTCACCTTTCTGGCGCTTCTTCGCTTCTTTTGAGACGAACTCAGGGACAGCGCCCTCCATCCGTCCATGCTCTTCTATATACTCCAAATCCTCTGGCACACCATAACCTTCCCTGACTGCCCACTCAGCGCCGCCTTCAAGCACTCTGTCCAGCTCTTTAGGGGAAAGTTTGATCTCTCCCTCTTCTCCTACACCAGCAGGAATAGTTTTATACAGCTCATCAGCCAGCCTCTCGGCATAGGGCTCGAGATCTCTCAACGATAGGTCTGTGCGTAGGCAGCGTATACCACAAGAGATGTCGAAGCCAACGCCCCCAGCAGATATTATGCCTCCTTCTTCCGGGTCAAATGCAGCTACTCCGCCAATGGGGAATCCGTAACCCCAGTGTGCATCGGGCATAGTCATAGCCTTGCCGACTATTCCGGGTAACTTTGCCACGTTAGTTATCTGCTCAAGTACCTTGTCGTCCATAGACCTGAGCAGTTCCTTGGTTCCATACAGAACTACGGGAGCTCTTTTCTCCCCAGGCTTAAGAGGCACTGTCCATGTATACTCATCTATCTTCTCTAGCTTTGACAGGTCCATCTGCCTTCCCTCCCTGACCTATACATCTACTACGCACCTAGCCTGCCACACTCCATTCTCCTGCTCGACCGAAAGCATAGTGAAAGTAGCCCCTTTCACTTCGGTTCCACGTTCAAGGTCCGTGCTCCAGGGCTGTCCCCATGCCTTACCTACCCACTTATTACCTTGCCTAACCAAACGAAACTTTCCTAGCGCCAGATCATGCTCTCGAGCTAAGACCAGAAGCTTGTTAAGCCAGGTAAATAAGGCAAGCTCTGGATCTTCCTCCTCGAATTCAAAAACTACTTCTTTTTCTGGCTTAACTGCTTCTACATCCAGCATGACCGCGAACATGGCCTTTGCGGCAGATTCGAAGGCCGACTCTAGCGAACTTCCCCTGCCTACTATGCCAACATCTGCATCGTGATCAAAGTACTCGTAGTCCTGAATATCGCTCATATTCCCTATAAGATTGAAGATAATATGCTGAGCAAGATATATTTTGTGCCCTGAGGATTAGTTCCGCAAGGGCGATGCCGCTAGCATCTTTCTTGCTGTACAAGTGCAGCAAACACGGGAGGAGACAAAGGTGCAGGACAAAAAGCAGAATTTACCTATAAGGCTTTATCGAGGGGAAGGACATCTAGTGATAGCTGCTCCTATGCCCGGACTCGAACCACAAGACATAAGGATAACTGTATCTATGGACAAAGTAGTATTAAGTGGGTCTGAAAGAGGGCCAAAGCAGCACCTCAGGGATCTGATTATATCTGAGTGGTCGGTGGGACCATACTACCGGGAAGTGGAGTTGCCTGAGAGGGTGAACCCCACATTGGTCAACGCTACCTATGGAAACGGCATAGTTGTAGTTTCCATGCCATTACTAACCAAAGAAGAGCATATTGAACCACAGGAGTTCACCCTCACTCCGCTAGAGTCCACCCGTGGTGAACACGTAGGGCATTCGGGCAAGGATATGACACCAGTAGATATGTCGCAGCGTGCCAAGAAATAGACCAAGCCATGCAGGAGCTATCTGCTACTCCTGCATGGCCAATACTTGTTCCTTACCTCCGAGCATCCAGCCCCCAATGAAAACTAGAGCTATGAATGGGATCATTATTATGGCCAGGGCTACACCCCCTTGCGTGCCCTTGCCAAAGCCAGCAGCTGCCATTGCCTGGTTATACAACCCAAGAGCTATTATGAGTCCTACAATTACTCCGCCTATGGCGCCTATCCATACCAATAGCTGCCCCAACCTAGGAGATACCGAGGGAGATACGTCTTCAGGACGCATGATCTCGGTCCAAAGCAAGCCCCACTGCTTGATGCGAGGATAGATTATCAAGAGAATAAACGGCCCCAGCACTATCCCAGCAATGGCGTTATTGATGGTGATTATTACCGAGAGAGCAGCGAATGGGGCAAGCCTGATCAAATCTGCAAACCAGCTAATCACAAGAGCACATGCGGCAGAGCTTACTATCACCACTGCGATATAAGCTGCAAGCTTCTTGCCCGAGTTGATAGAAGGCTCCTTGTCCTTGGAATTGTAAAATATTGCCCCCCATAGCTTGTAGGGTATGTACCCTAGCAGGAAGTTACCAACAAATCCTCCGATGCTGCCTAGGGTTAGAGTACCAAAGAAATCTCCTATTAGGTTTCCAATCGCTGCCCCCCATGCACCAGCAGGACCAAAGAGAAGACCAAACACGAACGGGAACACGTTGGCTGGTCTAACCTCAGTGAGAGAAGGAATAATAACAAATCCTTTGAAAGGTATAAGAACTGCTGCGTAAATAGCTGCGCTCAACGCCGTGAGAACAATCATCTGGGTATACTTCCACATAGTAAAGACTTCCTTCATTGCATAAGCCCTCCCCGAATTATGTAATTAAGCTTATAGATATCCCAAGATACGAACTAATATGATGAATACCAATAAACCCAGAGCAGTGAATATAACTACAAAGTCTCTTCCTACCATCTTCAACTGCAGATAGTAGGTACGACTTGGCATCGCCCCAAACCCCTTGGACTCTAGCGCCATACTGAATATATTGGTGGATCTTATTGTAGAGATGAAAACAGGTATTAACAAGGGGATGTAGTTTTTTATCCTTTGGATTGGGCCTCCCGTGTCAAGATCCAACCCTCTAGATCTCTGTGCTTGGGTGATGGTGGTAGTAGTGGAGGCTATCGTCGGGACCAGGCGCAAGGCTGTCGAGACCACAAAAGCAAACCTATATGGTATACCTATCCTTACTAGCGCCATGGCTATGTCTTCGTTACGAGTTATAGAAAGAAAGATCAGGCCAGCTATAACCATGGTGTCTATTCTAATAGCCACAGATACGGCGTAAACGACGGATTCACGCTCTACGATCCAGAATAGGGGAGTAGTTCCCTGCTGGAACAAAGACCAAAGGACTATGGTCACCAGAGTTATCATGAACAATACAAACCTAATCCTCCGAAGGTTGATCAATACCCCAGCTACATAACCAGCTAGTAAAACCAACAACAATATGGCTAATAAATAAATGGGATTCAGAGAGATGAAAACTAACACAAAGGTTATCAGGAGCAGGAGCATCTTGGTACGAGGATCAAGCCTATGAAATATTGAATCCCGATCTATATATAGATAATAGGGATCCATTTATATATTCTCCTTAGTAACATGTACTAGCTCCTCAACCGAACGCACAGTATAGCCCAGCAGATTGCTCATCGATACTATTTGAGGTGGCTTTAGTGCGGCATCTCGTAGCTCCTCCTCCCTGGAGAAAACCTCTCGCACAGTCCCAGATAGGTAAACTCTGCCATCCTTCATAACTACAACTCGATCTGCGTATTCAGCAACCAACCACATACTATGTGTGACTACGATGATGGTCGAGCCAGATTTGTTCAACCTTTTGACTAGCTCCATCATGCTGCGCTGCTGGGAATAGTCCAAACCGGTCGTGGGCTCATCTAGGATCAGGACCTCGGGATTGCCCGCAAGAATAGATGCCACGGCCACTCTCTGTCGCTCACCTTTGGTAAGAGAGAATGGATCAGCGTCTTCATATCCTTCCAAGTCGACTGCCTTCAAGGCATCAGCAACTCTCTGTTTGATCTCGCTCTCAGGTGTATGGCGTAGCCTCAACCCAAAAGCGACTTCATCATAGACCTTATCAGAAAATATCTGGTGATCCGGGTTCTGAAAGACATAGCCTATATGTTGTCCCAGAGTCCTGATACCTAGCTTGCGTGTCTCCTCACCATTTACCCTGACACTACCGGAGGTCGGATATAACAGACCATTGAAATGCTTAACCAGAGTCGTCTTCCCAGAGCCATTCTGGCCAAGAATCGCCAAGAATTCCCCTTTATGAACATTTAGGTTTACATCCTCAAGTGCCAGCACTCCACCTGGATACATGTGGCTCAGGTTTCGAACCTCGATAATAACTTCATGGTTAGATTCCATCCTGGACTTTTCTTCTTCCACAAGCTTCGTGTAGGCCCCTTCGTCCACTCTATATCCCCGGCGTCGAAACTCCTGCACCCCTTCTTCAGGGGTAAGAGGTAGCTCCATTTCTGGTACGCCCATCACACTGAAAAACTGAGGCACCTGCAAAGGCATAACCCCACATTCTTCCATAAGATCTACCTTGCGCAGCATTTCCTTGGCAGGATAATCTGCCACTACCTGACCATCTCTCATCAACACTATCCTGTCAGCGTTGAGGGCTTCTTCGGTCTCATGTTCAATAACTATGAGAGTGACATCTTCTTCCTGCTCAAGGCTGCGAGCGATTTTGAAAACACCTTCCTTGCCAATGGGATCAAGATCGGTAGTGGGCTCATCCATACATAGAACTCTAGGCTGAATAGCCAAGACAGATGCTATAGCTAAGCGCTGTTTCTGCCCACCGGACAAGGTAGCAGGACGCCTCTCCTCAAAACCCTGCAAACCCACTTTGGCCAAGGACTCTCTTATCCGTAAGCCTATTTCATCTGGAGGTACGCAGAAATTCTCAGGGCCAAAAGCTACTTCAAGAGCCACGTTGGTAGAGAACAACTGAGCTTCAAAATCCTGGAAAACCAGCCCCACATAACGAGCCAGCTCGCCGACCCGACTATCCCGAGTGGATTTACCAAATATAAAGACGTTTCCTTCCATCTTGCCCTCTATAGAAATGAGGGATCAGGCCATTCAGAGAGATGGCAAGGGTACTCTTGCCGGCACCAGAGGGACCCATTATCACTACGAAATCGCCTTGCTTGACTTCCAAGTTGAGGGACTGAACGGCAGGCTCTTTCCGGCCACGGTACCTCCAAGTAAAAGATTCAATCTTGATGGGTATATCTTCTTGCATAAGCGCTCCAGTAATATCAAGCGTCGTGATTGTACTACCACATTTTGCACTTAACAAGAGAGTGTTTCTAGGCCAACTAAGCCTTTATTTTATGTTGGCACGGTAGATGCTATTACTACGCCGATTGATTTCGGGGGCCGAGTAATCATTGTAGGGAGGGGAGTAAATGTCTTTACTATGGTTGCTCATCATACTGCTTATCATAGCTATACTATTCGGGGGATGGGGTTACGGCAGATACGGTCCTTACGTGAGCATTGGTCCAGTCGCTCTAATAATCTTGATCATATTGATTCTGTGGCTAACCGGTAGCCTAACTTGATCAGCAGGCCACGTGGAACTACTCGGCCCTCCACGTGGCAGCCATAAATTCCAGTACAGAAATGTAGTTGGAAAGGTTCTTATCCTTACTTCTCAGGGTCATTACCCAAGCCTTACTACCATAAACCCATACAAGTTGCCTAATATAGAACACCTCGGGCGACTTACTAAAATCAGTCCATGCTAGCCACTGCCCTGATATAAGTCCACCTCTATAATCTCCTAATCTTTGAACTCTCACTCCAGCTATCCTGCTGATATTTTTCACGCTGGCATCTACGTAGCTATCGAGGTTGACACCTGGATTTAGGTCTTCGGCAAACACCGTAATATAAGCCTCAACTCCTGGCTTTCTCGGATAAAACACATCACCTTGTACTCCGGCAGAGCTTATCCCACCACTTACTCCGTACCAACCCGCAGGTAGCTTCAGAGTGTAGTTATAGATCTTAGATTCAAAAGCTATGCTAGACGATATAACTTTCGATGGTGTTGCACTAGGGATAACAGAAGGAGTCGAAGCTGGGCTATTTGTTGTAGGGGTAACAACAGCTGCAGGGGAGCTGAAGCCCGTTGGGGTGGGTAGATGTACTTTTGAGGATCCACTCCTCTGAGTCAGAAATCCAAGTGGGCTGCATGCCCAACATGTAGCAATTAGTATAGCAAGCAGCCCACTTAGAAGATGCTTCATGATCGCTAGCTGCGGAACCTTAAAGGCATCACATCGAGCATAGTCCTCAGACCAGGGGGCAGATTCATAAGAACGCTTGCAGCATTAACTACTATAGAAGCAGTAGCGCGATCACCATGCACGCCACCATCGAACCTCAGATCCAGATCCGGTATACCCCATATTTGTATGTGGTCAACAGGTTCATCGGCACCTACGTACATCTTTAGGTCCAGTACTAACTTCTCTATATCCCGACCATAAGCTCTGATCGTCTGCCTAACTCCCGCAACCTGACCTGGCTGTATGTTGCCGATGGCAGCTAATATCTCGCGCTCCGCAACTATGGGCTCTATGCTTTCCTCAAAATCTTTGCACTCCCAACCCATAGCATCGATGATCATCCAAGCTGACTCAGGCAAGCCTACATGCCTTACGTTCCCTGTGGCCACAAGCTGCCTAAACTCCTCAACGGTCAGCCCAGCACCCACTTTGCGTTGCAGCTGCAGCCGCCTACCTCCAGCATCTACCACCCTCTCTATGTGAATGCGGTCCACCTTTTGACAAACTGTAGTCACTGTCAGAGGAAAAGCATCCATAACAAACCCAGGATTCACCCCAGTCCCCAGTATCCTGACGTTCGCATCCTTGGCCTTCATATCTAATTCAGTTGCCAGACCGGGATAGGTACGCCAAGGATAAGAAAGTTCCTCACAGGTGGAAACAACACTTAGTCCCTTTTCTATGGCGGACTCTATCTGAGGCTTGACTACTTCCAGGAAAGATGAAGTCGTGTGAAGGATAAGATCTGCTTCAGTATTCTGTAACGCTTCCTCCAGAGAGGAGCTAACTATGACCTCGGAAGGGGCACCAGTTACCTCCTCAACTGTACGACCGACCTTAGATGGGTCTATATCCACGGCGCCGACCAGACGCATATTGCTTTTGGAAGCAGCGACTCTCGCCACCTCGGACCCTATAGGGCCAAGACCGAAAGAAATTACCCTTATCTCAGACACAATAGGCTCTCCCACATCCACAAGTATTTTTCCTCGAATATCTAGTCGAGGAAATCCCTTAGATGGTCGAGCTTTCCAGGCTTGCGAAGTTTCTCTAGGGCCTTAGCCTCTATCTGGCGTACCCTTTCACGAGTAACACCAAGCCTATGGCCAACCTCCTCTAGTGTATGGGGTGAAGAGCCTTCTAGTCCATATCTCAGCACCATTACCTTGCGCTCTTTCTCTGTGAGGGAGTTCAGAACCTTGGATAACTCCCTCTTAAGCACTTCTCCTATAGCCAGATCTACAGGAGTCTCAGTAGTCGAATCAGGGATAAACTGCCCTAAAGAAGAATCGCCATCCGTTCCCACTGGACCCTCTAAGGAAAGCGGATGGCGAGACGCTCTCATTATTAGCCTCACCTTCTCTGGGTTCATTCCCATATACTCAGCAAGTTCTTCACATGTAGGTTCCCTGCCAAGCTCCTGTGAGAGCTTACGTGAGGCCTTATAGAGGTGATTCATGGTTTCCGTAATGTGTACTGGAAGCCTTATCGTCCTGGCCTGATCTGCTATAGCCCTGGTAACGGCCTGCCGTATCCACCAAGTAGCATAGGTCGAGAANTTAAACCCCTTGCGATAGTCAAATTTATCCGTAGCCCGCATGAGGCCTATGTTACCTTCCTCGATAAGATCAAGGAGGCTAAGGCCNCTATTCATGTGCTTTTTAGCAACGCTNACNACCAGTCTGAGGTTTGCTTCTATAAGATGCCTTCTCGCTCTTTCCCCTTCGTCCACTTCTGCGAGCAGTTTATCGCGTTGCTCGGGNTCGTATTTGCCACTGTCAAGAACACTNTGGGCTTTCTTGCCCCTTTCCATCTTTTTAGCCAGCTCCACCTCCTGTTCGGCGGTGAGCAGAGGCACAAGCCCTATCTCCCTAAGATACATACGCACGGAATCATCTAAGTCTTCGCTAAGGTCCTCCTCCTGCTTGTCGTATTCTGCTTCCTCGGGTAGATCTTCGTATTGATGGGAAAAATGGGGGTCTTGAAAGGGGACATCATGGATCTCAGATAACACTGGCTCCTCCACGCACCTGGCTTTTGCAGAAAGTTTGCTATCAGCGAATAGTTAAAGCAAACTTTTGACTTTGAATATAGCATACTACGAAGGATTTGAGTAGGGTATATCCTATATAATCTTTCCTTACCTACTGTAATTCCTTCAGTAGCCTGCTAGCTATAACCATTCTCTGCGCTTCGCTGGTACCTTCGTAAATCTCCGTTACCTTAGAATCTCTATAAAACTTTTCCACGGGATATTCAGCGCTATATCCCAAGGAGCCGTGTATCTGTATTGCTTCCCTGGCAGCACTGACGCACATCTCAGAAGCAAATAGCTTAGCCATTGAAGCCGCCAAAGTTATATTTTCTCCTTTATCTTCAAGCATGGCTGCCCTATACGTCAGTAGCCTTGCAGCCTCAACCTGAGTGGCCATATCTGCTATCTTCCACTGAATGGCCTGAAACTCCGCTATGGGCCTGCCAAACTGGCGCCTTTGAACAGCGTACTGTATTGACATTTCCAAACACGCCTGACCTATCCCCACCGCTTGCGCAGCTATTCCTATTCTGCCACCATCTAGCGACTGCATAGCTATCTTGAAGCCCTGGCCCTCCTCTCCAAGCCTGTCGCGCGCAGAGACTTTCACTCCATCGAGGTGCACAGTGCACGAATGGGCAGCCCTGATACCCAGCTTACTTTCAGAGGGCCCCACAACCAACCCTGGGGAATCGCGCTTTACTATGAAGGCAGATATATCTTTATGGTTACCCCTATTATCAGTCCGGGCAAACACTATGAATAATCCAGCATGACTAGCATTGGTTATCCAAACCTTAGTGCCCGTCAAGAAGTAATGATCTCCGTCTCTTGAAGCTCTCGTTTGTATAGATGCAGCATCAGTACCAGATTCAGGTTCAGTTAGAGCAAAAGCCCCTAAGGTCTTGCCGGAAGCAAGCAGGCTCAAATATTTACCCTTTTGTTCCTCAGTTCCCCAGCGCTGAAGTGGCACCGCCGTCAGAGAGGTGTGAGCAGAGACTATAGTGCCTATGGAAGGGTCTACTCTGGAAAGCTCCTCAATCAGGATAGCATAGGACAAAAAATCCGATCCAGATCCTCCATATTGCGGGTCTATGGGAGCTCCCATAAACCCTAACTGTCCAAGTTCTTCTATAATACCCGCTGGGAATCTAGCCTCTCTGTCATTTTGCAAGACTTGGGGCCTAATACGATCCTCAGCAAACTTTCTTACGATCGATCTAAGGACTTGATAGTCTTCAGGTAGGGCCAAACAGTTGGAAAGCCCCATCGATCTATCCCTCCACTTGTAAGACCAAAGCATCACCCTGAGCTGTGCCACTGCAGATGGCTGCTAGTCCATACCCTCCACCACGCCTATGCAGCTCATGAAGCAGAGTGGTCACGATCCTAGCTCCGCTAGCCCCAATTGGGTGTCCCAACGCTATGGCTCCTCCGTTAACATTGACCTTCTCTGGATCCGCATTTAGCTTCCTGATAGAGATGATAGCTACACTAGCAAAAGCCTCATTTATCTCTATAAGATCCATGTCATCTATAAGCATGTTTACTTTGCACAGGGCCTGTTGAGCCGCCATGGCTGGGGTATACGCCAAGTATGGGGGATCCCATGCAGCTGCGCCTTGAGCCAAAATAAATGCCAATGGCCTTAGGCCGTGCGCACGCACGTAATCCTCGCTAGCAAGCACGAGTGCTGATGCTCCGTCGTTTACGCCTGGAGCATTTCCAGCCGTGACTGTGCCATTAGGATCAAATACTGGCTTTAGCCTAGAAAGTGCCTCCATGGAAGTATCTCTTCTGGGGGCTTCATCTTGATCTACGAGGCTTTTGTCCCCCTTGTTAGAGCTAACCTCTACAGGGATTATTTCATCATCGAACCTACCAGCATCTATTGCTGCGATAGCACGCTTGTGGCTCCTAAGAGCCCATTCATCCTGCTGCTGCCTGGTAACTCCTTCCTTGCTAGCAACAGAGCTACCATGGTTGCCCATGTGTACGTGCAAGATGGGATCCCATAAACCATCATGGATCATAGCATCCAGCAGCTCACCATTGCCCATCCTGTAACCCCACCGAGCCTTAGGGATGAGATAAGGAGCATTACTCATGCTCTCCATGCCGCCAGCAACTACTATGTTGTGTTCGCCGAGCCTGATAAGAGCATCAGCCAGAGCTATGGCCCTCATTCCGCTGCCACACACTCTATTGATGGTATCGGCAGTAACCTCTCTACCCAGGCCAGCCCTAAAAGCTGCCTGCCTGGCAGGTGTCATGCCAAGACCTGCGCCTATTACATTACCCATAATCACATGCTGCACTTCTGATGGGGGGATCCCTGCCCTCTCTATAGCAGATCTGATAACAATAGCGCCCAGATCTACGGCGCTCAGGGAAGCTAATGCACCGCCAAGCTTGCCTATGGGAGTTCTAACCGCGCTTAATATTGCCGTTCTGGACATCATAAATCTCCGAGGTTACAAATGCCTGGAGGGGAAAGAAGAGGGATCATACCCCTTCACTGGTGGCTGCGGACATCTTAGAGGGTGATCTTTTCTGTAGCCTAATGCATATTCAGCCTGAATTAGGGTATGAATCTCCCTGGTCCCCTCGTATATTACAGCCCCACGAGCATTACGCCAGTACCTCTCTACTGGAAACTCATTAGAGTATCCATTAGCACCATGTATCTCTATTGCATCTTCGGCAGCCTTCAACGCAACGTTACATGCGTACCATTTCGCCATAGAGGTCTCACGAGTGGACCTAATCCCATGATTCTTTAGCCAAGCTGCCCTGTGTACCAATAGCTTGGCTGTGTCTATCCCAAGCTGCATGTTTGCTATCATCTGTTGCACGAGCTGAAACTTGCCTATCTCCTGGCCAAAGGCTTCCCTCTCATGGCAGTACTTTAGGCTCGCTTCAAGGCAGGCCCTTGCAAGACCAACAGCTCCAGCAGCCACAGTCAACCTGCCCTGATCAATAGCGCTCATGGCTATTTTGAAACCCTCTCCTTCTTCTCCTAACCTGTTTTCTATCGGGACTCTGACATTATCAAGGAATATCTGCCCTGTATTGCCCGCCCTTACACCTAGCTTGCCATGTATCGTGGATGTTGAAAGCCCTTCAAATCCCCTTTCCAGAATAAATGCCGTGATTCCCTTGTAGCCCTTAGAACGATCTAAGGTCGCAAATAACAAGAAATGATCTGCTTTATCTGCAAGGCTTATCCACGTCTTCTGGCCATTAAGTACGTAGTAATCTCCTTCTCGTCTTGCGGTAGTCTCGATATTAGCTGCGTCAGATCCATGCCCCGGCTCAGTCAATGCAAAGGTAGCAAGCTTCTCACCCCTTGCCTGGGGTATCAAATACCTCTGCTTCTGATCCTCATTGCCCCATTGCAGGAGTGTCAAGCTGTTTAATGCGACATGCACACTCATAACTACCCGGAAAGCCGTCTCAGCTCTCTCGAGTTCTTCACAGATGATCGCCAGGCTGTGATAGTCCATCCCACTCCCGCCATACTCCTCAGGAATAGGGGCTCCAAGCAGTCCTAGTTCGCCCATGCGCTTGACTATGTCCTTATCCCAATATTCATTTATGTCATTCTCTCTTGCCTTTGGAGCTATCTCTCGCTGAGCAAAGTCACTTACCAGATCCTGAACCATTACATGCTCTTCACTCAGGCCAAAATCCATATTCACCTCCAAATCAGCCGGTTTAGGCGGCTCATTATAGCACCGTACAGAAAAGAGGGATAGCCTAACTCCCAATTGCATTAGTACTAATTGGCTATTGTTGTAGTTGCACAGCAGCAAATATACTGATGGCTAGCGATGACCCAGAAAAGGGCAAACCCGTCGTGAGATGGGGACGCAAAGCCACGGGACTCTAAGAGTCAGCCGGGCTGCCTGGGAGGCTGACCAGTGCCTCCCTAATCACCCTATGGGAGGACATACAAGATATGACAAAATTGAAACCTAGGCTCCTAGTATTTCTGATTTTGTGCCTTATGGTAACAACATTGTCTCAGCTAATTAGCATCAATCGAGCCTCGGCAGCTGTCACTACTTGGAGGGCACTTTTCTTGGTATATCGTAGTACAGATGTTACCTTCACTTGGAATGGGCAGACGCAGAGGGTGAGGACCTCTATGTCCTCTTCAGACTTGCAGAAAGCACTGTACGTCATAAGGAGAGTGCCCTCTACGGTTTACAATTGGTCCAGAGGCAACACATACCTTAGCCAGACCATAGTCTACCCAGATCACCCCATATCATCAGTTACCTCCCTAGGTGCAAACGGTTTCTGGGTTTCGCCCCTAGACATAAAGGCGGATATCAACAAGTACGCTCCTCAAGGTAGGTACGACAGCATCTTCGTCATATGGAGGTTGGATACTGATAGCGGCAAGCGAGTACCTAGCCTAGGTTGGGGATGGACTGTCAGGCCAGGTCCTTGGGCGAATGGAGCAGGTTACACAACCGTAAATATCCCTCAACAGCACGGAGACTGGCTTGGTCGCTACCCAGAGCAGATATTTCTTCACGAGTGGACTCACCAGGTAACTGGTTTCTATGAACAGCTAGGATATAGAATGCCCAACATAGATCGAGCCTCGGACTATGGTTACAGTCGAGAGGAGGCTGGACAAGTCTTCCTCTCAGACGTACTTAGCGGCAGAGTCCCTTATGGCTCCACTTACATAGGGGTCAAGCCTAGCATCTGGGCTTCTTCCACCCCTAGGTATCTATACGCTGCGCAATCTACTAACTACCTGCCTCGCGTGACTTCTCTAACACCTGGAACAGGTACGAGTTACGTAGGAAGAAGCTACTCATTCACGGCGACCTACTACGACTCTAATGGAGCCAAGAATATCAACAAGGCTTATATCAAGTTCCAGAGCTCCTATTACAATAGGTCCGTCAAGATCTGGTACAACCAGGACAAGAACAAGATCTACATGAAGGACCTTTCTAACGGGGTGTTATATAGTGCAGTGCCTGGCAAAGATGTAGTGCTAAGGGGAAATATCATGCAAATCAACGCCAGGTATACTACAGTCAGTCTATCCGGCAATCAGCTAACTATTAGATGGAGCATAGTTTTTGAACCAAGAGCCGATAACAACAACTATCGCGTGCTTGCATCAGTACGAGATGACTCTGGGGCTTATCCAGACTATAAATTGATGGCCTATAGATACGTACGGTAGCTACCTGCTACCGTAAACGGAACTAACATCAAATACCGTATACTGTCCATAGCGCAGTACTACCGGGAATCTTTCCTGGTAGTACTGTTCGTTTACTCTGAATAGTTGTCTCTCTGTGGGACCTATGACTAGGTACCTGGCTCCATATTTTCTGATCAAGTCCTGGGCTCGAGATGATCCTGTATATATCAACTGGAGATCCTCCATCCTGGGTCTCCAGGGTAACCCCCAGTCATTTGCCAGATAAGGTGGGCCAAGTACCACTTGCCTCCCAGCAAGGTCAGTTATAGGATGATGTACCTGGGTAGCGGTGATGTATACGGCATCAGCAGGCAACCTCTCCTTGACTTGGTTAGCAAAGGCTATATCCTCATTACTAAATTCAAGATATCTCGATTGGGAAGGAATAGACGCCCTAAATAGATCCAGGGAGCCCGTGAATACAAGCAAGAATATCAAAAATGCAACTAGAAACCTGGAGATTATATCCCCTGTAAGGATCAATTTTACTAGTACCAAAGATATGACCACAGCAGAAACCACGTACCAATACACCAACAACTTGCGATTGCAACAATCGAAAGGCTGCATTACTACCAAAGTAGCTATAAACCATATAAGGGCAAATGGAGCGTAGAAACTCCTTATCCTATTTGGCAAAGCGCCCTGCACCACAAAAATCAACCCAGCAAGTGGCAGGAAAAGCCCTACATTTTTGAGCCAGTACCATATATAGTTTTCAGTTGCTATAGCCCTAGTGGTTATTTGTACGCTTAGACCGCCATTGCTGGTAGCTCCAAGGTTTCCAAGTTGCCACAGAACTTGCAGCATCCCTACCGTGACAGGAAGAGAGAATAGGACTCCAGATAACAACGCCCTATAGCATCCTTGCTTATCGTTACACAAGAATGAAAGCACAAGGTACTCCACAACAAGGTAACCCGACACTATGCCAATCGTTACAAGCGTGTGAGGATGCACGAGCGGGAGAAGGGCTGATGCCAAACCTACTAACAACATATCGTAAGGTCTTCTAGAGAGCCTGAACCTGTAAAGCAGGCTCAACATCAACATACCCAGAGGAAGTGCCAATAGGAATGGCCTCTGGGGAAGGAAAAAACCTAGAACTATATTAGGATAGGTCATGGCGTAATCACGCAAACCTGTATAGTACGAAGGCAGATTGAGAAGTGTGTGGATGAAGTTTCCCGACCTATTAGCCTCTACCAAGAAGACTATGAACCCCATACCACCACTCAGTAAGACCAGAACCACGGTCAATAAGCTGGCAAAAACGGATCTCGAAATCCGCAGAGCTAGCAAATATATACCTGCAACCGTACATATACCCAGCAGAAACCCCGGGATTACAAATGCGGGCCCCAAGGACCAGCCCAGGATCATAAGGATCGAGCTAAAGAAATCGGCCATGAAGGGATAAGAAAGCAAGGTGCCACTGAAGTATATGTTTGGAGGCGGGAATTTACGTATCTCGACGAAGCTCTCGATAAGTCCTGTGTGTATAGGTAGATCACCCCATATAAACGAGTGACCTGCATACCACCCATCCGGGTATAATCTCCAGGAATTGTAATACAGGTGAAAGAAGAAAACCCCTATTACCAGGAGCATCTCAGCAAACCAAACAGTCTCTCTAAGCTTCAACCTAGATCTAAAATCCTGCAGCTCATTTTTGATCCTTGCAGCGACTTGGGATCTAAGCCCAAAAGTCAACACAAAAGAGACTATCAATAAACATAGAGATGTCAGACAAACCTGTAACAGATTGAAGCCAAAGACGATTGCTGATACAAAGCAGGCTATAGAGATCAATATGACACCGAGATCAAAACCATAAAATATACGTTCTTCAAACGTTAAGCCAGGAACCAGCAGGTAAAGTACTAGTATTCCTAGGATCAAGCAGGAAATCAGCAGGAGTACTCCCAGCAATATCTCATCTCCAGCTAGGAATAAGTATGCGCATATCGAATTGAGCTCTAGTTAGTGGGATAGCTGAATATATCGGAAACAGGAACACAAACATAGCCACCACAGCTACACAATAACATATAGCCGCAGTTCTCCAGGTCCCCCCTCTTGAGAGGAATTGCCTAATAGTGTAAGCGAGAGCTACACATCCAAAGGGTACTGATGGCAGGAAGTGATAAGCAAAAGCTATCCGTGGAATAAGCGCCCAAGGCAGCCAAGCTCCAAAGAACCCAAGAACTACTATAAGCAGAGCCTTCCAGTTCTCATCAATCCAGTCAGAAGCGGCCCATAGCACAGCAGGTATGAGAGCAAGATAGATTACAGGATTACCGTTAGTATATATGTTAGCTATACGACCATCCGGATAGTATTTGACATAGTACCAAACAGGTCTGAGAGTTAGCGGCCATTCCCACCACTTGGATTGATAGTTATGTGTAGCTTTAAGGTGCGAGTGGTAGTAATACATTTGATATTGGAGCTTAAAGAAATCCTTTATGCCATTCCCACTAAGGAAGAACTGGGTATAGGAGAGCAAGTACAACACAGCAGGCACTAGCAACATAAAAGCAAACAGTAGTCCTGCTTCAACCAGCCATTTACTTACGGGGGCTCTACTCTTGTACAGGGTATATGCCGAACAAACTACCAGCGATAGCCCCAGGAACGCATATACATAGACAGCATTCCACTTGGTAGATACTGCCAGACCTATAAATACTCCAGTCAGGAACAGGTACCTAGTTCTACCGTTGGTAGCAGTCAAGTACTTATAAGCCATCAAAAGGGCAAGCATCAGAAATACTACAAGGAATATATCTACCATCCCAGTACGGGATTGCACATAGTACATACCATCAAACAGTAGCAAGAAGGACGTAAGCAGCCCAACAACCATGTAGCCGGTAAGGGAGTACCCTAGCCAGTAAGCAACGCCAATACCAATAGCACCAAAGACAGCAGAAGCAAAGCGCCACCCAAACGAATTGTCACCAAAGATCAGTATAGAATCAGCAATTAGGAGCTTCCCTAGCGGAGGATGAGTCCACTCATACGCCACTCCCTCTCTTGGAGCTCTTTTATACCATAAGTAGGCATCTGTATTACCCGAAGCGTACTGAGCAGCGGTATAGGCATGGTAAACCTCATCGTAGATGTATTGAGGAGGCACACTAAGCCTGTATAAGTAAAAAGCAAAGGAAACCAATATTAGCAAGAGAGGAATAGCTCTTATAGCTAGGGAACTCCACTCCTTCTTCTCAACAAGTTCTTTGCCTGCTATCTCTGCCATCAACAAAGATCCTTCACAAGTCAAGCTGGTAACAAGAGCAAGATACAGGCATAGTATCCCTACGTCAAGTAAAGATAAAAGAAGTAAAGAAATTGGGGGAGATCACCAGATCTCCCCCCCTGTTCAAAGACTCTTACTACCACTTGCGCCTTAGTAGCATATAGGTTGCTACTAATATCAGACCCAGGTAGTAGCCTGCTACTGGCAGGGAAGCCCCAGATCCAGCAGTCGCCATCCCTCCATCGCCAGTCCTAGGCACAGTAGGCATATGGCTTGGAGACGGGCTTGGTGACGCCTCTGGGACAGGTACACCACTCGCACTGGGCGAAGGGCTCACACTCGGAGCAGGCGTCGGGACTGGAGTAGGTGAGCCTGATGGACTTGGCGATGGTAGTGGTGACGGCACAGAAGACGGTATAGGTGTTGGTGATACTGATGGAACAGGCGACTCAGATGGACTCAGACTAGGTTGAGGAGTCGGTATAGGACTCACCGAAGGGCTCGGTGACGGAACAGGTGTCGGCATAGGCGATTCGGAAGGAGTCGGGCTAGGCAGTGGGCTAATCGATGGACTTGGCGCCGGCGTAGCTGAAGGTGTGGGTGACACCGACGGAGATGGGATCGGGCTCGTGCTTGGAGATGGGCTGGGCACCGGCGTTGGCATTACCGAGGGTGATGGGCTCGGTGTAGGGCTATTACTTGGAGATGGTAACGGTGTTGGAGTCGTACTCGGCAATGGAGTAGGCGACACGGATGGTACAGGCGTTGGCACAGGTGACTCACTAGGTGATGGTGTTGGGCTGAACGAGGGGCTAGGTACAGGAGTAGGCGAAGGCGCCGGACTCTCCGAGGGACTAGGAGTTGGAGATGTAGACGGGCTTGGTGTCGGCACTGGAGAAACACTTGGTGACGGGCTAGTAGATGGCACAGGTGTAGGACTCACGCTCGGAGACGGGCTGGGTATAGCCGTCGGTGATGGGCTTGGCGTCGGAGCCACCGAAGGTGAAGGGCTTGGTATCGGCGATATCGATGGACTAGGTGCTGTTGATGGACTCGGAGTTGGCGATTCACTTGGTAACGGAGTTGGGCTAGGGCTTACTGAAGGCGATGGAACAGGAGTTGACGTTGGAGTAGGCGTTGGCTGTGGATTTTCCGGCTTACAGTTCACCCAAAAAACCTTATGCTTTACATCGTTGCCCTTAGACCCGGGGGCATGAATAGTTAGCTTGATATGGTAGCCCTGATTAGAATGTGGTTCATACTGTGAAAGATACTGCGATAGGTCATATTCAACCGAAGCATCCAGGCCAGACTCCGATCCCCCTCCCGAAGCATCATCTTCGCCTATGAACACTTTATCTTGAAGTATTACATTATCCTTAGGTTCAGTAGGCGCCTGCGTCTCAAAGGTAACTGTAGCGTAATAATCTCCTTTATCAAACCCATAAAAGTCTATCTGGAATACACAACCNGGGTGAGGCTCGTTGTTCGGATGATCATCAAAATCCCTNCCATCGACTTTGATCGTACCATTGTTGCCAGGTGGATTCTTGCCATGAGCACTAGTGGTACCACCAAAGAGTGTGGGAGCGATCATAGATAAGACTAGTGCAGAAATAATTAGGCAAGTTATTAAAAACGATTGTCTTATTTTCAGTGTCATATTCCCCTCCTTTGCTTTGACGAATGAACCTAAAAAACAAACCAGCTACTGAGATTCTTCTCAGTAGCCGGTTGCACCAGTGGCTCCATCCGCTCCCATGGTGCCCATATAGGTAAGCGGACTTCGTCGCCTCTACGCTAATTAGCCACTTTTACATTCTTAGCATTAATGCAAAAGCATCTGCGGTCTCAATTATATAAACCTAATTAATATCTGTCAATAGAAATTAAGATTTTCCGCAGTAAGTTATACTTATTGCGTCTAAGCAATAAGTATACCAAAGCTTCACCTTATATATTATCGTTTATGCAACAGATCAGGGCTGGCATTACCCTGAAAAGGGAGCTTTAGGCGGGTGCTATAAGAGGGGTAACATGATGAACTCTTCAGTTAGGCAGAGCTGTGTAAGACCAGAGGGGAAACTCTATAGATCTTGATTGTCAGAAAATCTCTCTAGTTGCCTGGAGCTAGTAAAGGTTTGAGGGTGAAGCTCACACTGGTTGTGGTCCCCATTGTAGTGGATACGTTTTTAGTCCCAGAGGTGTAGTCCTTGAGACTAGCGGTTACCCTTACTGTGCCGATAGGCACATTTTTGATGAAATACCTACCGTAAGAGTCTGTAGTATCTTGTAGGTCGCTACCCTCCTGAGAAGTCACACTAACAACAGCATTGGAGAGAGGCGTTCCACTAGAAGACCTAACGTAGCCGGAAAGTCTGGCTAGTGGTGCTAGCCTGATG
>NICF_comb_assmDRAFT_10001001_pt1 | contig 22820 bp, 14 predicted proteins | sample NewIslPassag4_SG_FD_11279 | JGI IMG/M metagenome (IMG submission 11279) | reverse complement strand
AAGTATGGGATCGGGGTGCATCGGGGGACGATTGTAGACGCCACGGTGATTGAGGCCCCGACCTCGACGAAGAACCAATCGCACAGCCGCGACCCGGAGATGGGGAGCACCAAAAAGGGGAATCAGTGGCACTTTGGGGCCAAGGTGCATGTGGGGGTGGACAGCCGAACGAAGGTCATTCATTCCCTGGTGGTGACCCCAGCCAACGTGCATGACAGCCAGGTGTTGCCGGAACTGTTGCATGGTGGGGAGACGCGGGTGCTCGGGGATAAGGCGTTTGCTGGGCAAAAGAGGGCGATTCGGGAGAAGGCGCCCCGGGCGAGGGATTATACCGAGCGGAAGGGGAGTCGGCATCGGCCGCTGAGTGAGCGAGAGAAACAGAAGAATCATTGGAAAGCGAGGTTTCGCTCTCGCGTGGAGCATGTGTTTGGGGTGATGAAACATGTGTTTGGCTGGCGGAAGATGCGATTTAAGGGGATTTATAAGAACTTTCAGTACGCCTATGCTGTGGCAGCGTGTGTGAATATTTACCTTCATCGTCATGTGTTATTCCGCAGGATACAAGCGATAAAGGGCACTTAGAGCGCTGATACTGCGCGCCAACGGGGTGAGTAATCAGCAAAGAGGGCAGAATAGAGAATTTAGATGAAGCTCAATCCGCGATAAATGTCCCCTTGTCTGGCTTAAAAACCACTGCCAAGNGTGAAAAAGACAGAAATCAATCGAAATCACCTTTTGTTCAGAGGTTCCCCAGCCACGGAACAGGCGATCGTCGAGACCATCGCGGGACTGAACTGAAAGGCCAGGCTCGCATAGCGTGACGCTTCAGGAATAAGGGCCGGTGCCACTGCGTACTTTCCCAACAGGAAACTTGTAATAACAGCAACAATTGTTCCCAGGAACCAGATAATCAGCGACTCCGTAATAAACATCCACCTGAGAAATCTCTCTGACATCCCAATGGCTTTGAGCAAACCGATTTGCGCCATCTTTGCGTCGGTACGCAGAGTTTGCACCGCTGTAAGGACGAGCATTAATCCTGTAAAGATAAGCACAAGAAACGCCGTAACAAATCCCGCCTGAATTAAATTAGATCGGTTGAGTTGTTCCAATCTGTTGATTGTGTCATTTGTATCGCGAACATAGAAACCGTTCTGTTCCAGCTTTTGTTTCAGTGAGCGGAGATGGTTGACATCCTTCACATAAATAGCCCCCATATTTTCTGCCGGAAGCGAATGGGGATTGACTTGTTGATTAATGGGACGGGCCATTTTCCAGAATTCCTCGTTCGCCGATGAAAAGCCGGCGGTCGTCATCAAAGAGTTGATTTTTTGCAGGAACGTGGTCCAGTCTCGAATGTGGTAACCATTTTCTCGCCAGGTTTCAATCCTCCAGGCGCTGTCCGCTTTTTGTGGGACGAACATTCGATAGGTATCAAAAGCGGTCCGAACCAGCTTCGGCAACTGACCGGGCGGAGGCCAGTCCGCGGGAATCGGCCCGGTGACCAGGATAGCGCAGCGCACATCAGCATGTTCCTGGAGAAAATTCGCATACCAATTTTTATCCACAACGAATTTGTGGCCCCAGGGAAGCTCATCGTAAATCGCGGCGACTGGTACGGACACAAGTTCGCGGTTTGGAGCTTCAATAAACAGTTCCCGCGGTTCGGGTTCGTTGGGCCGCCAGCCGAGTTGTTCAAGTAGTTTGCGGCTGACGTACAGACCTGAGGAGGATTTGTCGTTTGTCTGGGGCGTCCGGTTTGTGAGAACGGGATCCTCCGGATCGCGCGTNCGACCTGTCACTGACAGNCTTCCCGCCGAAGGATCTGGNAATAAGCCGAAGAATATGTCAATTTCATGGAAAAAATACCAGCCAGATAGTCCTGACTCCCCGGTCAAGAGTCTCTTCAGTTGCTCTTTGCGTTCCGGGGTAAAAACCTGCTCTTGGAGACCAGGGAGCCCGACCCAGAGGCAGAGCGTCAACGGGTCTTCGAGAACGATTTGCCGCTGCACGGCATAGAGGCCGAAAAGAACGCCGTAAACTTCTAAAGGAAGAAACACCATGAGTGCGACAGCGAAAATGCAAACGAACGTGATGAGCCGCACCCTCGGCCGAACCATGCCACGCCAAACCATCCAAAGAAGAATCCTCAGTGCTTTCATGGGCTGCACCATCGGCTTTCAGTCGGAAGAAGCCATCCACTGGGTGATAGCCGTGATTCCTCCGGCCGCTTCCAGCTCGGATTTGGAGACCACACGATTCTGAAGGAGCCGCCCCACGCAGTTGAACACCACAAAAGTGTCGCAAAAGTCCCAGGCTTCTTGAAGATCGTGGGTCGCTATGAGTAGTGTGCGTGGAATATCAATCGTATGATCATGCAAGCGGCCCTCATGCCAGTTCCGAAGGATGGCGAGCACTGCATCGGTACTCCGTGGATCAAGGTTGCTCAGGGGCTCGTCGGCAAACACGACCACAGGATCATGGATGATCGCACGAAGCACAGCGATCCGCTGACGCTGGCCCCCCGAGAACGGGCCGAGACGATCGGCCAGGGCAATTAACTCACCATCGATGGCTTCCACCATCGTGAGGAGTTTTTCCACCTTCTGCCACCATTGGTGTTTCGAGTATCCCTGAAGTACAAGTGGCAGGGCAATATTTTCACGACATGTAAGATGGGGAAAAAGGCAAGCGGTCTGAAAAACAAACCCGAAATCGCGAAGACGGAGTCTGTCTTTCGCCGAATGATCGGCCATGCGCGTGTATTCCACGGCCTCGCCGGTCCTCGGGCAGCGGTACGTGATCAGCCCTGATTTGACCGCTTCTTCGGAAATAAGGCCCAGGAGATGGAGAAACGTGATTTACCCACGCCGCTTCGCCCGACCACGGCGACTCTCTTTCCCAGGGGCACCTGGACCGTAAGCCCGCGAAAAATATAGACCCCATTACCATAGCCTACGGAAAGATCCTGAATATCAAACAGAGCGGATATTTCACGGCCATTCATCGCGCACCCTGACCCAGTAATACTTGAGCAACCCATCCGGGAGAGAAAACGATCGCGCGGTCGGTTGTCGACTCGTCCGAATCCACTGACCGTCCCGCCACTGGTAAGTGCATTGTTCCTCATTCAGAATGTCATTCAGTCTCAGCATGCGAACCCGAATCTCTTTCAGGTCATCAAGAGCGATATCCCCGCGGAGAACTCTTTCCAGGCGGGCTTTGGCTCCTTCCAGAGCCGTCATTTTAATAATCAGATTTTCAATACTTGCTTTATCTTCTTCACCGAGTGCGTGTTGGATTATGGTCTTGATCTGCTCGATATCCCATTGAATGCCTATTTTTATCAAAAAAACTCGCAGTGCCTGATATACTCTCTCCAGCTCGCCGGCGGACAAGAAGAGCACGTATTCAGTGCAGCATTTATTCTGCATGGCTGCCAGGAAATTGTCCTCCGGCATCCAGACGTAACCGTCCAGAACTATCTGAAATCCTTTGACATTGCGTATTTTATCGATGATGTCTTGGTCAAATCCCATTGTGTTGAGCAGCTTTTTTATCGCGGTATCACTCGTGACAGCCGAAAAGTCTCCAAGCCGCAGATTTCTGATCTCTGTTTGAAGTTTCTGCTGTTGATCAAGGAGAGACTCGACCGCCTGAGTAATCACACTACCTACCTGACTTGCCTGGCGAACATTATAAACTTGAGCAGGTATGATTGATGGGTTGCCAGCGGCATATTGTGCGATTTCGGTGTTATAAAGTTGTTTGATCGTATTCATTTGCTTCCAGAAGGCCTTTGCCGGAGGCCGTCCGTCGAGCTTCTCGGGAGGATAGACCTGAATGGCAATGAAGCTGATGGGCGTTGTGTAATCGCGAAGCAGCCGACGCACAATCTGGTTTTCCTGTGGATGTTGGGGGTCGTCCTCGTTTGATTTATCTCCGTCGTCACCGATAACAATGAGCATTTTCAGACGATCGGAACTGAACCCTGCTCGATCAATTGCCTGAGTAATTCCGTGGAAGACCATTTCCCGCGGGTCGCCTCCTGCCGAGACCTGATGGGTACGAATTTTGTAAATGAGCCCTGGCAATTGATCGGGCGATTGAAGGGGAGTTACCTGGACGGGCTCGGTGTGTGTGCTTGTGATGTCGTTATAAAAAACGACCCCAACTCGGAGTTCAGGATGCGTGGGCAGATTTTGAGCGGACGCCACAATCTGTTCGACCGCACGAGCCGCATACGGGAACAGGTCGACCATGCTCTCCGTGTCGTCGATGACGAACATGAGTTCCAACGTTTGCAACCGGTTTTGAATGATGGCCAAGCTACTCTGGAGTTTTGCAATATCTGCTTCGGACGCCACAGGAATCCCCTGTTCGTTCACCAGCCCCCCAGGAACACAGACTCTCAAGAGCTTCCAGCCCGGATACTGGTTCTGGATCTTGTCCCGATATCTCTCCGCGTCCTCCCAGCGAAGAATGGGAAATCGCGGCCGGTCTGGCGGCTGCGGAACGGGTCCACCTTCGTCGAACGGCTCGCGAAAGAGATACTGGTTGTTGTTTGTCTGGTCTTCTGGACCGGCCGCCAGTGCGTCGTCGGGGCTCGCCCAAATTTTGCCAGGACGCATGGGGCGGCCTGGCGCTGTGCTCCACTGAATGGCCTCGCGGGTTGTCCAGAGTTGCAAATATTTCAACGGCACCCAGCCTATGCCCACGGTCTGGGCGTGTGATTCGTCTTGCCCTAATTCATATTGCATTGCCAAGTAGGCCCAATCGCGCTCTGCGTTATCACCTGTCTTTGCCATGACGAAGTAAAAATTGAAAAACCTAAGCTCCTTTGCTGTCCGGGCATCCATTCTGGGCTGCGTCCTCGCGGCGATGCTCGCGGGTTTCCCTGTTTTGTCGACAGCTTTCTCAAGTTCCGCTAAAGAAGGCCGCAAAAAGGCCTTGAGGTGGACCCCTGTCACCGGATCTTGAAGGGCCTCTCCTTGGAGGGCCACATATTTTCGCGGGACCCATCCCAAGTATTCCTTCACCGTTACCATCCGACTATTGCCGGTTTCATCGTCCAGTCTGGCCAGAAGGAACCACTCTTCGCCGGAGGTTTCTGGGTTGGATACCGTCGCGCTCTTCCGATAAACGTAAAAGTATCGCCCGAGATATTTGAGAGGAGTGGTGGTTTCCTCAGCGTTATCATCGGCTTTCATCCGTGGTTTTAAATCCTCGCACAAATTAAACACATACTGATGATGAATGGCTGACCATTCAAACGATCGCTGCGATTGTATCGCCTGAGGAATGTCGACTTGCCCCTGCGCCAGCTCACCAGCCAACACGAGCAGAAGCACTGACCAGCACCAGGAAGCACGCATAGGTGGTTCTCCTTATTATGTCATTGCCGCTGGCTGTTTCAGTAAACGGACATGTTTCCATGCTGTGCACGTTAACGCGGTTGGTGTGTGTTATTCGTGGCAAAAGTATAAGCAGCCTCTTTTTGCAGTATTTCAAAGAGAGTGTTCACAACCGCGTCGGGAGAATTAGGGACAAGATACATGCTCTGCGCGTTGGCAAGATTTTGGACCTGCACGAGCAACTGTCCCCCGACGAGCACCACGTGGACGGGCACTTTCATTTGCATGATTTCGTTAAAGTCCTGGTTATCCGGGCAAATAATGATCACAACATCGATCTTACCAACTTCGTTTATGGCATTTTGAAGCAGTTGCCAATCGATTCTGCCGGTAGCGTTGGTGGCTGGAGTCTGATAGGCCGGAAATTGCCCTCCTAAGCCGGACTCGTACACTCGTTGACTTCTGCCTTGCTCCTGAACATAACAGAAGAAATCAAAGGGAAAAGGAGATCTATTTAGACGTTCTCTTAATTCTCCCCAACCTGGATGGTACCGGGATTCTTGCAAATTCTTGGAATGGACAAACCAAATGAGCGCTTTTCGCTTTGCAGCGCTGATTCGTGACACAAACCTCACCGAATCAGATAGCTGTTGGACAGATGTATTGAGCTTATCTAGCTTATCTAGCGCAGAGAAAAGGTTTTCGGACTGTTCCTTGCCACGCTTATCAAGTTCGTCAACCTTGCCGTTTATAGCACGGAGTGTCTTTCCGAGTTCGTTCGCTTGCTCGGTAAATGTTTGGTTCAACTGATGGTTAAGATTCGTTATTTGCTTGGAGTTAACTTTTTCTTCTATCGTGGTGAATTTGTCATCCATGTTTTTTAGCGTGGTCTGTAAAGTTGCCAATTCCTTATTTGTTTCTGTGATCCTCAATGTGATGAGCACAAGGAGCACCGTGATCAGAATAATGGTCAGCAAGAAGAGTATGGCTCCCGCCAGCGAAAGGAAAACTGGCCAACGTGGCGGCTTGACTTGTGGAATTTTCTGGGAACGCATGCGTTAACTCCTTCCGAACAGATTACTGTGTTAGTTTTTCAGCAATCGTTCGCGCGACACTGCTGGCCGTCTCGGAGTCCGGCCGGTCGGCGTTTTGTGACTCGATGACATAGGCCTTTTGGTTAAAGAACGCAGCAAGTTTTCGAGACCGTCGTTGCGGAACGCCCTCGATGGGTTTGCAAACCCAGATGCAGTGGAGTGGTAAATCGTTGGGGACCTTCAGTATGGCTGTGGGAGCGTCGTAATCGGGATTGCTATCACTGCACCAAACCACGAAGACCGCCCGAAGTGGCTGGGTGCAGCGCTGGGCGAAAGCCTGTGCTGTCTGAAACGCAGCTTCGAAAGCGTCCTGAAAATCCTCTTTCTCGCGAAATGGCAGCAATGAGTTCGTCGCACCCCGGTTTTGACTGGCCGGTAGCGGCTGGCGATTGGCGTCCACGAGCCAGACAACCTTGCCGAGCAAGGAGGTCTCTGGGGGAAGTTCCTGCTGAATGGTACGGGCAAATGTCCACCAGTCACCAGGAATGCTCGTCACGGGAATCAGAACCAACACATTGCCCTCCAGAGTAGGCTGGGCCTGGATAGTGACCAAGACCGAGGGATCGCTCGGCAAGCGCACATTTGTCGGATCATGGAAGACCACGCGGAATGAAAGATCATTTCTCTCGGAAAATTGTAAGCCATAGACGGTGAGTTTGATGGCATTATTCGTGGTATTATCAAAAACCAGCCGCCCGTTAATCGGCCCCACATAGTGCCGTCCGGCCCTGGCTGTCACATCTTCAGTGTGAAACTGGACTGTGACCGGCCAGGGATAGGTCTTGCTGATCTGGACGGGCAATGAGATTTCCTGCTTCGTCAGAGGCGGCGGGCAGACGGAAAGAGGCTGTACGAATAACTGAGGGGGCCGAGGAGGATAAATGAGTTTGATCGACTTTTCGAGTCGGTTCTGGGCAACACCGTCAATCTCGGTAACCACCACTTTAAAAGAGCGCACCTGCTCATAATCCGCATCCTGCACAGGCAGCAAGCGGACGGGGAGCTGGACCTCGGTTTGCCCGGGAGGAAAAGTCAGCTTTGTATCGACGGCCACGTAGTGGCGTCCGGACAGAGCCGTTTCATCAGAGGTTTGTACGCGGAACACAACAGGTGACACAACCGGCTGCGAAAGCCTGAACGTCACCACAGCGGCTTCGGTGCCCTGGGGAGCGAGATTGACATCGCCCGCTTCCACGAACAGATTTGAACTGCTGCCAGGAAATTGCAGTACAACGCGCAGACGCTCCTCCAGATTCAAGCTGTTGTCGATCGAACGGGCACGAAGATTGAGCCACAAATCTTTCTCCGCGGCTACCAGAGGGATCTTGAGAATGCGAATGGGGATCGCGAAACGAGTCTGTCCGGCCTTGACTTCTGTTGTGCCCTCACCGGCTTCGAAGTCGGTGCCGGCGACAGCCGTCCCGTTACTCGTCGAAAAGTCAACACGGAGATTTCCTTCGCACTGCCGCGATAATGTGATCCCCACGAACAACTCCATGGGCGAATTGACAGTGATTCTCGGTGTATCTAACTTAAATTGTAGCAACTCATCGTCTTCGATTGTGACTACAAAATGATCTCTTTCCAGGATTATTCCGGGATGTGCTTTTAGTACAATTTCAAATTTCTTCGCCGACGGTATATCAATGATATCATCATCCAGAACGTCGAGATCAATCGTGGCCTCCCGTTGACCGGGGACAAACTCGATCAACGACGTGAGTAATTTAAAATCGCGATTAACTCGCGCGGACCCATCCCTGATGGTAACGTCCAGCGACACGGGAAGGTTTATGTCTTTGCCGACAAGCGTGAGAGGCAATCTGGCTGTTTTTGCTGATTCCGAGACGGTGAGCTGTGCTCCCTGTGGGCAAGCCACCTTCCATTCCAGGGATTGCCGATATTGAACCTGGTTGAGCCAGATAACGTTGATGGCGCCGAGTACGGCAATCATAAAGAACGGCGGAAGCAGGATGATCGCATTGAGTCCGTATTGGGAATTTCTCTTCATCTCTGCTACCCCCATCGGTTGCCGCTTATGGGCGATCGGCACTCAGTCTCCCCAGATAAAAATATTGTCCGCATCGTCCAAATAAGAAGGTTTCTGTTCAGCCTGCTGAGCTTTTTTCTCGTCGGTCGGTTGGGCCGCTTCAGGCGCCCCTCGATCCGCCTCAGAGGAGCCAACCAACGGAGAAGTCTCGGATTTCTCCTCAAAGGTTTCCGCTGCCCGGCCTATCGTGGTCACGGTGGGCGGAGGAGCAGGGTGCGGTTCCGCGTGGTCTTCGGGCTCCGGAGGAAGTGTTTCCTCAGGACCGGAAAGCAAGGAACTCGTTTTCCAAGTTTGAACCAGCTTCACATGGAAGGGGATCAACAATGCGTGGAGGAGACCTGCTACGACCAGGGTCAACCCGGTCACAGACCAAAGGGGCCAGGATAGATTAGCCAGCGAGGGAAGACTGTGCGGGTAACAGTTATTCAGGCGTTTAATCTGAATCAGCCAGATGGCGACGGCGAGGAAAATCAGGGGAAGGTAATAATTAACAATATGGCGGCGAATTAAAGACCAGAAGTACAATCCGGCGAGACGGCGAATAGTCGGTCCGCGCCCTTCCCGATTCCGGAGTGCGCGATCAAGCTGGTCGTTTAAAATCGAGATAATCCGTGACGCGGCCGACCGATCCTGCTTAAAGGAGCTCACGCAAATTTCGATTGCCAAAAAAACGGGTAGGCCGATGCTGACCACGGTAATTGCAGTGACCAGCAAAGAATAATCTTCAATGACTGAACCGACGGAGAAAAACATCCATGTGGCAGAGAAGAAACAGAGGCCGACGGTGAGCCAGATAAACCCCACGATACTGAGAGGCATCCTGACGGGAGAAACATTTCCCGGCATGTCACTTGCGGAATGATTTGCCATGGCGCTGCCCGTTCAATGAATTAATGTGTTCGATACTTATAAATTCGAGATGACAGAAAAAATTTGTCTCCATCTTTAACGGCGCGACGGCGCACAAAAAAGGAGTTGGCACCGATTTCTTCGTGCTCAACTGTAACCCGCTCCCCTGGGCGAGCTTCAGAAATGTCCGCCGGTTTCCAAAAATCGAGGCTGAGAGAGCGGGCCAGTTTGTCCACATGGCTTCGGAGCGTTTCCAACTGTTTCCTGGTGTCCTCGTCCAAGTCGCGCTGAGGTCCTTCTTCGGGAAATTCGTCGGTCAACTTCTCATAAAGCTCAAGAAACCACTTTACCCAAATGTCGCGGGGATCCAGGGCTTTATCGGATGGGATTTCTTTAAAGCGCTCCGCCGCGTTTTCGACGAGATCCCGGAGAACATCGAAAGCGGGATTTTTATTGACGATTTTGCGGATGGCTTCGAAATCCTCGGGCGGTTCTCCAACAGAGACTCGGAGCTTTAAGGTGACGATTCGCTTGGTGTTGTCGATGGAATCGATACGCGGCGTAATATAGCCCATGGGCTGGGCGTCGTCAAAGTCGTACTTTTCAATACTCTTCCTGGCGTTCTCTGAAAGATCACGGAAAAACTGGGTGAGAACATAATCTTCCGGCTGGATGGTCCAGTTACGGGTCCGCACATAGTCACGAAATAGAGAAAATAATTCCGAAGCGAGCGATGGATTGCTGGGTCTTACAGCAATGATATGTTCAAGGATCTGTTTGAGGTCCTGGCCTGTAAGGGGGTTCTCATTATGACCGGTGAGAAACACGTAGGATTCTCGACGGAACAGGCTTCGGCATCGCCCGACAAGGTCGCCAGGTAGTGATGTTTTATTGTGCTCCGATTTCTCATAGAGGGCCCAGGAATATTGAAGCCACGGCGGAGCCTCTTCCCGAGGGCCCAGGCTGACGGTGTAGCGCGAGTTTTGCGGATCGACACTCGCGAAGTCACACGAAATAACGTAGCCTTTGAGTACATCGTCGAAGCGGGCCTCGACGGCTGGGGGAAGTTCACGAGATTGGGTTTTTTTCCATAACTCGGTGTTGCATCGCGCCTCCTCGCCTGTTTCAATCCTCGGGTCAAGGTCGATATGAGCACACTCCCGAAGAAGATCGAGCCAAGCTTGCGCCTTATCGGGTGGCATCCTCAGGGCCTGTGAGTCGCGCGAAGCGCACCGGAACAGCTCGTTGAGATTGTGCAAGATCCTTGAATCGTGTTTTGCTACCTTGATGCTGTCCCGGAGCTTTTTGCACGCTTCGATGAAATCGCGCTCACGATGAGTGTCGATGAAACGAAGCTGTCTTGCGGCTGTCACCCATTGAATAAGTTCATCGCACATCCATGACTTATCCACAGGTAGCTCCGCGACTGTTAAGATACTCTGCGGACAATTGCCTGCCGAAACTGTCCAATTGAGGGGTTTACTGGGGCTGATTTTATCACACCAAAAGTGATCGAGTTGGAGGACGGTTCCAGCGGGCTGGAGCGAGGTAATAACGGGTTCTAAATGAACTTTGTCCTCTGGCAGCGATCGAATTTTATCAACGGGCACGTGTAACTCGAGTTTGGAATAGTCCTTCACTTGTGGTAAGATTTCCAGGCGAAAGAAAGTCTGAATAAATCTATGCCACCACTTAAACAAGTTGCATAATTCTCGATTCTTTCTCCCGTGGTCCCGGCAGGCGTGGTAGATCTTGTCAAGAGCCGCGCACAGCCTGTTGGCCGGAGGACTGCGGAAGTTGGTGTTTAAGGCTTCAATCACAAGTGGTGTTAATTCGGAAACGAGACTCTTATATTCGTCAGGCCAGCTTTGTCCGAGTGAATCAAAAAGATACTTGAGCGTTGCGGTTTGCTGTTCATCGCCATAAAGCACGATGTAGGGCCGCGGTGTGGCAACCGAGCGATTGCGAGGCGAGTTATCTTGGGAGACGGGGCTCAATTGGACGAAAACGATCTGCGATGTTTTTTCAGGTCGTTGTACGGTACGGGGCCATAGTCCGAAAAAATTTTCTAGTTCTAGCCGGTGTCCCGGAACGACCTGAGCATTCATTCCGGTTATACGGAGGAATTCCTCAACCTTTTGCCAGAGGCCTGGATTTTTCTTCGATTGCGATTCTCGCCAAAGATCGGCCAGCAACTTGACATGGTCCGGCTCGTCGGGATCAATGCTGGCAAGACGGAGAGTAGGCAAAAGTTCTGTCGGGAAATTGGAAGAAGCGAGTTTGGTTAAGGCATTGAGTTGCGTGGTGAGCGATGGGGCGTTGTCAATCAGATTCAGGTATAGCTGGGCTTTAGGAGTATCATCGATGTACCTTTGAATAAAATGTCGGCAACGCTCCAGAGTGTTGTTAATCTCCTGGAAGTGTTCGGAAAGAGCCTCAAGAAGTTGCATATCCCAGAAATCTAAAAGCAGAAATAGCTTTAAGCGTGCGAAGGTCCGGCGCTGAGCGACCATGTCCTGTAAGTCGGACAATTCCTGGATCAACCCGTTGATCGAGTCTCTCAAATTCTCGAGGTCGAATTTAGGTTCGCTCATAATCTGCCTGTAGTGTTAGATTGACCGGTGATGATTTAGGCTCGCCTACAAACTCTATTTCGAGGTTGCCGTTTCGCGATGCGTTAATGGCGCAGTTTTGGTAATCGGATCCGTCCGCGCTGAACCGGCGCGAAGTAAACTGACCGGTCTATATCCCGCTGGCCGACGGCACGCTGGCCGGTGTCCTGACATTGGGCGATAAACTGGTGCTGGTCGGGATCGATGGAAATCACCACCTCTCCTTGCACACCGCCGGGAAAATGAAACAGCAGGAACGGTTCATATTCGCCGCCCGGCCACTGGTTTTCGAGGCGAATCCATTGCTGCGGCTTCCCATCGGGGGAAGGGGCCACAGAAATGGTTCGCGGCTCCAGTGTGTCGTATGACTCACCTTCGTGAAAGAGGTTAATGTGAGTACGGGTTGCGGCGTTAAACCAGGCGATGGTAAAGGGCAATCGGTTACTGAGGCCCTCGTCGAATTGAAACCGGATTCCGAGGGCGGACTCCTTCATAGCCAGGGCCAGGGCCGCTCCTTTGGCGACGGCATGTTTGATGTCTACAGAATCCAGTTTTCCGGACCAACCAACGGCCTCGGTTGCAGGGCCGCTGGTGGTAGTTTCTCCCAAAACGAACTCCCGAACGAGGTTTCCCACGAGCGGATAGCGAGAACCGTTACCGATGGTGAACACGTCGTCCACAAGGCCGCCACGAAAATGGAGTTTGGATTGCAGTAAAGCTTTGCAGACTCTGACGCTTTTTTCGATATACGGCCGCACTAACGCATCGATTTCGGCCTGGGTGACGGACAACTCTTCTATCATTTTCTTAACTTCGTTTTCTGGCACAGAACTGACGGCGGCAAGTTCCTTCGTAAGCCACTCTTTCGGCGCGGGGGCATCTTTATCACCGTGTTTAACCGCCTGCGCATAATTCCAGAGGGCTAGTGTGAGCGCCTTGCGGTTATCCGTATCGGAACTTGCAGATTGAGGATCGAAATCCGTGGGGACGAACCTGTCGCACTCCCGCAGGAATACCTCATCCTGGAGGCGGGCACGAAGCTCGGCAGCCTTTGATTCATTTGCGGATCCAGGTGCCACGGTTGGCAAAGATTTCAGTGTTCCTCCGGATCGCTTGGCCAATGCCTGGGCCAGTTTAGCCTTGAGTAACAGATAAACAGCGACGGTAATATCATCACCACCGAAATCACGGAGTCCCGTCCGTCCCAGAACCTCGAATGTCAAGCTCCCTCTTTCGGCACTTGCGGCACGGACCAGGGAAATGTCGGTCGTGGCCCCGCCACAATCATAGACGAGCAAATAAAACCCCTCCGGGTAGAGCCAGCGAAATGTATGAAGTCCCCCCGGTCCCTCGAGGACAAAATGCGCCAGATAGAAAAACGCCGCGGCCGTCGCTTCGTCCAGTGCCAGGGGAATCACTTCCTCCCGACTCGCGTGCCCTGCCGGGTTGAATCGTTCGGCGAGCCTCCAGGCGTTGTATATTGTATTGACAACCCGAATGAGTTCTGACTTCATGTAGCTTGTCGGGTAAGTCACTACGATCCGCCTGGGATAGGCGCGCTGGAGATTTTTGAAAATCTGAAAGAGTCGGCAGACAAATAGCTCGGCCGGTCGTTGCGGCGGCAGCTCGACTTGATAGTCGGCTGGCCTCTCCAAGTGGGCCTGTGGAGGTACAGAATCATCAAGTCGCACTCTTACAGAAATGGCTCCTGCCGTTTTGTCAATTGTGAGCTGCCGCTTGGGGCTGACGATCAATCCATCCGAAGAAGGCAGCCATGGTTGCGCCGCGTCTCCAATTGCAAACGCATACCCCTCGGCCATCTCCTGCACTCCTGCAGGATCAAGGAAGCCTAAATCTTCCGCCCATTTTTGGGCGGCCGGACTGGTTATATCGGTCACACTGTAAATGCGGAGAACTGACGGCACAAAATTGGCGGATCTCGCAAACGAGTATGATTGTGGATTAACCTCTCCATACATGATTTCCGGGCAGATCAGGACACGGCTCGCCCGGGGTTCCTGATCGACGCTGACGGCCGCCACCGTCGTATTGGTGTTTCCCAGATCGACCGCGACAACTCCGCCGAATGGCCTCGCATACTCGGCAGGTTTCAGTGTAAGCCGAATGCGCTTTCTAAGTTGCACCGGTTCTTTTTTCTGTTCGTCCCTCCTGCAAAAAATCAGATAACAGTGAACAATAGGAGACAGGTCAGGTAGGTTTTCATCCTGGCGATTCAGATAGTGCAATATTGCGGGATAGTTGGTATCGACAACCAACGCCATTTTCACGGAATCTTCGGGGCTCACACTCGCGCCAATGAGCGGCGCGCTGGTACCCAGTTTGGGGCTTGACCCCGTGTGGTTACGAAGTAACTCAAGAACTTTGTTTCGGTCTCTTTCAAAAGGGGTTTTAGAAGGTGGCTTCCCCTGCCGATCCGCTGGATGGATCACCTCAGCGCCTCTGATGCTGAGGTAAGGCAAGGTGCTGGGCCACACGAAAGCCAGGACCCCCTCTGGAATGTCGAAAAGAGAACCCCGTATGGGATCCGAAAACCATTCTTTCAGTCGCGGGGTAGCAAATTCATAATAAGCCGGTCCGGTTCCCCAGTACGCATCGGAGATGGTCAGTTGAATATCATCATCCATACGTGGCCGCTCTCACACAAAATGGGAGTGATCTGACAATGATAGATCAACCGCGAACGATTTCAGATATACGCTTTTCAAAATCGGCCATCATTTGAGACCAGTCGTTGGGCAGAGAGATGTCCCTGCGATTAAACAAATCCAGCGCATACTGGCGGATCTGTTCCAGTAAATCGCTCACTCTCTGGCAAACGCGCAGGGTGAGCAGAATTGCTATCTGCTGCGAGACAACCTGCATTTTGCGACGCATAACCTCCAGATAATCCCTGCCCGTGTAAATAGGGGCCGAGTGCTCGGGCAAATCATCAAAGGGATTATTCGCCTTGAATGAAGGAAGTTTTCCATTTATCCAGGACAAATCCCCTTGATCGCGAGTTGCGCACTGCTCCAAGTAGGCTGCAACACCGGCGTCGCAGACGCCAGGCAGTGACAAGTACCCATCGGCATGCTCGTGCTGGCGGAAGTCTTCGACCACAGGCGCGTAGGCAGTTGCCGTCCATTTTGTTCGCATGAATTTGTGGATGGCATCGTCCAGCCTATAAGCATGCATCATGAATTCGTCACGCAGGCGATTGTTGCCACCCTCCCTGGCGATGTGATCAACGAGTTCGGGGCGAAGCTCGAGGGAGTCCCACGCGGTTGCCAGGTCCTTGTAGAATTGGTCCGCGAGACTCCGAAACTGAGAGGGAGTGACCATGGTGGCATTTTGGAGTCGATGTCGCCATTTGGTGATTCGCTCGGGCAACTCACCAAGCCGTTTCTCGTTGTCCAACTCCCGGAGATGGCTATACAGCATCTCGCACAGCTCTGGCAGTCGGTTGCTGGCCTGACGCGCTATGGACTCCCCGACCTGGTTGGCCACCTGGTCAACAATCAATCGTCGCAGGGCACCGATTCCCCCGTCCTGACCGAGGCTCTCCCATTGTTGTTTCAGATCTGGCCAGTCGTCGGAGACAGCATCGATCAGTTCGTTCACCCGCTTTCGGAAAGCCTCATCGTCCAGCCGGCGACGAAATCCTCTCAGATCATTGGTGACAAAGATAATCTGGTTTTGAGGAATACCTTTGTTTTTGGCGAAGGTTTTTATTTGTTCAAAGATATTGCGGTCTTCACGCGTTGCATCGTTGCGAATATTAATATCATCACAGCGGGTGATGACCAGCCAGACGCGACCGCGGAGGTCATTTCCCAGTACGTTCCGCAGATTCGTTACAATGGTTTCAACAATTCCGCCGAAGTCGGTGGCTCGGCAAAAGACAAAGGCCGCCTGGAGCGTTTTTAGAAACTGGTCGGTCAGAAAGGCGTCGACGCTGCAATCTCCGTCGTAACCGGGGAGATCCAGAAGTTCAAGCGTGGGTGGGATAGCGTCCGTATCATATTCAATAATAACCTCGTGCAGTAAGGGTGTAACGTGCGCATCTTGTTGATCCCAGGGGTCGGGCGGATGTTGCAGGTACCGGGCACGTTCTGAAAAGGGTACATTGTCAAGGACGATGCGGCTATCGGCAATGCGCGAGCGAAACCGTTCATAACTTCTCAGAAATAAAGCGAGATACTCGACATCTTTACGACGGACTGGTATTTCATTGCCCGACGCATCCGTTCGTGTACGCACTTCCTTATTCCAGTTCCTCAGAATACCTGGGATCTGTTGAAGCACAACCTCATCTTTTTCGTCTCCCTTGAATCCCACGAGATGAAGAAGAAACTGCCGTTTTTCCTGAAATTCGCTTGTGGAAAGGAAAACTGGGCGAACGCGATGCTGCCCCGAGGCGGACTTGACCAGTCGGGTGATGACGGCCGTGGTGGGAAATCCCTGACCCACTTTGGCCGGCTCGTCATCCGTATCGGTCGCGTTGAGAACATTGTTGAAAGTGCTCGATTTCCCAGCCTGGAATGGCCCCAGAAAGCCAACGCAATATGTTCGTCGAGAAAGCTGTTCCCTTATTCGGGTCAGTGCACTGAGAGCCTTATTGATCGATTCCGGCAACCGGCTTTCGGGGTAGGACTGGCGAAGAGCTTCGGCCAGGTCCCGGGCTAAATTGAACTGCCGAACCAGCCGAGCGCGATGACCAACAGGGACCAGCGGACATGCCTCTTCTACAAGCTCGCGCAGCTCACCGTTCATGCCCGGCTTCCTCCATTTCGATGATTCGCATTCGCCGATCGGCAACGGATGGAAACAATCTTGCCCGAGAATACAGTCACGGATTTCCCTGGAGTGCCTGCTTCAGGATTCGATCCCAGGAACTCATTTCTTCCATGATATAGAGACGATCGCCCCCTGGAGCCTCCACATAAATGGCTTCTCGCGAGGAATTGTTCGGATATTCGAATTCCCATACGAGTATGCGATACATTTTAGGATATTTCTGGACGAGCGATCCGAGATCTTCGATTCGTCGCGCCAGTTTGATGCGTCCTTCAAATCCTGAGCCACTTGGAGCCAATTCGAACCAGCGCGGACCTGGCAATTCCAAAACGGCCTGGTCAGGGGATGCGGCATTCTTCCGGATAAATTCCGGAAGTGCCACCGAAGGATCAGGCAGCTTGTCGATCGTGGTGGCTGTCCGCTGTGCCTCGTCCTGAGTCAGGGGGAACAGCATCCAGGCGCGGGAAGGACTCCGCCCGGCAACACCACTCACACTCACAAACAGGTCGGTGCCAACGACCGTTTCCCCCGTCGTTGCGCTGCGGGCATCGATGCTTCCGAACACCAGCGTGACGTTAGTCCGCTCACGAATGTCTGTGAAGGGGTTGGCTACTTTATCTTTATCTTTGACTACATCGAAAAGCTGCCTTTTATCCCCCACAAAGTCAAGGAGGTTAATCACGTAGCATTTATCAACAAGTGGAAAGTCGCCTTCATCGACCTTGGGAGGAGAGGATCCGGAATAATGAACTCTGTACTTTGCTGGACGGCCTTTTTGCTCATCGGGGCGAAATTCATAGAGGCCATTGCGGACGGAAATAACAATAAGCCCCGGAAATTGAGCCTTTTCCGGTGGTACAGGTTCGTACGAGACCCACTCTTGGGCGCGGTCATACCACACCTCAAGCTTTTCGATCCAATCGGTTGTGGGGGCAGGGAGACGAATTTCCCACGTCTGAAGTTCGTTTTTTCTCAGTTCGAGTTTACTGGTCACCCGATTGACCCATCCCTTGCTCGCTGGCTCGAGCATGCGCAGAGTTGCTTCCAGTTGATCAATAACGCGAGGATCCACCTCACGGATTTGGATAGAAGTGCAGGTGCAGCCTGCCTGCTTGATTCCTGCCAGGAGTGTTGCCTTGATTCGATCTGGTGTTGTTTCCGGATTCGCCCGCACAAGAAGCAGGAGCGACTGGGATCCAGCGGATGGAGTGGCGCTCCCGACCGAAGCTGACTCGGCTGGGAGGGCTGCCATGGGCGCCAGTCCGAGAAGCATCAGCGCCACAGCCAGATAAACCGGGCCGTGTAAAGATCGGTTAATCATGGGGGAACTCCAGCTCAAGGAATCTCTCCACTTTGTGTCTGAGATTGTCCGCCTGTGCCCCAGAATAATCGTGTAACTGTTCCAGTAATTGACGAAGTTGCTTGTTTGTTTCCGCCCAGTGAACAGGGGTTGGATCATCCCGGTATTGCCCGACGATCTCGATGAAACTCTTATCTAAATCGCTCAGCGTGGTATTTGCGGGAAAGTCGTGGGGCTCCGTTGGAGCTGTGACGGTCTGCGAAGCGGCTGAGTCTTCACTGGTGACCATTTCTGGCGGCGATTGAGATTGGGACAGGTCACTTTCCTGATGATCTGGCGTTCGGAGAACAAGCCATATTCCGAATATTAAAGCAGCCAGGGTCGATAACACGGTGACCGTGGCGAGGCCGATGGCCCATTTTCCCACACGGCGGCGGACAGAACCTAGAAAATGCTGGCTGAGTGGATTTTCCCGTAGAGCTTCTCGGACGTCATCGATAGTGGTCAGTTCGCCAAGGATCATTTCTTCGAGGACGACCCAGATTCTTCGTCCGAGGGGAATGGTTGGCGGATCCGCTTGTGTCTCAGGCACGGAATCCGGCTTGGGGACGTCGCGATACGGCCGTCCCAAGAGGGCTGAGCAAAAAACCCGCCCAAGAGTACGCAAATCGCGATCGGCGGCAAATTCTTCTAGTTGTCGCCGGGGGTTCTCCCAAATCAGCGCGTGTGGATTGATTTTGGGATCTGACAGAAGCCATCCCGGAACGGTGGGTGCCAGCGGATCGTCCCAATAGAATCCCAAATCGGAAAAGGTTACTGTGATTCCATCGTCCCGTTCCAGGACCACAATATTTTCGGGGGCCAGTAATCCAACGGTATGTCGCTGGCCATGGAGATACTCAACAAGGTCCAGTACCTTATCCACTATTTCGTCGAGGAGACGGAGCGGCTCAGGAATTATCGGCGAGTTCGCCGGGATCCGACGCCACTCGGCTTCCCGGCCGCGGAGTTTGTCGCAATACTGGGCGAGAGTGAAAACCCGAGAAGCGGGATCGCCAATCGGCATTTTGAACAAAATGCGCGACCGCGCCTCTTGACGCCAAAAAGGGACACCTTCTGGGAGAGGCGGCGGCCGATAACGTACTCCATCCCGCACGGTGCGCCAGAGGGCCGCACCACCCTCCGACGAGAAGTCCCAACCACCATCCTCCCCGAGAAGCCCCCGGGAAACCTCAACTGCCACGCCGACGCCGAGTGGGAGAGATCTCCCACTGGCAAGCAACAGATTCGCGTTGGACGCATCTCGTGTCCATCCAACAAAAAAGGCGCCAACACACCGAGGGATTACCTTCAAGGGCGTTTTTTAAGGGCGTCTCTATAAGTGCGGTTTGGGAAAGTTTCTCTTGTAGCGATGCCGAGCACGTTGGTTGAATAGCCCGCCTCTTGGAGGGACGTGTTCCGGAGGGACGTGCTTGTCAGGTCCACATATTGGGAGAGACCTGCTTGTCAGGTCCGTTTTTCAACGGTGGATCATCCATTCTGTTTCGCCGCGCACGATAAGCGTGCCCCTCCGACCTTTTCTGAAAATCCTTCGCGGGGAAAGATTGCTTCGCAGGGACCCACTCGTCAGGGCCACCTTCCGAACTTGCAGGATCCATTTCCCAGGCCGGGCCCCAACTGCCCGGTTCCATTGCTGGTTGAAGGGTAAGGACAATTCATCAATGGCCCACACAACAGATGGTGGCTGTGGCGTTACATGGGTTGTGGCGTAAATTACCGCTTGGGTCGGACGGTCCTGTCGCATGTGAACAAAGGGCTTCGACGCAAATCCCAAAGTGGGTCCAACGAAGACGGCCAAAAACAGTCTCGTCACGCAACTCGTCTGGGCCGGTGCGAACCCTCACCGGGGGAGCGGGGTCCTCAAAAATGGCAATGCGGCGCGGTCCGGAACCGGATAAAATATTGATCGACAAACTGGTTCTATTGTGACAGAAGTGTGAATGGCTATGGAGTATTCGGTGGTTTGGTGAACTTCTAAGGGTGGAGTTTTTAAAGGGGTTGCTGCCATGAAAAAGGACGTAAGAGAATTCCTCGTCAATAAGAAGGAAATAATCCCCCAGAACCTTTTGGGAAGAGGGCCATGCTTTGAAGTGTGGGCAAGTACCTTGCGAAGCAAAGTTCCGGTCCTTGTCAAAGTAGCCGATGTGACGGGACATGTCGGAGCACAGGACTCCGATCCACCGGATCCAACAGGGTATCGGTCAACTTTCCGACTTGCCTTTGTCGTGGGGAGTGCCGAGCAAGCAGAGACACTATCATCCAGTCTGCAAAGTCTCATTCGAGTGGCCTATCACCCTGGTATTGTCAAGCTCTTCGATTGGGCTGTAGTCGGGGGGAGCATCGTTCTTTGTTATGACTCACTTCCAGAGCACCCCGTCTTCTTCGGCGACTTGTATCCAAACACGGAGAGTCACGGTATTTCAGCCGATCGAGCCCTGGACATCTGCTATTCCGTGGCCGCCGCTTTGGATTATCTCAATACGGAGGGAATATTTCACGGTTATCTGAAGCCAACGCATATCCGTACACATCACAATCGTATCGTCGTTTCTGAGGCGGGGCTGCTGTTATTCAGGCAATGGCTGTGGCGGCGGAGACGGGTGCGTTTGTCGTGGGAGTATGTGCCACCCGAATTGAAGCCGGAAGGACAGTTTCATCCATCAACGGACCTTTACTGTCTGGCACAGTTCTATCTTCAGCTTCGCACCGGTTGGATTCCCAAGCCGGAGGAGACCCCCCGAACTTCCCATGCTGTGCATCCGCTGTCAGGACTGGAAAACTGGGAGAAGGAACGGGTGGCGTCCGCTCTCGCGTCTGACCCAGACCAGCGCCCGCGGCTCGGTTGTCTGGGCTGGGTGACCGAGATGAGCGCAGCCTACGAAAGGTCCCTTGCAGGGCAGACCAGAAAAGTGGCCGAGATCACCTTGACCAAAGGGACGCTCGAAGCCTCGCTGTTGCGACGCCTGTTGCCGGACGGAATTTTGAGGTTAGAGGCTGGTCCATTCAGCGTCCGCAGCAAGATAATCCTTCGTCAGCCTGTTCGGATATATGGGAAGCCTCACGCCCCTGCCAGGCTACTTGTGGGCGGGCAAAAATCTGGCTTTTGTATTCTCACCAGAGGCGCGGTGATTTTCAAAAACCTGACAATGCGCTTTTTGCCTCGCAAGTTCTCCAGCTTGGTTACGGTGAGTGAAGGCCGGCTTATCATGCGGAATTGCCGCTTGCGAGGGCGCAGGAAGAACGACGCTGTGGAAGTGCTCGGAAGCGCTCGTGCCGTCATCCAGCGCTGTTCCTTCCTGCAACATGCGACAGGTGTGCGGGTCAGCGAGCACGCCCGAGCTCGGATTAAAAACTGCCAATTTGTCAGGAACGCATTCGCCGGAATTGTGCTCGATCAGAGCAGTCACGCCGTTGTCAGCACGTGTCGTTTTTCGCTGAACGGGCAACAGGCCCTCTATGTCGGACAAAACGCCGAAGCTGAACTTAGCAACAACCATGTCGCAGGAAATAAAGACGTCGGTATCGCCATCTTCGACTACCCCAGGGTGATCCTCGATCGAAACAGGTGTGAGGGCAACGGAGGCGTGGGAATCCAAGTCATGTCTGCCAAGCACCTGTTTCTGATTGAGAATATCTGCCAGGCTAACAATGGGGACGGCATCTTTTGTGGAGAGGCTGCTTATGGGGCGTTGCTCGGCAATGAATGCCGTCACAATAAGCGTTCGGGCATCGTGCTCGGTTATCCCGGCAGGTGGGATGTTTCCTACAACACGGCTGAGAACAACGACGGCCATGGGATATGCATTGAATCGGAAGCCGCAACTTATGACCCGCCGCGGAATGCGCATATGGCGCCGTTCCTTGTGGACGTCCCCGTGCTCAAAGGGAATCAGTGTCTTTCTAATGGCGGAGCGGGCATTTGCCTCCGAGGGCATGCCCAAGCCGTTCTCGTCGCCAATCTGTGCGAAAAGAACGCGGGACCCGGAATCCTTTTTGCCAAGGGATGCGGTGGGGCTGTGCTCCGCAACACCTCTCAAAAGAACGTGGACCGCAATTTTGCGAAGGAAGAGAGCGGTATCATTCTCGAGAGGGATAATCTTTTTTAAGCGCTCTCGTGGCCGCCGGCACCGGTGGGAGACACACGTCGCCGTGCTGCCCGATCAGGGTCTCTCCCGTCGCGTTCATTCAGTGCGTCGCGAGGTCCGTGAGGGAACGGCATCAACATTGAACCAAAGATCATGCCTTGCCCGGACGAGACTGCCAAGCCGGGCGTGGATCTGAAACCAGCATATCGTTGCCTCCAGGGAAGTGGAATCCAAATGACGCAACCGCTCCCCTTGGCACTCTCTCTCCGCCAGTTGATCTGAATATGCGAAAGTCGGCCAAACGATCCAAAAGGAATGATGCGCCGTGTCTGGCAACTTTGGCTGCGACTCCGCTGGCTGCTATCCCGCCAGGCTCTGCGTTGGCCACACCAGCCGCCGCCAGAGAAACCTGCGAACCAAGGATTACTTTGTCGCGAATCCGCCGCTCGTGTTGTGACGCGCGGATGGCGCTGGCGTGCTCGCTGACACATCCACCTTTTCCTCTACCGGTAGAGACCGTGCGTCCACGCGGGTTCGCGTGACAGCGAGATTCAACCCGCAGGGGCGTGTTTGTCAGGTCCGCCTTCGGAGGGACCTGCTTGTCAGGTCCGCTCTCGCA
>NICF_comb_assmDRAFT_10001000_pt1 | contig 22833 bp, 23 predicted proteins | sample NewIslPassag4_SG_FD_11279 | JGI IMG/M metagenome (IMG submission 11279) | reverse complement strand
CGCTTGTACCAGCGAAGGTGGGAGAAGGGCGCGTAGCCCGTGCGAACGTCCGCTTCCATCGTCCCGAACCTGCCTCCATGGAAGCGAGAATGGAAGGGGCTTCGCGCGCCATGACCGCGCAGGGAAGCCTGCGAGATTCGAGGCGAATCCTCGTTGACAGGCCCCTGCCCCCCACTACATGCTGGCCTGCCCAAGGCACCGTCCGGCGCGCTGGGCCGGCCAGAGGTCGGCCCGGCGTGGCGGCTCGGCGGTGCCGCCGTTTCACCATCACTTCACGCGGAGGACTGGCTCGTCGATCCACCGATGCCGAGACCGACTCGACCGAGATCTGCCTGCAGCCGCCCCGGGGGCGCATGCGCGCTCGCCGGCGGAATGCTGACGAGGAGCCCGCAGCGGTGAAGGCCTTTCATGTCGCCCTTCTCCTGAGTCCCTTTCTTTCCGCGCCCCTCGTCCTGGCGCTGGGGCGCAGGCTGGGATCCCGGACGGGCTGGGCCGCCCTGGCAGCGCCCCTGCTCGGCCTGGTCTCCTGCGCCGCTCTCTATCTGGACCCGCAGGCGCGCGGCACCACGTTCTCACTGAGTTGGGTGCCCAGTCTAGGGGTGGCACTCGCCTTCACCGCGGACGGCCTGGCGCTCTTCTATGGCCTGCTCGTCGCGGGGATGGGTTTGCTCGTCACGCTGTACGCCACCCACTACCTCGACGACCGCTACGGTCGGCACGGCTCCTTCTACTTCACCCTGCAACTCTTCATGGGCGCGATGCTGGTGACGGTCTTCACCAGCAACCTTCTCGTCCTCTTCGTCGCCTGGGAGCTGACGGGGATCACCTCCTTCTTCCTCATCGGCTTCCAGCACGACCAGCCGAAGGCGCAGCGTGGCGCCCGGATGGCGCTTGTGACCACGGTGACGACGGGCCTGGGCCTTCTTGCGGCGATCGCGCTGCTCCAGCAGATCTTCGGCACGCTGGATCTGACGCGGATTCTCGCCACGCCCGCGCCGCCGGAGAGCCGCGGCCTGCTCTCGGTCGCCTTCGGGCTCGCCGTGCTCGGCATCCTCGGAAAGTCGGCGCTCGTCCCCTTCCACTACTGGCTGCCCAACGCCATGGCCGCGCCGACACCGGTCAGCGCCTACCTCCACTCGGCGACGATGGTGAAGCTGGGAGTCTTCCTTTCGGCGCGGCTTTTCCCGGTCTTCGGGGACCTGCCGACCTGGGGGCCGGTCCTCGTCGCCTTCGGCTTTTCCACCTTCCTCCTCGGGGCGCTGCTCGCGCTGCTCTGCTACGACCTCAAGGCGATCCTGGCCTACACCACCGTCGCCCAGCTCGGACTGCTCGTCGGTCAGTACGGGTGGGCCGCGCCGGAGGCGTTGCACTTCGGCGACCTCCTGCACGTCCTCAACCACAGCCTCTACAAGGCCTGCCTCTTCATGGTGGTCGGGATCGTCGACCACTGCACGGGTACGCGGGACCTCCACCAGCTCGGCGGGCTCTTTCGCAGGATGCCGCTGACGGGCGCGGTCGCCATGGTCGGCCTGGCGGCGATGGCTGGCCTGCCGCTCACCAGCGGCTTCGTCAGCAAGGAAATCCTCCTCGAAACCGCGCTGCATCGGCCGGGGATGCTGGGGATGTTCTCCCTCGCGTCTCTCACCCTCGGCTCGGTCCTGCACGCCCTCGTCGCACTGCGCGTCGGCCGGCACGTCTTCCTCGGAAAGATGCCGGCTCAGCTCGAAGAGAGGTTCCACGCACCCTCCTTCGGTCTGCAGCTTCCTCCGCTTCTTCTCGCCGCAGGCGTCCTCCTCTTTGGTCTGTGGCCCGCCGGCTTCGGGGCCTTCGCTGGCTCCTTCGGCCCGGCCACGGTCCCGCACTTGGCGCTGTGGCACGGCTGGACGCCGGCGGCGCTCGTCAGCCTCGGAATCTTCGCCACCGCGGGGATCGCCTTCTGGCTGACCGAGCACCGCGGCTGGGCGCGCCTCTTCATGCCGCGTGCCGCCCGGATGGAGCGGATCTTCGACTGGGCGATCGACGGGATCCCCGCCTTCGGGCTGCGCTTCAATCGCGCCCTCGGCTTCGGGCGCAGCTCCCTCTATCTGGTCTTCGTCGCCGGAATCCTCTTCGGCAGCCTGATGCTCTTCGTGATCGTCCGTGCGGGCGAGATCGCTGCGCTCCTGGGCGCGCTCGGAGCTCCGGCGCCGAGCATGGACCGACTTCTGCGCTGGGGCGTCGTGGCGATCGTCTCCGTGGGGACCTTTCTCGCGATGCGGTGGGAGCGCCCCATCCCACAGCTCTTCGCCGTCTCGCTGGCCGGCTTCGGCGTCGCGTACTACTACGTGCTCTACCGTGCGCCCGACCTGGCGCTGACGCAGCTCCTCGTCGAAACGGCCACGCTCCTCCTCGTCCTTCTCGTCGTCGTCCGCTTCAAACGCGACGGCGCCGATCTCGAGCCGCTTCCGCCGAGAAGCCGCCGTTCTCGGCTGGCCCGCGTCGCCATCGCCACGGCGGGAGGGCTGTTCTTCGGGATGGGCGTCCTGCTCTTCCCCAGCCTGCCGCTGATGGAACGAGCCGGTGGCTACTACCTCGAGTCCTCCATCCCGCTCGCCCGCGGAGCCAACGCGGTGAACACCATCGTCGTCGACTTTCGCGGCTTCGACACGATGCTCGAGATCACCGCCCTGCTCATCGCCGGGCTGGGCTGCCTGGGTCTTCTTTCGCGCAAGCGACTCTCGCCGGTGGCGCGCTTCGAATTTCCCCACCAAGACCTGCTTCCGGTGCCGCGCGACTTCATCCTGCAGTCGGTAGCCCTGGGCGCGTTCGTCCCGCTCAACCTCTTCGCGTTGCACATCTTCTTTCGTGGGCACGACGCGCCCGGCGGCGGCTTCGTGGCGGGACTCATCACCGCGCTCTCGCTGATCCTCGTCAGCTTCGTGCTCGGGGTTTACGGCTTCCGTCGCCGCCTGCGGGTAATGCCGATGGTGGTCGCGGTGCTGGGCGTGCTCCTGGCGCTGGGCGTGGCGAGCTTCCCCGTCCTCCAGGGGCTTCCGCCGCTTTCGCACCGGCACTTCCACCTCGGTCCCTTCCCGGTAGGCACACCCATGCTCTTCGACCTCGGCGTGTACCTGGCCGTGGTCGGGGTGACGCTCAAGCTGGTCCTGCCCTTGATGAAGTCGGTGCACGGGCTGCCGGCCTTCGTGCAGGACGAGGTGGCCAATTTCACCTCGGCGCTCAGCGAACCGATCGATTACCGGCCCGCCCGTCCGCCCGCGGCCCGGACGAAGGAGGTGGCATGACGGCGCAGCTCGACACCGCCCTCCTGGTGACAGTCCTCGCCGGCGGCGCGATCTACCTCTGCCTCTCCCGCCGCTTCCTGCGAAAGCTGCTGGGCTTTCTGATGCTCTCGAACGCGGCCAACCTGGTCGTTCTCGCCATGGCGGGCGATCCGACCGGCGCGCGCGCCCCCGTGCTGCACGAGGGAGTCGACCCGACGACGGCGGTCGACCCGGTTCCGCAGGCCCTGATCCTGACCGCGATCGTGATCGGATTCTCGGTGGCCGCCTATCTGACCGTGCTGCTGTATCGAATCTACGTGGACTCGGGCACGGCCACGACGCCCCGGCTCGAACGCATCGCGGGCGGCTCGGACGGGCTCGACGACGGGGTGATCCGGTGAGCGTGCTCGTCGGCCTTCCCATCGCCCTTCCGCTCGGGACCGCCCTGCTCGCCCTGCTCTTTCCGCGTCCCTCCACGGCCCGGCGATTCGGCGTGGTGGCGGTCCTTGCCTTTCAGCTCGGCTTTTCGGTCTGGCTGCTGGAGACGGTGATGCGCCAAGGGCCGCTCGTCCTCGCGCTCGGGGGATGGGCGGTTCCCTACGGGATCGTGCTGGTGGCGGACACGCTCTCCGCGATCATGCTCGGCCTTTCGTCACTGACGGCGCTGGCCTGCGTGCTCTATGGCTTCGCCGAATCGCTCCGGGAGCACGAACACCCGCTGCGCGTGCCGCTCCTGCTTCTGCTGGTCGCGGGGATCCACCTCGCCTTCCTCACGGGCGACCTCTTCACCCTCTTCGTCGCCTTCGAGGTCTTCCTGCTGGCCTCCTACGGCCTGATGACGCTGCAGATGGTCGCCACCCGCACGCGGCGGGCGCTCCCCTACGTGACCATCAACCTCGTCGGCAGCACCCTCTTTCTCGCCGCCTGCGCCTTCGCCTACGGGCTTTTCGGGACGCTGAACCTATCCGAGATCGCGGTGCGAAGCGCAGAGCTTGTCGGCGACGTCCGCCTCGACCTGCTGGCGCTCCTCTTCTTCCTCGTCTTCGGGCTGAAGGCGGGCGTCTTCCCTCTCTACTACTGGCTGCCGGTGAGCTATCCGGCGCTGCCGACACCGGTGGCGGCCTTCTTCGCCGGCATGCTGACGAAGGTGGGCGTCTACGTCCTCATCCGGATGTTCGGGACGGTGCTGCCAGCGGAGCTCGGCTGGCTGCACGGGCTCGTCGCCTGGGTGGCAGGGCTGACCATGGTGATCGGGGTCCTCGGCGCGGTGGGCCAGAGCCGCATGCGCACGATCCTCTCGTATCACATCGTCAGCCAGGTCGGTTACATGGTGCTGGCCGTCGGGCTGTTTTCGCCCTTCTCGTTCGCCGCGGCCATCTTCTACGTCGTCCATCACATCGTGGTGAAGGCGTCGCTCTTTCTGGTCGGAGGCGTGGTCCTGCGGATCCACGGTACGGACCGCCTGGACGCGCGCGGCGGTCTTTGGACCGCAGCTCCCATCCTCAGCATCGCGTTCTTGCTGCAAGCCCTTTCCCTGGCCGGCATCCCACCGCTGAGTGGCTTCTGGGGCAAATTCCTCGTCATCCGCGAGGGTCTTTCCCAGGGGCAGTGGACGCTGGTGCTGCTCTCCCTCGTCGCCAGCGTCCTCACCCTGGTGAGCATGCTGAAGATCTGGTTCGGCGTCTTCTGGAGCAAGCAACCGGAAGGCGTGCCGCTCCGGCTCACGCCCTCCAGCCGCCGAATGACGGCCGCCGTCTGCTTGCTGGTCCTGGTCTCGCTGGGGATCGGGCTCGGGGCTGAGCGCGTTTTCGAGGTCGCCGAACACGCTGCGAACGAAACCCTCGATCGTGCCGGTTACGTGCAGGCCGTGCGCGCGGTCAACCAGGGGCTGAAAGGAGGCGAAGGGCCATGACAGTCGCGGCGACACCGGTGACGAAACGCCCTCTGCTTCTTCGGGCCTGGGGATTCGTCGTCTTCGTTTTTCACTTTTTCCGCGAACTCGTCCTGGCCAACCTCGACCTGACGATCCTGCTGCTGTCAGGAAAATACAAAGAGATCGAGCCGGGCTTCATCGAGTATCCGGTCGATCACCTGACCCGGCGCGAGCTCCTCATCCTCTCCCACTGCATCACGCTCACGCCGGGCTCGGCCACGATCGAGGTGGCGCCGGATTTCTCGAAACTGGTCATCCACGTCCTCGACATGCGGCGAAAGGAAGCCCTGATCCGCAGCATCCGCGAGGGCCTGGAAGGCCCGATCCTGAGGTGGACGCGATGACGCTGGCGAATCTCGACCTCTACNTCGTCGGCCTGGCGCTCTTCGCGACCGCGGCGGTCGGAGTGTGGCGGATCGCCACCGGGCCGACCACCCTCGACCGCATGGTCGGTTTCGACAGCGTGGCGATCACCGCTTCGGGGCTCGTCCTGGTCTTTTCCGCGGCGACGGCTTCGAACGACTTCATCGAATTCGTCTTCATCCTGGCCGCCCTCGGATTTCTGACCACGGTCGCCTACTTCTACTACCTGATGCAGCTTTCCAAGGACGACCCGAACTTCGACCCGGAGAGCAGGCCGTGAGCGCGCTCCAGATCCTCGGCACGGTCGTGATGATGCTCGGCAGCTTCCTCTTCCTCGTCGCCGCGATGGGGATCGTGCGACTGCCGGACGTCTACTGCCGCTCGCACGCGCTCGGCAAGGCGACCACGCTCGGCATCGTGCTCCTTCTGGTCGGCTACGGGCTACGCGTGCCCGAGGCCTCGTGGCTGAAGATCCTGTTGATCGTGCTCTTCCAGATGGTGACGGTGCCGGTGGCCGCCCACCTCTTTTGCCTGATGGCCTACCGCAAGGGCATCGGGAGGTGAGCGGGAGCCCGCGACCGGCGGGCTCCCGGGTACCCCCGCCTCTCACGCGAGCGCCGCGGCCGAAGAGGAAGACGACGAAATGGTGTCCTCGTCCTCGGTCACGCCATCCAGAAGCGCCCGCAACGGCCCGGCGCCGCCGACCCGCGCCTTCCGGTAGATCTGCTTGCGACGACCGCGAATGGTCTCGGGCGAGACGCCGAGGCGAGCGGCGGCTTCCTTGCAGGAGAGCCCGAGCATCAGGTGGTGCAGCTCGGCCCGCTCGGCCGGCGAGAGCCGCCACTTCTTGGCGAGCTCGTCCAGCCGCGCGCTGCGCGCCACGTCCGCCGGACGCGTGGCCTGCAGTAGCTGCAGCTCTCCGGGCAGCAGAGTGACGTCCAGATCGGCCCCGGGGCCGCCGGCCCTGCAGGCTTCCTCGAGCCGGGCGGCGGCGGCGGGAGCGCCGCCGTGAGCGAAGGCACGGCCGAGGCGCGCGCCGCCTTCGAGCCCGAGCGCCCGCCACAGCGAGGCGGCCGCCCACATCATCTTGCCGTTGTGGAGGAGACCGAGGGGTACGCCGGTCCGTGCCGCCACCGCCTCGAGTGCGGCGATGATCACGGGATCGCGGGGCTCGGGACGTGCAGCCGCGGCGGTCATCGCCCTCCGCTCCGCATCCGTGTACTCGCTCTCGCGCCGGGCGGCGACGACGAGCGTGCGGGGCTTGCCCCCCTCCGACCGCAGGATGACGAGCACGCTGCGCGTACCGCCGAGGATGGCCGCGTCACCGCGACCACCCGTCAGCTCGGCCAGCGTCGCGGCCCAGCCTTCCCCTCGCGGCCTGGGAGCGGCCTGCGCCACCGCAGCGGCGACCCGGATCGCGGTTCGCCACGCCGCTTCCTCGGCGAGACCGCGCCCGTACACCGACTGCGGCCCGATGAAAGGAGCGTCCAGATCGGCCACGACCACCACGTCGCACGGCGCAGCAGACGCCACGCGATCCGCGACGGCTTTGGGGGATGAGGGTCCTGCTTCGAGCGCCGTGCCGAGGGCGACGTTGGGGGTCTCACCTACCGGCGGCGCACTCACCGCTCCATCTCGCTCGCCTGGTCCCAGCATATCCTCCACTCCATGGCTTCCGGCCATCGCAACCACTCCATGCCCCCCGCCTGGCATGTGCCGGCCGATGGCTCTCTCGCCGACAGGAGGCGGAGAGTAGATGGGTATCGTCGGGTAGGGTGACAAGGGGGCGCCCGTTCAGGCCGACGCGTAGCGTCAGGCCCTGGATCCAGCAGTGATGCCTCACACGTCCGCCGCGGGCGAAATTCCAGCGCCCACGGGGGTTCCCCGGCGAAACGAAGAGCCGCGCTCCCGAGGGGTCGCGGCTCGAAATTCGGGGTCTTCCCGAAGCTCAGGTCCAGGGAGGCGAGTCGGAGGCCGGGAAGGACTCGCGGCTGGCCTCCTCCACCTCGTCTCTCGCGGCCGCGCGGCGCCAGATCTCGCGCGCGGGTCCCCGGTCCGCGCGGCTGCGAGCGAAGAGCTCCATGGACCGGGCGATGAAGGCCGGGAGGTCTCCCGGCTTGCGGCTGGTCACCAGGTGACGATCGACGCAGACCTCCTCGTCCACCCAGATGCCTCCCGCGTTGCGGATGTCGGTGGCGAGGCTCGGCCACGAGGTGAGGGTCCGCCCCGCCACCACCCGCGCCTCGACGAGGAGCCACGGCGCGTGACAGATCGCCGCGACGGGCTTGTCCTCCTCGAAGAAGGCGCGCACGAAGCGAACCGCGTCCTCGTTCATGCGGATGGCGTCCGCGTTGAAAACGCCGCCGGGCAAGAAGAGCGCGTCGAATTCGGCGGGGTTCGCCTCCGAGAGAGGCTGGTCGACGTCGAAGGCGTCGCCCTTGTCCATGTGGTGCAAGGCGCGGATTCGGCCTTTTCGATCCGAGAGGAGCAGGACTTCCGCGCCGGCCTTCGCGTAGGCTTCCCACGGCTTGCGCAGCTCGACCTGCTCCACACCGTCGGTGGCCACGCATGCGATCTTCAGCCCTCGAAGCGTCTCCGCCATCTCTTCCTCCTCCGAGCCCCATGGAGATGGAACCTTTGGGGCGAAAGAGGGACCACCCCAAGGGGGGTGGTCCCCGGGCTCAGTGCCGGGTCTCGCTCCGCTTGCCCGCCTCGATCAGCTCGCGGACCTTCTGGCCGCCCTTCTTGCCGATCGCGGAGAAGAACTCCGGGCCCCGCTGCTGCAAGACGGTCTCGCCGCCCTTGCGTCCGGCCTCCTGCACGGTCATGCCACCCTTGGTGACTTTTCCTTCTTGCCTTCGTTCCGCCATGATGCTCCTCCACTTCGGGGGTTCTCACCCCAAGTTGGTCATGAAGGAGCGCATGCGCACCTGCGGCTGGCACGCCGGGCAGGCCGCTACTCCCGAGGAGGAAGCTGCTTGAGAGTCTTCGCGATCGGCGACCTGCACCTCCCCTCCGCCCGCGAAAAGGACATGGACCGCTTCGGCTGGATCGGCCATCCCGCCCCCTCGCCCGCGCCTGGGACGAGCTGGTCGGCCCCGACGACCTGGTCCTGCTCCTGGGCGACATCTCCTGGGCGACGCGGCCCGCGGAGGCGACGGGCGACCTCGAGTGGATCGAGGCGCGGCCAGGCAAGAAAGTCCTGCTGAAGGGCAACCACGACTACTGGTGGCCGGGCAGCCGAAAGAAGCTCGAGGAGCTGCTCGCCCCCTACCCCTCCATCGTCGGCTTCCTGCACAACGGCAGCGCCTATCGCCACGGCCCCTACGTCCTCGCCGGCGTGCGCGGCTGGACGGTCCCCGAGGCTCCGCCCCTGGAGGACGTGGACGAGGAGATTCGCCTGGAGGATCCGCGGCCGGACCTGGTCGAGCGGGACGCCCAGCGCCTGGAGCGCAGCGTGCAGGCCGCCGAGCAGATGGCCGACTCCGACTCGATCCGGATCGCCTGCATGCACTTTCCCCCGGTCTACGCAGGACCGAAGGAGACCCGCTTCACGCCCATCGTCGAGAAGTTCCGCCCGGAGATCTGCGTGTACGGGCACCTGCACGGCCCGGGCATCGACGCCGGCTTTTCGGGCGAGTTTCGGGGAGTCCGCTACCAGCTCGTCTCCTGCGACGCCGCCGGCTTCCGCCCGGTCCTCGTTCACGAGTCGCCGTAGAGCACCTGCCGCGCGCGCCCGGGCACGTCGGTGATGATGCCGTCGACGCCCGCCGCCTGGAGCCGCCGGATCTCGCCGGGGTCGTTGGCCACCCACGCGTTGACGCAGAAGCCGCGGCGGTGCCAGTGCTCGACCGCCTCGCGCGTGACGGCGCTGACGTGCGGGTGGACGGCGGCCGAGGCGCCGACGCCCGCCCAGAAGACGTGCCAGAGCGGGTGGTAGGATTCCGGCTCCCACAGGTAAGCCGTGGCGAGCTCCGGCGCGAGCTTGCGGCAGGTGAGGATGGCCAGCGGGTGGAAGGAGCTGACGAGGAGTCGTTCCGCGATCCCCGAGCGCCGCGCCCAGCGCACCAGCGCCTCCGCGAGCGGCTCGGCTTCCCGGTGCCGCTCCACTTTGAGCTCGACGTTCCACAGCATGGCGTCGCCCACCGCGCGCACCGCCTCGTCGAGCGTGGGGATGGCGGCGTCCTCGGAGCCCGGCGCGCCGGACCTCACCCGGAGCTTGCGCAGCTCGGAGAGCGGCAGCTCGCAGACGGGCACCGGGATTCCGCAGAGCCTCCGCAGGTCCTCGTCGTGGAAGACGACGAGCTCGCCGCTTCGGCAGAGGCGCACGTCGCACTCGATGCCATCGGCGCCCTGGCGCTCGGCCTCGACGAAAGCTGCCACCGTGTTCTCCGGCGCGCTGGCGGAGGCGCCGCGGTGCGCCCAGACCAGCGGAGCGCCCTTCCGCCGAAAAGCGAGGCCGTGGTAGCGTTCGCCCCGCGGAGTCGAAGCCATGCCCCGTCCCGATCTCGTCGACATCTCGCTGGTCCTCGCCGTGGTCCTTCTGGTTTTCGGCGCGGCCAAGTTCCCTGCCTTAGGCGAGGCGATCGGCCGGCGCCTGTCGCGGCGCGGCCGGTCGGATTGACAAGCCTCTGCCGCCCCGCGATGATCGACTCACCACCGCTTTCCGGGGCACGGAACCTTGGCCGAGCGCGACCCCATCCCCGACAAGCCCACGAACCCGCCGAGGATCATCAAGCGCTATTCCAATCGCAAGCTCTACGACACGGACGAGAGTCGCTACGTGACCCTCGCCGAGATCGCGGAGATGATCCGCGGCGGTGAGGAGGTGCGGATCATCGACAACCGCACCAAGGAAGACCTCACCTCGGTCACGCTCGCCCAGATCGTCTTCGAGGAGGAGAAGCGGGCCAACCGCACGCCCCTTTTCGTTCTCCGGGAGATGGTGCGACACGGAGGAGACAAGATCGTCTCCTTCATCGCCGACGAACTCAATCCGCGAGTCTTGGCCCTCCGCGCGGAGGCGGAACAGGTCGTCGCCCGGGTCCTCCGGCGCGAGGCCGAAGGCGTGCGCCAGGCGCGGGAATTCGTGAAGGCCTCCCGCCAGACGCTCGAGGAATGGCACCGCGCCTTCGAGACGGGCCTTTCCCGCGTCATGAAGTCGGTGGTCGGCCTTCCGAGCCTCCATCGCGAGGTGCAGGCGCTGCGCGACAAGCTGGAAGAGCTGGAAAAGAAGTTGGAGGAGCAAGGCAGCGCGGAATGACTTGCACCGCCGGTGAGTAGAACCCATGCAGCCCGTCGTCTCGGGCGAAAACGAAGGAGGAGAGCATGCAGTTCGTCGTGCAGGGTCGTCACCTGGAGCTCACCGAGGCGCTCAAGGCGCACTGCCAGACGCGCATCTACGATCGCGCGATCCGGCTGGTCAACGACAGCGCCGCGCGCATGGAGGTGGAGCTCGCCGACGAGTTCGGTGACAAGCAGCGCAGCGGCGACAAGTCGTGCAGGATCCACCTCCGCGCGCCCGGGCTGTCGCCGATCATCGTCCGCGAGGTCCGCCCTGACATGTACGAGGCGATCGACCTCGCCGCCGACCGGCTGCTCGAGGCCATTCGCCGCGGGCTGAAGAAGCGGGAGAGCTACACGCGCGAAAGCATCAAGGACCTCGAGGCGCTCCCGCTGCCGAGCACCTCCAGCGTCGCCCAGAAGCTCGCCACCGAGTGAGGAGAGGCCGGGGCGACTCCCCGCCTTCGACGCCCATCCCGGCGCCCGCCGGCTCCCTCGCCGCACGGGGGGTCGCAGAACGCATGGCGATGCGACCCCCCGGTCCGCCCCCTGCAGGCTCGCGCGCCAGACCCCAGATTGATTCTTGGAGGGAGCGCGAGCATGAGGATCGAGACCAAGGCTCTGGGGATCGAGCTCACCGATCATCTCGAGCAGTACTGCCAGCGGAAGATCGTGCGCCCGCTACGCAGGCTCTTCGATCGGCAGGGCCCTTACCTGGAGATCGAGCTCGCCGACACCAACGGCACCAAGGGCGGCAAGGACATGCGCTGCCGCATCACCTACACCATGCCGCACACGCGAACGCTCACCGTGGTGGAGGTGACCGACGACATCTACAAGTCCGTCGATCGCGCGGCCGCGAGGTTTCTGCGCCTGGTGAAGAAGTACAAGGGGTGGAAGCTCTGGGGCACGCGCTTCCCGAAGAAGTACTTCGTCGCCGAGATGGTCAACCGACCCGCGCCCGACGAGTCCGCCACCCCCGACGACATCACCATCGAGGAGGATTCGCTCGCCGCCGCCGAGCGCCGGCCCCTGGAGGAGACCTACCTTTCGGGCTGAAGTCCCGGGGCCTGCCCTCTTGGAGCGACTCAGGCCTTCTTCTTCGCGGCGGGGGCCTTCCTCGCCGGCGTCGCTCCCGCCTTCTCGCCCGAGGCATTGCTGCGCGTCCGCGTCGGCCTCGACGCGACCGCCTTCTCCAGCTGCGAAAGCTTGTCGGCGAGCTCGGCGATGGAGCGGTCGAGTTCGTCGAGGCGGCGCCGCAGATCGTCGATGTCCTGCACCGAGGGCAGGTTCATCGTCGCCAGGACCGCGCGGATGCTGCGGTCCAGGGTATCCCTGGCCGAGAGCGTCCGCGAGACCGCGATCTGCACGACCGAGGCGAATTTCTCGCTGCCCAGGAGCTGGCTCGTCAGGCGGTCGAGCTGGGCCTCGCCCGCCGCCATCACCTTCTGCACCCACGGATTTTCCCGGATCGACACGGCTCCTCCTCGTCGCCGGGCGCAAGATCGCCCGCGCGTCGCGTTCCGTCAACCGCGTGCCGGCATTGACCGCGTCGCGGCGCGGCTCTAGGGTCCCGCCCATGCCGCAACTCTGGCGCCGCCTGCACGTGGTTACCGGGAAGGGGGGCGTGGGCAAGACCACGGTCTCCGCCGCGCTCGCTCTGCACCTCGCCCGTGCCGGGCGGCGGGTGCTGGTGGCCGAGGTGCGCGTCCAGCAGATCCCCCGCCTGCTTGGGGCGCAGGGCCGGGGGTACGAGATCGCCCGCGTTGCCGAGAGGGTGGATGCGATCGCCCTCGAGCCGAGGGAGGCGATGCGCGAGTACGCCCGGATGCGGCTGCACAGCAAGCTGCTGGTGCGCTCCCTGCTGGAAAATCGCCTCGTCTCCGCCTTCCTGGGCTTCATCCCCTCCCTCCCCGAGCTGGTGATGCTGGGCAAGCTCCTGCACTGCGTGCGCACGGGGGAGTGGGATTCGGTGATCCTCGACGCGCCGGCCACGGGGCACGGACTCACCTTCCTGGGCGTCCCGCGGGCGCTGCGCGACACCATCCCGCCCGGCGCGCTACGAAGCGAAGCGGACTGGATGCAGGCGCTCCTCGTCGACCCCGCCGCGACCGCCATCGAGCTGGTCACCCTGCCCGAGGAACTCGCCGTCAACGAGACGCTCGAGCTCGCCGAGAAGGCCGGTGGCGAGCTGGAACTGCCGCTGGGCCGGGTGCTGCTGAACCGCCACGTACCGCCGCGGTTCTCGGACGAGGAGATCTCCCGGCTGGAGGCGGGCTTCGCCTCCGAACGGCTCGAAGCCGCCGCGCGGGCCGCGCGGGAGCACGAGCTTCGCGCGCGGCTCTGTCGACACTACGAGGAGCGCCTGCGCGCCTCGCTTCCCCTTCCCCTCGTCACCCTGCCGATGCTCCACCCCGGGCGCTCCTTCGGGCGCGCCGAGGTCGAGGCGTTGGCGGAACGAATCGAGGCTGCGGCATGAGCGCCCTCTCCTCCAAGCTCTTTGCGCGCGAGCTGATCGTCTGCGTGGGCGCCGGCGGCGTGGGCAAGACCACGGTGGCGGCCACCGTCGCGCTGCAGGCCGCGCTTTTGGGCAAGCGCGCCATCGTGCTCACCATCGACCCGGCGCGCCGCCTCGCCAACGCGCTGGGGCTGCAGCAGCTGGGCAACCGCGCCACGCGCGTGGAGCTCCCCGACGCGCGGGGCGAGCTGTGGGCGATGATGCTCGACCTCAAGCGCTCGTGGGACGAGTTCATCGACCGCACGGCCCCTCCAGAGCGGCGAGACGCCATCCTGCAGAACCGCTTCTACCGCACGCTCTCGTCCACCCTCGCCGGCTCGCAGGAGTACATCGCCACCGAGAAGCTCTACGAGCTGCACGCCAGCCGGCAGTGGGAGGTGCTCGTCCTCGACACGCCCCCCACCCAGAACGCCCTCGACTTCCTCGACGCGCCCCGCCGCATCCTCGACTTCCTCGGCAACGAACCCCTGGGGCGCCTGATCGCGCCCGCGCTGGTGGCCGGCCGCTTTGGCCTGCGCCTCTTTCAAAAGGGAGGGAAGGCCATCCTCGAAGGCGTGTCGCGGCTGACCGGCGTCGAGACGCTCGAGGAGCTCGCGCGCTTCCTCGTTGAGGTCCAGCCCACCTACGACGCCTTCAAGGAGCGGGCGGCGAAAGTGCGCGATCTTCTCGCCTCGGATAGGGCCGCCTTCCTCCTCGTCACCACCGCCCACGGGACGCCGGTGGAGGAGGCGATCGCCTTCCATCGCGTGCTGATCGAGGCGGGAATGGATGTCGCGGCGGTGGTGGCCAACCGCGTCCATCCCGACCACCTGGGCGCTCTCCCCCTCCCCTCGCCCGAGGAACTCGCCGACGAGCTCGTGCGCGAGGGCGTCGCCGACTCGGGCCTGCCGCCGCTTTCGGAGCGCCTGGCGCAGACGCTCGGGGAAATGCGCGCCCTCGCCGCGCTGGACGCGCGCAACCTCGAGCGCCTCGCCGCCTCGGTCCATCCCACACCGCAGGTGCGCGTGCCGCGATTTCCCACCGACGTGTATGATCTGGCGGCACTTCGCATGGTCGCCGGACACCTCTTCTCCCGGAGCTAGATGCGCTTGGCCTCCTCCGCGAAATCGGCCCGCCGCGTCGCGGCGCTCGGCACGGCCTTGCTCCTCGCGCTGGGAAGCTGCGCCACCCGGCCGCCCTCCACGATGGAGGCGATCGCGCGCGCCATCCAGGGCTACGGCGAGGAGGAGCTCTGGGTCTGCGGCCAGGCCGCGGTCCAGGCGCAGGAGTACCTGCGCGCGGCGATGTGCTTCTCGCTGCTCGCCGACCGCCACCCCGAGAGTCCGAGGTGGCGCGCGGCCACGCTCGGCGCCGGCGAGGCCTGGGAGCGCCTGCAGGACTGGCAGCGGGCGCTGGAGCGCTACCTGTCGGCGTTCGACCCCGAGGCGGAGGACGTTCTCGATCTGACCTGGAAGATCTCCACCGCCTACTACGAGCTCGACCTCTACCGGGAAGCCATCGACCTGCTCGAGCCGCTCGCCGATCGCGAGGACCTCTCCCTCACCGATCGCATCCGCGCTCGCACCTGGGCGGCGGTCTGCCGGCTCGAGCTCGGCGACTGGGAGACGGCGGAGAAGGAATTTCGGCGCGCGCTCCTCGTCTACGAGCGCCACAAGAACGACGAGCGGATCGACCCGTACTTCCCCGCCCAGGCGCAGTTCTTCCTCGGCGAGATCTACCGCCGCCATTTCGAGGACGTGCGCATCGACCAGACGGACGACGTCCCGCGCCTCTCCGACACCATCGAGACCAAGTCGCGCTTCCTCCTCTCCGCGCAGGGGCACTACGTGCGCGCCATCCGCTTCGGCCACCCGCACTGGGCCACCGCCGCGGGACAGCGCATCGGCCAGCTCTACGAACGCTTCTACGACGAGATGATCCAGGCGCCGCTCCCCTCCGGCCTCACGCCCGAGCAGGCGGAGCTGTATCGCCTGGAAGTGCGGCGCAAGATCCGCATCCTCCTCAAGAAGGCGATCGCCGCCTACGAGCGCACGCTCACGGTGGCGGAGCGCATCGGCCTGACCTCTGCCTTCGTGGAGAAGACCCGGGAGAGCCTGCGCCGGATCGAGCGCCTCCTCCTCGAGGACCTCGCCGACGATCCGGTCGGCGATCGGTCGACCGACGACGTCGACGAGGGCGGCGAGGCAGTTCGCGACAGCCGGGCGACTGCCGACGGGGGCGAGGAGTGAGCGGCCCATTCCTCGCCCTGGACGTGGGCGACCGGACCATCGGCGTGGCGGTCTCGGACGAGCTCGGCTGGGCTCATCCGGTGCGAACCATCCGGAGAAAAAACCTGCAATCCGACCTCGACGAACTCGCCGCGATCGTCGAGGAGCGCGGCGCGACACGGATCGTGGTGGGCCTGCCCCTCAACATGGACGACACCGAAGGGCCCCGCGCCGCCAAGACACGCCGCTTCGTCGAAAGGCTGCGCGAACGATTTTCTTTGCCGATCGTTCTCTGGGACGAACGACTGACGACCTGGGAGGCCGAGCGCCTCCTCCGCGAGGCCGGGACCCGCCGCGACAAGCGCAAGGAGTGGGTCGATGCCCTTGCGGCCCAGCTTTTGCTGCAATCATATCTCGATGCGGGGGCGCCCGAAAATGGTCTCTGATCCGGGGGATACCGAGGACCCCCCGTCTCGAGGGTTCGCGCTCGCAACACATTCGCGCCTGCAACGCACATGTATGTCGGCGCTGCACGCCCCTTCCGAGCGGGCTTGGGTGGGATCTCGCCCTCGGGGGCTACCTTGGAAGCGTGTTGCACCACACATCCTGAAGGAGGCGAGCAGGCGGCCGATTGGTAGGCGGGGGAAGATGTCGGGCGGAAGGGAAGCAGGTATTCGCAACGCGTTCCGGCCCGTTTTCCCCGGCATGTATGCGCCGCCCCATTGCCCGTGCGCGGGACGATCGCGTCTTTCCGGACATCAACGCGAAAGGACGGAAGTACCCCCAATGGTCGGTCGGTCGCTCGGCGAGCCGATCGCGGGTTTCAGAAGCAGATCTGGAACCGAGGAGCAACGGCCATGAAGGAAGCCTACGAGACGCACAACCTGGTCGGTCGCATCGCAACGATGCAGGACCACAGGACGTATCAGGAGCTGCACTGGGAGGGCTCCTTCGAGGACTACCTCCGCATCGTCCAGCAGAACCCGAAGGTCACTCGTACGGCTTTCCAACGGCTGTACGACATGATCCTTTCCCACGGGAAGACCGAATACATCGACAACAAGAAGAAGCTCGTCCGGTACCACTTCTTCCTGGACGAGGCCAGCGGCGGCAAGGACGCCATCTACGGGCTCGACGTCCCCCTGATGAAGCTCGTCAACGTCTTCAAGGCCGCCGCCGAAGGCTATGGCACCGAACGGCGCGTCATCCTCCTTCACGGCCCGGTCGGCTCGTCGAAATCCACCATCGCCCGCCTGCTCAAGAAGGGATTGGAGGCGTACTCCAAGACGCCGGAAGGCGCCCTGTACACCTTCTACTGGGTCCTCGACAAAAAGCGCCCCGACGGCACGGTGGAGAAGGAGATCATGCCGTGCCCGATGCACGAGGAACCCCTCCACCTCATCCCGGAGGAGTGGAGGCCCAGGGTCTTCCGCGAGCTCTGCCCGCCCGACGCCGGGTTCCAGATCCCGGATACCGGCAGCCTCTGCCCGCCCTGCCGATTCCTCTTCCGCCAGCTCATGGACGAGTACCGGGGCGACTGGGCGAAGGTGATGCACCACGTGCGGGTCAAGCGCCTCATCCTCTCCGAGAAGGACCGCATCGGCATCGGCACCTTCCAGCCCAAGGACGAGAAGAACCAGGACTCCACCGAGCTGACCGGTGACATCAACTACCGCAAGATCGCCGAGTACGGATCGGATTCGGATCCGCGGGCCTTCAACTTCGACGGCGAGTTCAACATCGCCAACCGCGGCATCATCGAGTTCGTCGAGGTCCTCAAGCTGGACGTGGCCTTCCTCTACGACCTGCTCGGCGCCTCGCAGGAGCACAAGATCAAGCCCAAGAAGTTCCCGCAGACCGACATCGACGAGGTCATCATCGGCCACACCAACGAGCCCGAATACCGCAAGCTCCAGAGCAACGAATTCATGGAGGCGCTGCGGGACCGTACCATCAAGATCGACATCCCCTACATCACCAAGCTCGCCGAGGAGGTGAAGATCTACGAGAAGGACTACAACCAGTCCAAGATTCGCGGAAAGCACATCGCCCCGCACACCATCGAGATGGCGGCGATGTGGGCGGTGCTCACCCGCCTCGAGGAGCCGAAGAAGCACAACCTGACGCTGCTGCAGAAGCTCAAGCTCTACAACGGCAAGTCGCTGCCCAACTACACCGAGGACAACATCAAGGAGCTGCGCAAGGAGGCGGTCCGGGAGGGCATGGAGGGCATCTCCCCCCGCTACGTGCAGGACAAGATCTCGAATGCGCTGGTCAGCGACAAGGGCGAGGGCTGCCTCAACCCCTTCATGGTGATCAACGAGCTGGAAGCGGGCCTGAAGACCCACTCGCTCATCTCCTCGGACGAGGTGCGCAAGCGCTACCGGGACCTGTTGACCATCGTCAAGCAGGAGTACGAAGACATCGTCAAGAACGAGGTCCAGCGCGCGATCTCCGCCGACGAGGAAGCGATCAAGAAGCTCTGCGCCAACTACATCGACAACGTCAAGGCGTACACGCAGAAGGAAAAGGTCCGAAACAAATACACCGCGCAGTACGAGGAGCCGGACGAGCGGCTCATGCGGTCGATCGAGGAAAAGATCGACATCCCCGAGAGCCGCAAGGACGACTTCCGTCGCGAGATCATGAACTACATCGGCGCGCTGGCCATCGAGGGCAAGACCTTCGACTACCGCACCAACGAGCGGCTGCACCGCGCACTCGAGCTCAAGCTCTTCGAGGACCAGAAGGACTCGATCAAGCTCAAGAACCTGGTGTCCTCGGTGGTCGACCGCGAGACGCAGGAAAAGATCGACGTGGTCAAGCGGCGACTCGTCGAGAACTACGGCTACTGTGAGATCTGCGCCACGGACGTTCTGAACTTCGTGGCCTCGATCTTTGCCAGGGGAGACGCCAAGGAGTAGCCGGACGCCTACCGGGGTCGACGATGACACTGAAGATCCACCAGGACCACGCGCGCTTCAAGGCGATCGTCCGGGGGCGCATCAAGCAGAACCTGCGCCGGTTCGTCCAGAAGGGGGAGATGATCGGCAAGCGGGGAAAGGATTTCATCACGATCCCCGTGCCGACCATCGAGATCCCCCGCTTCCGGTACGGGCCGAAGCAGCAGGGCGGCGTGGGCCAGGGCGACGGGGAGGTCGGCACCATCCTCGGGCCGGCGGGCGACGGTGCCGCCCAGGGCGAGGGCCAGGGGAAGGCCGGCGACGCCCCCGGCCAGCACCTGCTCGAGGTCGACGTCAGCCTCGAGGAGCTCGCGGAGATCCTCGGCGAGGAGCTGAAGCTGCCCCGCATCCAGCCCAAGGGCAACGACCGCATCGTCACCGAAAAGACGCGCTACGTAGGTATCAACACCACGGGCCCCGAGTCGCTGCGCCACTTTCGGCGCACCTTCCGCCAGGCGCTCAAGCGCCAGATCATCGCGGGCAGCTACGACCCCGATAACCCCGTCGTCGTTCCGTACCGCGAGGACCGCCGCTACCGGAGCTGGAAGATCACCACCCAGGCGGAGTCGAACGCCCTCATCATCTATATCATGGACGTCTCCGGCTCCATGGGAGACGAGCAGAAGGAGATCGTCCGCATCGAATCCTTCTGGATCGACACCTGGCTTCGACACCACTACAAGGGGCTGGTCGGCCGATACATCATCCACGACGCGGTTGCCCGCGAGGTGGACCGGGAGACGTTCTTCCACACCCGCGAATCGGGCGGCACGATGATCTCGTCCGCCTACAAGCTCGCGGCGGAGATCCTGGAATCGGATCATCCTCCCGAGCTGTGGAACAGCTATGTCTTCCATTTCTCCGACGGCGACAACTGGAGCGCCGACGACACCCGGCTCTGCTGCGACATCCTCGAGGAGCGGATCCTCCCGCGCGTCAACCTCTTCGCCTACGGGCAGGTGGAGAGCCCCTACGGCTCGGGGCAGTTCATCAAGGACATCCGAGAGCGCTTCGGACAGGACGAGCGCGTGGCTCTCTCCGAGATCGCCGACAAGGAGGCGATCTACACCTCGATCAAGGAAATCCTCGGGAAAGGACGATAACGCCCATGCGACGACTGCGGGAACGCCAGCTGCCGCCTCGCCTCCAGGATCTCCAGCAGGAGATCGAGAGCTACGCCCGCGAGTTCGGTCTGGATTTCTTCGAGGTGATCTTCGAGCTGCTCAGCTACGACGAGGTGAACATGGTGGCCGCCTACGGCGGCTACCCCAACCGCTATCCGCACTGGCGGTTCGGGATGGAGTACGAGCAGCTCTCCAAGGGGCACGAATACGGGCTCGCGAAGATCTACGAGATGGTGATCAACAACGACCCCACCTACGCCTACCTGCAGGAGGCCAACTCGGAGGTCGACCAGAAGCTCGTGATGGCCCACGTCTACGGGCACGCGGACTTTTTCAAAAACAACTTCTGCTTCACCCACACGAACCGGAAGATGATGGACGAGATGGCGAACCACGCCACTCGCGTCCGTCGCTGGATCGACCGCATCGGCCTCGAGGTCGTCGAGAACTTCATCGACCGCTGTCTCTCGCTCGAAAACCTGATCGACTACCACGCCCCTTACATCCGGCGCGGACCGCCGCGGGTCCCCGAGGGAGAGATGGAGCCCGAGCGGCTCGAGGGCCTCCGCGCCGACCGGGAATACATGCGGTACTACATCAATCCGCCGGATTACCTGGAGGACCTCCGGCGGAAGAAGGTGGCGTCGGAGAACCGGAAGAGGCGCTTCCCAGAGCGGCCGCAGCGGGACGTCCTGCTCTTTCTGCTCGACCACGCGCCCTTGGAGCCGTGGGAGCAGGAGATCCTCGCCATCATCCGCGAGGAGGCCTACTACTTCGCCCCCCAGGGCCAGACCAAGATCATGAACGAGGGGTGGGCCAGCTACTGGCATTCCACCATCATGACCCAGCGGGCGCTGAAGGCCTCCGAGCTCATCGACTACGCCGACCACCACGCGGCCACCATGTCGATGCGTCCGGGCGCGTTGAACCCCTACAAGATCGGCCTGGAACTCTTCCGCGACATCGAGGACCGCTGGAACAAGGGGAGATTCGGCAAGGTGTGGGAGGAGTGCGACTCGTTGGTCGAAAAGCAGCGGTGGGATCTGCAGCTCGGCCTCGGGCGCCAGAAGATCTTCGAGGTGCGCAAGCTCTACAACGACGTCACCTTCATCGACGAGTTTCTCACCCCCGAGTTCTGCATCGACCACAAGCTCTTCGTCTTCGGTTACAACGACAAGCACCAGGCCTGGGAGATCGTCAGCCGCGAGTTCAAGGTCATCAAGGAAAAGCTCCTCCACCAGCTCACCAATTTCGGCCAGCCGATCATCGAGGTGGTGGACGGCAACTTTGAGAACCGGGCCGAGCTGCTCCTCGTGCACCGCCACGACGGCATCGACCTGAAGCTGGACGAGGCGCGCCTCACCATGGAGAACCTCGAGTCGCTGTGGCGGCGACCGGTCAACCTCCACACCCGCGTCGAGGGCAAGGGCGTCATCCTCCGTTTCGACGGCAAGGAGCACTCCGAGCGCCGCGCCGAGCTCTGAGAACGGGCCCAGCCGACAAGTCACAGGCAACCGGGCGATTCGGGGCCGGCGATCCCGGCTTTTGCTTGGACCACGCCCCGCCCCCCTGCTATCCTCCGGCGGATGCGTCGGTGGACCGCCATTCTCATCGCCGCGCTTTGCTCCTGCACGGCGGCGCCCGGGCCGGAGGCAGTGCAGCCGACTCCCGAGCCCGCCCCCGAACCGCTGCCCGTGCTGGAGCCGCCGCACGTCCGGCGAGCCTCGACGGAGCGGATCCGCCCGGGCGATACCCTCGGCGGCGCACTCGTCCGCATGGGCGTCGATGGCGCGACCGCGCAGGCGATGGTGGCTGCCTTCGGCGAGGTCTACAACGTGCGCCACATTCGCCCCGGCGACGCCATCCGCCTGGTCTTCGAGAAGGCGGAGGGAGGCGATACCCCGGTCCTGCTCGAGTATCGGCGCGGACCGGTCGAGGAAGTCCTGGTCCGCCGCGAAGGCGACGGTTGGAAGGCGAGCCAGCGCGAGTTCGACGTCCGGGTGCAGAGGATTCTCGTCTCGGGCGTCCTCGAGTCCTCGCTCTCCGAGGCGGTCGTCGCCGCCGGCGAGCGAGCCGACCTGGCCTACGCCCTGGCGGACGTGCTCGCCTGGGACGTCGACTTCTACGTGGACCCGCGTCGCGGCGACGAGTTCCAGGTCCTGGTGGAGAAGCGCACCTACCAGGGACGAACCATCGGCTATGGCGACATCCTCGCCGCCGAGTATCGCGGCCAGGCCACCGGCGTGCGGCGCGTCTTCCTCTACCCCAACCCGAAGACCGGCCGGCCCGAGTACTACGCTCAGGATGGCACGTCCGCCCAGCGCTCGTTCCTGAAGAGCCCGCTGAAGTTTTCTCGCATCAGCTCGGGCTTCGGCGGCCGCTTCCACCCCATCCTCAAGTATTACAAGGCGCATCGCGGCGTGGACTATGCCGCGCCCACCGGAACGCCGGTCTGGGCCGTGGGCGACGGCGTGGTCACCAGGGCCGGATGGGGCGGCGCCTGCGGAAACATGGTGCGGCTGCGCCACGCCAACGGTTTCGAGACCGTCTACTGCCACTTCTCCCGCATCGCGCCGAGCATCCGCGTCGGCAAGCGCGTGGCGCAGAAGGAAGTGATCGGATTCGTCGGCTCCACCGGCCGCTCCACCGGCCCCCACCTCCACTTCGAGGTGATCAAGCACGGCAGCCACGTGAATCCCCTCACCTTGAAGCTGCCGCCCGCCGAACCGCTCCCGCCGAGCGAGCTTCCCGCCTTCCAGGAGGCCATCGCCGAGCTCGTCGACGCCCTCGACGGCCGCGTCTACGCCTCCGCCGACGACGAGGCGGAGGTCGTCGGGCCCTAGACCCCACCCAGCTCGTCGGGACCTTCGACCGCTGCGTTTAGACTCCGCCGCCAGCGCTTCGGACGTCCTCCGACGCCGAAAGCCACCAGGGTCGACGACGCCTTCGACTGCATGGTCCGTCGAGGAGGCCGGCGAGAGCACGCGCAGCCAAGCCTCGGCACTTTCCCCGGAGGATTTCGTCGACGTCGCACCGCCGCCACGAGTGGCCTGGTCCAACGAAGTTCACGCCGTGGTCTGGGAGGACTTCGACGAACACGGTCAGGGCAGGCTGCTCTTGATGCGCCTCGCCGAGGATGGGCAGCCCATGGATCCGGAGCCGGTCGTGCTTGCCACGGTGGG